>Ga0255053_10001389_pt1 | contig 13382 bp, 11 predicted proteins | sample JV7_2_22_MG_FD_188635 | JGI IMG/M metagenome (GOLD analysis project Ga0255053, IMG submission 188635) | Seawater microbial communities from Jervis Inlet, British Columbia, Canada - JV7_2_22 | ecosystem: Environmental > Aquatic > Marine > Inlet | place: Canada: British Columbia | collected...
TTGTTTAAGCCGTTCAATCTATAATAATCCATGTTTTTTCCTGACTACTAACTACTGATTTTTTTCTGCATGGTATTTTAAAGTGTAAATTGTGTATTATATGATGTTATTTTTTATGATATATTTCAGTATAAAAGTCCCGAATAAAAATAAGGGTTATTCCAAAAATTGAATTAATCGTTCCCGTTGTATAAGGGGGATTAACGATAATACACTGCATCACGTTTAATTGAATATCTGGTATTTTACTTAGTTTCAAGTTTAATTGAGAGGTTTAAACAATCTTGGACATTCAAAAGATAGTCGTATCGGTCTTGCCCATCCTTATAGCAATTACATTCCATGAGGTATCACATGGCTTTGTGGCTAACAAACTGGGTGACCCTACCGCTAAATTTACCGGGAGGCTTACACTTAACCCTCTTGCGCATATTGACCCAATTGGGACCCTGCTCATGCCAATCATGCTTTTTATCTTCACAAATGGCCAGTTCGTTTTCGGTTATGCCAAGCCTGTACCGATAAATCCCATGAATTTCAAGGACCCGAAAAAGGACATGGCGCTCTCAGCAGCAGCAGGGCCTATAACAAATATACTCCTGGCTGTCATCAGCCAGGTCGTGCTTGTGCATTTGATTATTCCGGCTTACAGCCTATTTCCCGGCGGTTTCAGCATGGCTGTATTAAAACCTTTAAAAATGATGTTTGAGTTCAGTATTCTAATAAACATCGTTCTTGCTGTAATTAATATGATACCTGTCCCGCCGCTGGACGGCGGAAGGGTGCTTGTTGGATTTTTACCCCATAAGCAGGCTGTTTCATATAGCAAAATAGAGCCCTACGGGTTTATCATAGTGATTCTCCTGCTTGTTACGGGGATTGCCAATGTTATCATTTACCCTTTTATTTTACTGCTGTATACACTGGTAAGAATCTTTTAAATTAAGGTAAGTTGTGATGTCTAAAAAGAGCGGAAAAAAGAGAGTGCTGAGCGGTATGCAGCCAAGCGGAAGGCTTCACATCGGGAACCTTGTTGGTGCCCTTCAAAACTGGGTGAAACTGCAGGAAAAATACGAGTGCTTTTATTTTATCGCCGACTGGCATGCACTTACTTCCCAGTATGCCGACACATCACAGATTAAGGACAGTATTAAAGACATCCTTATTAACTGGATAGCCGCAGGCCTTGATCCTGAGAAGTCAACCATTTTTATTCAGTCGCATATGCCAGAGCATGCCGAGCTCCATATCCTGCTGTCCATGATTACTCCGCTTGGCTGGCTTGAACGAGTACCGTCGTATAAGGAAAAACAGATGGAGCTTAAAGACAAAGACCTGAACACTTACGGTTTTCTTGGCTATCCTGTTCTTCAGTCCGCTGATATATTAATGTATAAAGCCAATTATGTGCCTGTAGGCGTTGACCAGATGCCGCACCTTGAGATTACTCGGGAAATCTGCAGAAGGTTTAATTTTTTCTACGGGGATACTTTCCCCGAGCCTGAAGGGCTTTTAACAGAGTTCCCCAAGGTAGTGGGAGTGGACGGGAAAAAAATGAGCAAAACGTATAACAATTGTCTTTATCTTTTTGACACTCCGAAGGAGATTGAGCAGAAGATAAAGACAATGGTAACAGACCCTCAAAGGGTAAAGCGTACTGACCGCGGCGACCCGGAACTATCCCCTGTTTTTCATCTTCACAAGATATTTTCCACCAAGCAGGAGCAGGATGAAGTAGCTGAAGGCTGCAGAACTGCCGGAATCGGGTGTCTTGATTGCAAGAGTGTGCTGATTAAAAACTTATTTAAGGTATTAGAACCAATATGGGAAAAACAGAGGCATCTTTCAGACAACCCCGGACTTCTTGAGGATATAGTTAGGTCAGGCACTGAAAAAGCAAGAAAAGCTGCAGCTGAAACTCTTAGTACAGTTAAAAGAGCAATAAAGCTTTAATAACAAGGAGTTAGGCCATTTACATTTTCCAATCCGCTGATAAAGGATTTTGGCGGTTTTGATTGCAAAATGTCGGTAACAAACTCCCCGACTTTAAAAAAATACTCTTCTAACCCCTTGTATTTAAATAAAAATTGCTGGAATGCGGGTTTGGATAAATTATTTTTTTAGCAGAAAAATTTTCATTGACAACAGCTGTATAAACCTGTTATCTTAAAGTACTCCTTTTATCACATGCCTTCAAAAAGGATTACTACAATTACCGGATAGGATATTTTATAATTGCCAAAAGTTAACTTTAAATGTCAGCAATGTAAGAAACAGTTCGCGCATTTCACTGATTCGGGATGTAAAGCGGGCAACATCACCTGCCCCCACTGTGGCAGTGAAGATGTAAAAACTGACTTGATATTAAATTTCTTCAAAGGGATTCTAAGCAGCGGCAGCGGCTGAACCCCATGAAGAGTAGTTAGGCAGTTATGCCTGACAAAAATGGCGGGTAAATACCCGCCATTTTTTTTGACTTGCCCCTGAAACATCTCCGGATTAAGGATCTTCACTTGATTTTCACTGCTTAAAAACAAGAGCAAGGAATAAATATTACTAATATCTTTGCACTCTAACGCCTGCCTCTACCTATCGGCAGACTGGTGCGGTTCATTTAAGAATCTTCCCTTCGGGAGCTTCGAAATGTAAGGAATTTATTATTATCGTATTCGCTCATTAACACCTGCCTGCCGTCAGGCAGGTTCGCTGTTCATTTTTTTGTTTAAAAGAAATCAAATTTAATTTAAGATATCACTAGCTTTATAAAATCAAAGGGGGCATAAAGTTGCCAGGACAGGCAGAAGGCTTTTACGCTAAAGGTATGGAGGCATTTAAAAATGGCAATACGCTTGGAGCCCTTGCATTCTTTGAAAGGGCATTTAATCTAGAGCCTGAAAACCCCACGTATCAGTCCTTTCTGGGCATATGCATAGCCCGTGAGCGAGGAAAGATTTCCGAGGCAATAAATCTCTGTGAAAAAGCAGTACAATCAGAGCCCCGGAAGATTGAAAGCTATTTAAATCTTGGAAGGGTGTATCTTAACGCTGGTTTCAGATCTAAGTCAGTAGAGGTATTTCGAAACGGTTTAATGATTGACAATAAGAACCCGGAGATTATAGCAGAGCTTCAAGCATTAGGTTTAAGAAAAAAACCTGTTTTCCAGGTGCTTTCGAGAAACCATATCTTAAATAAATACCTTGGGATTATCTTAAGCAGACTCGGGTTCAGGGGAAATAAATAAGTACATAGATAGCAGAATATCGTATTGAGTGATGCCGGCCGGCCGGTTTACATGCCGTAGGCAGGCAGGCGTAGTGTGTATTGAACGGAAAACTAACAACTAATAACAGTGTTTAAATACAGGGAATTTTTTCGTTGAGATTGATAAAAAAGCTTTATGGCTGGGTATTGCGCTGGGCTGATACACCATATGCAGCACCTGCACTTTTCCTTCTTGCATTTAGCGAGTCATCTTTTTTCCCTGTTCCCCCGGATGTGCTCCTTATAACCCTGGCGCTCTCAATTCCAAAAAAGTCTTTCAGATATGCCTTTATTTGTACTGCCGGCTCAGTTATCGGGGGCATTCTTGGATATTATATTGGACAGTATGGATATGAAGTTATAGGAAAGCCCATTGTTGAGTTTTATCATGGCCAGCAAATTATGGCCGGAATTAAAACAAAATATGACTTATACGGTTTTTGGGGGATTCTTATTGCTGCGATAACTCCGATTCCATACAAAATATTTACCATAGCCTCAGGGGTTTTTGATTTAAACTTTATAGGCTTTGTGTCTGCATCTGTTATAGGCAGGGCATTCCGCTTTTTCATTGTTGCAGGTCTTATCTGGAAGTTTGGACCATCAATAAAAAATTTTATTGATAAATATTTTAACTTGTTGACATTTGTATTTTTCGGCCTGTTAATACTCGGCTTTATAATCTTAAAGTACGTGCTTTAGAAATTGACAGTTCCTTTGTTTGACCTGTCATAATCTGACATTTACCCATTCTCTTTTCATTCAATCACCCCCTTTTTAACCGTGTTACTGATTTTTTGCAGAGATATTCAGACCCACTATGTAAATCCCCTAACTGACAAAAAGTGACCATATAAGCAAAATCTGCCATGAAAAGCATCTTTTTTAACGAATTGTTAGGCTCTAACTGATTGATTTTAAATAAATTTATTTTTAATTTTTTAGGCACATTTATTGCTTGTCAAAGAGTAGTAAATAAAATTAACATTTGTAAAGGAGGCTTGTAATGATAAATGACACAAGGAAATATTTAAAACCTCTTATACCATTACTTTTGATTGCGGTATTCTTTTTCTTTATGCTTGCAAGCTCATCAAAGGCATGTATGCGCATTATGAATGTAACCACAAACCTTGAAGAGGCAACATTCACCATAAATGGCCCCAGGTCTTATTCAGGAAGTGGTAAGGAATATTCAGTGATTTTAGGACCGGAAGGCACATATACCATAGTGTTCGGAGATGTTGAAGGCTATATTACACCTCCTTCTGAAAGTCATTTTATACTTGCAGACAATTATGATGTAACTTTTGAAGGTATATATGAATGGATTAAAGTAAAGGGCAATATTATAGTAGGTGCTGGCCATGGACCACAAAACCAGGCGTTTGTAAGGGTGCTGGATTCAGTGGGCGCTGATACAGGCCTGGAATTTTTTGCTAACGACTATAAATACGGAGTAAATGTGGCATCTGCTGATCTTGACGGTGACGGAATCGATGAGATAATAACCGGCGCAGGCCCAGGACCCCAGAACCCGGCTGAGGTACATATATTTGACCGCGACGGGAATAAACTTACAGGTCTAAGTTTAACTCCATATGACTATAAATACGGAGTAAATGTGGCATCTGCTGATTTTGACGGTGACGGAATCGATGAGATAATAACCGGCGCAGGCCCAGGACCCCAGAACCCTGCAGAGGTTAGGGTCTTTGTGTATGATTCGTCCGAGCAGAAGTTTATAGACAGCGGAATTGATTTACTTGCACACGATTCAAAGTACGGCGTAAACGTAGCAGCAGGGGATGTTGACGGTGACGGAATTCCTGAGATAATTACAGAACGTGGGCACGGCCCGTCAAACATGTGGGATATAAAAAGATGGAAAGTAGATACATCTTCAGGAGAAGCAGGGAATTGGAGCGTTTCGCTTTTACAATAGTCATGAATATGAAATATAAACAGGAGGTTTATTATGAAAGATAACAAAAAATATAACCTAAAAACTCTGATGGTAATTTTCGCTATTTCGGTCTTCTTTTTATTCGGTTTGGTATCAAATCCACTGGCATGTTCACACATCCAGGTAAACACAAACCTTGAGGAAGCCACATTTACTTTATACGGCCCTAAAAATTTTTCAGGGAGCGGTACAAGCTGGCATAAAGTAGCCTCTGATGGGGGGTATGAGACAATGACATATGAGATAGTGTACGGATATGTTGATGGATACATCACACCGCCTTCTGAAACTAAATATTTGCCGCAGCCTAATGGCCTTATAACCTTTAACGGGGTATATGTATATCAACCTGAGGATGGAACCAGCGTAAACATTACCAGCGGGGATATTGACGGTGACGGAATTGACGAGATAATAACCGGTGCTGGTCCTCGCCCTAATGCAGGCGATGAAATAAAGGTTATTGATGAAAATGGTGCATGTATCTCTGAATTCAGGGCAGATACTTATGACAAGTACGGGGCAAATGTAGCGAGCGGGGATCTAGACGGAGACGGAACAGCCGAGATAATAACCGGTGCTGGTCCTGGACCGCAGAACGAGGCCTTTGTAAAGATTTTTGATGTTGGTGGAGTTGAAAAGACATCCTTTACATCGCTGGATACAAAATACGGAGTTAACGTGGCAATAGGTAATTTAGGTCTTGAGGCTCAGGATGAAGGTGAAGACGAGGTGATGATTTATGATGCCCAGGAAGAAGATGAAACTGTAGGTCTTGAGGCTCAGGATGAAGATGAAGACGATGAAGGGAGTTAATTTTTAGGTCTTGAGGCTCAGGATGAAGATGAAACGGAAAGCTTATGCTGGAATTGCCTTATGATGGGGCTGGAGCAATAGTTTATATACACATTTGAAAAACACAGTTGATTTTACCCTCCCTAATGAAGGTGTCAGAATTCTTACGCTGTAAGTATCCCAAATCCGCACTGCCAAAACGGCAAAGCAATTGTCATGTTTACATTAATATAATTACTATGACGGTTTTTATCTTTTCTTTTTCTTCTTGTCTTTCAGTACAGCCTGTGCTGCTGCAAACCTTGCAATAGGTACCCTGAAGGGGGAACAGCTAACATAGTCAAGGCCTATGTTATGGCAGAATTCAACTGATTTTGGTTCTCCTCCATGCTCTCCGCAAATACCGAGCTTAAGGTTCTTCTTAACCTTCCTTCCTTTTTCAACGGCTATTTTCATAAAGGAACCGACTCCTTCAATATCAATGGAAATAAAAGGGTCCTCCTTGAGTATGCCGTGCTCCACATAATAGGGCAGAAACCTGCCGGAATCATCCCTGGAAAGGCCGTAAGCTGTCTGTGTAAGGTCATTTGTGCCGAATGAATAAAAATCTGCAACAGGTGCTATCTCGTCGGATGTAATACAGGCACGCGGGAGCTCTATCATTGTCCCTACCGTATAAAGGACTTTTGTCTTATATTCCTTCTGAACTTTGTTTGCGACAGAAACCACCACGGCTTTCATTGCTTCGAGCTCTTTAACATGGGCCACAAGAGGTATCATTATCTCTGGAATTACCTTAACTTTCTTTTTCGCCAGCTCGCACGCTGCTTCCATAATGGCCTGGGCCTGCATTTCATATATTTCAGGGTAAGTGACGCCAAGGCGGCAGCCCCTGTGTCCGAGCATGGGGTTAAACTCATGGAGTGATTTGTTCTTGGCGTTAAGCTGTTCAAAAGGCACGTTCATATCGCTGGCAAGCTCCTGGAGGTCCTTGTCAGTATGAGGGAGAAACTCATGCAATGGAGGGTCAAGCAGCCTGATGGTGACCGGGAGGCCTTTCATGGCCTTGAAGATACCGATGAAATCTCCTTTCTGAACAGGGAGAAGTTTGGCAAGGGCCTTTTTTCTTCCTTCAAGCGTATCTGAAAGTATCATTTCCCTTACAGACTTTATCCTCTCAGCCTCAAAGAACATATGCTCTGTTCTGCAAAGGCCGATTCCTTCTGCACCGAAAGTCCTTGCTACAGCAGAATCATGCGGGGTATCTGCATTTGTCCTGACCTTTAGTTTTCTGACCTGGTCAGCCCACTTCATCAGCACTTTGTACCAGCGGTTATGCTCCGGGTCAGCGGGCAGTAAACCCAGCTTGCCCTCGTACACTCTTCCCTTTGTTCCGTTCAGTGTGACCCAGTCACCTTCTCTGATAACCTTGCCGTTAAAATGTATTTCCTTTTTGGCTAATTCTATCTGGAGGTCTGAACAACCTACTATGCAGCATTTGCCCCAGCCCCTTGCAACCAGAGCAGCATGGCTGGTCATCCCGCCTTTGGCAGTGAGTATTGCCTCTGCAGCATGCATGCCGTGCACGTCTTCAGGAGAGGTCTCATTTCTTACGAGTATCACTTTTTCACCCCTGTTAGCCCATTCCTCAGCGTCATCAGCGGTAAAGACCACTTTTCCTATTGCACCCCCGGGACCAGCGGGCAGACCTTTTGCAAGTTCGGTAGCCTTTTTCTCTTCAGCAGGGTCAACACTTGGATGAAGAAGCTCGTCTATCTGATCGGGTTTTACCCTTAAAAGGGCAGTTTCTTTTGTTATGAGCCTTGATTTAGCCATCTCGACTGCCATGCGGATTGCAGACTGGCCGTTGCGCTTTCCCACCCTTGTCTGAAGCATCCAGAGTTTTCCGTCCTCAATTGTAAATTCAATGTCCTGCATATCTTTATAGTGGTGTTCAAGTTTTTTCTGATAAGTGAATAGCTCTTTATACAGCCCGGGCATTGACTCCTCGAGTGAATGAAGGTGCATTGTGTCTGCGGTTTTTCCTTTCTTGTTCACAGGGTTCGGGGTCCTGATCCCTGCCACGACGTCTTCGCCCTGTGCATTGGGAAGCCATTCACCGAAGAACATATCTTCACCGGTAGCCGGGTTACGCGTGAAGGCTACCCCTGTGGCGGAAGTGTCTCCTGTATTGCCAAAGACCATGGACTGCACATTCACAGCCGTTCCCCAGTCCCCGGGAATTTTTTCTATCTTCCGGTATGAGACAGCCCTTTTCCCCATCCACGACTGAAAAACAGCGCCGATACCGCCCCACAGCTGTTCCATGGGATCATCCGGGAAATCTTTATTGAATGTTTCCTTAATTATTTCCTTAAACCTCTCGCACAGTTTTTTAAGGTTATTGACAGAAAGTTCGGTATCGTTTTTGTATCCCTTCCGGTTTTTCATTTCTTCGAGCTCATGCTCGAGCTTTTGACGGATGCCTTTTCCCTCTTCAGTTTCAATACCTGCGGCCTTTTCCATAACAACATCAGAATACATCATAAGCAGCCGGCGGTAGGCGTCATAAACAAAACGTTCATTATTGGTCTTTTTTATAAGTCCGGGTATGGTCTTTGTGGTGAGGCCTACATTTAAAACGGTCTCCATCATGCCCGGCATGGAGCTTCTTGCACCGGAACGAACTGACACGAGGAGCGGGTCATGGGGGTCACCCAGTTTTTTGCCCATTATTTTTTCAACCCTGCCCAGAGCGGAGGCCACCTGATTTTTCAGCTCTTTAGGATACCTGCGGTTATTTTTGTAATAAGCAGTACAGACCTCTGTTGTTATGGTAAATCCCGGGGGAACCGGCAGCCTTAGTTTGGGATGCCCTGACATTTCAGCCAGATTAGCACCCTTGCCTCCAAGGAGATTTTTCATGCCCGCATTACCGTCAGCCCTGCCGATACCAAAAAAATAAACGTACTTTTTAGCCATTTTTATCCTCCATAATTTAAATTATAATCAATACGCAAAATTAATGAGGTAAAGCAAGCACTGAAATAGTGAAAATATATTTTAAACAAACTCAAAACTAAATTCAAATATAAAAATTTTAAGGTGAAGTAATTATTCTGCCGTTACTCCGATATCATAGAGAAGTCTCCAAGTAAATCAAAAACCCCTTTTACAGAAAAAAGCAATCCAAGCCTGTTTTGTCTTATCTCCGGTTTTTTGTCCATTACAAGAACATTGTCAAAAAATGTATTTACCGGGTTTTTCAGCTCGAACAGGGCCTTATAATCAGTCTGAGTCAGTTTATCTCTGACTTCCCTCATAACGCTGAATAAATCCTTTTCAGCAGTCTCAATCAGCAGGTCTTCCTTTATTTCTACGGGCTTGACTTTTGAAAGGATGTTATAGACCCTCTTTGCAGCGGTCAGGAGTTCCAGAAAACCGGATTCTTCTTTCATTACAGAAAGGACTTTAATCCTGGTTTTTATGTCTTTTAAATTCTTCCTCCGGTGCGGCGGGAGTTCCCTGACTGAAAGTACGGAATCAACAATGTCGTAATTGTAGCCTTCACTTAAAAAAATCCCCTCAATCCTCTGGTAAAAGAACTTCAATATCTCAGCCTTCAAAGTCTTTATTGCAGGGATGTAGCTTTCAACGCCCTGAAGCGCCTTGTCTATTAAAGTACCTAACGAAAAACTATAGTCTTCGTTCAAAAGTATATTTATTACTCCTATGGTCTGTCTTCTAAGGGCAAACGGGTCTTCAGAGCCGGTAGGTATCAGGCCTACAGAGAAGAAAGACACGATAGTATCCATTTTATCTGCGAGTGCGATTATGGTTCCTATTTCACTTGATGGTAGGGAATCACCCGAAAACCTCGGCTTATAATGTTCATGGATTGCCGTGGCTATTTCTTCGTCTTCACCTGAGTTTCCGGCGTAAACCATCCCTATATAGCCCTGCAATTCAGGGAACTCCCTTACAATCCCTGTTACGAGATCTGCCTTGGAGAGCATGACAGCCCTTAAGATTTTCTCTCTGGTTGTCAGATTAAGTTCATCTGCGAGAAAAGTACATATAAAAGCAACACGTTCTACTTTCTCATAAACGCTACCGAGTTTCTCCTGAAAGGTTACATTTTTCAGTTTTTCGATATAATTCCATAACGGTATCTTACTGTCCTCTTTAAAATAAAACTTTGCATCTTCCAGCCTCGCATTTAGGACACGTTCCGCACCCCTTCTCACGGTATCACTGTTTTCAGGGACCGTATTGCTCACGAGGATAAAATGAGGCAGGAGTTTATTTTTTTTGTCTTCAACCGAGAAGCATTTCTGGTGGTTCTTTAAAACTGTTATGATGAGCTCCCTTGGAAGCGAGATATATTCAGCGTCAAAATTACCCAGGATCACCGTTGGGAACTCAACGAGAAATGTGACTGTTTCCAGCAACTCCCTGTCTTCATATACCCTGCAGCTTAAATCAGATTCTATTTTTTTTATTTTCTTTATAATCTTTTCTTTTCTTATGTCCGGGGCGGCAATGACATAGTTATTTGATAAGATATTCTGATAATTAGCGGGGTCTTTTATCCTGAAGGTTCCAGGAGAAAGGAACCGGTGGCCGCGTGTCATATCACTGCTTTTTATGCCGTCAAGCTCAAACTGGATTTTACTGTCGCTGAAAATGGCTGTGATCCATTGTATCGGCCTCACAAATCTTATCCTGGAACTGCCCCATCGCATTGATTTCGGAAATTGAAGAGAAGTTATCATGGATGGCAATAACTCGGCCAGTATGTCCTTTGTTTCCCTTTTGTTTTCATGGGTGGAGACTGCTACATACTCTCCGCGGTCTGTTTTTGCTATTTTCAGTTTTTTTATATCAACATTCTGGGATTTGGCAAAGCCTTCTGCTGCTGCTGTTGGATTGCCTTTTTCATCATAGGCAATCTTTTTAGGCGGCCCAAGCACCTCTGTTTTTCTGTCTTTTTGTTTTTCAGATACGTCTTTAACAACTACCGCCAGTCTTCTTGGTGTCGCATATTCATATATATCACCGAAATCAATGTAATTTTCTTTCAGAAGCCTTACAATGCCTTCTTTCAGGGATCTCATCCCTTCAGGAATGAACCGTGCGGGGATCTCTTCTGTGCCTATCTCTAACAATAATGGCTTCATGTTTAATGATAAGATTTCAGGTGCTTCGTCCCGATGTTCAGGGACAAACCGTTCAAAATGCTTAAACCGGTTTTATTTTTTCTTTTCTATTTTGATTCGTTAAGTTTCAGATAGCCTCTTGCGCATTGTTTTGAAATATTTCTTACTTTTGCAATATAAGTGGCCCTCTCCGTTACACTCAAAGCACCCCGTGCTTCCAGCATATTAAATGTATGCGAACATTTTAAGCAGAAGTCATAAGCAGGAAAGACAAGTTCCTGCTTCAGCAGGCGGATAGCCTCTTTCTCATACAGGTCGAAGAGGTCTAAATGCATTTTTATATCAGCTGCATCAAAATTATATTTTGAGAATTCCACTTCTGTTTCATGGTGAATATCACCATAATTTACTTCTTTAGTCCATTTAAGGTCAAAGACGTTTTCTACCTCCTGAAGGTACATGGCGATACGCTCAAGCCCGTAGGTAAGTTCAACCGAAACAGGTCTCAGTTCCAATCCGCCAACCTGTTGAAAATAGGTAAACTGGGTTATCTCCATTCCGTCAAGCCAGACTTCCCATCCAAGCCCCCATGCACCAAGAGTGGGTGATTCCCAGTCGTCTTCAACAAATCTTATATCGTGCTTGAGCGGGTCAATATTAATTTCAGCCAGACTTTGAAGGTAAATATCCTGGGTATCAGGAGGAGAGGGTTTCAGTATTACCTGGTATTGATAATAACGCTGAAGCCTGTTGGGGTTCTCTCCGTACCTGCCGTCGGCAGGACGTCTTGACGGTTCTACATATGCAGCCTTCCAGGGTTCAGCCCCGAGAACCCTGAAGAATGTTGCAGGGTTAAATGTCCCGGCTCCGACCTCAATATCGTATGGCTGATGTATTACACAACCCTGCCCGGACCAAAAAGCATGGAGTTTTATGATTAGGTCTTGTAAATACAATTTTTATTCTGAATTTGAGGGTATTAAAAACTGTCAAATTTCAGTTCTCAGGCCTAAATATTAAAAATAAGAGGATTGCTTTGTCAAACAAAAAAATAATTAACAATATAACTTAAAAAAATGCTTATGATTAAAATCATAGACTAATCAGTGCTAAAGTTTTAAAATATACAAAAATTTAATTTAATTAAAAGGAGGCAGGATGCTAAAGGAAAAGGTAGCTAAGGCCCTGGAGAAAATAAGGCCGCTTCTTCAGAGAGATGGCGGGGATGTTCAGCTTGTAGATGTTCAGGATGATGGTATTGTAAAAGTTAAATTAGTGGGCGCATGCTCAGGATGTCCGATGTCTACAATGACACTTAAGAATGCTATTGAGAACACTATTAAACAAGAGGTGCCCGGTATCACTTCGGTAGAGTCCGTAGAATAAAGAAAAAGTTGTAAGTCAGGGGGAAACATGGACCGGATAATTGTATGGTACCTCAGGATGAGCGTTGTTTATTTTGTTCTGGGCGCATTATTTGGTGTAGCCATGATTTTATGGCCCGGGGAATCGGGCTATTATGTAACCGCACATGCTCATTTAAATCTTCTGGGCTTTATGTCAATGATGATTTACGGAGTCGGTTATCACATACTGCCGAGATTCAGCGGAAGGAACGTATACAGTCCATTTTTTGTCAGGGTTCAGTTCTGGTTTGCAAATGCAGGCCTGCTCGGGATGGCAGTAAGCTGGTCTTTTGTGATAAGGGACAGTCTTTCATTTTTGTTTGACCCCCTGCTGATTATATCTGCTTTTTTTTCCCTGATTGCCGTGGTTCTTTTTGCTGTAAACGTACTTAAGACAATAAAACCCGCCTGATTTTTCAGCTTCTTTAGCTTTGCTCCAGATTTTTCATGCACGTCTTCATAATCACTGAGTTATGGAGAATTTGTTATTCGGAAAAACAAACGACGAATAACGGAAGTATGATTCATATCATAGCGCTCGTTTTAGTTTTGCTTTAAGCTTAAAACAGAGTCACTGAGTGTGAAGGGAATAAAACAAATGAGGAGGACTTATGGGTGAAAAGACTGATATAACAAAAGATTCTGTAATAGGGGAAGTTCTTAAGGCGGTTCCGGGAGCGGACAAGGTCATTGAGAAATATTTTGGCACGGGCTGTTTCACCTGCCCGGGTTTAAATATGGAGACTATTACATTTGGTGCTACCATGCATAATATGAATCCCGACAAGATTGTAG
>Ga0255053_10001392_pt1 | contig 13371 bp, 9 predicted proteins | sample JV7_2_22_MG_FD_188635 | JGI IMG/M metagenome (GOLD analysis project Ga0255053, IMG submission 188635) | Seawater microbial communities from Jervis Inlet, British Columbia, Canada - JV7_2_22 | ecosystem: Environmental > Aquatic > Marine > Inlet | place: Canada: British Columbia | collected...
TTACGGCTTGCTGCTGACGCAGAGCTGGCGTTCGATAGACCCTGCCGCGCTCCCGGCCGGAACCAGCGATACCAACCCGCTCGGACTCGCCCCGATTCTGAACTACCAGCTGGGTGGCGGCTGGTACATCGGCAACGGCGACATGGTTGCGCAATATGACTGGGACTCGAATAAGTTTTATATGCCTATCGGCGTCCGGGTCGGCCGTGTCTCAGTAAAGCCGCATGGCAGCTGGAACTTGTATTTCGAGTACCAAACCGCCTTGATCTACGATGATTGGCCCGGCGCTGCCGTAGAAAATTCCTATCGATTCAACGTCACTTACACATGGCCCGTCGGTAAGTAGATCGCGCTTGGATAATTGAACTTGTAACGTGGGAGGTTGAAATGAAATCAACACAAATACCTGTAGTGTTTATGGTGCTGTTGGTCACTTCCTCGCCGGTTGCTGCGCAAAGCTCAAGTGACTGGCAGAATTGGCCCACTGGGGCCCGCTGGAGTATCGGTGCCGGGTATTTCGCCCCCGATCTCGATACGACTATCGTGGTTACTGACGCAGGCGGCAACATCGGCACGGGCATCAATTTCGAAAAGAACCTCGGGCTGGACGATAGCGAGGGAACCGGGGTGCTGTATATCAACTGGCGAATGTTCAAACGCCACGCGCTGGAGTACCGCTATTTTCAACTGGACCGCAGTGCAACGACCTCATCGTCCGTATCTATCGCTATCGGCGAGGAAGTCTTCGACATCAGCCTGCCAATCCAATCATTCTTTGACATCACCGCGCACGAAATCGCGTATTCGTACTCGCTGCTGTTCGATGAGAGGATGGACTTGTTCGTGGGCCTCGGCATTTCGCTGCAGGATCTGTCACTCGGTATACAGGGTACGGAGAGCAGTCCCAATCCTGGTGAGTTAATCAACTCGAAACTGGATTCTACGGCGCCGCTGCCAACACTGAATGTCGGATTTAACTACGCGTTTACGGATAAATGGCTGTTTTTATCCAGAGTCGGCTGGCTCGCCGTCGAGGCGGATTTCGCCGCGGACGAGGATCTCAGCGGGAAGATAATTAATGCCAATGCGGGCATTCAGTGGAACGCCTTCAAAAACGTGGGCTTCTTCCTGCAATACCAGGTATTCGACGTCGACGTGGACTACTCCGTCGGAGGAATAATCTTTGCGGTTGACTACGACTATACCGGACCGGTGCTGGGAGTAGACGTCAACTTCTGATATCGACTTTTTTTGCAGTGATGTTCCCGTTGAGGGCGGCGATCAATAATGTCAAGAATCATAACGCCACCAATATGGGCGCTACTCGCCGCATCCCTGGCTCTTGCGCCTGCGACGGGTGAGACGCAAGAGACAGCGCCGGCTTCTGTTCACTGGGCTTATTCCGCCTACTTCGGCACCGGCTGGTACAGCGTCTCCGGAGACCGCGACGTATTCGTCGTCAGGATGACAACGCGATGGGCCTTCTCGGAACCCGCTCTGGACGCCGACGGTAACAGGTCCGTCGGTATCTATCTTAAAGCCCCGGTGTCGGTTGGACTGGACGATTTCAATTACGACGACGTACTGGGTGCGGCCGAAGTTGATAACGTTTCCTTTATCAGCCTGAATCCCGGCGTCGACATCGAAATTCCTATTAACAGCACCTGGTCATTGCGACCTTATGCGTCCATTGGCTACGGCCAGGCGTTCGATTCCAGCGAGTCCGCCTGGACATATTGGGGCGGGATCAAAAGCCGGCTCGCTTTTCAATCAGGCAAGCTCAACTGGTGGCTGCTCAACCAGGTCGGATTCGTCGGTTATACGCCGAATCGAGGACCATCTGACAAATTCTGGCCCCTAATGACGGGCTTTGAGTTTGAATACCCGGTGGGGTCTTCGAACGACAACAGCGCGCAGAAGCTCTTGCACTGGCACGCTACCTACACGGTTTTCGGAGACGACCTGACTTTCAGCGGCAATCCGCTCGTTAATAATCCGATCACGGACCAGTGGGAATTCGGCGTCGCGCTCGGCAGGCGGGATTCGCCGATCAAGATCTGGTTCTTGAAATTTGACAGGCTGGGACTCGGCTACCGAACCAGCAGCAATGGAGATTTGAAGGGAATTACGTTCGTGTTCCGGTCTGAATTCGATCAGTAATGACTGCCTAAATTGTTGACGGGAGGAATATCGTGAATTTTCTGAAATCGAGAATACTGGTCGGACTTTACGTCTTGTTACCCCTCATGTTGCTGTGGATAGGGCTCCGCGAAATCGGCGGCCTCCTGGCTACGATGGCAGAACCGATCGCGGACATGTTTCCGAGCAAGTATTTCGACGATCTGAAATGGCCCGGCGTCGTCGCGATACTCCTGATCGTTGGCGCATCTTTGGTGATCGGCCTCGTAGCAATGCTGAATTTTGTAGCGAACCTTGCGCAAAAATTCGAGACCGCGATTCTGTTTCGGATTCCCATGTACAAGATGTTGAAGATCATCTCCAGTTCCCTCGTCAGATCCGAGACGAGCGATGTCAAGCCCGCAATCGTCAAGGGCGCTGATGGCGGAGGCGATCCGTGTTATGTGATGGAGGATCACGATACTGGCCTTGCAACGGTGCTACTTCCATGGTCGCCGGCTTCATTCGCCGGCAGTATCAAGATCGTCCCTAAGTCGCAACTCGAGTACCTGCATTGCTCGATCGACGAGTACTCGCGCTCGCTTAGCTTTATGGGGGTTGGCGTCGAAGAGTGCATTGCGAAAGACGCTCCGCCGGCGAAACAAACTCAAGAATAATTCTATTCGGTGATTAACGATGTTTTCAGTTCCTTTTTGTCATAGGCTTCTTCTTCTCGCCTTCGGGGTCGCGATGGTGACTGGCTTCGCAGCACCGGCTATCGCTCAGCTCGACGACTCGAGCTTGTATACGGACCGCATTCATCTCAAGAACGGCGACGTGATCACCGGAAACCTGAAGGAGCTGGACCGCGGAAAATTGCGCGTCAAGACACACACGATGGACACGATCTACATAAACTGGGTCGATATCGAATCCATCGACAGCGACAAATACCTGCGTGTCGGAAAGGTCGATGGCACGTTCAACTACGGTGTGATTCAGCTCTCCGACCTTAGTGATGGCCTGGTCATCGAGGATCACGGTCAGGAAGTAGAAGTTCCGATACTCGCCGTTTCGACAATCCAGCCCATCCGCGTACAGCAGTCTTTCTGGCGCCGCCTCGATGTCGATCTCAAAGCGGGTATCGATTTCAAGACGGCCAGCGACATCTTGTTGATCAACCTGTCCAGCAACGTGAAATTCCGGGAAGAGAAGTACGAAATCGACTTAGATGCGAACTGGAACGAGACGTCACGCACCGAGAACAACAACTCCTCACGCGCAGATCTTGTCGGAACCTACACACGATTCCTCAGGAACCGCTGGTTCTGGAAAGCCTCCACGGGATTCGAGACCAACGAAGAACTCGGCCTGGACCTGCGTGCCCTCGTCGCCGGGACCGCGGGCAGGTATCTCATCCAGAACCCAACGCTACGATTCGAATTGAACGCCGGGCTCGCCGGTAACTGGGAAGACCGTCAGGACGGGACGACGACGAGCGCTGAAGGCCTGATCCGGTCATCCCTTGAAGTTTTCAAGCACACTCTCCCGATTACGCGTCTCTCCGCAAGTGTCAATATATTCCCGGGCATCACCGAGTCGGGACGCTTACGCATAAACACGAATGTCTCTTTGCGTAACGAGATCGTCCGTTCCGTGTTTTGGGACTTAACGTTCTTCAGCACCTTCGACAATCGCCCGCCGCAAGGTGCCTCCGAGGAGGACTACGGAATCGTGACGTCGATCGGTGCGAGCTTCTAGGTGTAGTCCAACGTGCCCCGCCGTAACGCGTGCAAATTGCTTCTGGACGGACTCACGATCCTTGCGGTCCTGAGTCACGGTTCGGCGGCGATTGCCGAAACTGAAACGGCAAGGCAGAACGACAATGTACGCGGCTTTTTTGCATTACCGGTGGAACTGGATCTCGACAGCGGCGCCGCGAACGGCGATGCCAACATTCTCCGGATCATGCCGCTGTATACGTTTCCCGTGTTTGAGCGCTGGAAGTTGGTACACCTCGACATCATTACTCTGGCCGATGCACCGAGTGGGACTCCCGCATTTCCAGGAGACCCTTCTATCGAACCGGCCGCCGGACTGTCTGACCTGATGCATACGAGTTTCGTTACGCCCACCAGTACCAACAATTTCATTTGGGGTATCGGCGCAATGGCCTCATTGCCCACTGCCACAGACAAATCTCTGGGTAGCGGTAAGTGGACCATTGGCCCCGCAGTTCGGCTGACTTATCGTACTAGGGAATGGAATCTTGGACTGATCGCAGGGCAACGCTGGTCCTTCGCTGGCAGCGGTAATCGCAAGGACGTTAGCCAATTGTTGATGCGAGGCATGATCCGGCGTCAGCTGCCCAACGACTGGTATTTTGTATCTGCGCCTTTAATCGTCGCAAATTGGGATTCTCCTGAGACAAAGTGGCTCGTCCCGATGGGTGGTGGTATTGGACGAAAGTTCACCCTCAGTAAGCACCCGTGGGCATGGTCGGTTCAGGGTTATTACAACGTCATCAAGCCGGACGCGGCGCCCGACTGGGTGTTCAGATTTGCAGTGATCGCCGCCATACCGTTTCGCGGGAAATAGGCTTGAGTAAAATGCCTGCCGCGAGGAAGGTCATTCGTGTGCTGCTGATCGCGATTGCTCTTGCTGTCGCTGCCATTTTGCTCGGTATCGTACCCTTTAGTGCGGGTTTCATCAGGGGGCCCGTCGAGACGGCGGTTCACGATGCTACCGGGCTGGAGCTGTCCATTGGTGACCGTATCATCCTGCGACTGGGCCCGACGCCCAGCGTCACCAGCGGTGGGATCGTATTTGGGAAACCCGCCAGCAATCCCTTGCTTGTCGTCGATTCGCTACGCGCAGGAATAGGATTGTTCGCGCTTTTGGGCGGCCGCGTACACCTCTATGAGCTGAGCGCGAAAGGAATCCGGGTCGACTATTGCAGCCCATTCCCTGACCTTCCAGCCACGTCGAACGAGGACACTGCGCCACCGTCTGTCACCGTCGATGCCGTCCAGCTTGACCGTATCACCATCCGCTGCGGCAGCCCGGCGCAGGCGGATCCGCTGCAGATCGAAATCGGGCAAGTGCTGGGGGCTGCTCCGTCAGGTGGGCCGGTGGAGCTGGATGTCGAGGGACGTGTGGCCGAAATCGATTTCGCGCTGACTGCGACGGGTGGCGAACTGGATCAACTGTTTTCCGGAACCGATCCGTTCCCGATCCGCGCGATGCTCACATCGGCGACTGCGACAGTGGAGGCGTCCGGCAGCCTGCATACACCGCCTTCGGATCCCGCGGTCGACGCACGACTCGAAATTAGCTCGACTGATGTGCGGTCGCTGGCAGACGTGTATGACGTAAGTCTGCCCGAGGTTGGCGCACTCCGGGCCGAGGGACGCATTCGAAGCGACTTCAAGGTTCTGGACCTGATCGAGGTCGCCGGTGAATTGGGCGAAAGCCGCTTTGCTTTCGACGCTAGCGCAGATTCGACCAGCGAACGCACACATGTTGTGCTGACAACGACACTGGAACAGCTCGACCTCGCTCCGTTCCTGGTCGACGATAACGAAGCGCAACGCCCGGACCAGTCTGTGGGACAGGGTGACATCGACCTAAGCACGATGATTGATGCGCTGGACGCTATCGATGCAGACGTGCAGTTGACTGTCCGACACGTACTCGGTGCACCCTTGGATCTGGATACAATAGAGGTCAAAGCAAGCCTTGCGGATAGCGTCGTCGTAGTGGAGTCGCTTGCTGCGGATGTGCTCGGTGGTCGAGTGAACGTCTCCGGCACATTCAACGGCGGCTCCGAGTGCCCTGAACTGAACCTTCTGCTGCATGGCCACTATTTTGACCTCGCCACGCTGAACGCCTGGCTGCCGCTCGATGAACGCCTCGGCGGAAATGCCGATGCCGTGATCCTGGAGAGCTCCAGTTGCGGCCACAGTCTATTTTCTCATCGCGATTCGCTGCGCGCCGAGCTCGAGCTTGCAGGTGGCCGTGCAAGTGTTGGCGGCAAGCCGTTCCCGCTTGTGGTTGAGCAACTGGATCTGAGCATCGTACCGAGCGAGCGAAGCCGGGCACGCCTTAAGGGTCAATTGGCAGACGAGCGGATACAGGCGACGCTCGCGATCGGCTCGCTCGAGGCGTTGCTGGGTCCGGACGCTTGGCCGATCGAATTTGAAGCTCGCGGCGCCGGTGGCAGCGTGAAACTCGGTGGGCAGGCAGGGATCGTGCCCGAGCATATCGTCCTGGCTGCGCTGGTCGAATTCGAAGCGCCGCATATCGGGACACTACACCCATGGACCGCCGGCTCGCCCGATGTCGATTTGCCATTGCGAGCCAAAGCCGCACTGCGCCTGGACGAATCAAGCATAGTTGCTGATGCAATTGCGGTGTCACTTGGCCAGTCGGACGTGGGTGGTCGCCTGGTCTGGGATTACACGGAAAACCCGGACACGTTGACTATTAGCTTGCATTCGAGTGACCTGAATCTCGAAGAAATCAGTGCGGTCTTTCCGGCGGCGGCAGAGCAGCCTGAATCAACTCGCACAGATGCTCCTGATGGCGAACGCCGGCTGATCCCGGCGGGGGTCACTCTGCCCCCCGTCGATCTCGACCTGACCTTCGACAGGGTGCACGCCCGAAAACTCGATCTACAGGAACTCAGTATCAGTGGTCGACTCCGTGCGGGACTTATCGACGACGCGCGCATTAGCCTCCTTGTCGAGGACGAAGTGCTTCTGCGCGGAAATATCGACCTGGATCTGCATAGCTCACCGGCCGCGGGCGCACTCAACATCGCGGCCGAGAACGTGGACATCGGCCGGCTGTTGCGCAGGCTTGAAGTGTCTGACGATCTGAGCCTGCGCGCAGATGGCCTCAAACTCCTGGTCACTGCCGAGGGAGAGACGCTGAAGCAATTACTGCTGAATCCCATGCTGGAGGCAAACTTGCGAGGATTTAGCTGGAACATCGAGACGGATGATGCAGTAGCGGGAGAGGCGCCTCAAGAGGCTCTGAGTCTCAGCCTCGCGCAACTGAATCTGACAATGGTGCCAGACCAACCGACAGTCTGGACGTCGAGCGGGCAGTTTAATGGCGTTCAATTGGACTTATGGATGCAAACACCGTCGCTAATCGATACCTTCGGTGATACTGCAGAACTGCCGCTCACACTCGTGGTGGCTGCCGGCAATGACGTCGCAATGCTCGAGGCCAGCGTCGATCGTTCGGAGGAAGGCCGTTTATTCGTCCGTACCCTGCTTTCAGGTGAGGTGCTGGAGAGTGAGAATCGCTCGCTCCCGAATCTGGTATCACCGCTCGCAGATTACGAGGTTCAGGGCGACATCATCCTGACCGAGGATAAGCTGGAGTTCCCTGATCTGCAGATGCGCCTTGGGGACAGCAGCGCGAACGGCAACGTCACGGCTACTGTGGCAGGTGAGCGGCGGAGCTTCGACATTGTGCTCCATGCGCCGTACCTGCAAACGAATGACCTCCTCTACTGGGCCAGGGACTTTCGCGCAGCGGCGCCGGATGATGAAGCTCCGGTCATCGATGATCCCGGAGGTCCCGGCATCGGCGACGAAGTCTCCGGTAACGGGGACAAGGAGAATCGCGGGATCCTCTTTATGTTCAGGGATTTTGTCGCCGAATTCCGCGAAAGCAATGACCTTGGCATCAACATTACCGTGGATGAGCTACGGGCCGGCACAGACCTGTTGGGCGGCGCCGAGATTCGCTTCTACGTCGACGAGGACGATTTCAGACTGCAACCACTGACGTTCAATTTGCCGGGCGGGGGCGTGGATGCGGAGTACACATGGAGGATCAATGACGGTCGCCTCGAAGCTGAACTAAAGGTGCACGCCGAAGCGCTGAGCTACGGTGGCTTGCTGCGTCTCGCCGATCACGAATCGGAAGCACGAGGTCTACTGTATCTTGACACTGAGATCAACGCCAACACCGAATGGGTACCTGACGCAGTCCCGATGGATTTGCTGCTCAGAAATGCTAATGGTTCTTTTGCCTTTGCGGCCTGGCCGGAGAACGTCGAGGCTGGTGTGCTGGACCTCTGGACTGCCAACCTCGTGCTCGCCCTGCTGCCGCGACCGGACGCCGGGGAAACCTCCAGGCTCAATTGCGTCGCCACGGGATTTGATATCGAAAACGGGCTGATGAAGTCGCGCGCGACCCTGCTCGACACCACGGACACGATTATCCGCGGCAGCGGCACGATCAATCTCGCGCAAGAAGAACTCTACCTGCTCGTCGGGCCGCAGGCGAAGCGAGAGAAATTCCTGAGTGCGTCAACCCCGGTTAAGGTTACAGGGTCTTTCGATGACTTCCAGATTGGCGTCGAACCCGCCGGAATGTTAGGGACGGCGATGAAGTGGTGGATGAGCCTGATCTACGTACCGTTCAAATGGCTCACGGGTGAACGTTTTCCTGCCGATGGGACACCCACGTGCTTCGACGCCATGGACTGGGAGCTCTCTCCTGAATTACACAACTACTTTCTGCAACGTGACTTCAGCGCGCCGCCCTCGGTGCCGTAACGAGTGCTGACAAATGACGAATGTCGTAGGAAAAAGTATCCGTCGAATCAGCCATTCGGGCAGTCACAATAAACGCCGCATGGCAATGTCATTCGGAGGACGTCATCGGCAGCCCCGAACCCGGCAAGCTGGCTGATCTCGTTATTCTCGACGCCGACCCGCGAAATGTGGAGCCGACGGCCATATCGGACATCAATATCAGCGAGACATGGCTGAACGGAACAAAGGTCTATGGCGAGTAACACCACTGCGAGATTGTGCCCGAAGGTGGGCAATTGCTTCGGGAGATAGCGGCGCTCAGCGACGTTCTTGCAAGCCCACTGGTTCCACCGCAGACATCCTTATCGTCTTGATGGTCGGCACGGCGCTCTCGATAACCTCCTGCGCGACCTGTTTGTGGCGTTCATAGTAACCGGGTGATTCGGCAAGGAAGATATTGATATACAGGCGCTCCTCGTCGACATAGCCCCCCGCCATGCCGCGATGGTTCTTCGCACCAGGGACGTCTGCCTCAAGGTCAAACATTAGCCCGGGAACTCCTAAAAAACCATGCTCGCGAATATTGCTTGCTCTTACGTCCGCGGCTCCGTCCCACAGTGCGGCCTGTAATGACGCGGCAACCAGGTCGGCAATTTCGGGGTTGGTCATCTCTGCTCCAAATTTCGGCAATCCACGAGCGGTCTCATCCCGAAAAATCGTTTTGCCTTCGCCGATACTTGCAATCAGGATCAGCCTGTCGTGTTCCAACCCATCTCGAGAATACGTTCTCGACGAAGATAGTCTTTCGGGTGTCTCTGCGTCACGCGCTCTTCGCCAGCCAGGACCCAGTGTTACGCGCATTTTACCAACGGCGACGACGCCGGACTCTACAGACCGGTGGTCGTTCGACGCGCAACCAGTCGCCATGACTATTCCGAGGACAGCGACGGCTACTAACTCCAATGTAAACTTCATATCTGTCCCCTCCATACGTTCTGCAGCGGCGCCCGGCTAGAACTGCCAAAGTCCTTCGCCGCGATAAAAGTACGCAATGCTATCTGCGAGCAGTGCAAGGCCGAGCAGGCCGAGCATCCAGGGCATTACGATATCGGACGTCCTGGCAAGAAAACCGTTGATCTTTTCCAGAAGCGGTTTTGCGCTTTCTCCTGAGAAGGCGACAGTGACAGGCACAACGACAAATGGCAATGCATAGCCGACGTTGTAAACCACCAGAGTCGTGAACGACTCAGCCGTGGAAAGGTCGGCTTTGAGAATCTGATCGATAACCGCGAAATACGGTAACGCAAACGGCACACCAACAAAGTTGACGATAGCGCCGAAGCCAAAGCACTTTGCGGGAGTCAGCTCCCACTCGGGTTCGCTGGCAACAGGTGCCCCACCCTTCTTTGTACGCACCACCATCCACAACAGACCGACTCCGACGATTCCGCTAAGGATGAAATCAATGCGCTGCGGGTTTGCGAGGCGCTCGGCTACCTGCTCGATGCCGTGTGATATGGCGACTCCCGCGACGAAGTAAGCCAGGGTATGGCCGATCAATATCGCTGAAGAATTCGCAACGGGCCGACTCGAACCGGCCGCGAACACGAGTACGGCAAACAGAACAGGGTTGAGAATATCAACCAGGAGAATCGGAAAGAGTGTCGGCAGCAGCTCAAACATCACCCGAATTATATCCGCACAGATGTGTCGCTTTCCGCAATATCAGAGCTGGCTCTTCGGAATGATCCGCGCAAACCCGGCGCCGAATCGCTGGCCCCAGGTGGTCTCCGGCTCTTTCTTATAGATGACTTCCTGGCCATCCTCCCAGCCGCGCCAGCGGACCTTGCCTTTCTCGTCCAGGAAGACTTCGTAGGTTTGCTGCTGCAGTGCCTCTTCGATGAGAATAGAAAACACCAGCGACAGCTCAGGATCACGGATGATCACGCCGAGTTCGGTGTTGATGTAGGCTGAGCGCGGGTCGAAATTAAAAGAGCCGATGAACGTTTCCTTGTCATCGACGATAAACGCTTTCGTGTGCAGTGTTGCCTTGGCGCCGCCTGCATTGACGAATTCCGTGCCCGCCACGTCCGCGTCGGGGCGAACCTCGTAGATCTTTACACCAGCCTTCAGCAATGGCTTGCGCGAGGGCGCGTAGCCACCATGCACCGTGAACTGATTATTCGCCGCGAGCGAATTGGTGATAATGATCACGTTGACGCCGCGTTTCTGAATCTCCGTGATCCCCTCGATGCCGGCTTTCCTTGGCACAAAGTAGGGCGAGATAACAATCAGCTCGCTCTCCGCCGAGCGCAACGACTCGATCAGAGGTGTTATTATCGAATCCGCCTCCTTTGCTTTTTTCTTGATGCCCTTGTCCGGCGAGTCGACGACGAGCTGGTACGGCGCCCATTCGAACAGGCTATTGTCGGTCTCGACGTAACTGAGAACCTGCGTGCGAACTGCATCAGCGTACTTCGAGCCCATAATTTCCTCACGCGATTGTTCGAGCCGATCACGCAATTCGTTCAGTGCGGCTTCGGGATCCTCGAGCTCCTTGACGAATGCAAGCGCCGGCAGTGCTGTTTGGTGATTCCAGTAAGTATCGAACATGTCCGAGACTTCCTGGACGATCGGTCCAATCGCCAATACGTCGAGGTCGCCAAACTTCGCGTCCTCTCTCGCACCGAAGTACTCGTCAGCGATATTGCGTCCACCGATAATTGTGATCTGGTTATCAATCGTAAACGACTTGTTATGCATGCGTCGATTGATACGACTGAAGCCCGTAAGGGCGCCCAAAGATCTTCCCGCGGCGCCACGCTGAAACGGATTGAAAACACGAATCTCGAAATTGGGGTGCGAATGCAGCGCCGCCATACCGATGTCATAACCCTTGGTGAACATGTCGTCGAGCAGCAAGCGCACGCGCACGCCCCGGTCCGCCGCTCTCAGCAATGAGAGAATGAACACACGGCCGACGATGTCGTTCTTGATCAGATAGTACTGCACGTCGATGCTCTTCTCGGCGCGCTGCGCGAGCAGCAGCCGTGCGGCAAGCGCGTCAATGCCATCGCTCAGCGGGTAGAAGCCGGACTGGTCCGCTGGCATTTTTTCCACGTCGGGCAAGATCTTGCCGCCGAGATACGTATCCGCCGTGTCTGGCAGGAAGTAAGACTCGGTTCTCGGATAGTCGTAGTCGATGCTCGCGCAGCCGGCAACCAGGACAAACGCGAAAGCGGTTACCAATGCTCTGCTGAATGCAATCATAGGACGTTACTCTATGCGTTCCAGACCCTCGATGGCAAGATCCGGAAAGCGCTCTCCCAGCTGTTCGATGGCCCTATTGGCGGCGTCCTCGCAGGGAGTCTTCGACCGCGACAGCCGGTCCCAGACACCGCGCGCTAATATTGACAGGCCTCCAGTCGCGACCGCCGCACCACCCGAAATGAGCAGGCCGGTTTCATCGACCGCCAAACGTGGTGCGGCCAGCGTACCGACCACCTGTATATAGGGATTAACAAGCTCGCCTGCACTGACACTCAATGCCCGTCGCGGTGTCGTCCTGATCCCGATACGTAATTCTTCCGTCTCAAAATCCACCGAGGGCCTTGTCATTATCCGAATCTTGTTCGTGCTAATGAAGGAACTGGGCGCGCTTGTCAGCTGGCCATCGTCGATCTGCAACGGCACCACGATGCACTCGAAATCGGTATACGGATCCGTCTGCCGAAATGGATTGACGGTGCTCAGGATCTCCTGGAGCAGGTCACCGTACAGCGCCTGGATGAAACGATTGTTCGTGACGCGCCCGCCGCGTGTGTTCAGAAAAAACTCGCCATTGGCGTTGCCCAGCAAGCTACGCAGGTCCGCACCCTTCGAATGGATATTGATATCGATGTCCCCGGTCATCGCGAGATCGACGTTCAGCTGCGACATGCCGAGCGCGAACTGTCGTGCGACCAGCTCAATCGACACTGCGCCCGAATCACCGACCGGCTCGAGCCTCCCCCGCGCAACCATCGCCCCGGACCGCGCACGAAATGCAGCTTTTGAGACCTCGAGCGCCCCGTCCCGGAGATACGCATCGAGCTCGACATCTCGCATCAGCAAGGTGTCACGCCGCAACTCCCCGATATCGATGTCGAGCGTCGCATTCAGATTTTTCATCACGTCGAATGGAACGGCGATATCGGGGATGAATAAGCCGTCCTCGAATTCGGGCTCGGGGTCGTACTCGTGCTCACGCGCCGCGAGCAGCGGTGCGAATACGACCAGTTCGGAGTCAACGTTGATATCCAGTTCTGGTACGTCGCCGTCCTTGAAGTAGATCCTGCCGTGTACGTCGCTGTCGCCCAGTGTTGCTACCATGTTGTCGACTCTAAGCTCGCCGCCACCACCCGACAGGTCCATGCTCCAGCCGAACGCCTGGTCGCTCAGCTCGTTCCCATTGAGTGTTGCGAGTGACGCCAGGCTCGGGATATTGCCGCTCCAGTGAAGCTCCGATTCTCCTCCTTCCTCGGCGAGCTCGAGTTCACCTTGGGATTCGAACTTTGCGCCACCAATGCCGACGTCGAAAACTTCAAATTTCAGATAGTCTCCGTTCATCTCGCCACGCGCAGTAATAGAGACTGGCTGCTCTTTGAACATAAATTGCCCGATTCTGGCCAGTAGTGTTCGAACGTCGGATCCGCGC
>Ga0255053_10001398_pt1 | contig 13355 bp, 10 predicted proteins | sample JV7_2_22_MG_FD_188635 | JGI IMG/M metagenome (GOLD analysis project Ga0255053, IMG submission 188635) | Seawater microbial communities from Jervis Inlet, British Columbia, Canada - JV7_2_22 | ecosystem: Environmental > Aquatic > Marine > Inlet | place: Canada: British Columbia | collected...
CCAGGGCACTGGCTGTGCCGATGTTGGTCAGGAAGATGAGGCAGACGAACACCACGCCCTCCCCTGGACTCCGGTTCCAACTGCGGAGAAGAAGAGGGGAAGCAATGACCAGCCAGAAGAGCCAGGGAGCGGGGTTCAGGAGGGTGCTGGCTATGACATGGGTGGCCCGGGCGCTCTGCCTTCGTCCACTGTTGCCCTCTGGGGCTTGTTCGCCATCGGTGGGCGGTGGAGGGATCCCCTTTTGGTGGCCTCGTAGAAAGCGGATCCCGACCAATATTACGATGGCGCCCCCTACGATCCCCAGGAGAGTCAAAGCCAAACCGCTGAGCCGGTCCAAAAGGAGAGCCGAGAAGAGCATGGGGACGACGTCGGTGATCAGCGGGGTGAGGGCCAGGATGAATCCGGCCTTGAATCCCCTCTCCAAGGCCGTCCCTGCCACCATGGTGGTGTAGGGCCCCGGCGCCAAGCCGGCGAGGGTCCCGAGGACCAGGGCCGTGAGGATCGTGGTGGTCAAAAAGTGTCCTTGTCGTCGGATTCTCGTACTCAAGACTACCGGGATGGTAGCAGGTGGGAGGGAATCAGGGGAGAGGGGCGGCGAACTCGTGTCACCTGTCGGGTGTGAAGCGTCGGTGTGTAGCATCTAGGTGCAGGCAGCTTTAGCTTCAATCCCATGACCCGAAGAGCCAAGCGGATTCTGTGGGTGGATGATGAGATCGATCTCCTGAGGCCTCATCTCCTTTTCCTCCAGCAGCGAGGGTACCATGTGGACGCCATCAACAACGGCGACGATGGTTTGGCCCTCCTACGTAAGGACCCCTACGATCTGGTCCTTCTGGACGAACAGATGCCAGGGATCTCGGGGCTGGAGGTCCTGGAGGTCCTGAGCCGGGAAGATCCCCACGCCCGGGTAGTCATGGTTTCCAAGTCCGAAGAGGATAGGACCATGACCGAAGCCATCGGGCGAAGGGTGGATGCCTACCTGGTGAAACCCACCAGCCCACGTCAGGTCCTCTCCGTCGTAACCAGCATCCTGGAGGGTTCGGCTATTCGCCAACAGCAGGCTGCCCAGGACTTTGCTGGGCGATTCTCAAAGCTGATCCTGCTTCGGCAAGACGCTCGAACCGATGCTGATTTCGTAGCTCTTTATGAGGAGCTCGTAGACTGGCACGTACGTTTGGATGCGGCGGGAGAGTCCGGGCTCTTGGACACCGTGACCTCCCTGATGGTGGAGCTCCGCAGGGATTTCGGGGGTTGGATTCGACAACACTACCCCCGTTGGGTCAGGGGCCAGGAAGAGGGGCCCCTCCTCTCCGTAGATATCGTCAGGGAGTTGCTGGTCCCGCTCCTGGGGCCGAGTCCGGTGTTCTTCGTGGTGTTGGATTGCATGCGCCTGGACCAGTGGCGGGTGATTGCACCCCTTCTGGCTCCCCATTTCGAGATTGAAGAGCACACCCATTTCTCGATTCTCCCTACGGCGACCCCATATGCCCGGAACGCGTTGTTCAGCGGGAAATTCCCTCATGAGATTGCCCGGGAGCGTCCCAGTTGGTGGAATCAGTCGGATGACGAGGGGAGCCTGAATGCGTTCGAAGACGACCTGCTGAAGGAGCAGCTCAAACGCCTCACGGGCAGGGATGTCCCCGTCCACTACGAGAAGATTTTCTCGGACCGGGAGGAGGAGCAGGTCAGGGCCCGGGTACGATCGGCCATAAAGACGAAGGGGACAGTGGTGTCACTGGTCTTCAATTTCGTAGACCTCATGACCCACGGCAGAAGTGAATCACCCGTCCTCATGGAAGTGGCGAAGGACGAGATGGCCCTAAGGGACCTCACGCGGTCCTGGTTCGAGAGGTCTACTCTCTTTTCCGTGCTTAAGGAGGCCGCTGCTCAGGGACATCATGTTCTCTTTACGACCGACCACGGGTCCATCCTCTGCCAACGACCTACCACCGTTTTCGCTCGGAGGGACGCCACCGCCAACCTTCGGTACAAATTCGGTGGGGATCTCCGGGCTGAGGATCCCACCTCGGTATTCTCCACCAACGATCAGCAGGATCTGGGATTTCCACCGGGGAAGTTGGGGACCACCTATCTGGTGGCCATGGAGGACTTTTTCTTCGTATATCCCACGAAACTGCGAGAGTATCAGGCACGGTACCGCAACTCCTTCCTGCACGGGGGGATCTCACCAGAGGAGATGATCGTCCCCGTGGCCCACCTCGTCCCCCGCTCCGGATGAGGTCTTCCATGATGCGCCCCTCCTCCTGTTCTGGGGAATCCGACCCCCTGGTTTGGAAAACGAAGTGAGGACGTACTTCCGCACGCTCGGTTTCCTTAAGCCCCACCTCCACGTGTTCGCAGTGGCTGTGGTGGCCACCTTCCTCTTCGCGACCTTCGACGCCTTCAGCATCGTCCTCTTCATCCCCTTTCTCAGAACTCTATTCGGTGGAGAAGGAGGGTCGGAGGTAGGCGAAGGGGTCGGAGGGGCCGAGGCGGTCGTCCAGGATGCCGCCCCCAACACAGGTGTGGACGCTTTGGATCGGGCCCTGGACGCGACGGTGGGCCGATTCGTGGACCTCCAGGCCGATCCCCAGGAGGCCATTCGAGGCATCATCCTTTTCATTCTGGTCATCTTCGCCCTGAAGAACGTCTTCGATTTTGCCAAGGCCTACCTCATGGCCAGGGTGCAACAGGGGGTCACCAGGGATCTGAGGGACACGGTATATGACCACCTCTTGGATCTGGATATGGCCTTCTTCGGGAAGACGAAGATGGGTCAGATTCTCTCACGCCTCACCTATGACGTGGAGCAGCTCCGGGTCCTGGTGGCAAAAGAGCTGGGGAAGGTCGTCTCCTCGGTCTTCGAGTTTGCTGCAGCGGTGGTGGTCATGCTGATCATCTCGGCTAAACTCACTCTGGCCGCTTTTATCATTGTGCCGGCCACCATGGGCATCTGGGGTCCCCTCATTCGGAAGCTCAAGAAAGCCGACCGCCGGGTCCTCGAATCAGCTGCAGATGTGAACGCTCACATCCAGGAAACCCTCACGGGAATTCGACTGGTCAAATCCTCCTCGACGGAGGCGTACGAGCGGGAGCGTTTTCACGGTCTCACCCTCCGCTATTACAAACGATTCCTTCGATCCGAACGCCTTCGGGCGCTGGCATCCCCTATCACCGAAACCCTCACCGCAATAGGGACGGTGATCCTTCTTTGGTACGGGGCCCAACTGGTTCTGGGGGGCGGGGGTTTGGGGGGTGAGGAGTTCATCGTCTTTCTGGCTCTCTCGCTGAAACTGTACCATCCGGTGAAGTACCTGGCGAAGTTCCCGGCACTCATCCAACCCGGGTTGGTGGGAGCCGAGAGGATTTTCGAATTCATGGATGCTCCCATCGAAATCCGGGACTCCGATGGCGCCCAGGCTTTCCCCGGGCTCCAGGAGGGGATTTCCTTCGACGGAGTGGCATTTGAATATCGGCCTGATGAGCCGGTCCTCCATGACATTTCCTTTAAGGTTCCGAGGGGGACGGTGGTGGCTCTGGTGGGACCCTCTGGAGCTGGCAAGACCACGGTCCTGGATCTTCTGGCCCGCTTCTATGAAGTGACGGAGGGAAGTATTTCGGTGGATGGGACCGATATCCGGGAGTTTTCCCTTCGAGGCCTCCGAAGCTCCTTGGGTATTGTCTCGCAGGAGACCATTCTCTTTCACGATACGGTCAGAGCCAACATCGCCTACGGGAGCCCACAGGCCACTCAGGAAGATGTGGAACGGGCCGCCCAGGCGGCGTACGCTCATGACTTCATTCAGGGGTTTCCCCTGGGGTACGATACCGTGGTGGGGGAACGGGGCACGGAGTTGTCGGGTGGGCAGCGCCAGCGGTTGGCAATTGCCCGGGCGATTCTCCGAAACCCCCCGATTCTAGTCTTCGATGAAGCCACCAGCTCTCTGGACACCGAGGCCGAGCGTTTGGTTCAGCAGGCCATCGAACGCCTTCTGGAGGGACGGACAGTCTTCGTGATCGCCCACCGGTTGTCCACCGTCCAACGTGCCGACCAGATTCTGGTCCTGGACCAGGGGCGCATTCAGGAAAGAGGCACCCACCAGGCCCTTCTCTCCGCCGGAGGTCTGTACCAAAGGCTCTATGACCTTCAGTTCTCTGACGAAGAGCCCATGACGGTGGGGGCCGATAGCCTTCTCTCAGATCCCACCTCGAGGGACCTTCCCTCAGGCTCCTGACCTTGTCCGGCACCCAACCTCGAAAGATGGCCCAAAGACGGCCAAACCTCCGGCACAGGATGGAATACCTGGCGTACCGAGTCGTCGTGGGAGTGCTAAGGTATGCTCCTGAGCGGTGGGCTCTCCGTTTCGGAGAAGGGATGGGATGGGTTGTGGGTGTCCTCCTTCGTGTCCGCTGGCGAACCGTGGAGGAGCATCTCCAGAATGCGTTCCCCCAAGAGGACGCGAGGTGGCGGCAATCGGTAGCCCGGGCCTCGTTCCGGCACCTGGGCAGGGAGTCGGTGGCGACGTTCCGGCTGGGACGCATGGACGTGGACGAGATCCGGCGCCGTACCGAGGTGGTGGGGTTCGAGGCCGTCAAGGAGGCGGCTGCTAAGGGAAAGGGTCTGATCGTGGTCTCAGGGCACTTCGGGAACTGGGAAATGGGAGGGGCCTCCATCTCGGCTCATGGAATTCCCGTAGATGTCATTGCCCAGCGGCAACGAAACCCCCTCTTCGACGCTGACCTGACGGCCAACCGAAATCGGTTGGGGATGGCTGTCATCGAACGTGGGGAAGCGCCGAAACGGGTTCTTCGAGCCCTGCGGGGAGGTAGGGCCGTGGGTGTTGTGGGAGACCAAAACGTTCGCCGAGGGGGAGTTTTCGTGGACTTTTTCGGAAAGCCAGCGTCAACCGCTCGTGGGACTGCCCTTTTTTCCCTCCGAACGGGTGCTCCCATCTTCCTGGGGATGGCAAAGAGTCTCCCCGGCTTTCCACAACGTTACCGGGTGACCTTCGAGCCGGTCCCCTATACGTCCTGCGGTGAGATGGAAGAGGATGTTTTTCGGTTAACGGAGGCCCATGTACGGCACCTGGAAGGACATGTAAAGGAAGCACCGGAACAGTACTTCTGGCAGCACAGGAGATGGAAGACCCGCCCACCCGGGCACGACTAGTTTTCGGACGGATCCTCTTTGAGTTCTTCCGGTACTAATTCCCAGGCGGGAGGAAATCGTGGGCCCTTTGGAGAAAACACGGGAGTCCTGGGGTATGACCCAGTTGGGTGGGGTGGCGAGGTACCCGAATCGAAAGCGATCGACGTGATATACATAACCATTCCGGCTCACAACGAAGAGAGCACCATCGGCGTTCTCCTCTGGAAGATCCGGAACGTCATGGGCGAGTTCGGACGGGATTACGAAATCCTGGTTCTGGACGATGCTTCCACGGATGGCACAACCGAGGTCCTTCGGCGGTACCGCCGAAGCCTCCCCTTACGGGTTTTCTCCTCCGAGGAGCGGTTGGGCTATTCCGGGGCCCTGGAACGTCTGATCCGAGAGGCCATCGATCGGGCTCCCTACCCGAAACGAGACGCTATCGTGACCCTCCAGGGGGACTTTACGGAGCACCCTGAGAACCTGGTTCCGCTGGTGAAGACGCTGGAAGGGGGAGCCGACGTCGTGGCCGGGAACCTCAACGAGATCGAGCGCGGGGCTCCCTGGCCCTTCCGAGTTGCCCGATGGGTGGCGCCCCGCCTCTTGAAATCGTCTCTCGAGGCTTGCCCCGTTTCCGATCCCTTTTCGGGCTTCCGGATTTACCGGGTCATCGTCTTGAAGAAGGCCCTTCGGGATCTAGGCGAGGCTCCTCTGATTAAGATGCGTGGCTGGGCAGGGAACGTGGAGTTACTGGATCTTGCAGTTCACCATGCACGGCGGGTGGAGGAAATCAGCCTGGGTCTTCGTTATGACATCCGGACCCGGAAGTCGCGGTTCCGCACCCTCCCCACCCTCCGGGAGCTGAATCGCATCCGTGGGAAGGTGGATTGGATACCTGAGAAGGACGTGGCGTGAAAACCCGGCTGCCGATCCTGGTGGCTTTCCTGTGTGGCCTTCTTGGTTTCGACCGGGAGGTTCTACCCGGCCAAATCCCTGAGCTCCAGGGGCCAGTGACGACTCAGCTCATGCCTCCCATGAAGGTACCCTTTGGTCCGGGTGAGCACCTTACGTACAGGCTGAAGCTCGGGCCCTTCGGTGTCGGCGAGGGGCATATGGAGGTGATGGGGCTGGACTCGGTACGCGGTGAGCTGACCTACCATACTTCCCTTCGACTGGAAGGCGGAGTGCCTGGTTACCGGGTACGTGATGAATTTCAATCCTGGTTCGGTGTCCAGGACCTGGTGAGCCAGCGTTTCATCAAGAATCAGCGAGAGGGATCCTATCGGGCCTACCGGCACTACGAGTTCTTCCCAGAAGAGATGCGCTTCGAGCGCGGGGACAATGACGAAGAAAAGGACATGCCCACGGATCAGCCGCTGGACGACGTCTCTTTCCTCTACTTCGTCCGCTCCCTTCCTCTCGAAGTGGGAGCCGAGTACAGCTTCGACCGGTACTTCAAGGAGGGCGGAAACCCGGTGGTCATTCGGGTACTCCGCATCGAAACCATCGAGGTGCCCGCCGGACGGTTCGAAACCATCGTGGTACGGCCCATCATCCAAACCAGGGGCATGTTCAGCCAGGGCGGGGAAGCAGAGCTTTACTTCACGAATGACGAACGGAGAATCCTGGTTCGTTTGAGGTCGAAGGTGCCCTTGGTGGGATCACTGACCCTTCACCTCAAATCCATCATCGAGGGGCATCCTCTCCGGCCGACATCTGGGACCCAGCCGGGCGATCCACCTATCCCCCTTCCGGGGAGTACCCTCTCGAAAACGCCATGAGTTCCGATTCTGATGCTCCCCAGGGTTCGAAGCCGCCCCCAGAAATCGACCTCTCAAAAATCAGGACCGTCTCCATCCAGGGCCGCGTGACGAAGGTCTCGGCCCATGCCTTTGCGGGCGTTCCGGAAGAGAAAGCGACTTTCAAGGATTTCCTGGATTCCCTTCCCGGGATCCTCGAGGCCGTGTCCTTCCGGGCCGTTGCCCGGGGGGTGGCTCGAGCTGGCCAAACGGGCAGGGGAGTCCTCTGGATGTTGGGTGGGCATACCATCAAGACCGGTCTGGCGCCCCTCTTTGTTCGGATGATGGACCGGAGGGCCGCCAGTTTTTTTTCCGGCAACGGTTCGGTGGCGATCCACGATTACGAGGTTGCCCGGTGGGGTGCCACTTCGGAAGACGTTGAGACGGGCCTTGCGGACGGCACCTTCGGAATGGCCGAGGAAACCGGCCGGGAGATGAACGAGGCCCTTCAGGCCGGGGCCGAGAAGGGGATGGGATTCGGGGAAGCCCTCGGCTGGGCCCTCTCCCAGCGGGAGGACCTGGTGGCACCGGAGCGGTCTCTTCTTCTTCAGGCCTACATCCGAGGGATCCCAGTCGGAATTCATGCCGCCATCGGCTGTGAGATTATCCATCAGCACCCGGCTGCCGACGGAGCTGCCATCGGCGCCTGCTCCATGCGGGATTTCCGGCGCCTGGCGGAGTGGCTTCCGGCCATCCATAAGGGGGGTGCCGTTTTGAACCTCGGGTCGGCAGTCATCATGCCGGAGGTCTTCCTCAAGGCACTGACTATGGCCCGAAACCTTCATCAGGGGGCCCCACGAGAATTCTTGGCGGCAGACTTCGATATGATTCGCCAGTACCGCCCCTGGATGAACGTGGTTCACCGGCCGACGAAAACGGGTGGGGGCGACGGCTATAGGATCACAGGACACCACGAGATCATGATCCCACTGCTGGTCTGGGCCGTGGAGGAGTTCTCCTCCAGACCTGTCCCCGAGGTCGAAGGCGGGGAGGCGTCCAAAGACGCTCCTTCCCATGCGTCTGACATCCGCTGACTCGAGGGGACCCACCTATCGATCTCAGCGGCTGAAGACGGTCTGGCTGCTGGCCCTCCCCTTTCTCTACCTCTCACGACCCTCTCCCCGGTTGCTCCTGGTTGGGGCTTTGATTTCGGTCTCAGGCCTCCTCCTGAGGGCTTATTCCGCAGGGTTCATCCACAAGGACCGTGAGTTGGCGATTGGAGGGCCTTACGGCCTTCTCAGGCATCCTTTGTACGTTGGGAGCTTTCTCCTTGGTCTAGGGCTTTCACTGGCTGGTGGGAGATGGTGGTATCCTCTCCTGTTCTCGGGCCTTTTCGGTTGGCTCTATCATCGAACCATCTTGTCTGAAGAGACCGAACTGATCCATCGATTTGGCCAAGAGTATAAAGCCTACCGAGGCCAGGTCCCGGCGGTGATTCCTCAGCTTCGGCGCGACTACACACCGCCTCCGGTCCCTGGCTTCCGATTCTGGCTCTACCGCCGAAACAAAGAATGGCAGGCCTCTCTGGGAGTCTTTTTGGGCTATTGGATTCTCTGGCTGAAAATGTCTCTGGCCCTGTGATCCTGGGATCCGAAAATCCCTAAATCCCTGGGCGGGATTGCGGCCCAGGAAATTCCTTGGAAGTTTTGGGGGAGTCTGTAGTTCGGAAGAACAACGGGAGAATACCATGTGGAAGAAGATGATGGCGCTGGCCTTGGCCGGTGGGACCGCCCTCGCCTGTGGTCCGGCTGACGAGATGGAGAGGAGTGGCGCTGGGACCTCCGTGGGAATCGAGACGAAAGTGGCCCAATACGAAGAGGTCCCCCTCACCATCGACCTGAGCCACCTCACTGAGGCCGAGAGGGAGATGATTCCTCTTTTGGTGGATGCGGCCGACGCCATGACCGAGATCTTCTGGCAGGAGTCCTATGGAGATAAGGAAGCATTCCTCGCTTCGTTGGATTCTCGGGACATGGCCGCCTACGGGGTGATCAACTTTGGACCCTGGGATCGCATCGACGGGAACGCCTCCTTCGTCCCTGGTGTGGGTGCGAAGCCTTCTGGTGCCCGGTTCTATCCGGACGACATGACGGTGGAGGAGTTTGAAGCAGCAGTGTCCGCCGCCCAGGACGGAGGCGAGGCCCTGAGAAGCCTTTATACACTGGTCCGGCGGAATGACGCCGGGGCGTTGATTGCCGTTCCCTATTCGGAGGCCTTTTCAGAGCCGGTGGTTCGAGCTGCAGACCGACTTCGGGCTGCAGCTGAACTCGCGGCTGATCCAGGGTTGAAGAAGTATCTGGAGCTCCGAGCGGAGGCCTTCCTCACCGACGAGTATCAGGCCAGTGACTTCGCTTGGATGGAGATGAAGGACAATGGAATCGATGTGGTGATTGGGCCTATCGAGACCTATGAAGACCAGCTTTTCGGGTACAAGGCCAGCCACGAAGCCTTCGTCCTGGTAAAGGATCGGGAGTGGAGCCAGCGGCTCGCCCGATATGCGGCCTTCCTTCCCGCGCTGCAAACGGGTCTCCCGGTTCCGCCGGAGTACCGGTCTGAGACCCCCGGTGCCGATGCCGACCTGAACGCGTACGACGTAGTGTACGTAGGCGGTGATGCCAACGCTGGGTCAAAGACGATCGCCATCAACCTCCCCAACGATCCGGAGGTCCAGCTTCGACTGGGCGCTAGGCGCCTTCAGCTCAAGAACTCCATGCGGGCCAAGTTCGATCGAATCCTGGATCCCATCGTCGACGTCCTCATGGCAGAAGACCAACGGGATCTGGTGACGTTCGCCGCCTTCTTCGAGAACACCATGTTCCATGAAGTGGCCCATGGTCTTGGCATCAAGAACACCATCAATGGGCGTGGGTTTGTTCGTCAGGCCATGCGGGAACAGGCCTCAGGGTTAGAGGAGGGAAAGGCTGATGTCCTGGGTTTGTACATGATCCAGGCCCTGCAGAACAGGGGTGAATTAGGCCCGGGACACAATCTCAAGGAGAACCTTACGACCTTCGTCTCATCCACGTTCCGATCTATCCGCTTTGGCGCTTCCAGTGCGCATGGGCGTGCTAACGTGGCCAGGTTCAATTTCTTCCAGGAGATGGGAGCCTTCGACAGGGATGAGGCCACCGGAACGTATCGGGTGGATTTCGACAAGACGATGGAAGCCATGGAAGCTCTCTCGGAGCGGATCCTCACGTTCCAGGGGGACGGAGACTACGACGGTGTGGTGGCATTCATGGAAAAATACGGGAGTATCGGTCCTCAGCTGCAAGGAGACCTGAATCGCCTGGCCGAAGCCGGTATTCCGGTGGATATCATCTACGAGCAGGGGTTGGAGGTGTTAGGGCTCGGGGGATAGGCGGCAATAGTGGTCCCCGCCTGGAGTCGCGGTGTGAGATGTGGCCAGCTGTTTTTGGCTGGCGGCCGCGTGACAGCCCTCCTTTTCGTTCTCTCCGGCTGTGGAGGAGGGGAGGAGGAGTCCCTGGCACGAGGACCCTGGGACCACCTACTCACTCCGGGATCGGGTGAGTTCCACCAGGTCTCATCGTACGACACCACCGGTGGGAATCGGGACCGCTTCGAGATCCCTCCCGGGGACAGCGTGGTCCTTTTGGACCTAGAGGGTTCGGGAGTGATCCGGCGTCTCTGGATTACGGTAGCCAGCCGGGATCCAGACTACCTTCGGCGCATCGCCCTGAAGATGTATTGGGACGGTGAGGTGTTCCCATCGGTGGCCGTGCCTCTGGGGGATTTCTTTGGAAACGGTTTCGAGAAGACCCACTTCACGTCACTTCCGACGGGTGTCTCCAGCGGGGGGTTCTACTGCTATCTCCCCATGCCATTCACTAGTGGCGCCCGGATTGTGGCCGAGAATGGCACCGGCCAGGTGGTGGACGCTTTCTATTTCAATGCCAGCGTGGAGCGGGGCGGCGATGTTCCCCGACCGGTGGCGACCTTTCATGCCCAGTGGCGTAGGGATTCCAGGACGACGTCTTCTGGCCCCTTCAAGATTGTGGAGGCCGAGGGGGCGGGCCACCTGGTGGGGATTTCCCTGAACGCAGAGGGTTACGACGACTCGTATTGGTATCTGGAGGGTGACGAGAGCTTCTGGGTGGATGGGGAGTTCCGGGGTCAAGGGACCGGGACGGAAGACTACTTCAATGGCGGGTGGTACTTCCAGGACGGACCGTTTGCCGGACCGTACCACGGAGTCGTGTTCATGGAGCCAGAACGTGGGCGGGTGGCGGCCTATCGTTGGCACTTGCTGGATCCCGTTCGATTCCGAGACTCCGTTCGGGTTGAGCTGGAACATGGCCACGGGAATGAGGTTCTGGCTGATCTCGCCACGGTGGCCTTCTGGTATCAGACCGAACCCCACCGTCTCTTCCCACCCCTCCCACCTCCCGACGAACGGCGGATCCTGGACGTGAAGGTGCCGTCGGGTGCCACTCTCCTGGACTCTCTCGAGGTCCTTGAAGGAGCGGAAGGAAGCTGGAGGGTCCGGCTTCCCGTTCTCCGTCCAGATCTTTATGAGGTATGGATCTATCCTTTGGGCCCCGATGGTCGACCGGTCGCCCCGAACCTTCTTCTCCAGTCCGTGTCCGTGACCGATTCGGGGTTTGTGACTCAACCGGAGTCCGTTTCCGCTCAAGGTCCTGGAATAGACCTGGGGTTCCCCTTTGACGAGGCCGTTCCTTTTGCCATCCACGCCGTCCCCGTCCCCCGCTGGGCCACAGAGTGGTTGGTGGTGGGCCCATTCCCGAATCCGCAACGAGTCGGAACGGAGTACAGTTCGGCCTTAGATAGTGTTTTTGCACCTCAGGAGGACCCGGACCCCTCCCGGTCTTACCAGCTTCCTGGTCGTGGTTTTATGGGGTGGCGTCCGGTAGTAGGAGACTCCACTGGGTATGTTCGCCTTAACCCTCACTTCCAGGCCAACGACTGGGTGGCCGCTTACGCCCAGGCCTTCCTCTTCGCTCCCAGTGCCCGAGATGCGACCCTCCTTCTGGGAGCTGACGATGCCCACCAGCTCTGGGTCAACGGTGAGTTGGTCTCCACCCGTCAGGGCAGGAACATATCTGTGGCCGATGACTTGGACGTGCCCGTGAGGCTCGAGGCCGGGTGGAATCGGGTGTTACTCAAAGTCGCCGATCTCGACGGAGGTTGGGCCTTCCACCTCCGGGTCGCCGATCCTTTGGGTGAGCTTCGCTGGGCGGCCATAGCGCCGGGTTTCTAAAGGCCGGCCCTCCGAGGAAAGAAGAGACCCACCTGCCATCTTGGGCGGGTGGGTCTCTTCATGGCCTGATCTCCTAAAGCCTCAGGCGGCCCTTGGTTATTTGTGGTTCGCCTCCAAGGTGATGGAGATGACCACATCCCCACCCACGATCATGGTCTGGGCCCATTTGGCCACGCCCACCTCAAAGTCCCTGCGGTCCACCTGAGTCGAAGCCTCGAAGCTGGCCACCTGGGCGACTCCCCCCATCATTTCCTGCATCTCCGCCGGAAGGTCAGCGATGCCGAGCAGGTTGATTCCCAGTTCGATTTCCTTGGTGGTCTCTTTGATGGTCAGGTTACCCCTGGCCAGCAACTGGTTTGGGTTCACTTCTCGGACCGAGGTGCTCTCAAAGGTCATCTGAGGATACTTCTCGGCGTCGAAGAAGTCGGGGGATCGAAGGTGATTGTCCCTACGTTCGTTGTTCGTATCCACGCTGGCCACGTCGATGCTGACCGTCACCGTGGAGTTCTCCGGTGCGTCTGGATCGAACACCAGGTCGACGTCGTAGGAGCTGAAGGTTCCCGTGACTGGAGTGAAGAAGTGCTTGACCGAGAAGTTCACCTCGGTATGAGGTGCGTCGACGTTCCACGGCATCGGCTCCCTGGGGTTTTCGTCTCCAAGAGGTGTGCCGGTGGCGGCACCCATGGTCAGCATGCTGGCCAAAGTGAGGCCGGGCAGAATCACGCTTTTTCTCATGAGAATTCTCCTATGAATGTCGGTTTTGAAATCCTGTTCCTTTTTGTTCCTTGCCCACAGAATACATCAAGCTTCAAGTAGGTTCCGTGAGAGGCGCCCCCGGGCACCCCAAGCCGTCCGCGACGTGGGCCAGGGTCCAGGTCAGGTACCGGTAGCGCTGATAATCCAGGGGAAGTAGGATCAAGGCGGGAAGGGTTCACCGGTGGTGCCCCACGTACTTCGACCGGCTATTGGTACTCATGGCTTCGAACGCTGCCGACCCGAACGGAGATGGCGGTTCCGTCACCTCAAAGAGAGGAGGGGGACTCAGCGAGGGTGAGCGAGAGACCCTCAGGAGGGTCGCCCTGGACTCGATTCGATATGGGTTGGAGAAGGGCCGACCCCTGGAACCGGATTTGGATGAGTTCTCCGGTGCCCTTAGGGCCTCTGGGGC
>Ga0255053_10001400_pt1 | contig 13351 bp, 11 predicted proteins | sample JV7_2_22_MG_FD_188635 | JGI IMG/M metagenome (GOLD analysis project Ga0255053, IMG submission 188635) | Seawater microbial communities from Jervis Inlet, British Columbia, Canada - JV7_2_22 | ecosystem: Environmental > Aquatic > Marine > Inlet | place: Canada: British Columbia | collected...
TCGTTCTGCGCCCTGGTAGCGTGCCTCCTCGGCGCCGGCCTGGTCGATGTAGGAAAGGATGACCCCACCGAAGATCGTGCCGGCCGGATTGGTGTCGCGTGGCATCATCAGGACCCGACTCTTCGGTTGGGTTCGACTGTCGTTCATCTTCATCCTCCCCTGCATCGAACAGAAGTATACCGTCCGCCCTTTTCCCCAATCGAAGGCGACAGGACGATACGGCTTTACGGCAAGACAATCGAGCCTGGCGTCGGCCTTGTCAAGAACGTGGGCCGAATAGCCGTCTACCCGAATAGCCGTCCTGCCCCCCCGCCTTTGACCCATTGCTCCGCACCCCTCATAATCCTCCGATGTCTCGTTTCACCAACTGGCTCCCCGAATTGGCCCGCAAGAAACCCGGGAAGAGCCTCATCCTCTCCTATCAGGTGCCCGCCGGCGAGCCGCCAGTGGACGTCGAACAGAAGGTCGGGGAAGCGTTGCGAACATCCGCACTCGCAGCCACTCGAGACGGCACCTCGATCTGGCGGACGACTCTTCCGTGGCGGACACGGGTCTTCGGTCTCATCCCCCGCGATGTCGATGAAGACGTGACATTCAACCTGGAGCAGCATCCAGATCTCTGGGAGCTCAGGGTGGACTGTCATCCTCTCGAGACCCACGGTGCGCACGCTGCCGGTTTTGCCGGGGTGTTGTTCGTAGCGGCTTCGGTCTGGATTGCTAGCGGAATCGCCGCTGGTGTCGTGGCCGCTCTGGCTACAATCCTCGCCGGAACGCTCCTGGTCGAGGTCACCCGACAGTGGGCCTTCGACGCGCTCGAAAGGCGGTTGCGGTTGCTCGCTGAAGACGTGGGCAGCGCCCTGTGGCCGGGGCGACCGGCGCAGATCGTGGCACTCGGCTGATGATCCCTTTATTCGGCGATCATGGTCTCGTCCTTGACCATCTCTTCCGGATCGGGCAGATCCTCGGGGCGCTCGAGACCGAAGTGAACGAGAAACTGCTTCGAGGTCCGATAGAGGAACGGTTTTCCGACCACCTTCTTGCGCCCGGCCATTCTCAGAAGCTTGCGCTCGAGCAATGTCCTGACCACACTCGCCGAGTTCGCGCCTCGGATGAAATTGATCTCGGGGAGCGTCACCGGTTGTCGGTGTGCGACGATTGCCAATACCTCGAGGGCCGCCTGCGACAGGCGCTGCCGTGCAGCGATGCCGTGATAGCTTCTCAAATAGGAATCGAGGGCGGCAGGCGTAACGCAGCGCCAGCCGTCCGCGACCTGTTCGAGGCGGATCCCGCTGTCTGGGCGGCCCCACGCATCCACCATCGAGGCGAGGGCGTTTTTGAGCTGTTCCGCGCCCACATCCTTGTCGTCAAGCGCCTCCACCAAAGCCGCAACCGTTACCGGCCCGTTGGCTGTCAGGAGAATCGCCTCGACCGACGCGGTGAGCGTTTCTTTATCCACTGTTCTCACCGCGATGCAGTAATTCCCTGGTGCTGAGTTGTCGGTCGCCTGGACGCAGGTAGATCTCGGCGAAAGCTTTCCGTTGTTCCGCAAAGACTCCCCGCAGCCGGACAAGCTCGAGGGTGGCGACAATGATCGCCACCACCTCTTCCGGGTCGGATCGCGAGTTCAGATGCCGAAGCAGAGGCACCAACCCGTCTGTGTTCACCCGCTGGTAGATATCGGTCATTTTATCTTCCACCTTGTAGCGAAGAGGAAGAACTTCGATCGGCGGCGGATGAGAGGCCTCGAAGCGTTGCATGACGTCGAGATAGGTCTGAGCGAGCAGTCGAAGATCGACATCCTCCCAGTCGAGTTCCGGTTCAGTCGGCGAACTGATCTTCGTTTGCACGTCCGGCGTCCACAGGCAGCGTCTCACGATATCGCTGTCGTGCATATATGACGCGAGCTCCTTGACTCTCCGGTAGGCGAGCAGTCTTTCGACAAGCTCGTCTCTCGGATCTTCCTCGCTCTCGACAACACTGGGCAACAGCATCTTCGATTTCAGGTGCAGCAACCACGAGGCCATCCACAGGAAATCGCCGGCGACATCGAGGTCGAGCTCCTGCATCGAGCGCAGATGCGCATGGTACTGGTCGCAGATGCTGACGATGGGGATGTCATAGATCGACACCTCGTTCTTCCGAATGAGATGCAACAGCAGATCGAGTGGGCCCGAGAAGGCCGTCAACTCGACCGGCGGGTTATTAGATTCCGGTTCAACCGTCGTCATCATCGCGGGGGAGTATACAAGGTTCAGGGAACAGGGTTCAGGGCCCGCCCACACATCAGTTTTGAGTTCTTAGTTTTGAGTCTTGAGTTGCCGCCCATCCTCCCCCGCTTCCGGGATGGAAGGAGTGAACCTCAAAACTCATAACTCAAAACTCAACACTCCGGATGCGGTGCTACACTCCCCCGCGCACGTGGAGACCTGGAGGAAATCTTGGAACATTGGAACGGCCAAATGGACCTCTTCGAAGCGAACCCCCAGCGCGAGGTGAAGGCGGGTGACAAGGTCGTAGTCTTCGATCTCGAAACTCAGCGTTCCTTCGCCGAGGTTGGCGGCCGCAGCCAGTTCCACCGGCTCGGAGTCTCGGTTGGTGTCGCATATCGCTATGATCTCGATGAGTTCCTGGTCGTCAACGAGGAAACGATCTCGGAGCTCGTAAGCCTCCTTCTCGAGGCCAGCCTGGTTGTCGGCTACAACATCCGCGGTTTCGACTATGAGGTTCTCCGAGCCTACACCGAGGAAAACCTCCAGAAGCTCCCAACCCTCGATCTGATGTTCGACCTCGAGGAACGCCTCGGCTTCAGACCCAAGCTCGACAGTGTCGCCTCGGAGACCCTCGGCGATGGCAAAATCGCGGACGGATTGCAGGCGCTCGAATGGTGGCGGCTCGGTGAAATCGACAAGATCATCGAGTACTGTCAGGAAGACGTTCGGGTCACGCGCGATCTCTATGACTTTGGAAAGCGCCATCGATGGGTGCACGTGTCACGATTCGGCGGCAAGCCTCGCAAAGTCGAGGTTGACTGGTAAATCTCTTTTGTAATCGAAAACTGTGACAACGACCTATTTCAATCTAATGTTTTCGCGACATAAGTTACTCATCTGATGATGATCTGGGAAGCCCAGCCGTTTCAGGATTGACGTCATGAATCCGCTCGCAGGACCGAGCCCGGTAAGCGCCGTGCGGTACTCGCGGGCCGCGGCTCTCGATCTTCCCAGCCCTTCGAGTACGCGGGCAAGAAGAAAACGCACCTCATCCATCTCCGGCGCAAGATAGAGTGCAGCCCGATACGCGTACGCCGCCTTCTCCGGATCCGCCAGTCGCTCGAAAGCAACACCCTCGAGCGCATGGGCCACCGCGCTCTCTGGAAGCTCGTGCCTGAGGGCCGCCAAACCCGCAACCGCGTGTTGGTGACGCCCTTCTTCCAATGCTCTGATCATTGCCTCGAGACGAGCGTCAAACGACGGCGCCGAGTCCGCGTCATCGGAGGAAATTCGAGGCATCGGCACGGGACCAGCGGTTGGAATCGGTGTGGGTCTCACCGCGTGATCCGCAATCACCCTATCGGCGCCTTCTTCGCCGGATGTCGGCGGTCGCCGGTAGCAGAAACAGTCTCCGAGATCTCTCGCCTGCAGCCTCGTTCCGAGGTGAATCAACGACTCGCTTGGACCGAGAAACACCGTCCCGTCAGGTTCGAGCATCTCTTCGACACTCTCAATCACGCGTCGCTGAATTTCAGGCCGAAAGTAGATCAGCACGTTGCGTAGGAAAACCACATCGAAGAGCTCGCCCGCGAGATCAAGCGGTTGCTCGATCAGATTCAGGCGTCGGTACTCGATGCGCCGACGAAGTTCGGGGTTGAGCTCGTAACGGAGATCGTGCCGCACGAAATGGCGTTCGAGGGTCGCTGCCGGAGCTCTACCAACCGCCCGGGGTCCGTAGAAACCTCTGTTCGCATCGGCGAGGGCTGCCTCATCCACGTCGGTGGCAAGCACGCTCCATTGCCAGGTTCCGACCACCGGGTGGTCGGCGAGCACGATGGCCAGGGTCGCGGCCTCTTCACCACGAGCGCAGCCCGCACACCATACTCGTAGGCGTCGGTCGGCCCGCCGATCGGCAATCTCACCGAGAATCGTGTCCGCGAACGCCTCAAACTGGGCATGGGCACGAAAGAGATAGGATTCTTTGATTGTTATCTTGCTGAGAATGTGCCGCCATTCCTCTGAATCGGGGTGTCGGCGGAGGTAGTCGATATAACGCTCCACTCCTGCGAAACCGCCCCGGGCCACTCTTTCGTGGACAAACGAAGCCAACCCATCAATGCTTTGATTGCCGATTACGAATCCACTCGCGTTTTCTATGAGCTGCACGATTTCGTGGATCAGCTCACTCATTATTTGGCTCCACCCGCCCTCGCAAGAAGGCGACCAATCTGCGGTGGTGCGAGAGCGAATGCAGCAGCCCGACGATCGATTGCGGCCCGCGGCATTCCAAAGACGGCACACGAGGCTTCGTTCTGAGCGACGGTCAGGACATTCGCGTTCCGAAGCGCGGCCATGGCCTCGGCACCGTCCGAACCCATTCCCGACAGGAGAACCGCAGCTACCCGGTTCGGAGGCTGATCGCACAGACTCCGAAAGAGGACCTCCACGGCGGGGCGGTGGCCCCCGACGGGCGCCGCCAATTGATCGAGCCGTAAGGCGCCGCCTCGATCAACCAACATATGATGGCCCGGTGGAGCGATTCGCACCTTGCCGGAGCTCAGTCGTTCGGCGTGCCGCGCAACGGCGACATCCATCCCGAGTTCGGTCGCCAGCCACTCTGCGAGGACACCCTCAAATCCCTGGGCGATGTGCTGGACGACAGCAACCCCGACTCTGGTTCGTCGTCCAAGGGCGGCCAACAGCTCGTACACCGCTCCTGGCCCTCCCGTGGACGCTCCAACTGCGACATATCGCAGTTTACGGCTGATCACGGGGATATCGTCCGGTTCGGACGAAACTCCTTTCCCATCCCCTGACTCCGATCCTACGTGCCGCACCGCCTCGCTCAGGGTCTGACCGAGGGTGTTCCACTCGGACGGCACCTCCGGTTTGGGAAAGACCGCGACCACACCGAGGTTGTGAAGACTGATGGCAGTTCGGGTGTCTTCATGGCTCCGTTTCGGCGTCAGCACGAAGATCGGGATCCGCCCCCCCGCGGTGATTCGCTTTACCAGTGCGCGGCCGCTCAGGGACGGCAGATCGAGGTCGAGGATAATCGCTGCCGGTTTCTTTTCAGCCGCCAGGCGGACGACCTCTCTGCCGTCATCGGAATCGGCCACCACTTCGATCTCCGGCACCTGTTCGAGCAACCGACGAAGGACAGCTCGCACGGAAAGCGAGCGATCGGCCACGAGCACCCTTACTCTAGCCCGCATATCTCACTGCCCGCCTCCCACACGATTAATCAGAGCGACCAGTTCGCGCACATCGAGGCCCTGCTTGGTCAGGTACGCGTTGGCCCCTGACTCGAGTCCGGCAAGACGGTCGGATGGACGGTCGAGGGTCGACACAACGACGATCGGAAGATCAGCATGCTCGGTTTCGTTGCGGAGTCGGCGCGTCAGGTCCAATCCGTCCACACCGGGCATCTCGATGTCAGTCACCAAACAGTCCACATGCTCTCGCGCGAGCGCGAGCATCGCGTCGTCGGCAGATCCGACACCGGTAACTGTAAATCCGGCATCCTCGAGCAGCCGACGCATCATCTCCCGCGTCACGCGGGAGTCGTCCACAAGCAGTACGTGGACCGGTTCCGCCGCTGTCCCGAAACGGGTATCGCCCGCAACGACGCCCTCCGCATAAGGGGCGAGACGCTGGAGCGAAAGCACGGGCACAGGGCGCCCGCTCGCGAGCAGGGTGATGCCCTCCATGGATGCCGGCGCACCCGCGGCTCGGGGCAGAGGTCGCACAATCACCTCCTCCTCGCCGATGATGGAATCTGCCACGAGCGCCACAACGCTGCCACCGACAATCATTTCCACCATCACCCCGGATTCGGACGGATGCTCGCCAAGAAGCTCCGAGAGAAATCGTGCATCGACAATCTCTCCCCGAACCCGGAGCACGGAGCGATCCTCCTCGACCTCGACCATATCCGGCACGATGTGTCGATAGGCCCGAACCGGTGACGCCGGAACCGCAAGCTGGTGCGGGCCCACGCGCACCACCAACACCCGTTCGCCGCGCCGCGCAACCGGCACCTCGACGTTGATCTCCGTCCCCTCCCCGACCGTGGATTCCATCCACAGATCGCCGCCGACTGACCGAACCGCGGCGGCGACGGCGTCGAGACCGATGCCGCGGCCCGAAAGTTCGGAGGTTTCCTCGCGAGTGGTAAAGCCTGGACGGAAAAGAAGCTGGAGGGCCTCGGAGATCTCGATGGTTTGAGCCGCCTCCGGGGTCACGATCTGTCGATCAACCGCCGTTTTCAGCACTGCATCAATATCGACTCCGCGACCGTCGTCGACCACCCGGATACGAACCCGGTCTCCCTCCTCCTCTGCCTCGATCTGGATGCTCCCGACCTCCTTTTTCCCGGCTCTCTTGCGCTCGACCGGGCTTTCGATCCCGTGATCCACTGAGTTTCGCACGAGGTGAAGAAATGCTTCCCGGAGGGCATTGACGATCCGTCGATCGAGCTGTGCGTCTCCAGCCTTCACCCACACCTCGACCTTTTTTCCGAGAGTTGCCGCAAGCTCGCGAGCGTGGCCAGCGAGATTTGTCAGAAAGGGTTTCAGGGGCTGCACCTGGAGGCGGAGAAGAGCGTCGAGCTGCCGGTCACTGAGCCGACGGAAGATCCGTTGTCCAGCTTCGAACTCCATCGCCACCTGACGCAACGAGATTGCCAGAGTCGCGAGGACCTGCCGCGGATCGCGTTCGCCGACACCCCCCTCGGCCAACGCGGCGAGTCTGAAGATCCGATCCGCGAGCCCCTCAGCCGCCACCGACACAACACGCAGGCGCGCGCCGCGATCGGCGAGGTCGTCGACTACTCCGGAAGCGACCCGTAACTCCTCGCGACTGCGGCGAGCACGGTCGGATGCGCGGCTTTTGAACTCAGCTGCGGTGTCCGCACCCGCCTCCGGTTCATCACCAACATCTGCAAGGGAGTCCACCAACGATCGCAGGTGGTCGCCGATCGTCTCGAGCTCGCGGCGTTGCGCCGGTTGGGGGCCCTCGATCAGATCCTCTGCCATGTGGCACGCCTCGGCAACCTCCCGGAAACCCATCATCCGGCTGGCGCCCTTGAGGGCGTGCAGCTCTCGCCTGAGCTGAGTCGACGCCTGCTCGTCTTCTTCCAGACCAGCGACCAGCTCGAGGATCCGATCCAAACGCTCGCCGGCTTCTTCGAGAAAGAGTGCGTGCAGATCGTCGTCAGTCGTTTTCGTATTCAGATCTTAGTCCAGTTCGAAAGGTTCACGTCAACTCCAAGGGTGCCGACCATCTCGCCGTCAGCATCTCGAACTGCGATCGCGATCGTGAAGCAGGGATCGTCAGTCAAGAGCGATTCGTAGATTGGTGTTACAGCCGCCCGACCGTCCCTCGATAGCGCCTGAAACCATGGCCGATCGGCATAGTTCTGCCCGACCGCGGCGCTCCCTGGATGCTCCCGATCTCCAACCAGGTCGCGGTTGGCGGCAAAGGAAATCATCGACCCGGCAAGATCAACCAGATAAGCGAGCTCGAGGTACGGGCACTCTTCCAGAAGATCCTCGAGAACTCCCCCGACCGCCTCCAGATTCCCGGAGTGATCGCGCAAGCGTTCCGTCCACCGTGCGAGGTGGTGCTTGAGCGAGTGTTCGGACTCGATACGGAAGCTCTGGGTCAGGAGCTGGATCGAGAGGGCCAGCTCGTTGAGGCGCTCTGCGGCGCCGGTGTACTGTCCCAACCCGTCCGCGATGCGCTGCACAACCTCGCTCACCTCTCGCAGGGTCAGCACCACCTGGTCTGACGCGGTCCCCTGCTCCTGGGTTGCGAGGGATATCTCACGCGCCGCTCTGGCGGTGTCGGCAAGAGCGTTTCGGAGCTGCGCGATGGCCTCCCGAGTGTGCTTGCTGCCTTCGAGAACCTGATGGGCCGCCTTGGTCCCTTCTTCCGTCGCGACGACCACGCCACGAATCGATCCCGCAAATTCGTCGAGGTGAGACCGCACGGAATCCACCGACTCGCGTGAACGCTCGGCGAGGCGACGAACCTCGTCCGCGACCACAGCGAATCGTTCGCCGTGCTCGCCGGCTGCGGACGCCTCGATGGCCGCGTTGAGAGCGAGGATATGGGTCTCCTGCGCGATCTCAGTGATTAAATCGAGAACCCGGTAGATCTCCCTCGAGCGACTTCCGAGAGTGTCGGCGCGACCGGCAATGGCCTCCATATGTTGGCGCACCGCTTCGACACCGGAGATGGCCGATTCGAGGGCTGCGGCGCCCTCGTCTCCAGCAGTTTCCGAGTGCGCCGCGAGCTCCGCCTGACTCGAGGCATTGCTCGCGATCTGGCCCGCCGTGCGCGCCAGCTCCTCGGTCGTAGCGGTGATCTCGACCACCGCCGCGGCCTGTTGGCTGGAGGCCGACGCGAGCTCCGATGAGATTCGCTGGACGGTGCCGGCAGCGGTTGCTACCTCGACCGACGATGATTGGATCTGCTGGATCAGCGCAGCGAGAGCCCGACTCGCCGCGTCAACCGCCCTGCCCATGTCTTCCGGCAGGCCGCCAATCAGCTCACGAGCTGCCACCAGGTCGCCGTGCCGAAGATCCTCGAGAGACGAACCCAGCACTTCGCATTGCTCGTCGTAATTGAGTTGGAGCGCTCGGTAGTCCCTCAATTTACGGCGAGTGGGGAGATGGACCAACAGCACATAGCCGACAACCGCGAGCAAGCCGATCACCAGAAACGCCCGAAGAAACCAACCCTCGCCAGCGCCGTCAACGGTTGCCTCGAGAAAACCACCGCCGACCAACACAACAAAAACGACCAGGCCCGGCCCCAACCAGCCACGCAACCCTCCCCCACTGTTTGAATCAACCATCTGTCGCTCCCGAATCGGCTCTCTCCTCCTGCAGGAGTTGTTGCGTATTCAGCACCTTCACCTCTTCTCCCTCGAATTCCACCGTTTCGCCCATAAGGTTCGTATCGGAGTCCGTCGCGGCTTTCTGGGGCAGGTCCACGACTCGAAGAACCTCGTCGACAGCCAAACCCAAAACTGAGTGGTCGCGCGTCCGCCCCCGGCCCAGGATAACCGTCGAGTGGTGACGGGCATTCGATACGCCACCCTCCACCAAGACATGAAGGTCGAGCACCGGCAGCGGATCACCGCCATACTGCGCGAGACCAACGAGATGGGGATATGATCCGGGGACCGGATGGCAACGCAGCCGCCGGACGACGCGGACCACGTCTGAGGCGGGCAGAGCACAGCTCAAGCTGCCCGTGCGGACGAGCAGAAAGCGCTCATGTGCCTCGTCTTGTACCACTTCCTGATCCATAGCGATCAGGATATCACCGCGTCGAGACCTCGGATCTCTGGGTCGGACTTTCCTCGATCTCGGACCAGTCGAGCTGCGAGCCGCGCGCGCTGTGCGGGATGAGGAAGATCCCCATCATCACCACCCAACCGAGCGTCACGGCCAACCTCGTGTTGGCCCGTCGCCACGCCAGGATGGTCGCCGTTAGCCATGCGAGAAAGGCAATCAGAGTCTTGTTGTCGGTCAGGTCATGGCCGTACGGCCAACCGGTCCAATACGCCCCGAACGCGAAACGCTGGACGATCGGCCCGAGCATCAACCCACCGATTACCAGCAGCGCCATCGCTATGAGCACCAGTCCACGGGCCCGGGGCGCCCCCGGCCCGGAGGACCTCGAAGAGCGCCCTCGACGACACCAGCATGCTGAGAAACATCGCAAGGATATGCGGAATCAGCACGTGTGCCGGAACGCCGGCACGATATCGTGCCACCACCGCCTCGCTCTCGGGAATCGAGATTACCCCGTCTGCGAACTCGAGCAGGATCCGATACTCGACTTTGCCGGCCGCCGGCTGTGGTGGTATCCGCGTCTCGAACTCGCCGTCGGCGTTCGCAGTCATCGTCTGACGCTAAAAAGGCTCATCGGTCGGGTAGCGTCGCCACTCCAGGTTCGCCCGGGTAGCGTTCGACGGCGCCCGGATTCCGATGCGAAGCTCATCCCGGCCCTCGTTAGACCGCGGCAGACTGTATCTGACGGTCTCTCCATTCGGCAGAGCTTCTGTTCCCCGGATAGGGTAACTGGGACCCGTCATCCTCTGGAAGGCGGCGAGAAGGACCGTGACCGCGAAGGCCGCAATCCACAGTGCTACGGAAGTCTTTCGAGAGCTCATCCTTTGCCCGGCTCAGCCCTTGTCGATGGCCTTGGCCACCATCTCCTCGATCGTTCCCGGCTCGACCTCTTCGAGCTCATAGCGGATGTTGGCGATCGGTTTGTTGATCGAAATAATCCGTTTGAGGTCAATCGGTGTGCCCTCGACCACTACATCCGCGTCGGTCGCGTTGATGGTGTCCTCGAGATCCTTGATCTGCTGGTCACCGTAGCCCATGGCCGGCAGGATCCGCGCCGCATTGGGAAACTTCTCGTAGGTCGCCTTGATGGTGCCGACTGCGTTGGGACGGGCATCGACGATTTCGGCCGCACCGGCCTGTTTGGCGGCAAACCACCCCGCTCCGTACTCCATGCCACCGTGAGTGAGCGTCGGTCCGTCCTCGACCACGAGGGCGCGTTTGCCGGCAATCAGCTCCGGCTCGTCGACGGTGATCACCGAACGGCACTTGATGGTCCGGGCCCCGGGGTTGGCCTCGTGACACGTGTCGAGCACCTGCTCGACCTTGACCGGGTCGGCGGTGTCGACCTTGTTGACGATCAGGAGGTGAGAGATACGGAGATTGGTTTCGCCAGGGTAGTAGGACAGCTCGTGACCGGCGCGATGGGGATCGACGAGTGTGATGTGGAGATCTGGGCGATAGAACGGCGTGTCGTTGTTGCCGCCGTCCCACAGGATCACATCGGCTTCCTTTTCGGCCTCGCGGACGATCATCTCGTAGTCGACACCGGCGTAGACGACGAAACCATTGTCGATGTGGGGCTCGTACTCCTCACGCTCTTCGATCGTGCAACGATGGCGATCGAGGTCCTCGTAGGTTTCGAAACGCTGGCACGCCTGTTTGGCGAGATCACCGTAGGGCATGGGGTGGCGAATCGCGACCACCCGCTTGCCCATCTCCTTGAGGATGCGCGAAACATAGCGGGTGGTCTGCGACTTGCCGACGCCGGTTCTGACGGCGGTAATAGCGATGACCGGTTTGGTCGACTCGATCATGGTCTTGGTGGCCGAGCAGATGCCGAAGTGCGGTCCCCAGCCGATGACCTCGGAGCCCTTGTGCATGACGTAGCTGTGGGGAACGTCGGAGTAGCTGAACCACACCTCGTCGATGTCGTTTTCGGAGATCAACTTCCGGAGGTCAGCCTCAGGGAGAATTGGAATGCCGGCCGGGTAGAGAGACCCGGCGAGCTTGGCGGGGTAGGTCCGGTCCTCGATATCGGGGATCTGAGTGGCGGTAAAGGCCACCACATCGTAGTCCTCGTTATCGCGAAACAGACAGTTGAAATTGTGGAAATCGCGGCCAGCCGCACCCATGATGACGACCTTGGTCCGTGCCATGAGTTGCCTCCTCGGGGGAACCGTCGTGCCCGACGGTCACGCCGCCGGGTAAAGCTGAACCGGCGACGCCGCGCATTCTACCACCAGCAGGCAGCGCTGATCCCGTGCCCCGTCTCCGTTTCGGTGCACGGGCCCGGGAATTTGGCCTGTCGCCTCATTTCGTTCGGGCACGGAGACGGATACGGAGACGGAGACGGCGCATTGCGCCTACTCCCACTCAATCGTGCCTGGAGGTTTGGACGTCACGTCATAGACGACGCGATTGATCCCCGCAACCTCGTTGACTACACGGCGGGCGATGCGGTCGAGCACATCCGGAGGGAAGCGATACCAGTCGGCCGTCATGAAATCGGTGGTGGTCACCGCGCGGAGGGCGAGCACGTTTTCATAGGTCCTTGAGTCTCCCATCACGCCGACGCTCTTGACCGGCAGGAGAACGCATAGCGCCTGTGAGATCTCTTCGTAGAGCCCAGCCAACCGAATCTCTTCGATGACGATAGCGTCGGCCTCCTGCAGAGTCTGAACACGACCTGGTTCGATCGTACCGAGAATCCTCACCGCCAGCCCAGGCCCCGGAAAGGGGTGGCGCCAAACAAAATCATGCGGCAGTCCAAGCTCCTCCCCCACCCTGCGAACCTCGTCCTTGAACAGATCGCGCAACGGCTCCACCAGATCGAGACCGAGCCGGTCGGGCAGGCCGCCGACGTTGTGGTGGGTCTTGATCACCGCCGCAGTGCCGCGCACCCCCGACGACTCGATGACGTCCGGATACAGAGTTCCCTGGGCGAGATAACGTGCATCTGAGAATCGCGCGGCTTCGGCCTCAAAAACCTCGACGAACTCACGGCCGATTATCCTGCGCTTTTCCTCTGGGTCTTCGACGCCAGCCAGGGCGCTGAAGAAACGCTCGGATGCGTCCACCCGATCGAGGTCGAAACCAAACTCGGCAAAGCTCCGTTCCACCGCATCGCCCTCGTCCTTCCTTAGCATTCCAGTATCGACGAAGATCGGTACGACCCGGTCGCCGATCGCCTCACGGAGCAAGACCGCGGTCACCGAAGAGTCGACACCTCCCGAGACCCCACAGATCACCTTGCCGTCAGCGAGCTTCGTCTCGAGCTCCGCCACCAGCTCGTGGCGGATGGCGGCCGGGTTCCAGTCGCGTTTGGCCCCGGCAAGGGCGATGAAATGCTCCAACATGGTCGTGCCATGCGGAGTGTGCCGGACCTCGGGGTGGAACTGGAGGCCAACAAACCGCCGCGAAGGGTCGAACATGGCTGCCACATCGGTGGTTGAGGTCGTCGCCAGGACCTCGAAACCGTCCGGCATCCGTTCGACCAGATCGCCGTGACTCATCCACACCGGCTGTTCGCGCGGTGTGCCTGCAAAAACTGAGTCCCGCTGAATTACCACGAGCTCCGCCAGACCGTATTCACGCTGTGACGACGACCGCACTTCACCGCCCAGGTCGCGGGCCATGAGGTGAAGGCCATAGCAGATGCCGAGTACCGGCACTCCGAGCTCGAATACGGCCGGATCCGCCTGCAGCGCGCCGTCCTCGAAGACGCTCGCCGGCCCCCCCGAAAGCACGATCGCGATCGGCGCCGAGTCGCGGATC
>Ga0255053_10001415_pt1 | contig 13259 bp, 12 predicted proteins | sample JV7_2_22_MG_FD_188635 | JGI IMG/M metagenome (GOLD analysis project Ga0255053, IMG submission 188635) | Seawater microbial communities from Jervis Inlet, British Columbia, Canada - JV7_2_22 | ecosystem: Environmental > Aquatic > Marine > Inlet | place: Canada: British Columbia | collected...
CAGTGCCGCATGGCATTTTTAAGCATCTCCTTTTCGAGCGCAGAAAGCATATCCACCAAATTATTGATTTTTTTATCCGACCCTCTAACTTCCCAGCGGTCTTCAAGCACTTCCGTGCCGATGCTGCTCAATATGACCGTATCGATCACATCCCCTTCACTCATCACGACAGCCCTTTTAATAATATTTCTCAGCTCACGCACATTTCCGGGAAAAGAGTAGCTCTGCAATAATGAAAGGGCGAGTGGATTGAGTTTTTTCTTTTGTTTATACCTCCGGTTATAATGGCGTAAAAAGTTATTTGCCAATTCGAAAATATCTTCCGGGCGTTCGCGCAGGGGCGGAATTTTTAGGGTTAAAATGTTAAGGCGATAAAACAAATCCTTGCGAAACTTTTTTTGTTTAACAAATCTTTCGATATCTTGATTGGTCGCCGCGATGATGATGCAATCAATTGATTTGGTTGTGATCCCCCCTAAACGCATTACTTTATGATCATCCAGATATTTCAACAGTTTGGCTTGCACCGAAAAGGGCAACTCACCGATCTCATCCAGGAAAAGCGTGCCTTCATGGGCAAGTTCGAAAAGCCCGGGCTTACCTTGCTCCCGGGCACCTGTAAACGCGCCTTTATCATAACCGAACAATTCAGCTTCAAGGAGGTTTTCGGGCAATGCCGCACAATTAATTTGAATAAAAGGTTTCTTTTTTCTTTTACTGTTGTTGTGAATGAATTTCGCTAAGAGTCCTTTACCGGTACCGGATTCCCCTAAAAGCAGTATGTCAGTTACTTCCATGTGAGCGAGTTTAAGGGAGGTCTTCAGAATTCCATGCATTTGTTCGCTTTCTGCGACAATTTTTTGTTTTCTCAATTCTAGCATACTCAGTTCAACAAGCTCATTTTTATACCGATCTTTTTCTTTACGGGTCTCGTCTAATTTAATTTTAAGCGCTTCTAATTGGGTGATATCCCTTTCATTAATAACCACCATAGAGACTTGACCGTTTCTGTCAAAAACAGGTATCCCTGTACAAAGCACCGTTTTTTTTGTGTTTTTTACATGTTGCAGCTGACTCACTATACGCTTGGTTTCGATGACTTCATCCGTTACATAATTGCTGTACAATCTCTTTTTTTTAATGAGGTCTGAAACCTTTTTTCCGATAATATCCTCTCTTTTAATCCCCCCCAGCTTTTCTGATGCTCTATTGATCAGCACAACTCGACCTTCTTTGTCGCAAATCCAGATCCCATCTGAAGAGGATTCGAAAACGGTCTTAAATTGTCTATCCAAAAAGTTAAAGGATTCAAGTTTCCACGCGGTTGATTCAAATTCATCCAGACGCAGGAAGTTACAAACTGAACCGGTTACCGTTTTGCCTTGTTTTAGCGGATTGATGTTTACGATTAGATTTACGCGTTTACCCAGAATTTGGCCCTCTAATTGGGGTTTGCCGGTTGCCAGACATTGGGCCACCAATTCACTGGTCTTCGGTAATAACTTTGATATGTGAACCCCAATCATTTTGGTTTTAATAAACTTAAGGATTTCTCTTGCCCGGTTATTAGCAAACTGTATGCGACCTTCTTTATCCGTGGCAATGACACCGTGGTTGCTAAATTGGAGTAGTTGTTCATAATTTGGTTTTTTCCGCATTTTGGCCTCTTTGAATTCTGAAATCTTCAGATCAAAGCAAGGTGCTGCTATTGGGAAAGTATGGTACAGAATCGATCAATTTCCGCTTCGGTATTGAAATAATGGACCGAGGCTCGCGCTAATTCATCAATTCCTCTTGAATCCAGGTCAAGTCTGGCGTAGCGGGCATCGGTTACGGATATGTTGATCTTGTGAGACGCAAGGCGTTGCTTTATTGCCGAGGCGCTCTCATTCTCGTTGGTGAATGTCACGATACCGCATCGATGTTGACCCAGGTCACGTACGACCACCCCGGCTAAGTCAGACAGGCGATTTCTTAGCAACGCGGCCAAATACTGAACGCGCTCCTGAATGGCCATTAATCCAATGTCGAGCGCATAGTCCACAGCGGTTGCCAGCCCGATACGACCTGCAATATAGCTCTCCCAATTTTCGAAACGTCTCGCATCATTCCTTATTTCAAATTGATCTTTGCCGATCCAAGTCGCTGCATGCAGATCGATAAATGGCGGCTCTAACTGTTCAATCAACGGCCGGCGGACGAAAAGAAACCCCGTCCCCCGCGGACCCCGTAAATATTTGCGGCCCGTTCCGGACAGCATGTCACATTTTATTTTCTTTACGTCGATCGGCATCTGGCCCACCGATTGGCATGCATCCAGCAGGTACAATATATTATGCTTGCGAGCAATCCGGCCGACGGCCTCGGCCGGGTTGATCAAACCGCCCTGGGTTGGCACGTGCGTAATCGCAATCAGCTTCACATCTTCATCGATCATTTCATCAAGGGCATCAATCGAAATTTCCCCGCTGGCATCGTTGGGCACCACATCTATTTTTAGATCCTTACGCATCGCGACTTGCAGAAATGCCAAATAGTTACTGGCGTATTCAGCTTGGGCTGTCAGAATACGATCTCCGGATTTAAAAGGGATAGCGTAAAAAACCATATCCCAAGCTCGGGTCGCATTTTCGACAAAGGCGATTTCCTCCGGGTCGCAATTCAGTAAGCGGGCGAATGCCTGATAGAATCGATGCAGTTTTTCCTGAGCATGCGCCTCGGCTTCATACCCCCCCATGCTGCTCTCCAGTTTCAGATGGTCGGTGACTGCCTGATAAACCGCCTTCGGCGGCAAGGAAGCGCCTGCATTGTTAAAATGCAAAACCTCCGCGCAACCAGGCGTTTCTGCTCGAATTCGTTTTAAATCGATTGGGGACATCATGCCACCTGAGAAATTTGCGGTTGAACGTCATAAACGCTTTTGGTTATTATTGATATATGGAATTTTAGAATTTTTTGCAATAGACAGGCGTGTCGGTTCTTGGTGACGGAACCTCCAATGTCTCGTTCCTGAAACAAGCGATGAAATCAAATCCGCTAACGCCATATTCTTTTTCAAACAATTCATGTTTCTTGACACCGGTTTAGGTATTTGACATATTTATAAATTATTCAGGTAATGGCTTAATGCTTAACGCTGAGAAGAGTAAATCAAAAACAGCAGTTGCTCAGAGTCGGGCAGCTTGTTGGAGGGAGGTGTAGTCATGATACGCAGTTTACATGCCGGGAGCAGACAAACCGGGGGATTCAGCTTAAATGTCTTTAGCGATGATGCACTCGAGGACATTCACCTGGCGACCCTAGAAGTTCTCCAGAAAACCGGTGTCTTCGTTGACGACGATGAAGCCCTGGAAGTCTTCGACGGGGCGGGCGCGCTTGTGGACGCCAAAAATAAGATCGTCAAAATTCCCTCTCAAGTGGTAGAAGACGCCATCCAATCAACGCCGTCCCAATTCATCGCTTGCGGCCGCACCCCGAAAAATGACGTTGTGCTGGAAAGGAACCGGGTGACCTTTACCAATTTCGGTGAGGGCATCAAAATCAATGACCCTTATACGGGTGAACATCGCGAGACGGTCAAAGCCGATGTGGTCAATGGGGCCAAGATTATTGATTATTTAGATAATTTGGATACCTATGAAAGGATTATGGTTTCCCATGATGTTCCCCAGGAAACCGTTTCCCTGCACAATGCCGAAGCCTCTTTAGCCCATACTTCCAAACACCATTGGTTAGGCCCTGTAAATGGATACTGTTCCAGGAAAATTGTGGAAATGTTGGCCGCCATCGTGGGAAGCAAGGAGAAACTCAGGGAGCGTCCCTTACTCACTTTTGTTACCTGCCCGGGAAGCCCGCTCACTTTTTCCAAAGAACATTGCGAAATCATTATGGAGGGGGCACGCTCCGGGCTGGCGGTCAATATCGTATCGATGACCATGGCCGGTGGCTCTGCGCCGGTGACACTGGCAGGAACCCTGGTGGTATTGAACGCCGAGGTCCTCGGAAGCCTTGTCCTCAATCAACTGACGTGTAAAGGCTCCCCTGTGATTTATGGGAGCTCCACCTGTCCGCTCGATTTATGGCGAACCACGGCAACTGTCGGGTCTCCGGAATGCGGTATGATCACTGCCGGAGTGGCCCAGTTAGCCCGCAAATATGCCCTCCCATGCTTTGCGGCCGGTGGTTAGGGCGATAGCAAAGTCGGTGATGCCCAGGCAGGTCATGAAAAGACACTCACCGGGCTACTCGCTGCGTTGGCAGGGGTCAACGTGGTTTACGGCCTGGGGATGCTTGAAAGCGGCGTCACGATAGATTTTGGCCAGCTGGTGATGGATAATGAATTTGCCGGGATGATCAAACATGTTTTAAATGGGATTCCGGTCGATGACGAAAATCTGGCGGTGGATGTCATCCATGCCGTTGGGCCGCTCAAGGATTTTCTCGGCCAGAAGCACACCCTCAAACATATGAGAACCCAATCCCAGCCCAGCCTGATCGATCGCAGAAGACGCTCAAAGTGGGAAGAGTTGGGGAAAACCGATATTTATGAAAGAGCATCAGCCAAAGCAAGGGAAATATTGGAAACGCACCAACCGGATCCGCTACCGGACAGCGTCCTCTCGACGATTCGATCGATCATTGAGGATGCAGAAGAAGAGTTAGGTGCAAATAAAGAAAAGTAAACCCAAATATTGGGTTTGGAGGTTGCAAAATGAGTAGAGACGACCTGATTAAAGCGGCTGTACAATCTGTTGTGGATGGTGACGAAGAAGCCGCCCTAGAAGTTGCCAATAAGGTTATTGCAGAAGGCCTTAATCCCGTGGAGATCATTGGTGAAGGCTTTGCCATGGGGATGATCAAGGTGGGTGATTTATTTGCCAAAGAGGATTACGCGCTGCCAGAGGTGCTTCTATCCGCAGATGCCATGCAACAGGCCTTGGATCTGCTGGATCCGCATATTCCCCGGCAAGATGTGAAAGAGAAGCTGGGAGTTGTGGTGATCGGAACCGTTCAGGGAGACATCCACGAAATTGGTAAACACATCGTTGTGACGATGTTGGAGGTCTATGGTTTTGAAGTACATGATCTTGGCTGCGATGTGCCGATTGAGAAATTTATTGAAAAAGCCAAAGAACTAAAGGCGGATATTGTGGCCTCCTCGGCCCTGATGACCACGACCATGATGAGACAAAAAAAACTGGAGGAGGCGCTCAAAGAGGCCGGCATTAGAGATGACGTCAAAACAATGGTGGGCGGGGCCGCCGTAACGCAGGAATGGGCGGATTTAATCGGGGCTGATGGTTTTGCCCCGGACGTCACTGAAGCGGTCGAAAAGGCCAAACAACTGATGAAACCCTCCAGCTAGTGTCATGTCCCACAAGTAATTTATAAAACACGACTTTTGTAACATTTTTGCGGGACATGCCACTTGGTCAAGGATAAATTTTAGCCCAGGCCGCTACGAGCGATTCTAAAACGTCGGCCCCAGGTCATCGGCATATTTCTTGACTTCGGAAATCTGGCGGATGCGTTCTTCCGCCATACGGTCTGCCGCCAGGTAAGTGGGAATCCCGTCGCGATCTGCAATTTCAAAAACCCGCTGCATGTTGTCGTATATTCGGTACACTTTCTCTCGACCGCGTTCATGACTGACGCCGCCCACTCCCAGTCTGTCGGTGTCATAGATGGTTCCCCCGGCGTTAACGATATAGTCCGGGGCGTAAACCAAACCCAATTTCTCGAGATGATCCCCGTTACGTTCATCGGCCAGCTGATTGTTGGCGGAGCCGCAGATGATTTTGCATTTCAGACGGCTGAGGGTATCGTCATTGATGACTTTCCCCAGGGCACAGGGGCAAAAAATGTCACAGTCCACATCATAGATTGCCTCGACCTGCACGGCGCTGGCCTCGAAACGCGCAGTCATGGTTTCCACTTTGGCGGGATCGATGTCCGTGACGGTCAAGCGGGCTCCGAGCTCGTGAAGTTGCTCGACCACGTTGTGACCGACCGCCCCCAGCCCCTGCACTGCAACCTGTTTTCCCTCCAGGTCGTCCGAGCCATAGACCCGGTTGCAGCAGGCCTGCATGGCGCGAATTGTCCCCAGGGCCGTCATGGGTGCGATGTCACCGGCACCGCCTAAATAGGTCGGAAGGGTGACGACGTGCGCTGTTTCCATCCGGATGTATTCCATGTCCTTAAGGGTGGTGCCCACGTCTTCGCCGGTGATGTATTTGCCGCCCAGACGATTGATGAATTTCCCCAGCGCCCGGAAGGTCGGCTCGCGGTCCGTCCGTTTCGGGTCGCCAATGATGACCGCCTTGCCCCCGCCGAGATTCACTCCGGCAGCGGCGTATTTGTATGTCATCCCCCGTGCAAGCCGCAGGGCGTCTTCAACGGCTTCCAATTCTCCGGTGTAGCCGTTCCACATGCGGCAACCGCCGGTGGCCGGTCCCAGGGTCGTATCGTGAATTGCAATAACGGCCTTAAAATTCAGGGCCCGGTCCTGGCAGAAAAATAGATTTTCGAAGTCGTATTGTTGCATGTATTCGAAGATGGATTCCATAGTTGACAAAGCTCCTTTAAAGTTGTGGCAATTAATCGGTTTTAGCCAGGCTTTCATCTGCATACATGCGTTTGACTTCGGCCCGGTCCCCGATGATGGCTTTGACCACCAGGGCATTGTTGGGCGGGCAGCCTTTGACATGCCGATCGGTCTGGTTGTCTTTCATACACAGCCCCACGGTCACGATATCATCGGGCGACACATCGGAGGGAAGGGGCGCTTTGCCCGTGACCACCGTGACACCCGGCAGATACATGAGTTGATCGGCATTGCGCATATCGATCAGGGCACTCATCACCGTATTGCGGCAGCCGGTGCAGGCGGCTTCTCCGTGAATCAATTGAAATCCCTCCACTTCGACCGGATCATCTTCGCTCGCTCTTAAAAAACGACGCTTGACAGCTTCCAGCGGTTCGCCAATGACATCGATCAACCCGGCGTCCATGACACCCAAACCGCGCGCTGCGGCATTTTTGGTCAGCAAGGTTTCTTCCGGATCGTACCCGATCAGCCGCGCACAGACAGCATCTACGGCGACCACGTCCTTGCCGGCCAGGATGAGATTCATTTCCACCGGTTTTCCAAAAACCGGCCCCACGCCTTCCTGACAGACCACCGCATCGACTACAGCAAGCCGGGGCTTTACGACTGACAGCCAATCAATGACGCCATCAAAAAGGCCTTCCTGGTGCATGGCCTTTTTGGCTTTATCGGTCAGCAGCCCCTTAAGCTTTTTGATCGCACAGGTCATTTCGGTTTGATCGTGGGTTTTTAACTTGGGCACACTGATGATGACATCGGCCTCTTTTACCAGTTCCCAGCATTCAATCTGATCGAAAATCTTGCCGTTTTTCACCGGCAGATCCACCGTTGCCTTGGCCGCCTTCAGGTTGACGACTTCGTAGCCCGATTCCTGAAGGTCACGATACCCTGAGCTCTGAATGACCTTCTCCGTATCGACACCGACTGCGGAGGACTCGGCAATTACCGGCCGTGCGCCTGCGGCCTTTACGATATCCGCTACCGCCCGCGTAACTTCAGGCAGGGTGATACAGCCGGCCTCTCTTTCGACCGGAGGCGCCACCCAGCTGGGATTAATCAAAACCAGATCTCCGGGTTGGATGATGTCTTTGATGCCGCCGATGAGGCCCAGCGATTTTTTGACGGCCGCGCAAATTTGCTCAAAATCCGGTTCGGCGGGCGTTCTTACAATCGATACGCTTGCTTTTTGCATGTGGGTCTCCTCAATTTTCATTTCCTATAAAAATGTTACAAAAGTCGTAAAAACTAGGGTTTCAGGTGTCAGGTTTCGGGTGTCAGGATTCAATGATTGAGGAATTCAGGAATTGAGGGATTTAGGAATTAGAATGACAGAATACCTTCAATTCCCAAATTCCTGAATTCGCAATTCCTAAATTTAACTGCTGACACCTGACACCCGAAACCTAATTATTCATCCGGATCTTTTATGCCGGCCAAGCGCTTGGCCAGTTTTATTTTTTCTGCGAGATTGCTTTCCCTGTAAATCATGATGCGTTGAGCCTGTGGGGAACCCGCACCGTGCATCGATTCCACCAATGCGGTGCCGCCCGTCATGGCCTCGATCAACCGGGCAATTTTGACGCGATCCTTCGTCGGGATATTGGCTATCCCCGAAAAATATTTTCGCACCAGATGCCCAACATCTTCACTCTCAAAATCGTGTTGACTGGGCAGGGTGGCAATAAATCCGCCGGCCAGATCCAGCGCCAGGCGGGCCACCTCAAAATGAAAGCGGGTGACGTTCTGTTTGCAGACATTGGCCAGCATGGTATCCACCATGTAGGCCCCCGAAGGTGTCGGCCAACCCTCGGCCGAACAGGCAATCGATGAGCTGTAGAGTGTTTCGCTTAAATGCGTCATCTCCGTGACTTTATCGCGCACATGCGACCCCTTGGCGGTGCCCTGAATGAGGCTGAGATAGCTCACGGCACCGATCAGCACATCCATCAGTCCGGTCTTACAGGCCCCGTAGTTGGCGCGGTGGTGGGCGGCAAACCGGTATACGAGCGCACCCGTGAACTCGGCTTCACCATCCATGAAAACGTTTTCATACGGCACGAAGACATCCTCGAAAACAAGTACCGCTTCGCCCCCAACGGCTCCAAAAGAGGGCTTGCCGACATCGATGCGTTCCTCTCTGTCCCGGCGATCGTCATTGGCCTGTCGACCGAAAATCATTGTGATTCCGGGTGCGTCAATCGGCAGCGCGCAGACAACGGCGTAATCTTTTGAGCCTTCATCCATGGCGGCGGTCGGCATCACCAGGATTTCGTGGGAGTTGACGGCGCCGGTCATGTGAAGCTTGGCGCCTCTAATCACGATGCCGTCTTCCCGGCGTTCCACCACATGAACATATTGATCCGGGTCGGGCTGATCCGCGGGACCTTTGGAGCGATCGCCCTTGGGGTCGGTCATGGCACCGACCACCATTCGGTTTTCGTCCTGGATACGGACCAGCCAGCGGTTAAACCGTTGCAGATAGTCGGTACCCTGTTTTGCATCAATTTCGTAGACCACTGAATAAACGGCGTTGATGCCGTCAAAGCCGACACAGCGCTGGAAACATGTTCCGGTTTTCTGCCCCAGGACACGCAGCAGTTTAACCTTCTTGATCAAATCCTCTACATTCTGATGTACATGGGTAAAGCGACTGATCGTATGCCCCGTCAGGTGCGATATGGCCGTTGCCAGGTCCCGGTGTTTTTCTTTACCGGCCAGGGCATAAGTCATGGCGGCCGCTCGCACATGGGGCGCCGTGGCCGGATGCCGCGTGACGTCATGTATGCGTTTGCCTTTGTAATAAATGACGGGCTTCAGCGCCCTCAAGCTTTCGATATACTCAGCACCGTTTTGCAATTTCATGTGGAGCCTCCTGCTCAATGATTTTTAAGCAACGGATAACAGCCCGTATTTTTCAATGTGACCGTCCGCCAGCGCCTGTATTTTTTCGATCTCCAGCCGTCCCCGCTCGGAAGCGAACAGGTGCCGATATCGTTTTTGTTTTTTCAGATAATCGGCTACCGGTATTTTACGCTTAATTTTGCGGGTAGCGGTGATTTCCCCGTTTTCCTTTTCAAACAGCGGCACCAGTCCGCTGTTGACTCCCAGCCGACCGATCTCAAGCGTAAGATGTGACGGAAAGCTCCACCCCGACGGACAGGGGGTGTCAATCTGGATATATCGCGGCCCGTGATAGGTCATTGCTTTTTTGATTTTTTTCTTTAGATCGCGCAAATAGGCGATCGATGCGGTAGCCACATAAGGAATACCGTGGGCCGCAACGATCTCGGGAAGATTCTTTTTCATTTCGGCTTTGCCCATGGATTGTCGGCCGGCCGGGTCCGTTGTTGTAGCCGCCCAGGCAGGAGTCGCCGCACTTCGCTGGCCGCCGGTGTTCATATAGGCCCCATTGTCGACACAAATGTAGAGGACATCATCGCCACGTTCCAGCATTCCCGAAAGGGCTCCAAATCCGATATCGAACGTTGCGCCATCCCCTCCGATAGCGACCACCCGTGTATGGTCTCGCCCCTGAAACCGCAGGGCGGCGACGACACCTGAGGCAACCGCCGGGGCATTTTCAAACACATGGTGTATCCAGGGCACCCGCCAGGGAGAGAGGCCATAGGGTGAGGTGAAGGTTTCCAGACAGCCGGTGGGTGAAACCAAAATCACATCCTTTCCGGTTGCCTCCAGAATATGTCGAACCCCCAGGGCCATGCCGCAGCCGTGACATGCCCGATGGCCGGAGACAAACAGAGATTCGTCCGGGGTTTCTTTTTTAACGGTCATTTTTTTCTCCTTCGCCTAAGATACGATGGTCGGGTCGAGGTCCACCCACTCCGATTCGGGCAATACCAGTCCCGAGCTGTGAATCTCCTCGGCGCGCGCCACCAGTCGGTGAATCGTGCGGGCATTGATTTCCCGTCCGCCGAGCCCGGCAACAAAATCAACCACCATGGGCGCTTGCGGCCGGCCGAACAGTTTGGCCTTCAGATCAAGGCCGATAGAGCCTTCGCTGCCCATGGAAAAACTGGCATCCATCACAGCGATAACATTGGCGTCCTTTACGGCTTGCCAGATCTCCTCGTGCGGGAAAGGTCGGTAGCATCTGATCTTGAGCAGACCGACTTTTTTACCGGCATCCCGCAGCTCGTCAACGGCATCCTTAACCGTACCGGTGACGGATCCCAGGGCCACTAATATAATTTCGGCACCGTCGATACGGTAGGCCTCGATCAGCCCGCTGTTATCACGGCCGGTCAACGCTGATACGTCACGCAGGATTGCCTGGATTCGCGGTTTTCCTTCGGTCATGGCCTTGTGAATCGCATATTTAAATTCCATCATGACATCCGATTCCGCATAGGAACCCCAGGTTTTCGGCGTGGCCGGGTCCAGATGATGCTCGGGAGCAAATGGCGGAAGAAAATCATCCACTGCTTGCTGGTCGACGAACTGCACCCGCTCGTAAGAATGGGTCAACACCCAGCCGTCCATGCATACCATGACCGGCAGCATGATGTCGGGATCCTCTGCGATTTTGAAAGCCGCCAGATGCATGTCATAGGCTTCCTGGACACTTTCCACGTAAAACTGTATCAGTCCGGCATCCCGCAAAGACATGCTGTCCTGGTGGTCCACCTGGATGTTGATCGGCGCGGATATCGATCGGTTCACGGCGGTAATCACAAACGGCAGCCGCATGCCCGCGCTGGCGTACAAGACCTCGGTCATCAGTAACAGTCCCTGGGAGGATGAGGCCGTATAACTCCGGCTCCCCGCAGCCGCGGCACCGGCGAGTACGCTGGCTGCTGAAAACTCGGATTCGACTTTGACGTACTCAGCACTGATATCGCCATCGGCCACCATTCTGGCCAGGCCCTCGACAATATGCGTCTGAGGGCTGATGGGGTATGCCGAAATGACATGGGGTCGACAGGCCTTCACCGCCAGCGCGACCGCTTCGGATCCCTCTACCACTCTGATGTTGCCCATGGTCTATTTCTCCTCCGGTAATATTTGGATGGCATCGGCCTTGCATTCATAGGCGCAGATGCCACAGCCCTTGCAAAAATCGTAGTCGATTTCATAGCGGTCATCATTGACGTGGACGGCGTCATCCGGGCAAACATCCCGGCAGATACCGCAGTGATTGCACAATTCCTGATCGATTTCCGGTCGCTGGTCTCGCCAGGTGCCGGTCTTGTAGTTCAAAGAGGTTCCGCCCTCAACAACGGCACCTTTTGTCAGTTTCATGAAGTCTCCTTTAAAAATGCGTGGTAACTTTCTGCAACGACCTGCGCGTTTTTTTCCCCGAGTTCACCAGGGAATTTGCTTCTCACGGCGTTGAGCGCGGCTTCCAGCGACAGCTCCCGGCTGAAGCCGGCAAATGTGCCCAGAAGCGCGGTGTTGATGATGGGCCGGCCCAGAATCCTGCGGGCCATCTCATCTGCTGATATGGTGACGGCGTTCGATTTTTCGAGTCCTAAATCAGCCACCGATTTATCCGTATTGATTAAGAGCGATCCGGTCTGCTTCAGACCTTCCGCGACATCGACCTCACTGAGAATGGTGGCATCCTGCACGATGACATAATCGGGCGCATGAACGTGGCTGCGAGTGCGGATAGGGCGGTCACTGAGCCGGCAAAACGCGACGATCGGCTTCCCGCGACGTTCCCCCCCCCCGCCTAAAAATGGAAATGCCTGGCCGTATTTGCCGTCCTCGAGGGCGGCAATGGCCATGAACTGCGCCAGAACGAGAGATCCCTGGCCGCCTCTTCCGTGTATTCGAATTTCTTTCATTGCGTTACTCTCCCCAACCTTTCAACTATCTATCACCTTAATTCGGCTGAAACAGAATCCGCTGCCTTTACGACCGTTGCAGCAAGTTCCTTTTCAATGCGCCCCGGCGTCATCGTAAATATGGAACCCGTGACGCTGATGGATGCAACCACCTGACCCCCCAAGCGGACCGGAGCGGCGACACAGCGAACCCCTTCGTAATATTCCTCGTTATCGACGGCATATCCCTGTTTACGAATCTTGGCCAGCGCTGCCATCAGATCCGATAGACGCGTAATTGTGTTTTTTCCGTAACCTTTCAAGGACTTGTTTTTGTAAATTCCTTTGACCGCCTCATCTTTTAAACCGGCCAGCAGCACCTTGCCGCCGGCGGCCGAATGCGGATCGGTGGCAAATCCCACATACGTGGCGAGCGAGAGGCCGCTCGGGGTGTCCAGCTTGTCGATGTAAACGACCTTGTCACCACGCAGTATCGCCAGATGGACGGCTTCCTGACTCTCCCGGCGTAAGACTTCCAGATGGCGATGGGCAATTTTACGGATATCCAGATTATCTAAAATTCTACGGCTGATTTCCAGAAATCGAAATCCAAGCGAATACTTTTTGGTGTCCGCATCCTGGGCGATGTAATCATGGGGAAGTAGTGTCGAAACCATGTGATGCACCGAGCTCGGGTGCAGGTCGAGAAGACCGCTGATTTCCGTCAGCTTCAACCCCCCGGGATGATCACTTAAGGTTTCAATGACCTTCAGACAGCGTTCGATGGAATTGATTTTCATTTTGTATGAAAATTAATGAGAATATGAAAGCCTTCGACTCGTGCAAAATTCAAGCATGTATTTTCA
>Ga0255053_10001416_pt1 | contig 13255 bp, 8 predicted proteins | sample JV7_2_22_MG_FD_188635 | JGI IMG/M metagenome (GOLD analysis project Ga0255053, IMG submission 188635) | Seawater microbial communities from Jervis Inlet, British Columbia, Canada - JV7_2_22 | ecosystem: Environmental > Aquatic > Marine > Inlet | place: Canada: British Columbia | collected...
GCTACATCATGGCCTACCCGCAGAGTACCTGGTTCATGTCAGACGTTTGGATGGGCGAGCCATGGGAAGTGTCTTCCTGGAATTCTCTTTCCGGAGCTAGTGACGAAGGCCCGGAGGGGCCGTTGTGCACACCGGACGCTACCAAGTACCCATGTCCACCGGAGTGTGGTGACTGTGGCCGTTGCGGCTGGGCGTCATGTCATGACGATATTGGTTTTCTCGAAAAGCTTTTTTGAAACTGTTGCCCAGAATTTCAATGCAGATAAAAACCGCTTTTATATTTCCGGCTTTAGCATTGGCAGCATGATGTCGAATTTCGTCGGTTGTGCTAAATCTGATTGGCTCGCCGGAGTCGCGCTTGTAAGCGGGCGCCTCGAACGCGGATTTCAATGTGAGCCCTCAGAGCCAATAGCACTGTTTCAGGTTAACGGCGGGCGCGACACGGCGGTTCCGGCTGATGGTAGTGCCTCGAGACGTGGCTATAATTATGCGAGCACGACCGCGGTTGCAGCAGCTTGGAACCGGGGCACAGGCTGCGAAACCGACCCGCAACCCTGGTCCAGCGCACTCACTGAGAAACACGGCTTGCATTGCACGGCGAGTTGTCCGGAAGGTAACGACGCCTGCATCGGGTGACTCAGGTACTGCCGCTCGATAATATCGCCCAGGCGCACGAGATAATTGAAAATGGCGGTTGTCGTGGCTGTGTTGTCCTGGCGATCGGCGCCCGCTGACTCCGGGGGCGGTGACAAGCTCCGCTGCGATCGGTAAAGTTTCTTTGACGCTGCTTTGTGAACAGACATGGATATTGACGTACCACTGCGCGAACTGGGCGCTATCGACTCGACGACTCTGCGTGAGGCCATCCTGAGCCAGGAAGATGCTGCTTGGCACGAAGATACATATCGCCAGCAGTCCTACGATGTCCACGATCAAACCGAGTCGATCGTGCTGGTCTTCACCGAAGGATCTAACTGGCCGCAATGCGACGTAAAAAAGGAGCCGGGCTGGGACCGGCTCGCGGACGTCGCCGTACCGATAATGCATGAGATAATCGAGAAGCATTATCCAACTGGCGGCACCATCATCCGGGCGATGGCAGCGAAACTTGTTGCCGGTGGAATCATCAAGCCGCATCACGATAAGCACCCATCGTTTCATTGCGGGCACCGGATTCACGTGCCAATTACGACCAATCCACGAGTCCGGTTCATGATCGATGGCCAACCGTACAAGTTTGAAGTTGGTCAGGCGTACGAACTGAATAACCAAAAACAGCACAGCGTAATGAATAAAGGCAGCGAAAATCGAATCACATTTATTTTCGACTACGTGCCACCGGGTCCGCTCGCTTATGTGCCGGACAAGGGAAAAGGGCGACGGGAGAGCAGGGCGGACGCCCGTTAGTTCGACAGCGTCACGGGGGACAGCACCTCGAGAAGTTCATCGAGGTGGCGTTCGTAATTTTTCCAATAGCCGATCGCATCCTTGTAGATGGGCTCGCGGACCTGCTCCGAGCTTACGGTATTCACAGCGCGATCGCTCTTAAAGAAATTCAGGCACCTGTCTTCCCAGTGTAGTTCACAATAGTCAAGGATTCGTCTTACCTGCTGTTCCAGATCGTCTACGACGTCCTCATATTGCACGTGGAGAATCCGACCAGGTAAGACCTCATCCCAGTGATCCATCATTCTTCCGTATTGCAGGTAATACTCTCCGAGTTCCTGCAGATCGTAGGACTGATTTTTACCCTGCGCGAAGAGTTGCCGATAATTGCCGACGCAAGTATCTACAGGGTCTCTGCGAGCATCGATGATCTTTGCATTCGGCAATACCAGGCGAATGAATCCAACATGGGGAAAATTAGCTGGCATCTTGTCCGTGAAACAGGGCTTGCCTTCGAGCCGATGCGGAGCCGTGTGGTAGATATAACTCTTTCCGATCGAGGCCAGCTGCTCCTCGTCCATTACTTTGAGTACGCCGGGATAAACCAGGTCGTCTGATCGGTTTTTTCCGAGCGCTGCAGAAATCATGATGATGTGCGGCAGCTCGCCTGCGCCCTCGACCACACTGTGGCTGGCCAATATTTGTTCTATCAGAGTCGATCCGGATCGTGGCATGCCCAGAATAAATATCGGGCATGGGCTGACGTCCTCATCGGAACTCATACGTTCCAGAAATTCGGCCGAAAAGACCTCGATCAACCGATCATGCTCCGCCTCTGTTTTGACAGGGTCGTATTTCACACGCGAGCGCATTTGCTGGTTACCGCGCTCATATTGCAACCATGCCTTGTCGAACTCTTCTCTAGCTTCGTAGGCGCGAGCAAGGGCGAATCGAAAACTAATTTCGGACTCCGGATCGAGTTTCCCGGATTCAACTTTGCTCAACATCTCGTCTAATTGGGTATCGGAGAATTCAAAGCCTTTCAGACTGGCGAGACTCCAATAGGCGCCGCCAAAATCAGGCCGGAGCTCGACACAGCTCTTGTAAGAAGCAATTGCTTCGTCACGGTGTCCGCGGATTCTCAGCAGATGGCCGCGGCCCAGCAAGGTCGATGGTTCCTCGGGCGATATCTCCAAGCATTTATCATACGACGCCAGCGCTTCAGCCGAGCGCCCGAGAATCGAAAGTCCGTCCGCCAATACGAGATACGCGTCGGCGTTCGAAGTATCGAGTTGGACCGCTTTCTCGAACATGGCAACGGCTTCAGGAACTCGTCCCCTGTCTATTAGAAATCGACCTAGATCAATACAGGGCTGAGAATGACCGGGCGACAGGCGTACGATCCTGCGCAGGAGCCCTTCCGCAATTGTGTATTGCTCGTCTTCCGTAGCTATCCGCGCAAGCATCCTGAGGGCATCAACGTTCTCAGGGTCCTGCTTCAGTACCTCATCACATATTTCGCCCGCGCGCTTCGATTGACCTTCATTTATCTGCCTCGATGCCTCGGCCAGCGCCATGGCGGCCGGTGAGAGTTCAAGGTATTTCCTGTGGGTCGACTCGGCTTCCTTTGTCTTGCCAATTTTAAGGAGTGCATTTGTAAGCCCGAAGTACGCAGAAGCTTGAGTCGGATCGAGTTGCACGGACTTTTCGAAAAATTCGGCCGCGCGCTCGGCCTGGTTCTGACTCAGGTACAGCATGCCAAGATCTTCGTGCGGCTTCGCGAACGTTGGTGCGATCCTGATCGTGCGCAGCAAGATTGTTTCGGCTTCATCGGTCTTGTTCTGCTTGAGCAGAATTGCGCCCAGCATGCCCAGTATGTTGATGTTCTCGGGCTCTTGCTCTATAACCTGACGGCAAAACTGTTCAGCCCGATCAATCCGGCCGGCGTTGATAAAGCGAAAGGCCCCTTTCATCGGGTCTTGGTCATTAGGTCCTCGTTGCATTCACATTCCGCTCTATATATTCAGTTTTGCGGCGCGGATGGCATCAGTTATCGCCGTAACGTTGCCACCGCTCAATATGTTCGCACCGGCTATTCCGGGAATCCGCTCCATTTCCTGCAGCTGCTCCGTGCAGATCTTCACGCCTTCCTGCTCAGGATCAGCTGCCTGTTTGAGGCGTTTTATGATGCTGTCCGGGATGATTACGTTCCGCCGGTTATCTCGCAGCCAACGAGCGGCTTCTGCCGATGGAAATATTGCCGTTCCCCCGAAAAAACTAACTTTACGAATCAGATTATGAGCAACCAGATGTTTCATGTAGTTGCGCATTAACTTCATGTTCATGCACGCATGCGTCTGAACAAACTGCGCACCAGCTTCAATATTTTCGATGAGCTTCGCGGGAACCCAGTTTGGCTCGGGGTTGTGCGGCGTAACACTGGCACCGATATAGAAATCGGACGGCACGCCGATCTCGGGATCGGTATTCATTTTCATCGCCGTCGCAATTAATTCAGTTGCGCCTATTTCATTTACGGCTTTCGGGCGTGGTTTGTATCCTTCCGGCAATTTATTACCTCGCACAAGATATACACTTGTAATGCCCAACGCTGCCGCGCCAAGCAATTCACTGATTAGCGCCATACGATTCTTGTTTCGGCAGCTCAGTTGCATGATTGAATCAACGCCGTTTTGCAGGAGAATGGCCGAAGCAGCAAGCGTCGACATGTGTACTTTGCCGAATTGATTATCTGTTAGCAGGATGGCGGAAACACTGTCGCGCAATGTCTCCGCCTGTTCGCGTATAAGCGCGGCACCTGTAGCCGGCGTGAGCGGGATCTTGGCCGTTACGGTAAAGTCTAGTGTTCGGACCGATTCTTTGAAGGATTTCAAACTATTGCCATATTATGGACTGCCAGAGCGGTCAGGGTTCCAAAGGTTAGTGCGTTCGAATAACGTTCACAAGGCCAGCTGTGCCGCAGTTTGGCGCTCGATCTAGTCTTGTGATGAACTCGAGCTTGTAGAGACAGGCAAATCGGGAGGAAATTATCCAAGACCAGCTCAAACGAAAGGATTGCTTTGATCAGGCCTTGTCCCGTCTACAGTCGGGCGATCCTCAATCGGCGGCAAAGCTGTGCGATGCTGGGCTGAAGAACTATCCGGGAGACGGCAATCTTTTGACCCTGTCGGCCAAGGCCAACTTGGCGCTAAAGCGCTTTGCAGAAGCCAGGGCCCGTATTGAGGAGGCCGTCAGGCTGTATCCGGATTTTGCAAGCGCGCATGATGCCTTCGGTGACCTGCTACTGGTCCAGGGGTATATCGATTTTGCGATAGAGGCATACGGGCAGGCGTTGCGCCTGGATCCGACCCGGTCGGAGACGCATCGTAAAGTCGACAAAGCCCGCGATTTGGCGTCGAAGGCCACGAACGCTCCTGCCGAAGAGCCGAGGCCCGACCATCGAGACCCACGTTCCCGCATGCAGTTCGAGGAAGAAATAGTTAAAGCTGCCGCGTTTGAGCGAGATGGAGAGCCGAACAAGGCGGAGGATATTTACCGCGACATATTGAAACGGGATCCGGACCATGTCGAAGCGGTCAGGTTACTGGCCGGCATTGCCGCAACGAACAAGCAATATCGTGACGCCGAAGTCTTCCTGCTTCGCGCGGTTGCCAATGCGCCCGATTACGGGCGTGCGTGGGTAGAGCTATGCAACGTTCAGCGCGAGCTCGAAAAATACGAGAGGGCGACCGAAAGTGCCAAACAGGTGCTGCGTCTCGGGCCCGACAAAGCCGAGGCGCACATGGTATACGCTGGCGTCATCGGTGCGGCTGGCCGTCACGAAGAAGCGATTGAGAGTTATCGGAAGGCTCTCGAAATCGACGATAGCAAGATTGGCGCGATGTCCGCTATGGCGCATCATCTAAAGACGATCGGCCACACCGATGAAGCGATTGCAATGTATCGAGAGAGTATCGCGGCAGGTCCGAAGCACACGGAAGGCTATTGGAGTCTCGCCAACCTGAAGACGTTTCGCTTCGAAGACGCTGAGGTCGAGGACATGGAGGACTTGCTTACGGTCGAGGACCTGGAGGATGAATCGCGCGTACATCTGCACAACGCGTTGGGTTTCGAGTATGAATCGCGCGAGGATTACGATCGCGCGTTTCGGAATTTCGACCTGTGCAGTACCATTCGGCGCAAGTCTGAATCCTATGATCCGGTTAATACAGAAGATTCCTTCGACCGAACTATAAAAGTATTCAACGATCAGTTTCTGGAGGATAAATCAGAAATCGGGTGTGCCGATGATGCGCCAATTTTTATCGTTGGGCTACCTCGCTCCGGGTCAACATTGATTGAGCAGATTCTCTCCAGCCATAGCCAAGTCGAGGGAACGCATGAGCTGGCGGACCTGCCCCGGGTTATTCAGCAGGCCCATCGTGAAACCAGGGGAAAGCAGAAGCTGCCGGAAATGGCTAACAAGCTTGAAACGGTGGACTGGGAAAAAATAGGCGAGTATTACATTGAGCGAACGACAAAGTATCGTAGCGGCAGTCCGTATTTTATTGACAAAAACCCGAACAATTTTGCTTACATCGGCTTCACAGCTCTGGCGCTTCCCAAGGCAAAGATTATCAATGCCTTACGTCATCCACTCGACAGTTGCTTCGGAACTTACAAGCAATTGTTTGCCAAGGGCCAGCCGTTCAGTTATGACTTGATGGAGCTCGGTGAATATTATCTTCAATATCGGCGACTCATGGATCATTGGCACAAGGTGTTGCCGGGAAAAGTGCTGGACGTGCAATATGAAGACGTCGTTTCAGACCTGGACACGCAAGTGCGACGACTGCTCGATCATTGCGGCCTGCCATTCGAAGAAGCATGTCTTCGCTTTCATAAGACGGAGCGGGCCGTCAAAACTGCGAGTTCCGAGCAAGTCAGGCGACCGATCTATTCGAGTTCGGTCAATCTCTGGCGCAACTATGAGAACCACCTGGATGAACTGATTCAGATACTGGAACCGCTGCTACGGGAACTCCCCGAGGCAGATCGACCGGCGGTCATGCTAAATAATAATGGCACGGCAACAGGATAAGTCATTGATGTGTAAAGCAGGAATCGATCTGATGGCCGCATCGGCTCGAGCCGGGAAAAGTCTTTGCGTACAGGCGCGGAATTGCGCTTGTGGTTTCTGTGTCACAATATATCGAATGCTCATATGCAGGGCCTGTATAACTTGTAGTCAGTATCCAACTGGTCTAAATTTGAGCACTGTCTATACGTCTTATAGCTAGTCAAAATCACATAGCACCGGGGGACAAGTGACTATGGAAACTCAGACGAAGTTTGCACTCACGCCGGTAGCCGGAGCAATCGCAACGGCCTTGTATCCGTCTTTCCATGCACATGCTCAGGACGATGCAGATACGGACTCCGCGCTTGAAGAAATCATCGTAACAGCGACGAAGCGCGAAATGAGTGTGCAGGATATTCCTGCAACCATTCAGGCGATCACAGCGGAATCGATTGCGCTCATGGGCGCCCGCAGCATGGAGGACTATGGCCGCTTCATTCCGTCCGTCAATGTTGTGCAGAGGTCGTCCGGCTTTAGTGCGGTCGTATTCCGTGGCGCGATTACCGGCAACGACTACATCGCACAGTCAACCTCCTCGATTTATCTCGATGAAATGTCGATATCCAACACGGGTGCCCAGCCGGAAATACGCATGGTCGATATCGCCCGCGTTGAGGCCTTGTCCGGGCCGCAGGGCACGCTGTACGGATCCGATGCCCAGGCTGGAACGCTGCGAATCGTAACAAACCAGCCGGTAATCAACGAATTTGAAGCCATATTCGATGGCGAGTTTCGAACCGGGTCCGACAGTGACGAGAGCTATCGTGGTTCGTTGACATTCAATCTACCGCTGGTCGAGGACAAGCTTGCGTTGCGCCTGGTCGGATTCAATGACAAAGACGGAGGATTCATCGATAACGTCCTCGGTAGCACTCCCGACAGCTGGGCACCGACCAATATTAAAGGCGATGATCTTGGTCTTGACCCGATTACCGACGAGCCAATTAACCCCGAGTTTCTCAGGTTTCCATCAGGCTGGGGCTCGCTCGACAATTCCGCCGTTGTCGAGGAAGACTGGAACGACTCGAAGTCCACCGGATATCGTGCGTCACTTCGTTGGGAATTGAATGACAAATGGGCAGTAACGCTTAGCTCATCCAGCCAGCAGACCGACTCCGGCGCATACAATGATTACGATCCGTTCGTGGGCGATCTGCAGACGATTCGTTTCCACGACGAATGGCGTGAGGATGAATTCGATATCCATTCCCTGGTCATTGAAGCCGATCTCGGATTCGCCCAGCTGGTGTCGGCGACAGGGTACTACGACAGGGGCATCAGAGAGACGACCGACATTACAACTTATGCCCACTATTGGGCAGGGCAGTATTGTCGTTATTCCTACTATACGGCGATCTATGACCCGCGTGGTCCCGGCTTCAATGACTATTACCTGCGCTTCAATGCCGATGGTTATGAATACTTTTCGACCAGCGATGGAACCGTTGTATTTTGGCCCGTCTATTGCCAGACGGACACCGTCGAAGGGGACTTCTTTAGTGCATATCCCTACACGCAGGATCAGCGGAAATTTACGCAGGAAATCAGATTGTCCGGGGAGGGGGAACGATTCGACTGGATCGTCGGATTTTACTACGAGCAAAGTGCGGACCGATGGACGGACAATTTCGCGCAGGCCACAAACGGTGGCGACGGCTTTACCGATTCAATCTGGCAGGGTTCGATATCGAACCAATTCTATGAGTTTTATTGGTCCCGTTATTATGGGACGCCGACCACATACCCCGAGTCTCGCGCTCAGTGGTATGCGCAAAGTCATACCGATTGGGACCAAAAAGCCGTATTCGGTGAGCTGAAATGGCACATCAATGACCAGTTTACGTTGACGCTCGGGGGCCGATACTTCGACAGAGAGAACACCAATTATTATCTGGTCCACCACCCGGGCGGTTTCCCAACTGCTCCCGGTGAATTGCCACCTGGTGAAGTAGACTGGTTGAATGACGTCGGCGATCAAAGCAGGGAGACTATTTTGGACAGGTGCGACCGCGTCGGTTTGGGGGGAACGTGCGCGCCCGAAGGGCGTTCCGGAGACGAACAGGAATTCGTCCCGAAGGTAAGCCTGAGCTATTCGTTCGGCGAGGGCAGCATGGTTTACGGCCTGTTTACGCAGGGCAAACGACCCGGCGGCACAAATCGAAGTCGCGGCGAGCCATTTTTCCCGTTCTCCTACGAAGCGGACTCAATGGATAACTATGAGATCGGCTACAGGTCGACATTCGGCGGTGGTAAGGGACGCTTCAACGCGACCGTCTATTCCATGCAGTGGAACGATTATCAGCTCGAGGTCGTCGACCCGAGCAGTGACAATTGCACCGACGATATGGGTGTGCCGGATCTGGATTTGCAAGTACCTGGGGTCTGTGGCCAGGTCTGGCAACAGGTTGTGGCAAATCTCGGTGATGCGAGTATCGACGGCATAAACGTTGAAATCGACTATGCCGCTACTGACCGATTCACACTTGGTATGAACATCGAGTTCCTGGAGGCCGAAACGGATACGAGCCACGATCTGGACGGCGTAGAAGGCGAAATACTTCCTGATGGCTCATTCGACCCCGAAATCATCGGCGGATTGGCCCTGCCGAACGCGCCTGAAGTCACTGCGTCTGCATGGGCCCAGTACGACTGGCCGGTGGATCTGTTCGGTGCAGGTAACCAGGCATATGTTCGGACACAATGGTCGTATACCGGGGAAAGCTTCAGCACGCTCGAGCCCAGACCCGAAACGGATCCGAATCCTCAGTTCAAGAATGAGGCATACACGATCGGCGATTTGCGGGTCGGCCTTCAGGGCGACAGCTGGGAGGTCGCTCTGTTCGTCAACAACCTAACCGACGAACGGGCGCAATACACGCACGAAGACGGTCAGTTTACCTGGGGCCAGGGAAATCTGGCAGAGAACCGACCACACGTACTCAGAATCTATACCAACCGACCGCGTGAATACGGAGTGCGATTCATGAAACGTTGGGGGGACTAAAATATCGCAATTGCTGGAAAAAAGGCCGGACACTGTCCGGTTTTTTTTCATCTACTCGTCATAGGGCCAGGGCTCCAGTCCATGAATGGCATTACGGATGTCCATGGTTAGATTGACGTGCCCGACCTTCTGATTGGTTTCCAAATCGTAGAGGCTAATAGTCGACGGCGAGGATCCGCCGGCTATGAATCGGTGGCCCACGGAACATAATCCGCGACCGAAGCCTTGACGTGCAATCTTCGAATCGTCGATTCCAGCGAATTCGATGTCTGCATCGTCATAAGTCACGATTTTGAAAGCCTGATTTCCGCCATCTCGTCCGGCATAGCGGACACAGTCGCTATGCGTGTCATTAAAGAGCAGGCCGTCACGGTACGGCCTGGCATTGTGTGCGCCTTCTGGCAAGGAACAGACCTCGGAGACCTCCATTATACTGTTGAGGTGCAGGAGTGCGTTGGTGCGCAGGCCGCTAACGTAAATCCCGCTGTTGTCGACGTGGACCATATTGATGTGAAAGTCATTGACGGGGCGCGGGCCCATATCTGATCGTGGATCGAAGGTATGTCCTGTCCAGCGTTCGTATTGCCGTTGTAAATGAAACCCCCAAACAAACTTCTTCTTGTCAAGATCGAAGGCCAGCAAGCTGTCGAAGCCAGTGGAGGTCAGGAAAATCGTGTTTTCCATGCGACATATTTCATGACAATGTTTGAGATGCCGGTTCCTGAACGAATCCTGGATCTTGAAAGTGCGGTCGTAGCAGAAAAGCTCATCGCTGGCGGCGATATAGATGTTATCACCGTGAATCGTGATGCCACGCAGGCCCCGGTCGGCACCGCGGCCTTCGAAGTCGATCTCATCGGTATTCCAGTCAACGTGCTGTTCGCCTTCCTGTTTCTCGAAATCGACCGTGTAGACACCACCATGGCTTTCGCCTTGCCGGCTACCTCGTACGACCGAAGTCGCAATTAGTTTTGGTAGTTTTATTGTCACGTGCTAATCGTCGGGCCAGGCGTCATGTTGCGGCTTTCCGTCAGTGATCTCGTGCCAGGGTGCCTTAGATGCAGTGAACTGGTGGTAGGCCGGCGGACATTCCGGATTACCGTCGACGGTACCCATCGTCAGATACACGAGATTGGGCTCAGGCGTATAGAAAACAATGAGTTGGGAGCCACACACATTGCAGAACATTCTGTCGATCTTGTCCGATGAGGCGTAAGTGCTCAGGACATCTTCTCCTGCTGACCAACGAAACGTGTCCTTAGAGACGGCGGCAAATGTGGCAAAGGCCGCGCCATGAAGCTTGCGGCACATTGAACAATGACAATGGCTCAGGTCGGATATCGCGCTGTCTGCTTCATATTGAACGTTGCCGCACTGGCAAGCACCTTTAATCATGACTTGTTATCATAAAATATCTTTGAGGCGATAATAAACCATGCCGAGTGCAACCATCGACATATTGAAAGATGTCGTGCTGCATCATTAACAGGCCGGACAGCGTTGCCCAGATGATCACGGCCGCCGATATCCAGTGAAGGACTCTGGCGGTCACGCTGTACTTCGTTGTTGTCACTTCTTGATGTCCTCAATCATCAAATCTCTGATTGAAATTCTCCGACATGGCTACTGAACAGTCTTGACCGCGACTGACTTGTTTCTGACCATTCTGTGACGGATGAAAAGTGGGTTAGAGTAAGCAGATGAAAAAAGAGTTTTTACCCGCTAACGTCGTGCTGGCGGCAAATCGCATTGCGCCGCACATTCGTGAGACGCCGCTTGATTACTCGCCGTTTTTCAGCGAGCTGACTGGAGCGAATGTGTTTCTGAAGCTGGACAACCTGCAGCACACGGGCTCGTTCAAGCTGCGCGGTGCGACTAACAAGCTCTTATCGCTGTCGCCCGAAGAAAGGGCAAAAGGCTGTGTTGCGGCATCAAGTGGTAACCACGGTGCGGCAGTCGCATTCGCAATGTCGAAACTCGACACGAAGGGTGTGATATTCGTTCCGGAGGGATCGTCTGCGACCAAGGTCGATGCGATCAAGCGCGCCGGCGGCGAAGTGCGGTTTTTCGGCACCGATGGGCTCGATACGGAAATGCACGCGAGGGAGTATGCCGAGGAAAACGGCATGTGCTACGTGTCTCCTTACAACGATGAGGAAGTCGTTGCCGGGCAGGGCACCTGTGGCGTGGAAATCGCAAAACAGCTCTCTCAGGTCGATGCAATATTTATTGCTGTAGGCGGCGGTGGACTGATCAGCGGGGTCGGCAGTTTTCTGAAATCGGTCAACACGTCGATATCGGTTGTTGCTTGCCAACCCGAGGCATCGGCGGTCATGACCGAATCCGTCAAAGCCGGAGAAATCCTGGAATTACCGAGTGATCCGACCCTGTCTGACGGTACGGCAGGAGGAATAGAAGCCGGTGCGATCACGTTCGACATCTGCAAAGCGGTTACGGACGATTTTGTCACTGTGAGCGAGGAGCAGATAGCCGAGGCCATGCGGCAGTTCATCGACTCCCATCACATGCTTCCCGAGGGCGCTGCCGGCGTGGCGTTGGCCGGGTTGAAGCTCCGTGCAGATAAGTACAATAACAAGAACGTCGTAGTCATCATCTGCGGCGGCAATATCAGCAGAGAGACGCTCAGGAAGGTTATCTAGATGAGCCGGCGATTTGATGCCATCATTGGAACTGCATTCGCGCAGGTAACTCAAACCTCGTGGTAGACCAGCCAGGGCAGACTCTTATGCAGCTCCACCGGATCGCAGCAACTTCATTCTTGTTTCTGACCCTTCCCGCCTATTCGGCGCAAACGGCATTCATTAATGTGAATGTCGTTCCAATGACATCCGAGACGGTGATTCCAGGGCAAACTGTCATTGTCGAGGATCGCAAAATTGTCACGATCGGGGATGTCGACGCAATTCCTATTGAAGAAGACGTAGACCTGGTCGACGGAACTGACAGATACCTGATGCCTGGACTGACGGAAATGCATGCGCACATTCCGCGAGTAACGTCCGCAGATCTCGACAGAGTCTTAAGCCTCAATGTCGTAAACGGTGTCACGATGGTTCGCGGCATGCTCGGCCGGCCTGCACATCTAAAGCTCCGGCAGGACATTCTGAGTGGTGAGGTGTTTGGCCCGAGGCTCTTCACTTCAGGCCCATCGTTCAACGGAAATAGTGTCTCGAGCGCCAGGAGCGCGAGTGAGATGGTCCGGGCGCAGCACGGTTCGGGTTATGACTTTCTGAAAATACATCCCGGTCTGACACTGGCGGAATTCGATGCGCTCGCAGTCACTGCGAAGCGTTTCGGCATTCAGTTTTCAGGTCACGTATCGGCCTCGGCCGGCGTATCGCACGCGTTGGCCGCCGGAATGGCGTCAATCGATCACCTTGATGGATATATGCAGGCGATGGTCGCGGATGACGCGGATTTGTCGAGGGGCAGTGCCGGTTTATTTGGTGTGCTTCTTGCGGACCGTATCGACGAGAACAAGATTGGGGAGATCGCCGCAGAAACGGCAGCCGCCGGGGTCTGGAATGTACCGACCGAGTCGATGTTCGAGCACTGGGTGTCAGAGACTCCCCCGGCGAGAATGAGAGAGCGGCCGGAGATGCGTTACATGCCGCTTGCAACGATCAGCCAGTGGACGAATTCGAAGCAGCAGGTGCTTAACGATCCGGAATATGATGCAGCTATCGTCGCGTGGGCGATCGATA
>Ga0255053_10001418_pt1 | contig 13241 bp, 9 predicted proteins | sample JV7_2_22_MG_FD_188635 | JGI IMG/M metagenome (GOLD analysis project Ga0255053, IMG submission 188635) | Seawater microbial communities from Jervis Inlet, British Columbia, Canada - JV7_2_22 | ecosystem: Environmental > Aquatic > Marine > Inlet | place: Canada: British Columbia | collected...
ACGCACTCGCCAAGGGAACCTTGTTTCTGGCTGTCGCTTGCCTCGCGACGCGTTGCGCAGGCCTGCGGCTCGACAATATCTCGGGCGCCGCTCAACGCATGCCCTGGACCATGGGCGCATTCGTGGTCGCAGGTTTCAGTCTCATCGGCATACCCGGCACCGCAGGCTTCGTGAGCAAGTGGACCCTCATTTCCGCGGCGCTCGCAGAGGGCGTCATCGGTGGCGCACTAATCGCGGTGATCGTTTTGGGCTCACTGATGGCAGTGGTCTATATCTGGCAGGTGGTCGAGGCAGCCTACTTTAGAGCCCCGGAGAAAGGCGTCGCGCCGCTACGCGAGGCGCCGCCCGTGCTACTCGCCGTAACCTGGGCCGTGGCACTCGCGAACATCTACTTTGGGTTGGTGCCCGCGATGCCGATCGCACTCGCGTCGTCCGCCGCCGAGACACTGCTGAGGCACGTGCCGTGAGCGCGGAGACCGCAATGCTTCTGGCGCTCACATTGCCGCTGGTCGGTGCGCTGGGCATCGCGCTCGCAGGCCGCATCGGCGCAGAAACCCTGACGGGCTTGGACCAATGAGCGGCGGAACGCTGGTCCTCGTAGCCGTTTTCCTGCCCCTTGCCGGGGCGCTGCTGATTCGGCTGGCAGACACCTCGCCCAATCTCCGCGAGATCGTAACCCTGGCCGTCGCGGTGCTGCTGTTCGCAACGGTGGTGCAGCTGCTGCCGGCGGTGCAGGCAGGCGAGCGGCCGGCTGCCGTGCTGCAGGAGATGCTGCCGGGCGTCGCCATCGCCTTCGAGGTGGAGCCGCTCGGCATGATTTTCGGCCTCATCGCCTCGGGGCTGTGGATCGTCACCTCGATCTATTCGATCGGCTATATGCGCGGCCACCACGAGAAGCACCAGACCCGCTTCTATGTCTGTTTCGCGATCGCGCTATCCAGCGCCATGGGCGTCGCCTTCGCGGCGAACATGCTGACCCTGTTTGTATTCTACGAAATGCTGACGCTGTCGACATATCCCCTGGTCACCCATGCCGGCACCGAGGAGGCCAAGCGAGGTGGCAGGACCTATCTCGGCGTTTTGTTGTTCACGTCGATCGCCTTCCTGCTGACGGCGACCGTCTGGACCTGGAACGTCGCCGGCACGCTCGATTTCACCGTCGGCGGCATACTTGCCGGCAAGGCGAGTCCTGGTGTTGCCGCCGCGCTGCTGCTGCTCTTTGTATTCGGGACCGGCAAGGCCGCGCTGATGCCGTTCCATCGCTGGTTGCCCGGGGTCATGGTCGCCCCGGCCCCGGTCAGCGCGCTGCTGCATGCTGTAGCGGTGGTGAAGGCGGGCGTCTTCAGCGTCCTCAAGATCGCGGTCTACATATTCGGAATCGACTTCCTGGCCGGCGTGTCGACCGGGCGACTGCTGGCGTACGTTGCCGGGGCGACGATCCTGATGGGCTCCTTCGTGGCCATGAGGGAGGACAACTTAAAGCGCCGGCTCGCCTATTCGACGGTCAGCCAGCTTTCCTACATCGTCCTCGGCGCCATGCTCGCAAGCCCGCTCGCCGTTGTCGGCAGCGCTATGCATATCGCCACGCACGCCTTCGGCAAGATCACCCTGTTCTTCTGTGCCGGCGCCATAGACGTGGCGCTGCACAAAAAGGATATCAGCGACATGCGCGGCATTGGCCGGGCCATGCCGTTCACCATGGGCGCCTTCTTCGTCGCCAGTCTGAGCGTCATCGGTCTACCGCCTTTGGCCGGCCTGTGGAGCAAATGGTATCTCGCGCTGGGAACGCTGCAGGCCGACGAGTTGGCGCTGCTCGGCGTGCTGATGGCCAGCTCGCTGCTCAACGTCGCCTACCTGCTGCCGATCCCGATCCGGGCATTCTTCTCCAAGCCGGCCAACGGCGAGACGATCACCGCCATCAGGGAAGCGCCATTGCCCTGCGTCGCCGCCCTGGTGTTCACCGCACTTGGCTGTGCCGTACTGTTCTTCCATGCCGAGCCGCTGTACCGGCTGGCCCACGCCATCCTGCCGCAATGAGGACCGATCCGCGATGACCGAGAAACTGCGCTGGCTGGATAATTTTGGCAACGTCAAGAAGCTCGTGAAGATCTTCGCAGCGATCTGCGGCCTGCTGTTCCTTGCCGACTTGTTCTACCACCGCCATTACGAGCGCTCCTGGGAAGGCTTCTTCGGCTTCTACGCGATCTACGGGTTCGTGGCCTGCGTGGTGCTGGTGGTGGCCGCCAAAGAAATGCGCAAGGTTCTGATGCGCAAGAAGGACTATTACGATGACGAGTAGCGTGCTTCCCGCTCTCGTCTTTTTCGCAGGAGCGGGTCTCGTCGCCGTGCTGCCGGGCCGGCTGCGGCCCGCCATCTCCCTTCTGGTGCCGGTGGCCGGTGCGCTGAACCTGTTGCTCTATGTCGAGTCCGGCGCCTCCTGGCAGGTCGGTCTGTTCGACTATTCGCTGACCCTCATGCGGGTCGACAGGTTGAGCCTGCTGTTTGGCTACCTGTTCCATCTCGCAGCCTTCATCGGTGTCGTCTATGCGCTGCATGTGCGTGACGCAACGCAGCAGGTCGCCGCTCTCCTCTATGCGGGCAGCGCGCTCGGCGCGGTGTTCGCGGGTGACCTGATCACCCTGTTCGTGTTCTGGGAGACCCTCGCAGTCACGTCCGTGTTTCTGGTTTGGGCGCGGCGCACGACGCGAGCCTACGAGGCCGGGATGCGCTATCTGGTGATCCAAATCGGGTCTGGCGTGATACTGCTGACCGGGGCCCTGATGCATCTCGATCAGACGGGATCGCTTGCCTTCGAGCAGTTCACGCTTGAGGGCACTGGCGCTTGGCTGATCCTGCTCGCCTTCGGCATCAAATGCGCGTTCCCGCTGCTACACAACTGGCTCACCGATGCCTATGCCGAGGCGACGCCGACCGGCACCGTGTTCCTGTCCGCCTTTACCACCAAGGTCGCCGTCTACGCGCTGGCGCGGGGTTTTCCCGGCAACGAGATCCTGATCTATATCGGCGCGGCGATGACCGCGTTCCCGGTCTTCTACGCGGTCATCGAGAACGACCTGCGCCGGGTGCTGTGCTATAGCATGATCAACCAGACCGGCTTCATGGTGGTCGGCATCGGCCTCGGCACGGACCTCGCGCTGAACGGTGCGATATCGCATGCCTTCAACGACGTGGTTTTCAAGGGCCTGTTGTTCATGTCGATGGGCGCGGTGCTGCACATGACCGGCAAGATCAACGGCTCCGACCTCGGCGGATTGTACAAGACCATGCCCGTAACGACCGTACTGTGCATCGTCGGCGCAGCGTCGATCTCGGCATTCCCGCTGTTCAGTGGGTTCGTCAGCAAATCGATGGTGATGGTCTCTGCGCTCGAGGAAGGGCATGACTGGGTCTGGCTGGTGCTGCTGTTCGCTTCGGCCGGCGTGTTCCACCATGCCGGTATCAAGATTCCGTTTTTCGCCTTTTTCGCCCACGATTCCGGGATCCGGGTCAAGGATCCGCCGTGGAGCATGCTGCTCGCCATGTGCATCGCGGCCGCCATCTGTGTCTTCAACGGCTCCTACCCCTGGGTGCTGTACAGCTTGCTGCCCTGGCCGGTGGATTACGCGCCTTATACCTGGACGCATGTCATCACCCAGATGCAATTGCTGTTCTTCTCGGCGCTCGCCTTCATCTTCCTGAAGTTCAAGGGTCTGTATCCGCCCGAACTGCCGTCGATCAACATCGACGCGGAATGGTCTTACCGCCGCCTCGCGCCCCGGGCGATGCGGGGCGCACAGATGCTCTGGGCTCCGGTCCAACAGGGACTCCACCAGTTCGCCAACCTGTGGTTCGAGCGCTTCATCGCCCGCTTCTACCACCATTGCAGACCCGAAGGCATCCTGAACCGGACCTGGCTGACAGGCAGCACCGCGCTGGCGGTTGCCATTCTGCTGGTCGCCTATCTGTTGCTGTATTACGCTTGATCCAGATCGGCCCGGCGCGGAAATCCGGGCTGGCAATTCGCGCCCGTTCGCCTAAGCCAATGACCTGTGCGGTGCGAATTCTGATCCTCCCCCGCTCTGGCGGCTGGGTTGGCCTGAGGCAATAAAATCAACTTGGACGAATTGTCAGGAGGGACAACTCCCAACCCTCCCGATACCCTTCATACGGGCGGCGTCTCCTGCGCCAAATCCGGTTCTCCCAAATTAGCCAGTAACGCTGCGCGGATCGCATCGCGTAGTTTCACGGCGGCGGCCCAATCCACCCCTTCCGACCGCATTGCTACCCCGACGCTAACCCGTACCGCCCCTCGGTAGGGGAACCAGCTGCCAGCACGCAGTAGCGAGCGGCTGCCATGGATCGTCACCGGCACCACCACCACGCCGACCTCGGCGGCGGCGGCGAAGGCCCCTATATGAAACGGCAACAGGCCCGGCATACGGGTGAAGGTGCCTTCCGGGAAGAACATCAGCGGGCGGGCGGCCTGAACCGTCTGCACGGTGCGGCGGGCGTCAGCCACGCCCCGCTGCTTGTCGAAGCGTTCCACGAACACGGTACCGATGTGCCGAAGAAACCGGCGCGGAATAAACAGGCGGTCCAGCTCCGCTTTGGCCACAAAAGAGAACTCGATGGGCAAGGCCGCCACCAGCACCATTCCGTCCAGATAGCTGGCGTGATTGGCGACAATGACGCAGGCCTGGTCCCGCGGCAACCGTCCCAACCCCTCTACCCGCAAAGGCACGCCCGCAAGGCGAAATAGCAGCCGTGCGCCCATGCGCATCAGCGCCCAGCGCCCGCTGGCGCTGGGCAGAAGCACGACCAGCAACCAGACTGGCGTTGCTATCAGCCAGAAGATGAAATGCGCGTAAACGGCATAACCGGTATCAGAGAACTTCCGCCATACGCTGCGCAGGCGCGGCCGTAATGAGGCCAGGGTAAGGCGTACGACCTGCCACCACACGGCGTGTTGGTGTTGGCCGATCCGCCCGGCTTCGAACAGCTCGCGCACCGCAGCACGGCGGATCTTGCCGCTGGAAGTTTTCAACACCGTATGCGTCGGCACCAGCACCGTGTCATCGGGCGGCATGCTCAGCAGATCGGTGGCTACCGCTCGGACCTGAGCCTCCATCACCTCCAGCGTGTCTGCCTCACTCTCGCGGGTTTCGGCGACGACGACCACACGCTCGGTGCCGGAAGCAGGATCAAGGCTGCCGAAAACCGCCACGCAGCCCTTGCGGATGCCCGGGATGTCGCCCACCGCCTCCTCCACCTCGTAAGGACAGATGTTGCGCCCGCCGCGGATGATTATGTCCTTGACTCGGCTGGTCAGATAGACGTCGCCCTCGGCGACGTAAGCCAGATCGCCGGAGTCCAACCACGCCCCGTCAAACAGGTGCCGGGTCGCCTCGGGGTTACGCAAGTAACCGCTGGTCGCCGACGGTCCCTGAAATTCCAGCCGCCCTTCCTCCCGCTCGGGCAATTCGCGGCCAGCCGTATCAACGATGCGAATCTGGTAACCGGGCAGCGGCTGGCCGCAGGCGACGAACTCCAGCACCTGTACCGCCGACGGATCCGCGGCGATTGCCTTGCCGAGCGTGGCGAATGGCTCGCGATGGATGCGGTCGATAAGAACGCCGCGGCCCAGGGGCGGAAAGGCCAGACCCACTGCGGCCTCAGCCAGGCCGTATACGGGCGCCATGACCTGTGGTCGGAAGCCATAGCGGGCGAACCGTTGGGTAAAACGCCTCACCGTGTTGGGACTGACCGGCTCGGCACCGTTGAAGGCCAGCCGCAGGCTGCCCAGATCCAGTCCTTCAATATGACTGTCTTCCACCTTGCTCAGGCATAGCTCATAGGCGAAGTTGGGCGCCGCGGTCAGTGTGCCGCGATGCCGGTGGATGGTCGACAGCCAGCGCGCCGGTCGGCTCAAAAACGCCAGCGGCGACATCAGCACCAGCGGCATGCCGAAATACAGGCTGCTCAGCCAGGCGCCGATCAGCCCCATGTCGTGGTACAGGGGCAACCAGCTAACGAAGACATCGGTGGAATCGGCCCGCATCGCCTCGCCCATGGTGCGGATATTGGCCAGCAGGTTGGCATGGGTCAGAATGACACCCTTGGGCTGGCCGGTGCTACCTGAGGTGTACTGGAGGAAGGCAATTTCCTGCGCCCGAATCCGCGGGCTGCTGAAAGCCGCCGCGGTGGTCGCCAATTGCTGCGGCGTGACCACCTCGTGCAGGGAGTCGACCTGTCCCTTGAGTAGACGCCCAACATGTTGCGCTTCGCTGACCGTGATCAGCTGGACCGTTTGGGCATTGGACAGAATCCCTGCATGGCGGCGCAGGTGATCCTCGAGCTGCGACGGGCGCAGCGGCGGGTAGATAGGGACCGGGATGGCACCGGCCAGCAGGATACCGAAAAAGCTGAACAGGTAGTCACGACTGGTGGGCAGCATGATGGCCACGCTCTGACCGGGCAGCAGGCCTCCCGCCTGCAGGCCGCCGGCAATGTCGCGCGCGCCGTCAGCCAGTGTCGCGTAGGTGATCGATTCGGGTTCGTCACCCTCGCCGTACAGGTAAACATGCGGGCGCTGCGGATGGCTGAGCGCATGCCAGTCGAGTATCTCCGGCAGCGTCCCGGCCGTGTGCGGCACCCCCGCCAGCTCATCCAGCGACGCCGCCCGGGCCTGCGCCCCGGGCGCGGTATGGCCCGCGACCTTGCCGGCCTGCAGCGCCCGCCACAGGTCGCGCGGAGTCTCGGCTCCGGCCAGCAACTGTTCGGGCAGGCTGACGCCGAAGGCGCGTTCCAAGCGTAGCATCAACTCCGCCCGCGACAGGCTGTCGAACCCCAGCTCGCGGTCCAGCGCACTGTCCAGCGTCAAGCGCAGGGTTCGGACGCGCCGCGGATGCAGCTCCAGCGCCAGCTCGCGCACCTGCTCCAGCAAAGCGTCAACCCCTACCTCGACCGCCTGATTCGCTCGGTGTTCCGTCTGTCCCGTCACGCTCTCTTCTCTTTCAAACATCCTGATCCCGCCACCAGTGCCCAAAATTCCTGCACCGGCGCAAGCCGAATTGGCCCGCCTTGGGTTCAGTGTCTGTGCACGTACGGTCGCCAAGTACATGCGGCGTCCCTATGATGGAACGCCATCCCCCGGCTGGCGGCAGTTCCTAGCCCAGCATAGCCAGGAGATATGGGCCTACGACCTCTTCACGGTCCAAACACTCTGGTTCCGAACAATCTACGTCTTCTTCGTCATCCGCGACGGCACTCGTGAGCTTATTCATGCACGAGTCACAGCACTTCCGAACTCGCAGTCGCTGGCCCAGCAAATAATCTAAGCCTGCGGGCCCTCAACAAAGCCGCCAAAATTCCTGATCCACGACCGTGACGGCAGCTTCGGCGCCCAATTCAATCGACGCGTCGAATCTTTGGGAATGGCGCAAATCCGTACACCGATAAAGGCGCCGAAGGCTAATGCGATCGCAGAGCGCTGGGTGCGCAGTATCCGCAACGAATGCCTGGATCACCGACTGATTCTTGGCCACCAGCACCTGCAACGGACGATCAACAAATACGTCGACTACTACAATCAATGGCGACCGCATCGAAGCCTGGGCCAAAAACCACCACGTGCAGCATCCATAGAGTCGCGGCCAAGCCGATCTTCGGCGGGCTACATCATGTGTATCAATGAGCTGCTTAACGATGCGGATGGAGTATTTGCGCCCTGCAGCTGAGAATATCTGAGCTCGAAATACCGTCACAGATCGGCTCAATTCACGAACAGCACGCCTCTACGTCGAATCACCAGATGCGACTAAGCCACGCGATGAAATCAACAAGCGGAGAGGTGCTGTTGTTCATGCGTGGCAGTAGTCGCGATTGCAGTAATGGGTTTGGGAATTGACTGTTTCGGAGATACCTCTCGATTCAATTGAGATAAAGTCTCCCTTCTACTGAACACAATGTAGCCCATCGATACGCTCAAGAAAATCTGATTATTCGGAATCAATAGTTCGGTTTTCTTGAACCACTCCGCTGGCCACGAAACGGACAATGTTCGAACAACCTTGACCGCGGCATCCGGGTTTACCGAAGTACCTATCCGTGTCACTGGCGTTAAGATTGCGCACTAGAAGGCGCATAATCCACTCTGATCACCCGTGTCAATGTACGTTTAAGAGCACCCCCATGCGTAAGTCCCTTGCCATCTTCACCACGAGCCTGCTACTCGTGATGCCGGCAGCTGCTGCCGAGGAAGAACACTCCTGTAACGATTGTCATGAGGTCGACGTAGTTCAATTCGAGAGTACCCCTCACGGATCGACGGAATGTCTCGACTGCCACGTCGGCGCGGACCGCAGGCATCGGCGCGGACTCGATCCGGTGGACTGCGGTGCATGTCATGGCGAAATTGTCGCTGAGCAATCCGTGAGTGTTCACGGCCCCGACGGTGTCCAGCATTACCCCGACGCCGAACTGCCGTCATGTGCGGGTTGTCACGGTAACACTCATACGATGACGGTCACCAGCGATCCGGCATCGATGGTTCACGCAAGCAGGCTCGGCGAAACTTGCGGGACCTGCCACGGCTCCGGGAAGCCGGCTCCAGTTGGTGTTCGCACCATTCGTCCCATCGAGGCCTATACGGCCAGCGTACATGCCGACGCTGTGGTCGAAGGTGGTGATGGCGCCAGTTGCAGCAGTTGCCATACGGCTCATTCGCCGCTACCAGTTACGGACCCTGCTTCATCGATCCATCGTTCCAACGTGTCAAGCACCTGCGGTGCCTGTCATACGGAGATTACGGCTCAATTCGACCAAAGCATTCATGGCCTGGCTGCCTCCGCAGGCGTCGTTGATTCACCCGTGTGTACAGACTGTCACGGTGAGCACCGCATACTGGGCGTGCGCGCGGACGGTTCGCCGGTGTCGGCAACCAATATCCCAATCCGTGTTTGTGGTCCCTGTCACGCGGATTTGCGGCTGGGCGAGAAGTACGGCCTGCCCGCCGACCAAGTGCCCTCCTACGAAGAGAGCTACCACGGCTTGGCCAGCCGCGGCGGGCGGCAACAAGTTGCGAATTGCGCGAGTTGTCACGGCGTGCATTTCATCCTGCCGTCTAGTGACCCGAATTCCTACGTCCACCCTGACAACCTGGCCGAAACCTGTGGCAAGTGTCATGCAGGGGCAGGTACCCAGTTCTCCATCGACCCCGTTCACGTGCTGGCGGAAAGTACACCGAACGTGGTCGCCTACTGGATCCGCGCCATCTATATCCCGCTGATCTGGATTACGGTCCTCGGCATGTTGCTCCACAACCTGCTCGACCTGGTCAGGAAGACACGCGATCCGCAACCGCGCCTGCGCAGGCCTCCCGAGCACTTCTCGGTCAAAGAGCGGCTATCTGTGCCGTTTCGTGTAGCCCACGCTGTGGCCGCTGTGAGCTTCATCGTTTTGGTGTTTACAGGCTTTGCGCTAAATTACCCCGAAAGCTGGTGGGCTGGCCTGCTGCTGCTCGGCGGTGAGGATGGCGAACTGCGAGGCTTACTCCACCGCGTCGCTGCGGTTGGCCTGATGGGCGCCTTCCTGTTCCACTTCGTGCACTTGGCCGTCAGTGCGAGCGCACGGCGTCAGATTGCCACTCTGCTGCCGGGCACCACCGACATCAGGGAGTTCGTCCACCGCGTCGGCTACAACCTCGGCCTCCGGCCGGAGCCGCCGGCCCCGGTCCGCGTTGGGTATGTCGAGAAGGTCGAGTACTGGGCTGCCCTGTGGGGCACGCTCATCACAGCGGTCACGGGACTGGTACTGTGGTTCGAGACCTTCACCCTGACCTGGCTCCCGGGTTGGGTGCCCGAGGCAGCGACCGTCCTACACTTCCTCGAAGCGATTCTTGCCACGCTGGCCATCGCCGTCTGGCACTTCTACTTCGTCATCTTCGACCCGGCGGTGTACCCGATGGATACCGCCTGGCTGACCGGCAAGCCGCCTTTCTCACGGGCAGAAGAGCGCGACGAGGTAATTTCAGAAGATACGACCGGGCAGCAGCAAAGCTAGCTGCCCGGTCAAGCCGGCTTTAGCGATAGCCGAATAGCATCGTGTAGACAATCAGGCCTAACAGGATCAGGCCGAAGGCAGGCAGGGAGAATAACTTGTAGCCCGATTTGTGCCAGAGTCACCTTACTTATTGTTTTTACTGAGTTTAATAAGTGTTGCCCATGCACACGAAAAGAACGCTAATCTTTGGTTTGTCTCCCATTGGCAAATGTTAACAAGATTTGAAACTCGCTTGCGAAGATAAGAACCTCAGCTGCATTGCTTTCGCTTGAGCTATAGTCTCCGATGTGACCCCTGATCCTTCTTCCGAAACTTCATCAAGACGGTTATCCGGGCTGCACCTGTTGTTGACCAACGAGTGCAACTACGAATGCGACCATTGTTTCGTGTGGGGTGGACCGTCGCAAAGCGGCACCATGACAGCCGAGACCGTCGAGCGCATCCTTGCCGAGGCCGAGACGTTAGGCACCATCAAGTGGATTTACTTCGAGGGCGGTGAAGCCTTCCTCTATTACGATACTTTGCGCAGCGGCGTCAGTAAGGCCAAAGAGCGCGGCTTTGACGTCGGCATCGTTACCAACGCCTATTGGGCAACCACGGACGATGATGCTATCGAGTGGCTGAAGCCGTTCGCCGGTGCGATCGACGATCTCTCCATCAGCAGCGATGCGTATCACGGCAGCGATGAAGGTGTGAATCATCCGGAGATCGCCCGCCGTGCTGCACGGCAGTTGGGCATCCCGGTCGATTTCATCAGCGTCGCCCAGCCTGAAGCCGCTCATGTGCCGGGCGCCGGCGGCAAACTACCGGCGGGTGAATCGGCGGTGCTGTATCGAGGACGTGCCGCCGAAGTGCTCGCGTCGCGGATCCAGGGAGATCCGTGGGAGCGGTTTGACGAGTGCCCCTGGGAGAACTTGCGGTACCCGGAGCGCGTACACGTCGATCCATTCGGCAATTTGCACGTTTGCCAAGGCATATCTGTCGGCAACCTGTTGGAGCACCCGTTGCCAGACATCATGTCCGGGTACGATCCTGACGAGCATCCGATCGTCGGTCCACTACTTGCCGGCGGCCCGGCGGAGTTGATGCGCCGCTACGATCTTCCGCACCAGGATCGATATGCTGACCATTGCCACCTTTGCTATATGGCACGGTGTGCACTGAGGCAGCGCTTCCCGGATGTACTGACGCCGGATCAGATGTACGGCCCGGCCTGAGTCAACTTGTCAGGCCATGACTTCGCATTAGAATGTCGTTGATGAATCGACTCCGACTCTTCGCCACCGGGTTACTAATCGCGGTTTCGATCCTCGCTTGTGTGCCGCGAATGGCAATGGCCCATGGCAGCGTCACTCCGGATGCCGACCTGTGCGTCATTCAGATTGGCTACTTCAAGGCCCACTTCAAGGTGTACCTGCCGGAGACTCACCAGCACGAGGATTTCTGTGAAGACTTGCCCGGGATCGGCAACAGTGTGTTTGTAATGGAATACGAGCACGACGGGTTGGCACAAACACCGATCGACTTTCGCATTATCGAGAATGTGACGGGCCAGGGTCGTTTTACGAATCTCGGCCATATCGAAAAAATCGACAACCTCGACAAAATAACGGTTTTTCATCACCCAGCTGCAATTCAAGCAGATGTATTCTCAGTCGGGCACGAATTCGACAGGCCCGGCGAATTTGTGGGAATCGTTTCAGTAACCCGTCCAGATGGTGACGGTCTCTATACCGCAGTATTTCCGTTCGAGGCCGGTTATACGGGGCTCGGATACTGGCCGTGGATCATCGCCGGCCTGCTGCTGTTGCAGCTCAATTACCTGTGGATGAGCGGGCGGCTTGATGCCCTGCGAAACGTATTCGCGATCGTGCTGTTATGCACAGCGAGTACATTCTCGCAGGGTGCCGATGAGCCGGGTATTTCGATATCTCGCGAAGGCCATTTTCAGGTCAGTTACACGAGTGAACTCCAACCGCTGGTCATCAATAGCATTCACAATTGGGTACTACGCGTCGTCGATACAAACGGTGAGCCGATCTCCGGTGCATCGATATCGGTGCGAGGTGGCATGCCCGTTCATGATCACGGCCTGCCCACGGCACCGCGCGTAATGAGCGAGCCGGAACCCGGAACCTATCTCCTCGAAGGCCTGCGATTCCACATGCGCGGTCATTGGGAGCTCGAATTCACCATCCAGGCCGGCGAAACGCGCGATCTTGTGATCGTAGCGGTCGAACTCTGAGTACAAACGGAATTGTCGATGCGACGACTTGGATTTCTCGTGGTACTGCTGCTTGCGTTCGCCGCCGCCTATTACGCCTGGATGTATCGTCCAGTGAGCCCGAAACCCTGGACTGACGACGACATGGTGACCTTGCAGTCACTATGGATCGACAGTCTGCCAACGCTGCCCGCCGACCCGTCGAACGCCGTTGCCGACGATCCTGATGCCGCCATCATGGGCAACCGACTGTTCTTCGATACGCGACTGAGCGCCGACGGCAACGTCTCTTGCGCGACGTGTCACCAGCCCGACCTCGGTTTTACGGACGGTTTGCAAAAAGGACGTGGCATCGGCGAGTCCGGGCGCAACACGCGCAGTATGGTCGGCGTCGCCTACAGTCCGTGGCTGTACTGGGACGGACGTCGTGACAGCCTCTGGTCGCAGGCACTGTCACCGCTCGAGGATTCCCGCGAACACGGCAGCAGTCGCATGCAGATCGTGCGACTCGTGACTACCGAAGCCGCCTACCGGGACATGTATCGTTCACTGTTCGGCCGGCCACCTGATTTTACGGATCCCGCCCGCTTCCCGGTTGCCGCCGCGCCCGTTGACGATCCGGCTCTCGCGAGTGCCTGGGCTGCGATGAGCGACGCGGACCGTCAGACTGTGAATACCGTGTACGCGAACGTCGGAAAAGCCATTGCTGCCTTCGAGCGCACGGTATTGCCACCGGTAACCCGTTTTGATGCTTACGTCAGCGCTGTAGTGCACGGCGACAAGGAACAGCAGAGTGCGCTGTTCAGTCGAGACGAAATACTCGGCCTGCAGCTATTAATCGCCGAAGCCCGGTGCACCGAGTGTCACAACGGTCCCTTGTTCACCAATCACGAGTTTCACAACACCGGAGTCCTGACGGTTCCCGGTGAACTGCCCGATCGGGGACGGATAGACGGTG
>Ga0255053_10001423_pt1 | contig 13227 bp, 14 predicted proteins | sample JV7_2_22_MG_FD_188635 | JGI IMG/M metagenome (GOLD analysis project Ga0255053, IMG submission 188635) | Seawater microbial communities from Jervis Inlet, British Columbia, Canada - JV7_2_22 | ecosystem: Environmental > Aquatic > Marine > Inlet | place: Canada: British Columbia | collected...
TCTACAGTTGTGCTTAGGTTTGTTAGTTCTAAAGAGGCGTTGGATGTGATCAAGGTTGTTCCAAAAGAAATCTGAGTTCCTTCCAAAAAGGCTATGCCAGCGGGATTGTGGAAAATGGCTGATGGATTGTTGGCGAGAGCAACAAACGCACCCCCCATAGCCATTGCTGCAGCACCGTGCTCGTAGATAAGAAAACCTGCGCCATGAGATAAAGAACTAAGACCAAAAAACACTAAAGAAAATATCACCATGGCGGTGATGCATCTTCTCACCTAAACCTCCAAAAGGATATATTAAAAACTCCATCTAAGTAGTGCTTAAATATGAGTAACTCTCTCCAACTCCGTAGCCTTGTTCAAGTATTTATAAAAAACAGGCTACAATGTCAAGGTAAAATTTAAAAAAAAATTAAAATTTTAAACTTTTTTCTTTACATTTATATTTTTTATTGTATAATAATACTGGTTCTTTTTTGCGGGCTGGAGAGAACCCCCACCTTTTTGGTTCCCATCATCAACCCCCCTTTTGCTGACATCAGCCCGCACTTTTCCTATAAAGGCCATAAGACTAATAAAAAGAGGAAATTAAAACTATTCTCTTTTGCAGTAAAATCTAAGGAGAAAAATGTAGGATCAGACGCAAGATCAGGATATAACTCGATACATCGACAAAAAGGGAATGTTCCTTGACTCACTATTCAAGCGGTGCTACATTTGCTAAAGTTGCCGCAGCAATCCCTTTCAGTGCTTAAGCACTTATAGAAATGGCGTCAGGTATTTCAGCAGAGGAGCAGCATGGCCGATAAAGAAAATCTAGAAAAAAGATATAAAAGAATCTACGATCAGCTCCGGGAACTTGTTCTCAAAACTGAAAACAAGATTGCGCGCATGGCTACAATCGCTGCTATCCTTCATCATAAGATGGCTCAGTTTTTCTGGACGGGCTTTTACATTCTCATTGATGGAGAATTGATTATTGGTCCTTACCAGGGCCCTTTAGCTTGCCAAATCCTGGAGAAAGAGAAAGGAGTTTGCTGGGCAGGGGTAACATCGAAAAAAACAATTATTGCGCCTGATGTCCATAAATTTCCTGGCCATGTGGCCTGCGACAGTCGCTCAAATTCGGAAATAGTCGTTCCTCTTATAGATAAAGAAAACCAAGTTTGGGGTGTGCTCGATGTAGACAGCAGAAAATTCGACGCTTTTTCAGAATCAGATAAGGATTGGCTTGAAAAAATAGTTAAGCTGATATGATGACCGGAATTTTTCTATTTAAGGCAATAAATCAAAAGTAAGATTTGCTTCATGGCCAGAAAGAGCCCGTCTATTTCTGCCTCTTCGCTCAGAGCATGCTTGTACCGGCCGTAAGTTCTCCCTAAATTCACAGAGAGGATGCCTCTTTCTATTCCCACGTTGGCTTCTGTGGAACCCAGAGGATCCACTTCTATTTCTTTAACCTCGAGAAATTTAAGAATATCAAAAACCGTCCTCACCAAAAAAGAATCCTCGGCTCCAGGAATCTGATAAGCTTTTGATCGTTCATTGAGGTTCATTTCCAGTTCAACTCCCACTTCAGCGGCAACATCCTGGCAAATCTTTCGAATTTTTGTTTGGGCTTTCTCAAGCTCTTCCTGGTTGGTCGAACGAAGGTCCACAGTAAAGTAAGATTCCTCAGAAACAGCATTCCTGACTTTTCCTCCTCCAATCATGCCAACATTAATAATAGTCCATTTTTCAGGAGGTTTTGAAGGAAGCTGAATCCCACAGATCCGCTCTATGGCCTTGGCCACGGCCAAATTCGGATTGGGTACACTCCGGCTCTGCATGGTATGAGCCCCGGGACCTCGGAAAGTAATCCTTCCTCCCCCGAATCCTAAGGCTCCATAATGAACTTTTCCCAAGTCTCCATCAAGGGCAATGACTAAATCAAACTTCTCTTCCGCAGAATCCAGAAAAGCCTCTATTCCGACCAACCCGATTTCCTCTCCCACACTTCCTATAAAATAATAGGTGTTGTCAGGTTTGAATCCAACCTGTTTTAATGCCCGAATTGACCAGAGAAGATTTGCTAAACTAGCTGTATCATCTCCTATGCCAGGAGCCTTAAGAAGATTGCCTTCTCTTTTGACTTTAATCTCCCAGACTCCCTGGAAGACAGTGTCCATGTGGGCTGACATGATGATCTTCTTTCCCCTGCCAGTTCCTTTCCAGATCCCGATAACATTGCCAGAAGTATCGATAACGACCTCCTCCAGGCCAGTAGCTTCAAACTGTTTTTTTAGGTACTCTGCTCTTTTTTCTTCATGTCCGGAAGGCGCAGGAATTTCTGTGAGATAAATCCATTCTTCAATGATTTTTTCTCGATTCTTCTCGATAAAAGAAAACATCTTCTGAACCAAAGGGGAATTGACCATCTCGGGTTTGAAAAGGGACTCCTCGCCCTGAGGACTGGCTGAAGAAAGAGTTGAGAAAATGATCAAACCAAGCAAGCCAAGCTTAAAATATTTTTTCATCCTATTCTTACTCCTCATTAATATTTAACCTTATATTAAAACTGCCGATACTCTCATAACGCGTCAAAAGGAGCGGGAAAGTCCCATCTCAATCTTAGTCCAGCATGCACTGAGTCACCGAAATATAAAGTCAGGAAGTTTCAAAAATTATTCGCTGAAGTGTTTAATGACGCGAACAACAGCCTGCGCACAGATCTTGCAGAAGGGCTTCTTTCCTTTGGTAAACATCAGGCAGTCCAGCATAGGTCGATAGAGGCCCTTGGCTGAATAGCCAGCACCCTCAAAAACGCCAACCTTATCTCTAAACCTGCTTTTTGAAAAATAATCGTCCACCTTTTTGGCATGGTCTCTGGAGAGTCGATCAGATTCTTGTTCAACCTTCTCTACTTCAGCTTGAGGAGCTTTTTCCCTTTTCATCCTTGCAATCTTTTCGTTTATTTCACCGCGTATCTTCTGGTAAGCCATGTCCATCTTGTCAAAACCTTCCTTCTCCCAGGGAGTTGGAATTTCGATATTGGGAGTCAGCGAATCTTTCCATTTAATGTTCTTGGGATCAAGCAAAGCGGTGATATTAGGTTCTACAGGCTCCACTCCTCTTGGATAAAACTCATTATAAGCAACAGAGGATGTGTAATATCCATCCGCAAGGCCGGCAAAGGAATGGCCAAACTCGTGGAGGAAGAGATACTCATACCACTGATTGTCAACCGTAAAAGTGCAGTACAGATTGTAGATTCCTCCGCCTCCATAGCGCTTATGATTGATCATGATAAAGAGGAAGTCGTAGGGAACATGGGCTGCTATATCGCGAAGGGATTTATTGTCTTCTGTCAGGAGATAACGTTCTGAGCCCAGAGAATTAAAGGTTGCATTGAGGACAGTGTTTTTAAAGATTCCAGGCCGGGGTTCATCACAACCGCTTTCCTCTGAAGGCTTGAACACACCGTAAATATTGAACCTGTCTTTGTAAGTTCTGTAAGGTTCGTGGTTGAAAAAAACCTCGGTGAAGCGCTTTAAATCTGCCTCAACCTTTTCTTCTTCCTCAGAGGTGTACCCCTCGGCGATGAAAGCTATGTCTATTTTTTTGTGGGGACTCCCGTTTTTCCGAATTTCAAAGATCTTGACTTTTTTGTCTAAGTTTTCCTTTATGATACTTACTGAAGAAGGGTCGATCTCCTGGCTGAAAAGAGGCAGAAGAATATTCTCTCGATTCCTCACTTCCAGAGTAAACCTGATGTTTTTCTTAGGGTAAGGAATGAGAATTGTCTCATGATAAGCTCTTTTTATACCCTTTAGAGCCTGGTTAGTTGTCTTGTACTCGCCGAAATAGCTATCAAATCCTTTGGAGAAAATAAGCTGTCCTGATGAAGAATCGTAAATTTTAGCGTAGTAGCGGCCGTTGTCGATGTTGTCGATAAGGTTACGCTGGCTCCCTGCCCAGGTACCCTGCTCGTAAACCTGATCTACTGTAATCCATTCTTCTTTGGCATCTCCGATGTGAAAATAATCAAGGCGCATGGTTTTATCGACAAAATAATCATCAAAGTTTAAAGATGTTTGAGCAGACAGAGCTCCTGGGATAAAGAGAATAACAATTATATATACAATGGCACGTCTCATGATTTCTCCTCGGACTTTGGTCTATTTAAAATAGCTATCCCGCCCACCACTTCTTTAATGATCTTCACTGCAGCGGCAGCCGTGATTCCTGATACGTCTCGATCAGGATAAACCTCCACTACATCCAGCCCCACAATTCGAGCATCTAAAGCATGAAGGATGTTTAACGCCTGGCGGGTAGAAAGGCCGCCTGCCTCATGGTGGGCAACCCCCGGGGCAAAAGCAGGGTCAAGGGCATCCATATCAAAAGATATATACAGGGGATTTGAAAACTTCAAAGAAAGCGGCCCTTTTATATCTTTCATCTCAATCATCCGAACTCCATGTTCTGATGCCTTTGCTCTCTGCTGACCATTAGCAGCTCTTATTCCTACTTGAACGAGGTTTTGAGCCAGGCCCTCTTCCATTATTCTGGCAAAGGGGCAGGCATTGGAATAACGATCTCCGTACATCTCTTCGTATAAATCCGGATGCGCATCGAAATGGAGGATATCCAAGGATTTAAATTTTCTGGCGAAGGCTTTCACAACAGGATAACTGATAGAATGGTCTCCCCCCATCACAACAGGCACTGCCTTCTTTTCTAATATCTTAAGGATAGTTTCTTCGACACGGGAAAATACATCGAGAAAATCTCCTGAAACATCCACATCCCCCAAGTCCCTTAAAATTACCTCCTCTTCCAAATTCGCACCGAATTCAGTCCAGGGATTGATGGCTTTCCCGGTGGATGCGGCTCGAATAGCTTGAGGTCCTTTCGAAGTTCCCCTTAAGTAACAGGACTTTTCATCAAAGGGAATTCCGATAATGGCAACATTGTACTCTTCGCTCTGCTTTACTGCCCCTCCAAAATCAGTCATTCCTATTCTCCTAGATGAGGCTTATTAAAGATTCATCTCCACAATAATGAAGAAGGTAAAAAAGATTATACAGAAAAATACATGAATTTGAAATTAGAGAAATCGGGTCTGATCCCAACTTTGCTTTTCGACTTTGCATTTGCTTGAAAAATAATTATAATTCGAGGAAGATAAAAAGGCTCACTGCTTGGTTCAAAACTTGAGCCTTCATCATGCGTGTAATCCTGGGAGGTGGTTATGAAAAGAATAACAACTCAAATCGAAAATTTTCAATATTTTTATCCGTATACCGTGGCTCTTGTGGGTGCTCAATCAGGGAATCAAACCAATTATATGGCTTGTGCCTGGCATACCGCCCTCTCCTTTGATCCACCTCTCTTCGGCGTTCTTGTCGCCAAAAAGAGACTTACCCATCAAGTTATCTCTGAAGCAAGAGAATTCACCGTGAACTTTATCAGCTCAGAACGGGTGAAGCTCTCTGCCCAGATGGGAAGAAAATCAGGTCATGACATGGACAAGATCAAAGAGTTTCAGATCAAGCTTTCTCCCTCAAAAATTATCCAAACTCCTGTTATCGACGAAGCTTATGTCTCTTTCGAATGTAAAGTGGCAGATGTTAGAGCCTACGGAGACCACGATCTTTTTGTTGGCAGTGTCTTAGCAATCCATGAAGAAGAAAAAAGTTTCAATCCAGAAGGAGTTCTCAATACAGAAAAAATTCATCCTCTTCTTTATCTTGGAAGCGACTTTTACATTACTATCAATCCTGATACTATCAAGCATGTCCTGCCCGATTAATGGGGTTCGAAATTTGAAATAAAAGGTAATTTCCGTATAATAGGGAAGAAATTCATGGCCACAGTACTCAAGATAGAGAACCTTCACAAATCCTTCACGCTTGGTTTTCTTCTCAAAAAAAAGGAAATCCTCAGAGGTATTTCTCTATCTGTAGAGCAGGGTGAGGTCTTCGGCTATCTCGGTCCGAACGGAGCAGGAAAAACCACGACCATCAAGTGTATCCTCGGTCTTATTTTTCCCGATAAGGGAAACATAGAAATTTTCGGCCACCCCTACCTCTCTCCTAAAGCCAAGGAGAAAACCGGATTTCTCCCTGAAAATCCTTATTTTTACGATCATCTTACAGCCTCAGAGTTTCTCGATTATTACAGCCAGTTATTCCTGATGAAAAAAGAAGCAAAAGAAAAAAAGATAAAAAGTCTTCTTCGCCTTGTTGATTTGGAGAAATCCGCAGACCTTCAGCTTCGAAAATTTTCTCGGGGGATGCTGCAAAGAATAGGCATGGCTCAGGCTCTTCTCAACGATCCATCGCTCGTCTTCTTGGATGAACCTCTTGGAGGTCTTGATCCTCTGGGGAGAAAAGAGATAAGAGACATCATTACTCGCCTCAAAGATGAAGGGAAGACCGTTTTCCTTTCCTCTCATATCCTCCAGGACATTGAGATGATATGCACCCGGGTAGCAATAATCGTCAACGGAGAGATTATCAACCAGGGAGCTCTTCATGATCTGATTTCAGAAAAAATCCTGTTTACAGAAGTCATCCTTTCTGGCGTAAACGATAAAGAGCTTAAAGAGCTTGGTGAATGTCTTTCTGGCCATGGGGACAGGACTCTGCTTAAAGTTTTCAAGGAAGAAAATGTTGAGAAAGTCCTCCAGCTTGCCCAGTCCAGCAAGGGAAAAATTCACTCTCTTATTCCCAGGACTGAAACCCTTGAAGACCTGTTTGTCGGGATTGTGAAACAAAGATGAAAATAAAAGCGATTGCTTTCAACACATTCAAGGAAGCCATAAGAGATAGAATTCTCTATCTCCTCCTCTTTTTTGCGGCGGTCTGCATTATTTTCTCCCGGTTACTGGCTCTCCTTACTGTAGGAGATAAGGTCAAAATCATCAAGGATGTTGGCCTCTCTTCTCTTTCCCTCTTCGGTGCTCTTATGGCGATTCTGATGGGGACAGGGCTTGTTTTCAAAGAAATAGACAAGAAAACAATTTACACTATCATCTCCAAGCCCATCCACCGTTATCAATTTCTCTTGGGAAAGTTTTTCGGGCTCGTTTTAACCCTTTTTATTATGCTTCTTCTCATGAGCTTTATTTTCCTGGCTTTAGTCTTTTTCCACACCTTCAAGATTGAATGGGGAATGTTCATTGCCATCCTCTTCATCTTCTTCGAACTCTGCCTCATAACTTCTGTCGCCCTTCTTTTCTCCTGCTTCTCCACGCCAATACTAAGCTCCATCTTTTCCCTCGCTTTTTACTTGATCGGCCATACAGCCTGGGGAATAGAAACTCTTATCAAAAAGATTCCACCAGGAGTGGGAAAAACGCTGGCTCAATTCCTTTACCACTTTCTCCCCGATCTTGAAAATTTCAATTTTAAAACAGAAATCGTGCAGCACCTGGATATTCCTTCCGGTGTATATCTTTATTCGATCTTATATGGAATTTTTTACACTCTTTTTGTCCTGATAATAGCAGTCTTAATCTTCAGGAAACGAGACTTTATTTGAGGGCTATGAAAATATTTAAGAGCGAGAAAGATTTCAGCGCCATATTTCTTGTTGTCCTGCTTATCTTATCCTGCGGCATCTTCATGAGCCTGAAAGTTAAAACCGATAATATTTCACGTAAGAAAATCCCTGGCTCTTCTATCATCTATATTCCCTCAGGGCAATATCTCAAGCTTGCTACTTTTGGCAACTCCTCTCTCCTGGCAGATATGATTTACGTCTGGGCTATCCAGTATTACAGCGACTACACTATCCCGGACATGTACGAATATTTAGACCATATTTTTTCAATCATCAATGAGCTTGATCCCAGCTACCTGGATCCCTACGATATCGGAGCTGTGATTGCTGCTTATGAGGCTCAAGATTTGGATCTAGCTCTTAAAATCCTGGATAGAGGCCTGGAGAAAAACCCGGAGGAGTGGCTTTTTCCCTACATGGCTGCCCATTATGCCCAGATGATAAAAAAGGATCATAAGCTGGCTCAAGAGTACTACAAGAAGGCGATGAATATTGAGGAAGTTCCGCCTATTGTGGAACGGCTTTATGCTAATGCAATCTTCAAGTCCATGGATTATAAAAGGGCCTTGCAGACCTGGCTTGAAATCTACAAGACAGCAGAGGATGAGAGAACTAAAAAAATCGCTTCCAACCACATCTATAATATTACGACTACAATAGATATCCAAAAGATAAATGAAGCTATCGCAAAATTCAAAGAAAGTTACGGCCGTAATCCCATGGAACTGACCCAGCTTGTAAAAGCGGGATTCCTTGATTCTCTGCCAAAGGATTTAGATGGAAAGAAATACATTTATGATTCCCGGACAGGAGAAGTGAAGACCCCAACAATCCCATGGAAACGATAATCATCATAACCTGCTTCGGCCTTGTCTGGGGAAGCTTCCTCAACGTGGTGATCTACCGTCTTCCCCTCAGAATGAGCATTTCCAAACCCTCATCCTCCTGTCCCCATTGTAACGAGAAGATAAAATTCTATGACAATATTCCTGTTCTTTCCTTTTTGCTCCTTCGAGGGAAGTGCCGCCACTGCAAAGGGAAAATTTCTCTCAGGTACCCTCTGGTAGAGCTATTAACCGCCGTCAGTTTTCTTCTCCTCTACTCCCAGTACTCATTGAGCTTCTTTTTCTTTGCCTCCTGTCTTTTTGCTTGCGCCTTGATCGCTTTAGGCTTTATCGATTTTTACCACCAGATTCTTCCTGACGAGATAACTCTCCCCAGCTTGTTACTGGCCCTCATTTACTCACTTTTCCGCACAGACTTAAACCTGAGGCAAGCACTTATCGGGGCTGTGGCTGGAGCTGGATTCTTACTTTTCATCTACGGCGCCTATTATCTATTGCGAAAGCAGGAGGGGCTTGGCCTGGGAGACGTGACCATGATGCTTTTCATCGGGGCTTATTTGGGCTGGCGGCAGGCTTTTTTCACCCTTATCTTGGCTTCTTTTGTCGGAGCTTTGGTTGGAATCTTTTTTATTCTCTACAAAAAGAAAGATTTTCAGTATTCCCTTCCGTTTGGGACCTTCCTTGCCCCGGCTGCATTTGCCGCGCTTCTCTGGGGTGAAAGAATAATAAATGCTTATTTGAGCCTTTACAAGAATCTGACTCCTTGAATATCTTAGGTTAAATTCCCCCAGGATTGATTATTTTCTAGATAATATTTTAGTTGGAAACTTTTACTTGCCAGGATTTTACTTCGTACAAAGATCCCATTGAAGGCAGAATTTCAAGAGCTTCTAAGGCCTTATCGTAATGAAGTACTGTGTCTTGATCAAAAAGAATATCTTTAGCTATAATTGCGCCATAAAAACCGTCTCCTTGATCCAATTCCACAAAAGCTTTAGGCGCATAAATTGCTCCATAAAACTCGGAACCCTGGTCAATATAAATATCTCCTGTAAAACCATTTGTCCCAAAAAGCACAAACTTGGTGGGATCTTGGGATAGATTATTTATAGAAGATGTCTGGTCCATCTCAAAGCTTCCACTTCCCATAATTATTTGAAGGCTGGCGCCGATAGCTATATCAAGCCTTGAATTCTGGTCCATGTAGAAATCGCCTGTTATATAGAGGATAACATCATCTTCAATTGTCACCACAGAGTTGTTTTCCATCTCGAAAGAGCCATATTGGCCGCTCATGAAAATCGAATCCGTGCCGCTCATCGAATAATCGCCCATCCAGGGAAGTCCGCTGGGAGGAGTAATCGAGGGCAATTCTATTTCATAATCCAATGCCCGTTTTTCACCATCAATATTTGCGCCAGGATCGGTTATTATCACCGATTCTGGATCACTCTCCCAACCGGATACTGCATCGCCGGCTAAATCAGCACTATTGTCCATATAAATAGCACTAAAATCGCCCGAGTTAGTTCCGATATCTCCGTCCGAACCCACATTGCCAGGATTATTATAGTCTCCATTCCTGGTATCATAACTATCAATCGCTACACCCTGATCGATCATTATTCCATCTTCCGCAAAAGCTGCAAACTTAAAAGGAGGGTATCCACCTAACTCTGATCTTACTGTCCTGATTACTTCTTTATCCCCAACATAAGAAACTGTGCCTCTAGATTCCACGATAGGATGATCTGCAGTAGGATCCACGACTCTTACCCCTACATCCCCTATCACATTACCTCCAGCAGCCTGGAAAGAAGAAATGCCCATCGTCCGCAAGGTATCATCACCTGTCCAGCTTGAGATATTTCCATAATTCAATTCCCAGATTGCTCTTTCCACCCCAGCTTCAGCCAGAGAGATGGCTGCGGAGGACTTGTAAGACTTAGTAGTGAGCCTGTTCTCAAATGAGAGTTGGTATAAAAAAGGAACAGCAAGAAGAAGCAAAACCGCCATGACAAGCAAACCCACAATTAGGACAAAGCCTTGTTCCTCATTCTTGCTTTTATCAATCCTGCTTTTAAGATTCCTGTTTATAACACTTTTTCTTTTAGCATCATTGCTTCTTGTCTTATCCATTTTGCTCACCTTTTTTATTTTGATATGTCTCTCATTATTAGTGCCCGGAGAAAGAAAATTTTCTTTCCTCGTTTGCTGAAAAGATGATGATAAGTTCATAAGTTTTCCCTTAATCAGATTTATTCCTCAGCTTCACTCCAGTCTTAATGGTCTCCTGGAAGGTGCGACCCAACTGACTCTGGGTCGTTACCAGCGTGATATCCACGCTGGATACTTGACCGAAATTTGATACAGCAGAAAGCTCAACTCCTCCGGAGCTTAACTGGAAAGAACTAACTCTTGTGGCTATAGTTCTGCTGCTGTCTGCCCTGTTGCTAACCCCATCATTTGCATCAATAATTCTCTCTAACCTGTTAGGATATTCAGAATTTAAACAATAGACAATATAGTCAAACTGACTATCAATATCGATAATAAGGCCATTCGAATCAATAGAGGAAATTTGAAGAATAAGACAGTCTGTAGAAGTTGTATAGACATCCCAGGTCGGCATAACCTGGATCGCTTCTTTCACATCCCGGGAGACATAATTAAGCACATGCCTGTTATCCCGAAGCACATCAGACCTGGCGCTTCCGTTCATAAAATATCGCTGTCCGGCAACATAGAGAGAAAGCATGGCCAGGATCATAAAAGAGACGATAGAAACGGTTACTAAGACCTCAATAAGGGTAATACCCTTTGGCTGGTATTTTTTTGGCTTGAATCTTCCGGATTTCTTTGAAGTCATCATTTTCTATTAATTCCCTTCCTGGTTATATAAGTGACAACGTCTTTCCGCATCTGTTTTCCGCGGTAGGACCAGAAAACACTGACTGTTAATTTTTTGATGTCATCCCCTAAAGAATCTTCGATATTTACGGCTCCGCTGCTACTTTCCAGCAAAGAGAGACTTTCATTCGTAAAAGAACTGTCCAGAGTCAAGATATCATTAAAAGGCATATTTCGAATAAGTTCTAATTCTTTTTGAATGGACTGAGTAGCAATGGCTGTTCGTCTCATTCTGGAAAGGACATTAAATCCATGGAGAAAGCAGCTAAGGAGAGCAATCAAAACCACGCCTAAAATCACCATGGTGACTAAAACCTCGATATAAGTAAGTCCCTCTTCTCTTTTTTTTCTTTTGATGGCTGTTTCTTTTCTCTTATTTGTTGATTCCCGCATATTATTCTCTCCCCTTCACCTAGATAGTGCTTCCCTGCACACTAGATGCTGGCATTTGCTTTTGGGGAGAAGCTGGCATTTGCTTTTGGGGAAAGGAGCATACCCAGTTGTATCCACTCCTTTCCAATTCTACTCTTGTAGTTCTCTCCAAATACACTCTAGCAGTCTTGCCTTCTGGGAGAGAGCTGGTATAGGTCACTCGACCGGTAGCTTTCACCTGAGGATTTTCTCCATCAGGATCTTCGACTCTTATCTCGATATCCCCGATCACATCGCTGGCAGGAGCTTGATGAGAAGAAATAGTCAACGTCCTTGATGCACCATCCCCTTTCCAGCTTAAAATATCTCCATAATTCAGCTCCCAAATCACTCTCTCAACCCCAGCTTCAGCCAGAGAGAGGGCCGCAGAGTAATTGGCAGATTTATCAGTGACCTTGTTCTCAGGAGATGACTGGAATAGCTGCGGAACAGCAAAAACGAGCAAGAAGGCCAAGAGGGTCATTCCAATAATTAGGATGGAACCATCCTTCCTTCCCCTGGTTATTTTTATTATTACTTGCATTTCCTTAGCCTCCTAATATCTTTTTTTTTGTAACTACTCTATTAGTCGGTTAAGAAGGCTAAAAATGCACCATCGTAAGGGGCGATTTTTAAGATGGTCTTTATACCCCCCCCCATACCCCCCACGACTAATCGACTTAATGACAGGGTGAAGAGGTTCTTAGGAGAAAGGAATGAATGAGAAGGAAGGGAAAGACAAAAAAGCTACACATTTTATACCCCCATATTTTATTATAATAAAAATGGGGACCATAGAGATCATATGTAGGAGTGAATAATGATCAAGGTGGAAGTAGAAAATGATGAATAAGGACTAACCACTTTATTGGGATGATTAACCCAATTATAGGGATTTAATTCATTAAATCCACATCAGCTTATTTATAGAGTCAAAAGGTGGGCTTGATGAATCAAGCCCCTACATAAGATAAATCAAACCCACCTTTTAAAAGTCGAGACCTGATCCCGTTTTTTGTAGGGGTTTGATTTATCAAACCCACATTTTAATTATACAAATTATTTATTTAATGCAGAAACGCGACTCCACCTCAGACAAAAGTTACAGAAGTTATGGAGGCCTGACCCCATCTCTTGCTTGATGAATCAAGCCCCTACATGAGAAAAACAAGCCCTTACAGAAGATATCAGCCCCCGGTTTTATCTTTTATCTAATAACCCTGAAGATTTCCCTCCAGGATTTAATCTTGAGTATAGCACCGATCGCCTGCTCCAGCTTCTGGATAGTCGAGTCATATTCCTGAATATAAACTTCTCTCTTTCTTGTACCATCCGCAGCTCTCTCTCCTTCGCCAAACGTTACTGCTGCTCTTGTTTTTATAGCAAGCGCTATGCTTTCTTGGGACCCAGAATCAGTAACAAAGGCAGTTCCGCCTATCATACTTCCGGCTACTGTTTGGACGAATCTTGCATAAAGCTTCCCTACCCCGACTATGCTCTCGCAAGGATCGACACTC
>Ga0255053_10001424_pt1 | contig 13222 bp, 14 predicted proteins | sample JV7_2_22_MG_FD_188635 | JGI IMG/M metagenome (GOLD analysis project Ga0255053, IMG submission 188635) | Seawater microbial communities from Jervis Inlet, British Columbia, Canada - JV7_2_22 | ecosystem: Environmental > Aquatic > Marine > Inlet | place: Canada: British Columbia | collected...
CGTCGACGAGGAGGGCAACGTCCTGTACGTGGATCGGCCGACCGGCGAATCCGGCGGTGAGCGCCTTGATGTGATCTATTCGCGCACTGACAACGCCGCCGTAAATAACCAGGTCAGGCAACGTCAGGAATACACGGCAGCGCGTGAAGAAGCACGGACCGAATCTTCAAATCGCCGCGAGGCTGACAAGCAGGCACGCGCCGAAGTGGAAGCGCGCGCCGCGAAGTGCCAGCAGCATCGTGCCCGCCTCGAGTCCTATCTGCAGTCGCGACGCCTGTATCGCGAGAACGAAACCGGCGAACGCGAGTATCTCGATGAGACGCAAACTCTCGAGGCACGACAAAAAGTCGAAGAGCAGATCCAGAAAAACTGTTCGTAAAAGCGGCCCCGCCCGGTGCTATAACAATCATTTTGCGCCTGCGGGCGCTACAATTCGGTGTCCGAATGTAAGGAGCGCCAGCTTTGGCTGCAGCCCCCAGTTCCACCGATACCGCTGAGCCCGAGGCGCAGGCCTACCTCCCCGACTTCTGCGCGACGGCAACCGTATTTGTAGTAGTCCTGGTCGCGGCACTGGTCGCGATCGTTCTGACACTGGCCGCATACGATACGCCCGGCGAATTTCTCGTCGAACTCTCCAAAACATCGATGTTCGTATTGTGGCTCGCACTGCTCGGCTGCGCGCTCATGTGCGTGCTGAGAGGGCGCCTCGAGGGGGCGGGCAAAACCCGAGCGTTCGTCCTGAGCTTTTTCATCCTCCTTGCGATGTGCCTCGCCCTCGCCGAGGTCGCGTATCAACTCACGCGAATATTTGCCGAGTCCGTCATCATCGAGGACACGCACGCCGGCTTCATTTTTCGGACCTTCGCCATCAGCTCGATCGTCATCGCTCTCGCAATGCGCTATCTGTACGTGTCGAGCGAGTGGCGCCGCAGTATCGTGCTCGAGGCACAGGCACGCATCAGTGCTCTACAGGCACTGATCCGGCCACATTTTCTGTTCAACAGCATGAATACGATCGCGTCGCTTACACGCACCGATCCGCGCCAGGCGGAGGAAGCTGTTGAAGACCTGTCCGACCTGTTGCGTGCCAATCTCGGCGGTGCGAAAGACCGCACGACGCTGAAACAGGAACTCGAGATCGCCGCGATCTACCAACGCATCGAGAAACTGCGCCTGGGTGATCGACTGCAGGTGCGCTGGGATGTCGGTGAACTACCAATGCGCGCATTGATTCCGAGCCTGACGATACAGCCGTTGCTCGAGAATGCGATTTATCACGGCATCGAGCTGTTACCCGACGGTGGCGAAGTCACTGTTAGTGGCAAACGAGACGGCAACGACATTTTCATCACCATGTCGAATCCCGTGGCGACCGGAACGGAACGATCGAAGCGCGGCAACAAGATGGCAATGAGCAATATCCGTCAGCGCTTCGAACTCGCTTATGGCAACCGGGCGTCGGTGGAAATAACCGAGGGCAACGATTCGTTTGCCGTCAGCTTGCGCTATCCGTACGACGACGGCACCGAGTGACCGCCCTATGAAAATCCTCATCGCCGACGACGAAAAACCCGCGCGCGACCGTCTGCGACAATTGCTAGATGACCTCGAAAACTACGACGTCGTCGCCGAGGCGGCGAACGGCGAGCAGGCCGTCACGCTGGCAGGCGAAACCCAGCCCGATATCGTGCTGCTCGACATCCGCATGCCGGGGCTCGACGGCATTGAAGCAGCGCATCACCTGAATGCGATGGAAAACCCGCCCGCTGTGGTATTCACGACAGCCTACGATGAGTACGCCATCGATGCATTCGAGGCGCGCGCGATCGGCTACGTATTGAAGCCGGTTCGCCGCCAGCGCCTTGCCAGCGCTCTCGAACATGCCGCGAGGCTTGCCGCGAGCACCTTGCATGACATTGCCGATGCATCCCGGATTGAATCGCGAAGAAAGCACGTCTGCTCGCGCTCCCATGGCCAGTTGAAGCTGATTCGGGTCGAGGACGTACTCTGTTTTCAGGCTGACCAGAAATACGTCTGCGTACATCACGCCGGGGGGCAGGACCTGATTGACGATTCCCTGAAGTCACTCGAAACTGAGTTTGCCGAGGATTTCGTGCGCATCCATCGCAGCGCCGTCGTTGCCGTCGGGAAAATCGAGAGACTCGAGAAGACTTCGGATGGCAAACACCTCGTTGTGCTGCGCGACCACGCGCAGGATGATGACGACGAACTGATAATTAGCCGCCGGCACCTGGCCGACGTCCGGCGGCGCCTGAAAGGAGGTTGAGTGATTTGTTAATCCGTATCGCTACCCGCAAGAGCGCGCTCGCACTTTGGCAGGCCGAACATGTCGCAGCAGCGTTGCGACAGCTTGACGACATCGACGATGTCGAACTCGTACCGTTGTCGACGCGCGGCGACGAGATCCTCGATCGCAGCCTGCAGAAGATCGGCGGTAAGGGCCTGTTCATCAAGGAACTCGAAATCGCCATGCAGGAGGGGGCGGCAGACATCGCCGTGCACTCCATGAAAGACGTGCCTGCCGAAATGCCAGAGGATTTTTGCATTGCGGCCGTGCTGGAGCGCGCCAATCACGCCGATGCGCTCGTCGGCCGCGACTACAGATCTTTTGATAGCCTGCCGCAGGGTGCGCGCATTGGAAGTTCCAGCCTGCGCCGCCAGGCGCAGCTTCGTATGATGCGACCAGACCTCGTCATCGAGCCACTGCGCGGCAACGTCAATACGCGGCTTGCGAAGCTCGAAGCAGGCGACTACGACGCCATCATTCTCGCCGCCGCCGGACTCGAACGGCTGGGCCTGAAACACCATATCGACCAGCAGTTTTCGACCGACGAAATGCTGCCGGCCGCGGCGCAGGGCGTCATCGGCATCGAATGCCTGTCCGATAAGGATGATCTGCGTGCCGTACTGCACAAGCTCGAGCACCCGGACACGGCCCGGACCACCGTCGCCGAGCGCACGATCGCCCTGGCCCTGCAGGCAGACTGCCAGTCGCCCGTCGCGACGTACGCGACGCTGGACGGCGAACAGCTCACTGTAACTGCTCTGGTTGCGCTGCCTGATGGCAGCCGCTTCCTGCGTGACTCGCTCGAAGGGGACGCGGCCGACTCCGAAAACATAGGACAGCAACTCGCGGCAAGACTTCTCGCCAACGGTGCGGCCGAACTGCTCGAGCAGGCGGCGGCTACCGATGTCTGAGGTTTCGCTTGCAGGGGTCGGCGTGCTCGTGACGCGACCCTCACACCAGGCGGCAGAGCTATCCGTCGCCATCGAGGCGGCCGGCGGTCACAGCGTCTTGTTTCCCGCCATCGATATCGCGCCTCACAGCCCGCAGGACATCGAGGCGCAGGTCGCCGGTCTCGACGATTCCGATATCGTTATTTTCATCAGCAGCAATGCCGTCGAACACGGTCTCGCCTGGTCGGGCGATGGCGCTGTTGCCGCAGTCGGGCCGGCGACAGCCGCGGCGATCGAAGCAGCAGCGAGAATCGTCGACATACGACCGGCCCGCGGGTTCGATAGCGAGAGCCTGCTCGAAGAGCCGGCGCTGATCGACGTCGAAGGCAAAACGATTCGCATCGTTCGAGGCAACGACGGCCGGGAACTGCTTGCCGATACGCTGCGGGAGCGGGGAGCGAGCGTCGACTACCTGCAGGTCTACACGCGACGCGTACCGGATTACTCCGACGACGAGATCGCCGCACTGGCCCAGCGCTGGCGCGACGGCGATATCGATATCGTGACCGTCATGAGCGTCGAGTCACTCCACAATCTGCTGGCCCTTCTGCCGCAATCCTGTCAACGCCTGCTGGCAGAAACCCCACTGGTGACGCCGGCGGCACGTGTGATAAAAGAGGCTATTGATCGCCTGCCCGGCTGCCCCGCGACGCTTGCCGCTGGACCCGGCGCCGACGAGATGCTCCGCGCGATGGCGAAGCTCGGGCCCCATACATCCGGACAGAACTCATGAGCGAAGACAGCAGAGACGAGGAAACGGCGGAAGCCGTGACCGAGGAGCCTGTAGTGGAGGAACCTCGAACAGAGGAGCCTGAGGTGGAGGAGGCAGTGGCCGACGAGCCGCAGGTTGACGCCACCCCGCCCGTCGACAAGCCGGCGAAGCGCGGTACTTCGCCTGTGTCCTGGCTCGCGTTGTTCCTGTCGTTCCTGACGTTGGCGGCTGTGGGCTACATGATCATGGAAGACCGGCGCACGCAGGAAGCGACTGAGGCCGGCAGCGATTCGCTCGCGCAACTGTCGGGCCGCGTCAACGAGTCACGGCAGTCCTTGTCTGATCTCGACAAGAACCTTGCGGACCTGGCATCGAGCGACGAGAACACGCGATCGCGTGTCGAGTCCCTGCAGCAAGACATCGAAGAGCGTGTTCGATTGCTCGACTCACTGCCCTCGCGAATGTCGAATCTCGAAAATGCGATCTCAGCGCTGCAAGGTGTTTCCGCCGGCGCGCGCGACACCTGGTTGCTCGCCGAGGCGGAATACTACATGCAGATTGCCAACGCGCAATTGCAGCTCGGCAATAACCCTCATCTCGCCATGTTGGCCCTCGGCATGGCCGATGAGCGTGTCGTACAGATGGCGAACCCTGCGTTGACCGACGTGCGCCGCGCAATCGCGGACGAACTCGCGGCCCTCGAAGTACTGGACAAACCCGATATCGAAGGTGTCAGCCTGACGCTTGCAAGCCTGTCGCGTGTCGTAGAATCGCTGCCCTTGCAGTCCGTCGATCAGGGCGCGGCTGACGGTGACGAGGGCGTGGACCCCGAGCTGAGCGGCGCGGCGCGAGCATGGGCTTCGGTCAAAGGCGCCGTATCCGGGCTCGTCAAGGTGACGCCGCCTGACGAGGAGGCCAGAGCGTTGCTGACACTCGATACGGCACAACTTATCCGCAGCAATCTGGCCTTGCAGCTGCAAGCGGCACGACTTGCTTTGCTTCGCGGCGAACAGGCGATCTTCGAGCAGAGCCTGGACGACGCGGACGCGTTGCTCGAGAACTATTTCGATACCAACAGCGCGCCGGTCGACAGCGCCCGGCAAACCATCGCTGAGATTCGCGACAGCATGTTCGCCGTCACACTACCCGACATCTCCGAATCACTGCGCCTGATTCGGCAGTTCCGGATTCTCGCCGAGACGGCGCAATGAAATTCAGCATCATCGTCGTCATTGCGACTCTTCTGTTCGCGTTCGCGGGGCATTTCCTGCTCGAGGACCCGGGCTACGTCGCGATAAATTTCCGCGGTTACCTGGTCGAGATGTCGGTACCCGTACTGCTCGGCGCCGCGATCCTCCTGATCGGCGCGGTATGGACGATCAGGAAGCTCATCATCGCGCCGCGCCTGATCGGCGAGGCCGCCGGACGATACCGGTCCGGACGCGCGGGCCAGAAACTGATGCGCGGCATGATCGAGGTCGCCGAAGGCAATTTCGCGCGCGGCGAGAAGTTGCTGGCGCGAGCAGCGAGCACGAGTGACGCGCCGCTTTTTAATTACCTGCAGGCAGCACGTGCGGCGCACCTGCAGGGCAGCGACAAGCGCCGCGATGAGTGGCTGAGACTTGCTTACGAACATACGCCCGCCGCGGCGAACGCCGTGCTGCTGACCCAGGCCGAATTGCAACTCGATCGCGGCCAGTACGAGCAGGCGCTCGCCACCCTGCGCAGAATCGACGAGGACTCACGCGATCACAGTTACGCGCTCGCGCTGCTCGGCAGGCTCTATTTCAGGCTCGAAGACTGGGATCAACTGGCCGCACTGCTGCCGCGCCTGCAGAAACACGGCCGCGTTTCGGCAGAGATCATCAATAAGTGGACCGTTCGAGTGCATCGCGAGTATCTCGAGCGCGCCCTGGACGGTGATGCCGTTGTTGCCGCATGGAAAAACGTGCCCAAGAATCTGCGCTCGAACCTGGAGTTGCTGGACGCCTATTTCACCGGGCTGATTCGGGGTGGCCTGCACGACAAGGCCGAGAAAGATCTGGTTGCCGCGTTGAATTCCGAGTGGCGCGGACCGCTCGTACGACTGTTCGGTCTTGTGGACGGGTCCGATGCGTCGAAGCAGCTCAAACGTGCCGAGGGCTGGCTCGCCACTCGTGGCGAGGACCCGGACCTTTTGCTCACCGCGGCAAGGCTGTGCCTGCGCAATGAGTTGTGGGGCAAGGCGCGCAGCTATCTCGAAAGTGTCATCACGCTGCGACCGACCCCCGAGGCCTACCAGGAATATGGCCGCTTGCTAAACCAGCTCGGCGAAGGCGACGCCGCCGCCGACGCGTTTCGCGAAGGCCTTGGTCTCGTTGCCGAAAGCCCCAGGACCGCAATTCCGCACCTCAGCCCAGACCGGGCATGATCACGCTGGTCATAGGCCCGGGATACACGGGCAGCCGTGTGCTCGAGCGCCTGCCGGCGGATTCGGCCATGGCGCTGGGTCGCTCACTCACCGGCGACAGCCACCTGGATCTTGATTCCGACGCACCACCTGTCGAGTTACCGGCGCCCCGGTCGGTTATCTATCCGGTGCCACCGGCATCGGGTCAATCCGGCGACACCCGGCTGCGTCGCTTCATGGATCGCTTGCCGCAGGCGCCGCAGCGATTCGTCTACCTGAGCACGACGGGTGTCTACGGTAATCGTGATGGCGCAATTGTCGACGAAACGAGCGAACCGCAGCCGGAGTCGGAACGATCGCAACGCCGCCTCGAAGCCGAGACGCTGCTGCAAGACTGGTGCCGTGAACGCATGACGACACCGATTATTTTGCGCGTGCCCGGAATCTACGGGCCGGGCCGCCTGGGTTTCGATCGCATACGCGCGGGAACGCCGATACTTGACGAACAAGACGCAAATCCGGGCAACCGCATTCACGTCGACGATCTCGTCACCTGTTGTATCGCTGCGTTGTCGCCCGAGGTGCCGGGAGGGATTTACAACGTAGGCGACGGCGATACGCGCTCGACCACCTGGTTCACGAATGAAGTAGCCCGTCAGGCCCGCCTGTCACCACCACCCACAATCAGCCGCGAAGAGGCAGAACAGACATTCTCCGAAGCCCGCCTGTCTTTCTTGCGAGAGTCCCGAGTCATCGATACGAACAAGATGCGAGAAACGCTCGGCGTCACCCCGACATACACCAACCCCGTTGACGGCATTGCAGCGAGCCTGGTTTTCGATTCGCCGAGCCAGGCGGGCAGTGAGGATACTTTTTCGAGGAAGTAAAGCGCAGCGCAGCGAGCCATGACGAGAAAAAGGTATCGCCGCTGCCCGCCGCAACACCGCACCTACGGCTGGCTACGCACACTCCTGAGCCATGCTGTCAGCGGCTCCCACTCATCCCAATCGGGCCATGCAAGATACTCGGGCAATTCGAATATTCCGAGCCCGCGTGTGTAGGCGCGCACATAGTTCTGTGCCTCTCGCAGTGCGGCGACATAGGGAACACGGATTCTCGTCAGGTACTCGTCGAGATCGTCCCAGATCAGCGTGTTGTCGCGCACCCGGTTGGCCACGATCGCGATCTTCGCCTGCTTGCGCTGAATCTTGCCGACGCTCTTTAGCTCCTCGACGAACGTCGTGGTCGCCTGCATGTCGATCGTCGACGGCAGCACCGGGACGACGATGGTTTCGGCGTGCTTGACCAAGTCTACCAGCTCCTTGCCATGAGATCGTGCGGGTGCGTCGACGACAACGACATCGGCGCCGCGCGGCAGATGCCGGAAACCATCTTCGAAGGCAGCGACGCCCGCGATCTCCGGACGATTGTCGGGACGGCGCGCGAGCCAGTCGAGACTCGATCGCTGCGGGTCGTAGTCAGCAAGTGCGACGACAGCGCCTTCGTTAGCAAAGTAAGATGCAATATTCGTTGCGAGGGTGCTTTTTCCACAGCCACCTTTCGCATTCAAAACCATTATGTGCCGCATGATTCTCCCCAGAGGCGATTTGAATGTTGTGTTGTTATCAGGCTTGTCGAGGGGTTATGTAAACTACAGGCAGAGACTTGAAAAGTCCATCAGAGAAAACGTGCATATCGACTATTTGAAAATGCTTGGCGCCGGCAATCGAATCCTGATTGCGGACCGTCGAAACCGTGATGTCACGCCACCATCGGCCGCACAGTTGCGGCAACTCGGGGACGAGTCGACAGGGCCCGGATTCGATCAGTTGATGTGGGTGATGGTGCCCTCCGATCCTGCGATGGACGCAAGCTATCGCGTATTTAATGCTGACGGGTCCGAGGTCGAGCAGTGCGGCAATGGTGTTCGATGCGTGGCATGGATGCTCGCGAAAGACGAGGCGACGCAAACCGATTTCCGCCTGGAAAGTCCGGCCGGCATCATCGAGGCAAGCGTGCATTCTGACGACAGGGTCACGGTCAGCATGGGGCCGCCCGAATTCGAGCCCGGGAAGATCCCGTTCGTCGCCGACTCGAAGTCCGATGGATACTTTCTCACTGTCGGAGACGCCGAATACGACGTTTCCGTACTGTCTATGGGCAATCCGCATTGCGTATTGCAGGTCGCTGACGTCTCGACCGCCGACGTAGCGCGACTTGGAGCCATTATCGAGCACCACGAGCGCTTTCCGGCCCGCACGAATGTCGGATTCATGGCGATTCGCGGCCGGCGTCAAATCGACTTGCGTGTACACGAGCGAGGCGTCGGTGAAACGCAGGCATGTGGCACGGGCGCCTGCGCGGCGGTCGTTGCGGGCCAGCGACTCGGTTACCTCGACGACGAAGTCACCGTGAGCCTGCCCGGCGGACAACTCGTGGTAAGCTGGCGCGGTGGCGTCGAAGCGGTTTGGCTGAGTGGAAATACCGAACTGACAAGCAAGGGAACCATCGAGTTATGAGCACACAACCCGAGCCGGAATACGTTGAGGAGGAGCTCTCCGAGACGACGATTTGCGACTACCTCGCGGCCCATCCCGACTTTTTCGAACACAACGCCAGGCTTTTGAGCTCGCTGCGCCTGCCGCATGAGGCCGGCGGCACGATATCGCTGGTCGAGCGCCAGGTGTCAATGCTGCGGCAGAAAGAATTCAAGCTCGAACGGCAACTCAAGGAACTGATCCAGGTCGCTCGCGATAACGACGTGCTCGCGGCGAAAATTCACGAGCTCACCATTCAGCTGATGGCAACTCGTGACCTCAACTCAACCATTGGCTCGATCGAAGTGGCCATGCGCTCCGGATTCGGCGCCGACCACGCCGTACTTGTACTGTTCGGCGATCCCGATAATTTTGACGACGTCGACAAAGGTCGATTTTTTCGCGCCATTCAACGGGAGGACGAAGTACTGGCCCCGTTCGCGACATTCCTCAAGGGCAGCGGCCCGCGCTGCGGACAGGTGCGGGACTCGCAGCGCGACTTCCTTTTTAAGGACGACGCCGAGGACATCGGCTCGGCTGCACTCGTGCCACTCGGGCACAAGGCCGACATCGGCTTTATCGCGATCGGCAGCGTCGACGCGGACCGCTTTCATCCCGGTATGAGCATCGACTTTCTCGCCCGCCTGGGCGAACTCGTCACCGGGGCTCTGAAGCGGTACTGACCTCGTTGGACTACTAGCCCCGTGGACGCCGCTGAAGCCGACTGGATTGACCGCTTCATCCGCCATCTCGAATTCGAGCGCCGGCTGTCGGCAGAGACCTGCAAGCATTACCGCCGCGATCTGGACGCGTTGCAATCGTTCTGTGGCGAGACCGGCATAGCCCACTGGACCGACCTCGACAGCGAACACATGCGCGGCTGGTCCGCGACCAGCTTTCGACGCGGATTATCCTCGCGCAGCATCCAGCGACGGCTGTCCGCGGCAAGAACGTTTTTTCGATACCTCTTGCGGGAGAAGCACGTCAAACTCAATCCCGTGCAGTCCGTATCGGCGCCGAAAGCCCCGAAACGACTGCCCGGGAATCTCGATGCCGATCGTATGGCGCGACTGCTCGACATCCCGGGCAAGGGCCCGCTCGTCGATCGCGACCGCGCGATTCTCGAACTGCTGTACTCTTCCGGCCTGCGACTCGCCGAACTCACGAACCTGAATCTCGGCGATATCGACGCGCAGGACGCCACGGTCCACGTGACCGGCAAGGGCAACAAGGACCGTATCGTGCCCGTCGGCTCAAAGGCATTGGAAGCCCTCGCTCTCTGGAAAATATCGCGCGTCGAAATGGCGAACACCGCAGAAAATGCGTTGTTCGTCAGCAACCGGGGCACCCGCCTGAGTCGCCGCAGCGTGCAGGCACGTGTGGATCACTGGGCTCGACACCAGGGCATCGACACCAAGGTCTACCCGCACCTGTTCAGACATTCCTTCGCGACACACCTTCTCGAGTCGAGTCATGACCTGCGCGGCGTCCAGGAGTTACTGGGCCATGCGAATATCTCCACGACGCAGGTTTATACTCACCTTGACTTCCAGCACCTTGCCCAGATATACGACAGAACTCATCCGCGCGCCCGAACCAAACCCAAAGACAAGGCATAGCCGCGCGCATTAATTCGCCCGCTCCGCCGGGCACCCGCTCAGGAATGGTTTGATGGAACAATTTCGTGGGACAACAATCGTCTCGGTGCGTCGCAATGGCAAAGTCGCGGTCGCTGGTGACGGTCAGGTCAGTTTTGGCAACACCGTCATGAAGGGTAATGCTCGCAAAGTGCGGCCGCTGGCCGGCGGCAAGGTCATCGCTGGTTTTGCCGGGGGCACCGCTGACGCTTTTACCTTGTTCGAGCTATTCGAGGCGAAGCTCGAGCAATACGGTAATTTGACTCGCGCCGCAATCGAGCTCGCAAAGGACTGGCGCACCGATCGCCGCTTGCGCCGGCTCGAAGCATTACTTTGCGTTGCGGATGCAGAATGCTCTTTCATTATTTCCGGCAATGGCGACGTCATCGAGCCCGAAAACGACCTGATGGCGATCGGCTCCGGCGGACCGTTCGCGCAGGCCGCGGCGATGGCCTTGCTGCAAAATACGGATCTCGGTGCTCGCGAAATCGTGGAGAGAGCACTCGGTATTGCCGGCGATATCTGTGTCTACACGAATCGGAATATCGTCATCGAGGAACTGGGATGATGTCCCAAATGACGCCAAGAGAAATCGTCCAGGAACTCGAAAAGCACATTGTCGGCCAGGACGAAGCCAAGCGGGCCGTTGCGATCGCATTGCGTAATCGCTGGCGCCGCGTGCAGGTCGACGAGCCGCTGCGCAGCGAAATCACGCCGAAGAACATCCTGATGATCGGACCAACGGGCGTCGGCAAAACCGAAATCTCGCGGCGCCTTGCGCGGCTTGCCAATGCGCCGTTCATCAAGGTCGAGGCAACCAAGTTCACCGAAGTCGGTTACGTCGGCCGTGAGGTGGATAGCATCATTCGCGACCTCATGGATGTGTCCGTGAAAATGATTCGTGAAGATGCGATGTCGAAGGTGCGCCACCGCGCCGAAGATGCCGCCGAGGAACGCGTACTGGACGCCCTGCTGCCGCCGTCGTCACATGGCGTCGGCTTCACGGCCGAGACAGAGACACCACCGCAGGATGGCGATACGCGGCAAAAGTTCAGAAAGATGTTGCGTGAAGGAAAACTCGACGACAAGGAAATCGAGATCGAGATTCAGGCCATGCCCGTCGGCGTCGAGATCATGGCGCCGCCCGGAATGGAGGAAATGACAAGCCAGCTGCAAGGCATGTTTCAGAACCTCGGCGGCAATCGCCGCAGAACGCGCAAGCTCAAGATCAAGGATGCGCGCAGATATCTCATGGACGAGGAGGCGGCCAGATTGATCGACGAAGAGGAGCTCAAGACAAAGGCGCTCGACGTTGTCGAACAACATGGCATCGTTTTCCTTGACGAACTCGACAAGGTTGCGAAACGCTCCGAGACGCTCGGTGCGGACGTGTCACGTGAAGGTGTCCAGCGCGACTTGCTGCCTCTCGTCGAAGGATCGACCGTCAACACCAAGTACGGCATGGTCAAGACTGACCATATTCTTTTTATCGCCTCCGGCGCGTTTCACACGGCGAAGCCATCTGACCTGATTCCGGAGCTGCAGGGACGTTTCCCAATCCGGGTCGAATTGAAGTCGCTAACGACCGATGACTTCGTGCGTATCCTGACGGAACCGGATGCCGCGTTGACCGATCAGTACAGTGCGCTGTTGAGTACCGAGGAAGTCGATCTCGAGTTCACCGAAAGCGGCGTGCGCCGGATTGCGGAAGTTGCTTTCCAGGTGAACGAGAATACCGAGAATATCGGCGCGCGCCGGTTGCATACGGTGATGGAACGCCTGCTGGAAACCGTGTCGTTCGAGGCGTCGGACAAGAGCGGTTCGCACGTGCAGATCGACGCCGAGTATGTCGATGAGCATTTGGCAGAATTGTCGAAAGACGAGGATCTCAGCCGATACATACTGTAGGACCCCAATGCCGAAACCGACCGAAATTCGCCTGAAAAAAGAGCCTCGACTGCTCGTCATCAGTTTTGATGACGGCAGCATATTCGAATACACATTCGAGTACCTGCGCGTGCATTCGCCGAGCGCGGAGGTGAAGGGGCACGGGCCGGGGCAGGAGACTCTGCAGACCGGCAAGGAAACCGTCGATATCACACGTATCGACCCGATCGGGAACTACGCGGTACGGCTGGTTTTCGACGACGGGCACGATACAGGGCTCTACAACTGGCAATACCTGTACGAACTGGGCCGTGACGTGGCGTCGAACTGGCAGCACTACCTCGACCGGCTGCAAGCAGCAGGGTATGCTCGCCAAAAATAGCAACAAATCACTGTAACGAAGCCTGATCATGGCGAACCCGGACAAATCAGCCGAAACGACGCATTTCGGCTACAAAGACGTGCCTGTCGACGACAAGGCTGAGCTTGTACGAGGCGTATTCGACTCGGTCGCCAGCCGCTACGACATCATGAACGACCTGATGTCCGGCGGCATGCACCGCCTGTGGAAGCGCTACACGATTCAGCACGCGAACGCGCGGCCCGGACATGTCGTACTGGACCTGGCCGGTGGCACCGGCGATCTCGCCCGGGATTTCGCACGTATCGTCGGCGAGAGCGGCAACGTCGTGCTCGCCGATATCAACGCCGCGATGCTGGAGCACGGTCGCCGCAGGCTCGTCGACGCCGGCATCGCGGGCAACCTGACGCTCGCTCAGGTCAACGCCGAAAACCTGCCATT
>Ga0255053_10001425_pt1 | contig 13221 bp, 9 predicted proteins | sample JV7_2_22_MG_FD_188635 | JGI IMG/M metagenome (GOLD analysis project Ga0255053, IMG submission 188635) | Seawater microbial communities from Jervis Inlet, British Columbia, Canada - JV7_2_22 | ecosystem: Environmental > Aquatic > Marine > Inlet | place: Canada: British Columbia | collected...
AACATATAATCCGTCGAGAGTAGATTTCAAATCCCAATCAACTACGGGACCACCGCCACCGGCAGTACGCCAGTGTGCCGGACTGTTACCTTCGATGAACTGGTAGTTCTGAAGCAGGTGCTTGCTTGGATCGAATCCGGCCTGATTGTAGGTATCGATGATTATTTTCGTCGTGGACTCTTCACCCAGCATCAGGTTCCAGGTGACATTTCGTTCAATCTCCGGCATGGCGGGGAAATCCCCGTAGAAAGGCAGGGCGTATTCACCTGTTAGCACTCCCTTGCGTATCTTTTCCATGTCCTCGGGACTCGGTCGCATCGCGCCGCCATCCGGCCAGCCCTGCACTGGCCAGGGCAGTTTTTTACCGTTGGCGTCAACGAGCTGGATGTTCTCGTAGCTGGCGTCACCGGCGCCGCCGTACCAGGTGTGCTTGTAGCCGGTCCCCAGCATCAGAATTCCCGTTCTCTCCGTCAACGTAAGCTCGGCGCCGGCCTTCCAGGCCATGGCTATACCGTCGCCGGTTATTGTTCGGGAGCGGAAGGTATTATACCCGGAAAGCTCCGTATTCAGCATCCAGAGCGACCAGTTGCCCGCCGTGGCCAGCACGGCCGCTTTTGATTTGAATATCATAAACTCGCCGGTGCGTCCGTTCAATCCGGTAGCCCCCACCACTTTAGCTCCCTGGATACCTCCCTCGGTCAGCAGGCTGGTAACCATGACGCGGTCGAATATCTGCACGCCCAACCGCTTACATTCCTTCTTTAAAGCGGGTTTAAAAGTGGTGCCCCAGATACGTATTACCACTTCGGTGGAATGGTCGGGGCTGACGCGGGGTGAAAACATGAACTTGGTATCATCATATCTGCCTTCGGCACCCATGTATTCGTCATCGGTGTCCCTGATTTTCCCGCCCATCTGCTCCATTTCCAGCAGCGTATCGTAGTCCTCGCGGCATTGAATCTGGTTGCCGATGCCGTTGGCGTAGGAAGCCTTGATCGGGCCTTTCATCAGCGGTCCCAGGACACCCGGACGCTCGGTTAATACTTTTGCCCACTCGTCAGGGTCGACCTTGGAGTGAGGGTTGGCGGGTACGTTACACCAGTGGTCGCACCCGGGACCCCCGGCACCGCTCCGGATAACGTCGCCCTTTTCTACAATGGCTACTTTGGCGCCGCTCCTGGCGGCGCTGATAGCCGCCCAGCAACCGGCAATTCCCCCGCCGATTACCAGGATATCAACATCTATTTCCTGTTCATCTTCGTAGCGTATCGGGTAAGGCCAGGTTGGGGGCGAGCCTTCTTCTTTCAGGTAATCATGCCATTTTGTCATAGAATAAACCTCCTCCTCTTCTGCAATCATAATAGATTCCTTCATCTATTTGATATAACTCCAATTATAATGCAATCAGATTGTTTTGGGAAACACTCCAAAATTGACTTAGAGTATGGGTTGCGTTATATTATTTAGGAGCAGCGATTATACAACATGAACTGTTCACAGGATTACTATTTTACCAATATCGTGTTTTGAAATCATGGAACTATGCAGCTGGTTTGTGCCTGTTTCATTTACCGTAAAAACGGTTTCTCGTCGTAGACAATATTCGGATATTTCGCCGATGAAAAATGGACCAAAGGAGATATGAATGGCAGTTCTTGAAGAGCCCGTAAAAGAAATAAAAGTTGTAAAAAATTATATCAACGGAGAGTGGGTAGAATCGAAAGGTGAAATCGTTGATGTGGTTAATCCCGCTAACGGTAAGACCATCGGCAGGGTGCCCATCTCCACTGCAGAAGAGATAAATGCCGCCGTGGCGGCGGCTCAGGAAGCCTATCCAGACTGGCGTCGGACCACTCCGCTGGCAAGGTCCCGGATACTCTTCCGGTTAAAAGATCTCCTTGAAGAAAATTTCGAGGAGGTAAGCCGGATACAGACCCAGGAGCATGGTAAATGCATCGATGAATCTAGGGGAGAGACCAGACGCGGCATAGAAAACGTCGAGGTTGCCTGCGGCATCCCCACGTTGATGCAGGGAGAATATTCGGAAGATATAGCCAGTGGCATCGATGAATGGCTTATCCCCACTCCCCTGGGAGTTTTCGGTATTATCGGGCCTTATAATTTCCCCTGGATGATTCCGCTCTGGTCGGCCCCCTACGCGGTGGCTACCGGAAACTGTATCGTAATAAAACCCTCCAGTGAGGTACCCCTCAGCCAGATGAGACTCGCTGAACTGGCTGAAGAAGCCGGTTTTCCTCCCGGGGTCTGGAATGTCGTTAACGGCGGCAGGACCGTGGTCAACGGTATGCTGGACCATCCTGACATTGCTGGTATCACCTTCGTCGGATCGACTCCTACGGGTAGGGATGTCATTTACAAGAGGTGCGGTGAGACGGGTAAACGGGTTATCGCTCAATGCGGCGCTAAAAACTTTATGACTATTATGCCGGATTGCGATGTTGACCGTACCGTGGCGGGGATGATGACCTCGTTTTTCGGCAACACCGGACAGCGCTGTCTGGCAGCCGCTAATGCCGTCATTGTCGGTGACGACGATACGTTCTATAAAAATTTTGTAGACAGCGTTATCTCTCTTTCCTCCAGGATTAAAATAGGGTACGGACTGGACGAATCGGTGCAGATGGGGCCGATTCGCGATAAAGCCAAGAAGGAAACCGTCTTAAGATATATAGAGACTGGTCTTCAAGAAGGGGCCAAATTACTGCTGGATGGCAGAAAGGTAGATATCATCGGTAATCATCCGGAAACCTGCTTCATTGGTCCCTCCATTTTTGAAGGTGTCAGACCCGATTCCAAGATGGGTTCCGAGGAAATTTTTGGGCCGGTAATGAGCCTAATGCGTGTCAGAACCCTGGAAGAAGCTATAGAAATCAGCAATGCCAATCCGTTCGGCAACGGTCATTCCATCTTCACACAAAATGGCAAGAGCGCCCGTGAATTTCAGTACAATATTCTCAGCGGAAATGTAGGCATTAATATCGGCATTACCGCGCCGGTGGCGTTCTTCCCCTTCAGCGGCATGAAGGATTCGTTCTATGGAGTGCTCCATACCCAGGGCAAGGAGGCCGTTCGCTTCTTCACGGAAAGTAAAGTCGTTATTCAGAGGTGGTTTTAATGGAACTCAATACAGCTTCTTCGGTTATAAGTTTGGCCCGTGAGCTTGAGGAGACCGGCGCCCGCTTTTACGAGAGTCTGGCCGGGCAATATCCTGCCAGTGAGGAGATGTTTACCGGCTACGCCAAGGGGAACCGTAAGTTCATCAAACAGTTCGAAACTGCCTATTACGGTGTCATCACCGATGCATTAGAAGGATGTTACGCTTTTAAAATCGAGCAGGAAAAGTATGAAATTAATTCTGATGCCGGCTCCGGGCTAAATATTAACGAAGCTACCGACCGCGCCATTCAAGTGGAAGATACCATGTGGCGCTTCTACACTGATGCTGCCGAACAATCCAAATCTCTAATGGCCGATGTCCCCCGGGTTTTTTCCCTGATCGCCAAGAAGAGGACTGAGAGAAAGCAACAGCTTGAAACCAGCCGTCACTAATATGTCATGTTTCTAGAATTACCCCGGACATCTATTGTCCGGGGTAATATCTATAGGAGAATTTATGCGCTACATTATCTACGGGGCAGGCGGCATCGGTAGTATTATGGGGGGACACATGTTCCGCACCGGACATGATGTTATTCTCATCGGCCGAACCGGTCACATAAACGCCATTAATAATAATGGTCTCTGCCTTATCACGCCGACCGGCACCCATGTTTTACAGATACCGTCCGTCACCGCACCCGAGCAGATTGAATTTCGACCGGATGATGTTGTTTTCCTCTGTATGAAAGGACAGGACACTGAAGCAGCCCTGCAAAATCTTAAAGCAGTAATCGCTGATATCCCTGTCTTCTGTTTTCAGAACGGTGTCCGCAATGAGGAAATAGCTGCTGAATATTTTGCCCGGGTCTATGGCGTTATGGTACGGGTCGGTGCGGTGTACCTGACTGATGGAGAGGTTGTTGCCCGCCGCGACCCGCCCGGATGGTATATCATCGGGCGTTACCAGGAGGGAACCGATGAACTTGCCGAAACTGTAGCCGACGACTTGCGGACAGCGGGCTATTATATCCGGACGGTTGCCGATGTTATGCCGTACAAGTGGGGCAAGCTCATGGCTAATACCGGCAACGCCGTTGGCGCTATTACCAGCGGTAGCTGGCAGGATATGATGCCCGTTTTTCGTGCTGTGAGCGCAGAAGCTGCGGAAGTTGTGGAAAAAGCAGGCATTAAATGGATTTCCCAGGAACAGGTCGCTAAAGACTGGCCGGAAATCACGGAGCCTCTGCGCGGTCAGCTTAACACGGAAGCGCAGAGCTCAACCTGGCAGAGCCTGGCGCGACATCAGGGCACCGTCGAAACTGATTTTCTTAACGGCGAAATAGTACGGGTGGCGAAACAACTCGGACTAAAGGCGCCGCTCAACGAAAAGCTTGTTGAAATCAGCCGTGAGATGGCAGCCAACCACGAACCCCCCGGCAAATATACCCTGGCCCAGCTGAGTGAAATGCTCGGCTTGGAAGGCGGTAACTAACTATAAATCTAGTGGTCGTTGCCGAACGGGTGAATATCCGCCATAACTATCGGCCAGTCTGCTTTCAAGAGTCCCCCCGGCCAGTGCGGCAGGAAGGGCGGCGTTACGATAGCGGTCGATTGAGTAAAAGCGTGCCTTTCTTCTTCCTTGCCCAGGCATATCTCGAATTCCGCCCCTAAATCGGTGGGGTCATCGGGGTCTGTCCCCAGGAAGCACATTACCTGTGTTGTGGGATGAGTGTGCGGATTATCGGGATCCGGACCGATTCTGTAGGGGGCATTCTTCATGCTTTCGTAAAGCATCACAAAGTCGAATCCCGCCCTTTCTTTGGTAACGACGAAAGATATATAGCCGCCGCCGTCGTCCCGGTTCAACGGACCGTAATGCCAGGCGCCCTTCCGCGAGAAAGACAGCGGCATGACATATTTTCTGGTCTCGGCGCGCCAACCCACTACCGGGGTTGGCTTTTTGTCAGTCTTGTAGACTGTCTCCTTGTACACCGGCGCGATGGATATCTCGTAGTAGAAAAACCTTTCGTACAGGAAATTCACGGTTGCCGGGAAATGCGGCATGCCCTTGGGAATAGCCACGGCGGTGGTGGTGGTAATCATGTGAGTTTCCAGGTTTTCACCCAGGCATAGCTCTATTTCCGCTCCCAACTCACCGATATCATCCATGTCAGACCCCGCAAACAGCAGCACCTGGTCGAAGTCATGCACATGTGGTTTGTCGGGATTTTTACCCATTTTTCCCGCCGTCCAGAAAGTGCCGTATTTTATATGGGCGTCTATCCCCAGGTATTTGCCATCCATCACGCATTCCTGCCGCAGACCGCCCTTTTCGTATTCTTTAAATTTTAGAGTTTTTACATGTTGTCCGTATTTTGTCGCCGCCATAAGCTACACTCCCTTCATTAATATAGATATAATACACGGGTGAACTCGCGTATTACAAATACAAATTTTTATATGAACTCAATTGATTATCGGTTACCCCTAGCTAGCCTCGGCTGATTTTATTCCGTCTAGATGATATACTGGAAAGGTCGGATTGAAGAAAAAAAGCCCGAATCGCCCGAAACGCAGAAAATGAATGGTGGAGTATAATCGCATCTTTGTTACTTTTCAGCAGGAAACATGGTTGAATACTCAATTATTAATTAATATCATCTTGAATAGATAGGAGAAATATGACCGTACAATCGAATCAGACTGAAGACTGGACGCAATTAACTCCGGAGGAAAAGCGGCAGCGAAGACTGGCAAAGCTAACCAATACACAGGGAATGAGCTTTCCCAGTCCGGAAGCTGAGAAAGCCTATAAGGTAAGGACGCAGCGGATGGTTGATGTCTATAATGTACAGGAACCGGATAGGGTGCCGGTAAACCTGCCTGTGGGAAACCTGCCGCTCAAGATGGCCGGTATAGATGCCTATACCGCCATGTATGATCCGGAAAAAGCCAATGAGGCTACCCGGATGTTTAATGAAAAATATGGGGAGGAGCTTGAATATTCCGCCTTTTCTTTTTCCGTTCCGGGACCCGTTCTGGATTTACTCGATTACAAACTCTACGCCTGGCCGGGACACGGTATCGCCAAAGACGGCACAACCTGGCAATTTATTGAAGGCGAATACATGAAGCCGGAAGAATACGATGACCTCATTCGCGATCCTTCCGATTTTTGGATGAGGACTTATCTGCCCCGCGCCTTCGGTGTGTTTGAGCCGATGAAGATGTTCCAGCCATTCACCAATATCACCGAGAATGTCCACGTCATGCAGTTTATGCCGTTAGCCATGCCGCCGGTGCAGGAGATGCTCCAGAAGCTGCTGGATGCCGGCAAAGAATACCAAAAAGCAATGCAGTCGATGATGCGGGGAGGTGGCGATGTGGGAACGGCAAGAGCCTTTATGGGAGGAGGTTTCGCTAAAGCTCCCTTTGATACTATCGGTGATACCCTCCGCGGCACCACGAACATAATGCAGGACATGTTCCGTCGACCCGACAAATTATTACAGGCCCTCGACAAAGTAGCCGATCTTACTATCAGCACGATTCTCAACTCACCTAACATCAATAATATGACAACGGTAATGTATCCCCTCCATAAAGGCGCCGACGGTTGGATGTCGCAGAAGCAATTCGATACTTTTTACTGGCCGTCCCTGAAAAAGGTTATGGATGCCTTTGTTGAAGAGGGACTGATACAGATGCTGTTTGCCGAGGGTGGTTTTAATACCCGCCTGGAATACATAGACCAGTTCCCCAAGGGGGCTGTTACCTGGTATTTTGACCGCACGGATATGGCTCGGGCCAAAGAAGTTTTAGGCAAGAAATGTTGCCTTCAAGGTAATGTACCGTCTTCCCTGATTGTCACCGGTGCACCGGAAGAGGTAAAAGAGTACTGTCGCAACCTGATTGAAACCGTCGGCAAGGGCGGAGGATTTATTCTGGCAGCCGGTTCCATATCGGATAATCCCAAGCTGGAAAACCTGCAGGCGATGATGGCCGCCGTGCGCGAATATGGCTTTTATAAGAAATAAACGCCGGTCGCTGATTATTGTAATTTAGATATCTTTAATCGCCCCGGTATTACTGATCTCCTCTTTGACCTCGGAGCAGGTTGCGGACCTTTTGCCACAGGGTGTTGGCGTTATCCACGCGTTCTTCCGGTTCCTGTATTTCACCGTAACGGACGCCGGAATATAGATCGGTAATCTGATTTACCGGCTCGGTACCCTCGGGTACAAGCTTGCGCAGACGCTCGGCATACTCGGTTACCGTTTCCTGCCGGCGCCGTGGGATCCCGGAACGTTTCCCCTCCCATAATAAGTAGCGGTATATGTCGCGTATATCGAGTCTGCCTTCGGGATTATCTTCAAATGGATATCCCGCCATAGCCGGTTTCGGCTTCCTTCTGAACTTCTGGCCCAGCGATTTGAAAAACATCCGGAAATCATTGCGTATATCCTTAAAGTTCCATAGAGATTCGTGGATTTCTTCAATATCGTCCTTTTCCTTGCGGCCGAGGTAGCGGGATATGGCTTTTGCTAGGAAAAAGACCACCACGCTAATTATTAATGCCGCTATCACCCATTTGATGGCTGTTTCCACTCCCGGTGGTATTGCAAAGTCCCCACGCGTGACATCTTCGAAGGGAGAGCCGGCTGCAACATCTTCGGGTGGGAGTACTTCGTCTTGCCTGAAGATGTCGATAAACCACTGAATCACGGCCATGATAGCGGTGAATATCCAGTCCAGCGGGACCGCGATGAACTCTATTATTTTACTGAATCCCTCGCCGACGTATTTAGTGCCCTTTTCAATGATTTGGAAGAAGTCTTTGGAAAAAACGGTGGCGACTACGAATCCTACCGCTATAAGCCCGCCGACTACCCCCAGCATCATCGGCAGCCAGCGCCATATTGAGGTTAGCGCCGCCTCTTCGCGCGGCATCGATTGGTGCATCTGCGAAAGATGGCAGATGGCTATGGAGATAAGCCCGAAGAAGAAGAAAGCAATAACGAAGAGCCCGATTTCGGCGCCCGGTCCCTCGGTGCTGTCGTCAGATGTAATCTGCCATATTATTATTAATGCAATGAGGAAAACCATACCCATGATGAACGAGGTATAGATATCTCTGAAGTAAGATGTCGTACGCCCCAGGATAATGCCGCGCCACCACAAATAAATGAGTACCGGCAGGGCGATTGTCAGCGGGTGCGGATTGCTAAAGGTATTCGCCAGCGACTCTCCGAAGAAGCCGAACCAGCCGACATTCACGAATCCCGGCTCTGTGGGATATTCAATCCGGAGTACCACGAATATGGCAATCAAACCACTGCCGATAATGACGCTTCTCATAAGCCATAGGGACCAGTTCTGCCGGGTGGCTATTCTGGTGATAACCAGGGAGACTACCAGCACAATTATCAAGGAACCCAGGCTTATGGCCGGTCTTTCTCCGGAAAACATCTGCCATGTTCCTATCCACAGGAGCCAGGGGAATACCCAGAACGACTCCATGAGGATTACCGATAACGGATAGAAACCGTTATTCAACAGATTGATTTTTTTCAGTCCGTTAATCATGATAGATAGATCTGCGTTTCCTTACTCTTCCACCATGTTTATTTCTTTCAATACATCCCAGGCGACGTCATCCTGGATTTGATAAATCGGCAGCGTACCTGTGTCGGCTTTCAGAGCCTTGCCTCCTATCTTGATGAGGGCCACGCTGCGTCCAACCCTCTTTAAATCTAATAACGTTGAAATTGTCTGTTCGTTAGCCTGGGCGGTTATTACCACCAGGGTGCTTCCCCAGGGAAGATATCGCACTTCCTGCCTTATAAATTTTGAAATGTTGGTTGTTTCAACCTGATGAATCTGCGCCAGGACTTCCAGTATTCGCGTTAACTGTTCGGGGTGCCCACTGTGAGGAACCCTGACCAGGCCCTCGGAAAACCGCGTTATCTGGTTGGCATAAAAACCTACGCGGAAGCCGGCATTAAGCGCGTGCTGTGATATTGCCGCCGCCGCCATAATTCCCACTTCTTGAAGCTGCGCAACGCTTCCCCAGAAAGGAAAATCTGTTGTACGCACATCGAGGAATACGCTCAGGTCTACCGTCGTGGTCGGTTCGAATACTCGTGTCTGTATTTTCCCGAGGCGGGCGGTGCTCTTCCAGTGTATCCGTTTCAGGCTGTCGCCCGACTGGTAATCTCGAACTCCGGCCGTGAGTACCGGATCCTGGAAGAGATGTTGTTTTAACCGGATATCCCCGAAGAGCTGTTTGGACGGTATACCCAGCCTGTCCAGCGGTACTAGCCTGGGATATACGAAAAGGTAGTCTATTTTATCGATGTTCAGTTCTTTATTAAAAAATCCGAACAGGTCACCCGAGTGGATACGCGTCGGTCCGAAAAGAAAACACCCCCTCTGCTCACAGCGGATAGGAAAGCGACGCTTTACCCGGTGGTACCAGTTGATGGGGAACATATTGGTAAGGATGGCGCGTTCCTCCAACATGGGAATTGTCTTCCCTTTAAGGAGGGTGACACTTTTGGGAAGTTCATCCTCTATCTTTATCCAGGGCAGCGGGAGGAGCTTGCGGTTGGTTACTTCTATCTCGAAAACGATTTCATCCCCGAAAAATACCTGGTTGCGGCTCAGATGGCGCTGGTATTCGATGCGGTTAAGACAGTATCGGTTCCAGAGGCGTGAAATACCCGCCGTCAGTATGAACAGCAGTGAAATCAGAACTAGGGCTACCTGGTCGAGTATCAGACTGATAATCAGAACCGCTACGGCGATGACAATCCAGAGTTCGCCCCGCATTACCTATCCTTCTCCGGGTACGGCTTCTTCTTCCACCGGAACGAATACGGAGTCGATTATCTCCTTAATGGTAGGTTCTGCTTTATAACCGCGAAGACGGCTCTCCGATTTCGGTATGATGCGGTGTATCAGTACCGGAGTAACCATATACTTGATATCATCGGGTGTTACGAACGACCTGCCTCGGAGTGCGGCCAGGGCTTGTGACGCGTTATACAAAGCCAGCATCGCCCGCGGGCTGGCGCCGAGTTCTATCGAAGGGTGCTCACGGGTAGCATGAATAACCCTGATAACATAGTCCTCGACATCGGCGGCGACATGTACTTCACGGCAGGCCTTCTGCATCTGGATGAGTTCATCGGCGGAGATTGCGGGCGTCAGTTCGTCCAGTGGGTCCGAACTCTTGAAACGCGACAATATCAGGCGGTCGTCCTCGACGGAAGGGTAACCTATCTGGATTTTCAGAAGAAAGCGGTCGAGCTGGGCTTCGGGTAGTGGAAATGTACCCTCCAGCTCAATGGGATTTTGCGTGGCCATCACCAGGAAGGGACGCGGTAGCGGCTTGGTATCGCCCTCGGCGGTGACCTGGCGTTCCTGCATTGCTTCCAGCAGGGCTGACTGTGTCCGGGGAGTTGCCCGGTTAATCTCATCTGCCAGCACCACCTGCGACATTATCGGTCCCGGTCGGAATTCAAAATCCGATGTCTTCTGGTTATAAATATATGTACCGGTGATATCGGATGGCAGAAGGTCAGGGGTGCATTGAATTCGCCTGAAGCTGCATCCCAGCGACTTGGCCAGTGATTTTGCCAGCATTGTCTTACCCAGCCCCGGAACGTCCTCAAAGAGGATATGCCCCTCGCAGAGCAGAGCGATTATTGCCAGCTCCACCACCTCGCCTTTACCCACGATTACCTTCTCGACATTGTCTTTTACTTTATTCCCGGTTTCTTTTATATATTGAACGTTAGCGTCTTCCATATCTCACCACTTTCTGTCTCATTATATCAGCACACTCACGCATTTGTCACGATTCTGGGCGGTACCGAACCGCCAGGAGAAAAATGATTTGTCTTTTTGATGTACATGGTTCACACTGGGATTTGGTGGCCGAAAAAACATTGACAACATATTTCCGCAGGCGTATAATTATAGTAACCGATATATCGTTATAGAGCAGATTTTAAATTTCTGCGGAAGACAATCATGTTCAATGCATCGCATCCCAAGAACCATGATTTTATGAGACCGAGACATGGAAGGCCCTTCCAGAGAGGTGACTTTAAATATATTATTCTGCATTTTTTAAAGGATAAACCCAGCTACGGGTACGAGATTATGAGGGCACTGCAGGAACGTTTTCACAGTTTCTATGTACCCAGTCCGGGTAGTATATACCCCACCCTGCAGATGCTGGAAGAAATGGGATATGTTACCTCCAGCGAGCAAGAAGGCAAGAGGATATACACCATCACCAAGGAAGGCCGTAAGTTCCTCAATGAACAGAAGGAATTCGCGGAAAGGATGCGGGGCCAGATTAAAGACTGGTGTAATCCCGAGAATATCGACGATATAAGTAAAACGATGCATGAGTTTGATAAACTGGCCCACTTGCTGAAGGATAACGTACGTACCGCTGACGCTGAAAAACTGAGTCGTATACGGCAGGTGCTTTCACAAGCCTGTAAGGAGATTTCCAAAAAATAGAGCCGGATTTACGGTAAGCTATTCGGGTCTGTATCCGGCCTTTATTAGCCTGGTTATCCAGGGACATATGAACGTGAAATGAAAACCATAATAAGATTAATAGGCTTCGTCCAGAGATACTGGCCCATGTTATTGCTGGCTTTTCTATGTCAGCTTCTCGCCACGGCTTTCGGTATTGTCATACCCCGCGTGCTCGGTGACGGTATTGATACCGTCCTCGGTACGGGTGAACGCAATTTTATTATTATCGCCGCGGTGGTGGTTATCGCCGCCGGTCTCTTCAGGGGCGTGGCGATGTACGGCAATCGCTATTTCAGTGAAGTCGTTTCTCAGAAAGTTTCCTATAATATAAGAAATTCACTCTATGACCGGTTGCAGCGCCTCAGTTTTCAGTTCCATGACCAGAACCAGACCGGACAGCTCATGTCCCGGGCTACCGTCGATGTTGAAGCCACGCGCATGTTCTTTTCTATGGGTTTGCTCGGGATAATACAGGTGCTGCTCATGTTCCTGGGTGTAGCTTTCATGATACTGTCTATTAACTGGCAGATGGGATTGGTAATTTTGGCGTTCACTATTCCGGTTGCCCTGCTGGCGATGAACTTCGGGAGGCGTATCCGGCCCATCTGGCTCAAGATACAGGAGATGCTGGGTTTTATGGGTACTACTTTGGAGGAAAGCCTGGCGGGTGTCAGCGTAGTCAAGGCATTCTCCCAGCAGAAAGAAGAAACCAGAAAATTCAGCGCTCAGGCGGAAACATTGTATAACGAACAAATGAGTGCTGTCCGCCTCATGGCTTTTAACATGCCCACCATGGTGTTTCTTGTCGGTTTACCCGTTATATTTATCCTCTGGTACGGTGGTTCTCAGGTTATCAACGATGCCATGACCGTCGGAGAGGTTACGCAATTTGTCCTCTATCTGGGTCTGCTGATGATGCCCGTACGCCAGCTGGGAATGATGGTTAACCTCTACTCCCGTACCGTTTCCGCGGGACAGCGTATCCTGGAGATACTGGATACTGAATCAGATGTAGTGGAGAGTCCGGAAGCCATTGACATCGGCAAGGCTAAAGGGCAGGTCTCTTTCCAGAACGTGAGCTTTAGCTACGATAAAATTAGCCCCGCTTTAAAGGACGTAAGCTTCGATGTACAACCGGGGCAACTCGTTGCTTTACTGGGGGGCTCCGGTAGCGGAAAAAGTACCGTCGCCAATCTTCTGGCAAGATTTTATGACGTCACCGAAGGTAAAATCACCTTGGATGGTGTTGATATCCGTGATATCACCCTCCCGTCCCTGCGCAGGAATGTCGTTACCGCTCAGCAGGACGTTTTCCTGTTTTCTTCTACCATTAAAGAGAATATTGCCTACGGTGTGGTGGACGCTGACCAGGACCAGATAATCGAGGTGTCCAAGGCCGCTCAGCTTCATGACTTCGTCCAGGCTCTGCCTGAAGGCTATGATACCTGGGTAGGAGAACGCGGCGATACTCTCTCGGGCGGTGAAAAACAGCGGTTATCAATCGCCCGTACCCTGCTGGTTAATCCCGGCGTTCTTATTCTG
>Ga0255053_10001433_pt1 | contig 13177 bp, 15 predicted proteins | sample JV7_2_22_MG_FD_188635 | JGI IMG/M metagenome (GOLD analysis project Ga0255053, IMG submission 188635) | Seawater microbial communities from Jervis Inlet, British Columbia, Canada - JV7_2_22 | ecosystem: Environmental > Aquatic > Marine > Inlet | place: Canada: British Columbia | collected...
GAGAATGTCGAGTTTTTCCCTGACGTCAACACCGGCAATGTCCATGTCGGTGCCCCACAGAAACTCAAGAGTAACGTCTGACTGACCCGAGCGTGAAACTGAGCGCACCAGGCGAACGTTGCGGATGACTCCAACGGCCTCCTCAATCGGTTTGGTCAGAAGATTTTCTACTTCTTCCGGCGCGGCACCGGTCAGTTCAGTTCGGACCGTTACGGTGGGGTAGGAAATGTCAGGCAGGAGATTCAGTTTTAGTCGCGACAGCGAAACCATACCGAAAAGTGCGATCGCGACCATCATCATGACGATCGTGACGCGACGTTCTGTCGCAATCTCAATCAGTCGGCGCATCATCGCTCACCTGTTCTTCAGCTTGCTCGACATCATCAACAGCCTCTTCCGGTGCGTTGATGATGGTGACGTCAGCACCATCCTTGAGGCCAACCTGGCCAACTACTACGACCCGGTCATCGTCGACAAGGCCGTCGGAGACTTCGATCATGCCACTATCGCTATAGCCGGTTTGAACAACTCTACGAAGCGCCTTGTCGTCTTCAACGACGAAGACACTTTTCTCGCCGCTTTCTTCGATAATCGCGCTGCGTGGAATCTGCAGCACGTTCGCGTGCTGGTCGTACACGATGCTAACTCGTCCAAACATTCCGGGCTTGATGCGCCGGTCTTCATCGGATATCTCGATCGTTATCTTGAACGTTCCGGTCTGTGGGTCGACTATCGGGCTTACCCGGGTGACCGCCGCAATTATTCTTTGATTCTGCAGTGCGTCGATGTCGATGCCGACAAGCTGGTCCTTGGCGATGTTGCGATACTCCCTTTCGGGAATATGCAAGTACGTGACCAGCGGATCAAAACTCGTAACCCTAAATACCGGGTCACCAGCTGATATGGTATTGCCGATCCTGATGTAACGCTGGGATACCACACCGCTGATAGGGGCTCGAATCTGGGTATAGTCGAGCTCGAGTTTGGCGAGATTGAATGAAGCTTCCAGCGCCTCCATTTCGTATTTTATCTTGTCAAAGTCGCCAGTACTGATCAGACCCTTGTCCTTGAGATCGACATTTCTCTCGTAATCTCTTTGGAGTTTGCGCAGGTTGGCTTCGGACTGATTCAGCTCCAGTCGCAACCTGTCGCCATCAAGTCGCGCAAGAATCTGCCCCTTGGTGACGTCGTCCCCTTCCTCGACGTGCAAATTTCGCACCTCACCCGATACTCTCGCGATGACATCGGCTTCGGCATATGCCTCGATCGGCGCCGTTCCCGAGTACACAGCGACGATGTCGCCACGTACCGGCGTGCCTATCTCAACAGGGATGGCAACAGTTTCTTCTTCGTTCTCTGTTGCGTCCGACTCTTGTTCATTTTGCCCGCATGCGCCCAAAAACAGTGCGCACACGATTACGGCTGGACCAAAGCGATTCAGCGACATCAGTTCCTCCCTATTTTTGCGCGCCCCGGGGCTACCGTTACATGGCTGGAGCGCGGCTTTTCAGCCTATTCAGCCCGTAAAGCTATCGTTCTGCGTCCGGTTGCTAGCGAGCACTTTGCTGCCGTCACGCAAACCTGAAAGGCCGACCACAACGACTTCCTCACCTTCCGCGAGTCCGTTCAGGATTTCCACCCGACCATCGGTTGCAATTCCCGTTGTAATGGTTCGTCGAGCTACTTCACCGTCGGTGACCACGTAGACGGCCATCTCATCATCTTCCTGAACGATTGCGTCAAGCGGAATGATCAGGGCATCTTCATGTTTTTCGTATTCGATTGTGAATCGTGCGAACATGCCAGGAACAAGGTAGCCATCTTCGTTGTCTACAAATGCTGTTGCGCGAAATGTGCCGTTACGGACATCGATCGTCGGGCTGATACGAATAATCGTCGCATCGAAATGATCGCCAGGCATCGCGTCAACCTGCAGGTAAGCGCTGTGGCCAGCCGAGAACTTGGCAAGTTCCGCTTGTGGAATCTGAAGGTAAGCAACAAGCTCGCTCGCGTCGGTGATGCGAAATACGACGCTGTTGGCGTCAATATTCTGTCCGAGCTTGACGTCGCGGGATGATACGACGCCGTCGATCGGCGCCCGAATTTCCGAGTAGTCGTAGTTCAGCTTCTTCAGCTCATACGTTGCCTGAAGCGCATCCGCGTCATACTTCAGTCCATCGAACATTGCAGCGCTGACCAGTCCGCGCTCGGCAAGGTCACTGTATCGAGCGAACTCTGTACGTACTTTGTCCAGATCAGCCCTTGCCGCGAGCATCTCAAGGCGCAATCTATCGCCATCGAGCCGTGCGAGTACCTGGCCCTTTTCGACCCAGTCGCCTTCTTCGGCGATGATCTGCACAACTTCGCCGGGGACGCGCGCGAGCACCGGCGCATCGGCATCGGATGCGATTGTCGTCGTCGCGTGGTAGGTAGCGTAAATGTCGGCACGAACCGGGAATGTGACCTCGACCGGCACGGGCGTGGCGGCGTGAACTTCTTCGCCGTCTGCAACGCTGGCCTCGCCGATACCGCAACCGGGGAGAGTTGCGATGCTCGACAAGGCCAATGCGGCGATTTTCAGATTGCTTGCTTTCATGTCAGGTGTCGTGTTCAGGGCTACTTAGTGTTGTAGTGAAGTATAACACTAGTTCGGTATAACGCAACTGCTGAATTCACAAAGTCTCCACGAGTGGTTTGTTTAAAAATCAATAAGTTATGCTTGACAGGTCGCGAACAGTCGATTTTCTTGCTTTAAAATTCCCAATTTTGGTGGCAAGAACACCGCCCGTTCGCGTGATCTACCTATTAGATGCGTGACGCAGCTTTTTGGATTGAAATATTTTCGCGGTCGTCTTACTGGTAGAAAGGAGGGAGAACCAGGCTCAACAGATGGTTTGCAGGCATTGCCGTCGAACAGTGTCAACGTGTTGGGTTGCCTGATTTCTCGTTGTTAAATCGACTTGTCAGCGACCTTCTGCTGACGCAAGGTAGGGGAGAGATGAGTAAGCAGACTGATTGCATTGCGGGAGCTGCAGGTCAAGCGGCTGTGCAAATTGGAGACATCGTGCGCAAGACGCCTCTTGAGCGATCGGCTGCGTTCAGCGATGCGACGGGCGCCGAAATCTACTTGAAGCTCGAAAATAAGCAGCATACGGGATCCTTCAAGCTTCGTGGTGCCAGCAACTGCCTGATGAGCTTGTCTCCGGAGCAGCGTGGCAGGGGCTGCGTGGCGGCATCGAGTGGCAATCACGGTGCAGCCCTCGCCTATGCGATGCGGGAGCTCGGCGTCGCGGGTGTCATTTTCGTGCCGGAGCAGACATCAATTGTGAAGGTTGACGCGATTCGCAGCTATGGCGGCGACGTTCGATTCTTCGGCACAGATGGTCTCGATACCGAACAGCATGCACGGGAGTTCGCGGCTGAAAACGGCATGTTCTATGTCTCTCCGTATAACGATGCGGAGGTCATTGCGGGGCAGGGAACCTGCGGCGTCGAAATTGCCGAGCAGTTGCCGGATATCGACGCAGCGTTCATCGCAGTCGGTGGTGGCGGCCTGATCAGTGGTGTGGGCAGCGTACTTAAGCTGCACAATCCGGCTCTAAAGCTCTTCGGCTGCCAGCCGGAGGCGTCGGCTGTCATGGCCAGGTCGGTTGAAGCGGGGTTTATTCTCGACTTGCCAAGCGAGCCGACCTTATCCGATGGCACGGCCGGGGGCATCGAAGCAAACTCGATTACTTTCGATATCTGTTGTGAGCTTGTCGACGATTTTGTTCTCGTCAGCGAACAACAAATTGCTTCGGCCATGCGGCAGTACATCGGTGCCGAGCAGCATCAAATAGAAGGTGCGGCCGGCGTTGCGGTCGCCGCCCTCCTTGCTTGCCGGCATTCCCTCAGCGGTATGAAAATCGCTGTCATTATCTGTGGTGGTAATATCAGTGAAGCGACTCTCAAGACTATTCTATAGCGTCGGCTCGACGCCCTGGTTTCATGTGCAGTGCCGAGTGGTTTGCGAGTCGAAGCCCAGGCGATTACGCTGGCGATTATGAAGCGTTTATTTCTCCTTCTTGTTGTTCTGTTAGCCGGCGATGTAGTCAACGCTGCATCGACGGCATTTATCAATGTCAACGTAGTTCCGATGACAACCGAGACGGTTGTTACCGGGCAAACGGTTGTAGTTACGAACGGCATGATCGCGGCAATTGGGAGTGTCGAACATGTGCCCGTGCCCGAGAAAGCGATTGTCGTTGACGGCACTGATCGCTTCCTTATGCCGGGCCTTGCGGAAATGCACGCCCATGTTCCGAACACCGGCACGCCAGACCTCGATCGCATATTTTCACTATTCGTAGCCAATGGAGTTACGACGCTGCGGGGCATGCTCGGCCGGCCGTCGCACCTGACATTACGGCAACAACTGCTCGATGGTGAAAAATTTGGCCCAAGGCTGATTACTTCCGGACCTTCGATGAACGGCAATTCGGTCAGCGGCCCCGCCGATGCCGCAAGGAAGGTCAGGGCGCAGCATGCGGCAGGTTATGACTTCATCAAGATACACCCGGGGCTGAGTTCGGAGGAGTACGCTGCAATTGCGGCGGTAGCCACCGAACTGCAGATTCCTTTTGCGGGCCATGTTCCTGCTTCCGTCGGCGTCGAAGGCGCTCTGGCTGCGGGCATGACAACAATCGATCACCTCGACGGATATTTTGCAGCACTTATGCCGGCGAACACTGACAGAACCGGTGGCTATGGAGGTTTTTTCGACGTATTGCTCGCGGATCAGGTCGACGAGGAGAGAATCGGCGCAATCGCTGCACAAACAGCTGCGGCCGGCACCTGGAATGTTCCGACTGAATCACTGTTCGAGCACCTCGTGTCCGACGTAAGTACCACAGAGCTGCGAAATCGTCCGGAAATGAAATACATGCCGCGTTCCACGATCCAGCAATGGGTTCGGGCCAAGGAACAGCAGACCGGGGAGCGCGGCTTCGATTCCGCCATTGCTGCCCGTGCCATCAAGATCCGGCACCAGTTGATAGTCGCATTGCATGAAGCCGGCGCCGGCCTTCTTCTCGGCTCTGACTCGCCACAGATATTCAACGTGCCGGGATTCTCTTTGCATCATGAGCTCGGCTTTCTCGTGGAGGCGGGACTGACGCCATTCGAAGCCTTGCAAACCGGCACAAGCAAGGTCGCCCGGTTTCTCGGAATCAATACTGGCTTCGTGGCTGTGGGTAGTGAAGCCGACCTCGTGCTTCTTGACGCAAATCCGCTGGAAGACATCAGCAACGTACGTCGTGTTCACGGTGTCATGCTTCGTGGCGTCTGGCATGCGTCGATCGAGCTTGAACAGCGGCTCGCGAAACTTCGTTCGCAGGACGAGTAGTCCGCCTTGCAACCATTCGGTGCTGGCGTGCGTCTAATGAGTAGATCCGGTTGAAATTTGCTAATGGGGCCAAGCTTATGCGCAGTTTTATAGTAATGGCGATGTTTGCGGCGAGTTTGTCGCATGCCGCGTGGAATGGATATACCGAAGATCGTAATCTAGAGCTCGATACCAAGGGCATCAGCTTGTTTGAAGTGGATGCCGGCGCCGGAAGTCTGGCGATTGAAGGCGTTGCAGACATTCAGAATATCCAAGTAACGGCGACTATTAATGTTCCCGATGAAAGCACTGAGAAAGCCAAAGAGATCATCGCCTCGGAGTTGAAGCTGTCGCTTGAAAAGGTCCGGGATCGTGCAAGACTGGAGGCCCATTTTGGCCACATGTCCTGGGGATTTGGCGATCCACCAACGGTTGATCTTGAAATTAGCGTCCCGCATGGTCTGGCGCTCGCAATTGACGATGGGTCCGGTTCAATGCGGGTCATCAATGTAGGCGCTGATGTCTCCATAGACGATGGCTCAGGGTCGATCAGGATCGAGCAGGCCAACGACGTCATCATTGACGATGGATCTGGCTCAATCGAAATCGTCGGGGTGGCTGGTGACGTGTCAATTGAGGATGGCTCCGGAAGTATCACGGTTGAACATGTTGGTGGCAGCGTCACCATCGACGATGGCTCCGGTGGCATCACCGTGATTGACGTTGAAGAGGATCTGATTATCGTCGACGACGGCAGCGGGTCGCTCAAGACAGTGGATATTCGCGGCCAGATCAAACAAGATACCTGATATCTGAAAACACATAAGTGACTGATTTATCACGTGTTGTGTAACACGAGATATCAGCTCGCGCTCGCTTTCCCCGGCTGCTGCTAGAATCACTGAAAAGTCGCTTCAGACGGCGGCTGGGAGAAATTATGAAACTTGTCAAACATCTGCTCGATGCCAAGGGCAGACACATCATTTCGGTCACACCTGATACATCAGTGCTCGACGCCATCAAACTCATGGCGGAGAAGGCTATCGGCTCACTGGTTGTCATTGACGATGGTGAGCTGTGCGGCATCCTTTCGGAGCGCGATTACGCGAGAAAGGTCATCATCAAAGGGCGCTCATCGGAAAGCACCCGGGTATCAGAAATAATGACCGCGACGGTGCTAACGACATCGAGTGCGCAGACCGTGACTGATTGCATGGCATTGATGACGGAAAAACGAATTCGGCATCTGCCGGTCTTGGAGGACAACACAGTAATTGGCATGATTTCCATTGGCGATCTGGTGCAGGCGATAATTGCCGATCAACAGGAAGAGATAGAGCAATTGGGGCAATACATCAGTGGCTAGGAGGGCAGATTACGATCCGCGCGTACTCGAGCTTTTTGATGGCTACGTGCATGGCAGGCTCAGTCGACGACAGTTCATAGATCGGGCCGCGGCGTTTACGGTATCAGGCGTTTCGGCCGCGACAATTCTGGCGAGTCTGACGCCTGACTATTCACTCGCGCAGCAGGTGAGTCCGGACGACGCGTCGATCGAGGCAAGTTACAAGAAGTACGATTCGCCGAATGGTGGCGGCGTGATACGTGGCTATTACGCACGGCCTGCAGTTACTGATCATAAGCTTCCGGGTGTTGTCGTCATCCACGAGAATAGAGGGCTGAATCCATACATCGAGGATGTAGCGAGACGTCTTGCGGTTGCGGGTTTTATCGCGTTTGCGCCTGACGCGCTGACGCCGCTGGGAGGATATCCGGGCAACGACGACGAAGGCAGGGCGATGCAGCGCGAGCGCGATGGTGACGAGATGGTCGAAGATTTTGTCGCTGCGGTTGATTTTCTGCAGCAACATCCGGACTGCACGGGCACGGTTGGCTCGGTCGGTTTCTGCTTTGGTGGCGGAATGTCGATGCGCCTGGCTATTCGTATACCGAACCTCGGTGCCGCTGTCGCGTTTTATGGCCGTCATCCATCTGCAGAGGAAACTGCGAAGATTCAAACGCCACTGATGCTGCATCACGCCGGACTCGATGAGCGCGTGAATGCGGGCTGGCCCGTGTTTGAAGAGGCGCTTAAAGAAAACGAACTCGAATACGCCAATTACCTCTATGCGGATGTGAACCACGGCTTTCACAATGATACGACGCCGCGATTCGACGAGGAAGCGGCTGCGCTTGCGTGGGAACGCAGCATCAAGCATTTTTCCCGGTATCTGGTGTCAAACGAGTAACAGGAAAGCACTGGCAGAAGAGTAATGCGATGAGAACACTGTCGACCCAACGGTTGATACGCTTCCAAATCGCGGTGTTCCTGTGCCTGACAATATCCGCCGCGGTTGCCCAGGAGAGCAAGACCGTCATCGGTCCGAGCAATCCTGACCTGCACAACGGTGCCAACGCATTGCTGGATGGCGATGCGGAGGAAGGTGTGCGACTTACCCTGCGTGGGCTTCAACACGAACCGAGTGGCCGCAATCGGGTGATCGCAATGTCGAATCTGTGTGCTGGCTACATCATGCTCGAAGAACTCGATACCGCGTTGTCGTACTGCGATCAGGTGCTGGAGAAAAATGACCGGTATTGGCGTGCTTACAGCAATCGCGCGCTGGCGTACGTCAAACTGGAGCGCTATGACAAGGCTGAGCAGGACCTGCAAAAAGCGGAGCAGCTAGCGAGCAACGCGCGCACTGTCAAGATCGTTCGCTCGATGCTGCTCGATGCGACTGATCCGGTCGCCCCACACATTGTCATTGATGAACGGCGACAACCATAAGATGACAATGTCGACTAGTCAGCCGGATTTTCTAATCGCAAGCTTGCTGCTCGCGGCCACTGCCGTGCTTGCCGATGGCGAAGTCACTGTGCAGCCTTTACCTGTAGACACGGGCGAACGCGTGCCATTGCATACGGTTGTACCTCAGTACCCGGAAAAGGCCAGGCGTGCCCGAGTTGAGGGCGAAGTTGAAGTCTGCTTCAACGTCGACCGCAAGGGCAGGACCAGCCGGGTGTCCGTACGCAAAAGCACCAATCGGGCCTTTGAAAAAACCTCCAGGGACGCTATCAAGCGGTCAACGTACATGCCATTACCCAAGGGCAAAGAGCTATCAGGAATCAAGACCTGCAGGACGTTTCGCTTCCACCTGAATCCTGTAGCGGTCGCAACTCCAGGCAGCTAGCTGGGGGTTTCGTTGATCAGCAGGATACGCTCGGCCGCTTCTTCGAGCGACGTACCGAAGCTGATCAGTCCCTCATCATGGCCGGCGAGTACGGCGACTCCGGCATCCCTGAAGCCTTCCAGCCGGTAGAGTCGATCGAGTTCACGGGCCATGTCAGGCGTGCCGTAGGCAACGTCCGGAGCGGTGGTCGGCAGCTTGCCGAGACTGCGGCGCCAGAGTTCTGCACTGTGCACGTGTACGACCGCGCCGATCGCGTCACCCAGTGCATAGATTGCCGCGTGCGTCATTGCTTCCGATGAGGCCTGGACAGGTCCGCTGCATCTGACAACATTGCTGCGAATGTCGCAATCCGTGACCAGCGAGTAATGTCGCTCATCGGTGGCCGGCAAATGACCGGTCTGCGTGCCGCTGATCAAGAACAGGTCGCAGGAGCCGCGACGCACGCTTATGTTGCCGTAGCCGATGCCGAGATCCTTGTACTGGCCGATCAACCCGGCCTCATACAACGGCTTGCGCCAGGTATCGAGTTCCCGTGCCGCCACGATGTGCGTGGCGGGCCCTGGCGTCCAGTGGCTGACATACTTTATGTAGCCTTCGTCGATCATCAAGACGTGGCCTTTTCCGGAAACAAACCTGCAAGACCTTCTTCGCTGGCGGCGCAGACACCGCGTTCGGTTATCAGGCCCGTGACAAGGCGTGCAGGAGTCACATCGAATGCGAAATTACTGACAGGTGTTGCCGGCGACGTCGTCCGGACAACTCCCGGTGTCTTGTTGGTCACTCCGGCAATGTGTGTGACTTCCTCGGGATCACGTTCCTCGATCGGAATTTCGCTAATACCATCCCGAATGCCCCAGTCAATTGTCGTCGATGGCAGCGCGACATAAAACGGAATATCGTTGTCACTTGCTGCAAGTGCCTTCAGGTACGTTCCGATCTTGTTGGCGACGTCTCCGCAGCAGGTCGTCCTGTCAGTGCCTGTGATTACAATGTCGACTTCGCCATGTTGCATCAGGTGTCCGCCGGCATTATCAACGATCAGCGTGTGCGGCACGCCGTTTTCCGCGAGTTCCCACGCAGTCAGTTGTGAGCCCTGGTTACGTGGCCGCGTTTCGTCGACCCACACGTGAACGTCCATGCCGGCCTGATGCGCAAGGTACACGGGTGCTGTTGCCGTGCCCCAGTTAATTGTTGCCAGGGCACCCGCATTGCAATGCGTGAGAACGTTGACCGGGCCGCTGCTCTTGCTGTGCGAAATCTCCTCGAGAAGCTTCAGACCGTGTCGGCCAATGCCAAGACATATTTCAATATCTTCAATACAGATTGCCTCGGCCTCTGTGCGAATGACATCAGCCAGATCGGCATGATCAGAAGCAAGGTCGAGGCGGCCCAAAATGCGCTCAATCGCCCAACGCAGATTCACGGCCGTAGGACGCGACCGGAGCAATTCTCCCGCTGCTTGTTGAACGTGATCGATTGCCGGTTCGTCGCCATGCAAGGCCGCGAGATACAGGCTCCAGGCGGCCGTTGCGCCTATCAGAGGTGCTCCACGCACGTACATATCCTGAATGGCAACGACACCGTCGCGCCAGGTCTGAAGATCGTGAACGCTGTATTCGTGTGGTAATCGACGCTGGTCGATGATCTGTACGATCGATGGATCGCCGGGCTTCAGCCAAATCGTGCGAAAGCCGTCGTTAGCCATCCAGACCTACCGACAGCCTTGCCGACCGAAGCGTATTAGCCATTAGCATTACGATCGTCATAGGGCCAACGCCACCAGGTACCGGAGTAATCGCTTTGGCTACCGCGCTTACCCCCTCGAAATCGACATCGCCAGTGAGGCGAGACTTGGTTTCCCCGTCAATGGTCGCATCGATGCGGTTGATTCCTACATCAATGACGACAGCACCCGCTTTCACCCAGTCGCCTTTGATCATATTGGCTCTGCCGACAGCGGCAACGACGATGTCAGCCTCTCTGACAACGCCAGGGAGATCCTTGGTGCGGCTGTGACAAACGGTCACGGTTGCGTTTGCCTGCAGCAACAGGCTCGCTATCGGCTTGCCGACGATGTTCGATCGGCCGACAACAACAGCGCTCAACCCGGATAAATCTGCACCCAGGTGATCCTCGATCATCAACATGCAACCGGCGGGCGTGCAGGGAACAAAAGCATCTGCCGTATGGCCGGAGGTCAGTTTGCCAATGTTGATAAAATGAAAGCCATCCACGTCCTTGTTTGGGGCGATTGACTGAGTGATCAATTGCTCGTCGAGGTGTTCAGGCAACGGCAATTGCACAAGTATGCCGTGAATGCTGTCGTCACTATTGAGATCGTCAATCAACTGCAGCACATCGTCTTGTGCGGCATCCTCTGCCAGTGTGTGTTGCACCGACTTAAAACCGCAACTTTCGGCTCTCTTTTTCTTGTTGCGGACGTAGACCTGGCTCGCGGGATCTTCGCCAATGATGACAACGGCCAGCCCGGGTATCAACCCATGTTCTTTCAATAAAGCTGTTGTTTCTGCGCTAATTTCTTCTGATATTTCGGCGGCCTTGGCTTTACCGTCAATTCGCAATGCGGTTGTCATTTTATGTGCTTCCTTCGTTCAGGATTACGGATGTCGGAAGGTCCGACAGGCGCGGCGCATAGTAACGCCACCGGCCGAGCGGGTAAACTGTAGCCGGTGTGGTGATGAGTCAATCACGTTGTGAGGGGAGAACCATTGATGCAAGAGCCGTGGATCGAGCGTTGGCAGGAAGGCCGAATCGGCTGGCATGAGGAAGAAGGAAACTCGAGTCTCAAGAAGCACTGGCGAGTGAAGGGTCGGCGTGTTCTGGTCCCCCTTTGTGGCAAGACACCGGATTTGAAATGGCTGGCGGAGCAGGGAAATGAGGTTGTTGGCGTGGAGTTGTCCCAGTTGGCCGTTGAAGCATTTTTCGCGGAGCAGAATATCGGCTACACAGTTCTGCAAGGTGAATTGCCGACTTACCAGGCGGTCGATCAGTCAATCACGATTTATTGCTGTGACTACTTTGATCTGAATTCAGTACGCTGCGATGCGCATTATGATCGTGGCGCCCTGATTGCCCTGCCAGCCGACATGCGCGAGGAGTACGCCGTGCACACAAATACGTTGCTGGAGAAGAATGCCGAGCAGCTGGTAGTGACCCTGGAATACGACCAATCGCTTACAAACGGCCCGCCGTATTCTGTTCGATCCGATGAGTTACTTGCTTACTGGCCCGACCTCACCTGCGTCGATATGCGTGACGACATTGACAATGGACCGCCGAAATTCATCAAGGACGGCCTTACCGAACTGACGCAAAAAGTGTGGCGTTCTCCATGAGCACTACCGCTTCAAGGCCGAATTCGGATGTCGTGCCTTTAGAGCGTAGAGCATTGTGGCAGGGACCATCGACGCGAACAGGTGCTTGAGCGTGTGGCCGCTGATGAGCTGGCCTGCAGTGAAGATGGCAACGTCAAAATACTCGAATAGTTTCGCGAGCACATAGAAGAGCATCATGAGCCAATAGTATTTTGCCGACCCGATTGACGGCTTGTACACCAGAAGGATGACCGGAATCAGCAACATCGGCAGAAATTGAACCACCGCGTATGGGCGTAGATCGCCCGCACCCCGCGTCTCTGTAAAAGCCCAATAACACACTGAGGCAACACCGACCACCAGCAATGGGACGAGGATTCGACGTGCGGCATGGGCCGATATGAATTCGCCAATAATGATCGAGAGCAGACCAGCAAAGCCGATCGTCATCGACAGACGGTCCCAGATCAGTGAGTCATTCGCAGGGCTCAGGTGGTAGTAGCCGGAGCCCAGGGCGGTCAGGAATATGCCCACGAAAAAAACGCTGAAAGCGGGCCGCAATCCCGGGAGGCACACCAGGCAACCGTGCCGGTGTATGTAGGCAAGGCCCCACGAGCCGACCACCAGGAACGGAAAGTTCGACGCGACGTCCCAGAAGTTGCTGACAGCGAGAATCGTCCGGCGATCAGCGAAATCGTGATAAGCCGGGTCCTGGGGAACAGGAGAGGACAGCAAGAAGCCGAGAGCGATTAACACCAGTGAACCGAAAATCAGCGCTATGGCGCGAATAGAAATGCCGAACGGGTTTCGTGTGTCGTGACTCAGATGCCCATCTTCGTAAGGACGTCAGCGAGCTCTCTGGCGATACGCTCAGCGACAGGATGGTCTGCGGCAAAACGTGATTCGAGATGTTTGGCGCGGTCAATTGCTGGCAAATGCGTCTCGCCGGTCAGCCGATCGATATCGTCGTTCATCTGGTTCAGGAGTGCGCGTGTTTCTGCATCGATATCGTCAGCCGACTGCAATTCGCTGTTCAGTTCGGTCAACAGTTCGCTTAGTCGTTCTTTACTCACAAGCATGTCCGTAGCTGATCATGATGGTATCAAGGTACTCCAAGGCCGGTATCCCGGCAAGCGCCGGATAATATGACGTAACGCCAGTGAATGGCGTAGACTGCCAAGCACTGGTTTCTGCTTGGGAGTGCCGATGTCCGACATCCGTAACTACGATACGGTCGCCTTTGATGTTCGTGATAACGCAACAATGTTGTTTTTTGCGCGTACCAC
>Ga0255053_10001434_pt1 | contig 13174 bp, 11 predicted proteins | sample JV7_2_22_MG_FD_188635 | JGI IMG/M metagenome (GOLD analysis project Ga0255053, IMG submission 188635) | Seawater microbial communities from Jervis Inlet, British Columbia, Canada - JV7_2_22 | ecosystem: Environmental > Aquatic > Marine > Inlet | place: Canada: British Columbia | collected...
GAATTCGCAGCGCATTCTAAGAACTATCGGCAGCATCCTCGGCTTGTTTTTTTTCGCGGCGACCGCCTACAGCTCGTGGCAACCGTTTGTCGATGCCTGGCAGATCGGCGAATACGAAGGTGAAGGTTCCCTGCGAGTCCCGACCTATCCGGTGCGTTTTCTCCTGATAATCACGACCGCATTTTCAGCGCTGGTTTATCTCTATCTGCTGTATCTCGACTGGACCGGGCAGCTGGAAGCGGAACATGGCTACCCTGCCGGCATTTGATCGCGTGTAAACGGAAGATCAGACTCGATGGGACCGGAAATTATCTTTTACGCGCTGGCATTTCTAATCTTGCTTGTTCTGCTTGGTGTACATATTGGTATCGCGCTTGGCTTCACGAGCATGCTCGGCGTTTACTTAATAACCGGCAACGTCGATGTCGCCCTGTCACTTCTCGGATCAACCTCCTACGAAGCGATTCGAAGTCACGCATTGGCCGTTATTCCGCTGTTTGTTTTGATGGGCGAAATCGTCAGCCGCTCCGGTGCCGCGACGGACCTCTACAGAATCTGCGATCGAGGTCTTCGAAGGGTGCCGGGCCGGCTCGCCGCCGCAACTGTTATCGGAAATACGGCGTTCGCCGCAGTGTCCGGCGTCGCGATAGCGTCGGCCGCAACATTTAGCCGCATTGCCTATCCTGAAATGCGCCGCGTCGGATACGACAACGGTTACGCGCTGGGCGTGATTTCAGGAAGCGCGTGTCTCGGCATGCTGATTCCACCGAGCGTTCTTCTGATCGTCTGGGCGATTTTGACGGAGGGCTCGGTGGGAGCCTTGTTCCTCGGTGGCGTTGGACCCGGACTTCTGCTGGCGCTGACCTTCATGCTGTACTGCGTCGTTGCTGCGATACTGAATCCAGCCATCGCTCCGGCAGCCGGCCACAGCAACGAGACGCCGCTGGAGGAGCGTGGGGCTGGTTCCGAACTATTCGGCGGAATCGGCATCGCTTTTTTGGTCGTCGTCGTGCTGGGTGGAATATGGCGCGGGCTTTTTACGCCGACTGAGGCGGCGGGCTTTGGCGTCCTGGGTAGCGCGCTCATCGGCTGGTTCAAGGGGATGCGCTCCCGTGCGTTTATGGATGCCATCTACGACGCGGGCCGGACAACGGCGCCAATTATGTTCCTGCTGGTTGCCGGGTCGATGTACGCGAGATTACTTGCCATGAGCGGCGGTATGAACTTCATTCAGGACTTGTTTTCCGGGTCCGGCTTATCGACCGTCAGCATCATTCTCATCATGACCGCTGTCTGGCTGGTGCTGGGTGCAATCATTGATTCAATATCCGTGATATTAATGACCGTGCCAATTTTTGTACCGATTGCGATTGCTGCCGGCTTCGACGAAATTGCGTTCGCCATCTACGGTATCTTAATAATCGAAGCAGGTCTCCTGACCCCGCCCGTCGGACTTCTGGTTTTCACTGTCAAGGCGGCCGTGCCCGATTCCTCGGTCAGTTTGAGCGACGTATTCAGGGGTTCGCTGCCCTACCTGATCATGATAATCGCGGTCGCATTGTTGATACTGGCCGTGCCAGGGCTTGCCAGCTGGCTACCGGACAAAATGTTTTGACATTTTGTCACTGATCAATCACCAATCAGAGCCGACCATTGGATAACGCGAAAAAGCAGGCCCTCGATCCGCGCCGTGTTCCTTATGCGAGATAGTCGCGAACGAGATCCTCGGAAACGGCCCACAGTTTTCTTGCCATCGCCACATCCTGCATTGCCGCACTCGGCTCCAGCGGATTGCAGTCGACAAAGTAATAGCCGCTCACGCTGACCAGCGCGGGACTCGTGGCAACGTAACAGGTCGTGGCTGCCCCTTCCGCGAGGTTTTTTAATTGACGTCCGGACGAGCGACGTTCGGCGTTGCGGAATATGTTGGTGGCAACGCTTCCCGGATGGAGCGAGTTGGAGGTCGCGTCGGTACCCTCGAGTCGGCGCGCGAGTTCGAGCGAGAAAAGGCCGTTGGCGAGCTTGGAATGGCTGTACGCAGGAACTGTCCAGCTGCGGCCGGTGAGATCGTCGAATTCTATGCGCTCCGCTCTGCGATGAGATCTGCTGCCGACGACGACGACTCTTCCCTGAGGCGCGGCAATCACCTCGTTCAACAGTCGGTGCACGAGCAGGAAATGGCCGAGATGGTTGACGACGAAATGCAACTCCAGGCCGTTCACCTCACGGTAGTCGCGATAAAGGACTCCAGCATTACAGACAAGGATGTCCAGCGACACATCCAAGGCCTGCACCTGATCAGCGCAGGCAATGACGGAGTCGAAGTCGGTCAGCTCTAACACTAGCGGCGTGCACCTGCCCTCGACGCTCGCACAGGCTTCACGGCCCTTTTCCTTTGTCCGCGCGGTAGCAAGTACGTGCGCCCCGCGCAGTGCAAGCGCGCGCATCGTTTCGTAGCCGATTCCTGTATTGCAGCCCGTCACGAGCGCGGTCTTGCCGGTCAGATCGATGCCGGCCGTGACTTCCTCGGCCGTGGCAGCAGCGCCGAAGGTGCTGCGCGGCACTTCTTCTGCGTACTCGGCGAAAGCCGGCAGACAGGGTGCGACTGCGAGGCTGGCACTGCCCTTTAAGAAGCGGCGGCGATTAATGAATGGCAATGCGACGTCCCATTGTTAGAAGCGACAGTGCCTAGACAATATTCAGCAGCTTCGAGAGGTTGCCTCCGAGGATAGCCTCCTTGTCGGCATCGCTGAGATAGGAGGCGTTGAGTATGAGGTCCAGCGTGTCGGGCCAGTTGAAGGGTATATCCGTACCGTAGACAACCCGGCTTGCTCCCATTTCCGCCACCAGGTGTCGCAGGCCTTCGTCCGAGAAGACCATTGAATCGGCGAGGATCTGGGTCTTCAGGTATTCGTTCGGGCGCTTCTGGTTGGCGCAGTCAGCATCGGGCCGGACGTCACAGGCTACCTCCGTACGACCAAAATAAGAGGGCAGGTATCCGCCGCCATGTGCTGCGCAGACATTCAATCGCGGGAAACGGTCAAACGTTCCGTCGAAAATCATGCGCGACAGGAACATTGTGGTCTCGAGCGGGTTGCCGATGATGTTTGCAAGTGCTCCCCTACCTTCGAATTCCCCTTGTTTAACGAGGTTCTTGGAGTTATCGGGATGCATGAAAACGGGTACGTCCAACTCCTCGGCCTTGGCCCAGAACGGGTCAAAGAAAGATGAAGAAGGTACCGTGCCATTGACATGGCCACCTATGGAAGCACCGCGATGCCCCAGTTTGGTAACGGCATATTCGAGTTGTTCGGCGGCCAGCTCAGGATGTTGCAGTGACACCGTACTCAGCGCCACGAAACGATCGGAGTGTTTCGCACACCATTCCGCAAGGCCTTCATCCTGCACACGCGTGATGCGACGCGCCAGATCCGGGTCGGCTGCGTACCACCAGTATTGATTCACGCTGAGCACCTGGATGTCGATGCCTCGTTCATCGATCGAGTCGAGGCGGTGTGGCCCCAGCAAGCGAATACCGCCGACCTCCATTTCCAGCGGCGTGCCACTGACTACTTTTTCAACTGCCGGAATACCGCAGTGTGCATGGATGTCGACAACCTTCACGCGATGACCGCCGATGGATATCTCCCGCCGCACTGCCTTCGCTACGGAATTCGAATACGGACCCAGGACAAAACCCGCGGCGCCCGCGTAGGCTACGGTCTTCAAAAAAGTTCTGCGGTCAGGCATGAATCACTCTCCCTTTGTAATGCATGAAATGTCGAGACGTCTTCTGGCTTTGTTCCGATTGACAGGCGCCAGTCCAAATGATTTACTGCAAACGTTTGCATAAACCGAATTATATCTGAATAGAAACGCTTTTGTGCGAGTGACACGTCCTTTCCTTGCTTTGAATTTGCTCCTCGCAGGATTACTGCCTGGGCTCGCCGCTGCGGACGAGTCGCTTTCGCAACCGGAGTACGGCGTCATACTGGATGAGGACGTGGCGATTCCGGTACGCGATGGCACAGTCTTGCGGGCCGACGTGTATCGTCCCGATGTCTCAGCTGACGATAGCGGCAATAACAATTTTCCGGTACTCATCAGTCTGAGTGCGTATCAGAAGAACCTCGACCGCGTACTGCCGCATGTCAGACCCTTCACCCACGTCGAGAGACCCGAGCCCGACTGGTGGGTGCCGCGGGGTTATGTACTGGTATTTGTTGATACACGAGGCACTGGAGAATCACCGGGCAAGGCCGACATCTGGTCGATGCAGGAGAGCCGCGATTTTTACGATGTCATCGAATGGGCGGCGAGGCAGGAATGGAGCAGCGGCAAGATCGGGCTTTCCGGCGTCTCTTATTACGCAATCACGCAGTGGAACGTGGCCAGCCTCAAGCCGCCGTCGCTGACTACCATCGTGCCCTGGGAAGGCTGGGCCGATCTGTATCGCGATTCGGTATTCCACGGCGGTGTGCTGAACCAGGCATTCTATGGGCGCTGGTGGATCGACGTTGTCGGAAAACAGTTGCTGGAATTCACGCGGGCCGACAATTCTGCCGCATTTGATGAAAACCTGATGTGGAATTTCATGACCCACCACACCGACAGCCCCTGGTGGGATGAAGTCAAGTCCCGTGCACAGTTCGATCAGATCACCGTGCCTTTATACAGTTCTGGCAACTGGGGCGGCTGGAATCACCATCTGCGAGGAAACATCGACGCATATGTGCGTTCGGCATCCGAGCACAAGAAGTTGCAGGTGCATGTCGGTGGGCATACCGATGCTTTCTATTCGGACGAAGGCAAGACCGAGATGCTTCGCTGGTATGACTACTGGTTGAAGGGCAAGGACACCGGAATTATGGATGAGCCGCCCGTGAAACTATGCATTCGCGAGAGCGTGGCTAAATGCACCTGGCGGTTCGAGAACGAATGGCCGATTGCACGCACGCGCTATACAAAATACTACCTGAGCACGCAGGTGGCGGATGCAGTCCAGGATGCCACGCACGATCTCCGTTTGATGACGACACCACCTGCGGACGGCAAAACGATCACCTTTCCGTCCGGGCCCGAGGCGTATGCGCGCGGGGTTCGTGGCCAGCCGACGGTCACCTTCGTAACAGAACCTCTGACGGAGGATGTCGAGATAACCGGTCACATCAATCTGGTGATGTGGGTGTCATCCGAAACGGCGGATATGGACGTGTTCGCGTATTTGCGCAATATGGCGCCAGACGGCAGTGTGGAAACCGCGACCCGGGGAATACTAAAAGTGTCACATCGAAAGCTCGACCCCGAGTTGTCTACTCCGTACCGGCCTTACCACACCCACGATGAAGAGCAGAAGCTTGAACCCGGTGAGGTCGTGCCGGTCGAGGTCGAGATCTGGGCAACCAGCATGGTTTTCAGGAAAGGCCATCGCATCCGCCTCGATGTGCAGCCGCACGACGGGGATCATTACTTCGCCGCTTACAAGCTGAAGAACAACAGCATTTATACCGGTGGTGAACACGCCTCGTACGTTCTCCTGCCCGTTATTCCGACGCAGGAGTGACGAGCATTTTTCTAATGACGCGCTCTGAGTGTCGATTCGGTCGATTGACGATACTGGAGATATGAAGGAGACATGAAGGATGGCCATTCCACAACTGCTGGTGCATGACAAACGAGACAATGTCGGCGTCGTCGTCGTCGAGAATCTCAAGGCCGGTGACGAAATGCTGTGCGTTGTGACTGAGGACAATTCCGACTTTACGCTTGCGGCAAAGGAGGACATACCGATTGGCCACAAAGTTGCCCTGGTAGATATCGATAAGGGAGAGACGGTCATCAAATACGGTGAAGACATCGGTCGGGTCATCACAACCGTGGCGACAGGCGGACATGTTCACGTCCACAATCTGAAGACCAAGCGCTGGTAAGGGAGCAAACCGCGATGTCCACGCAGAATATTTTCATGGGTTACCGGCGCGAGAATGACCGTGTCGGCGTACGTAACTACGTTGTGATCCTGCCGCTGGATGACATATCGAATGCAGCCTGCGAGGCGGTTGCCAACAACATCAAGGGCACGATCGCATTACCGCATGCCTATGGCCGCCTGCAATTTGGTAAGGATCTGGACCTGCATTTTCGGACAATGATCGGGACCGGATCGAATCCAAATGTCGCAGCGTGCGTAGTAATCGGAATCGAACCGGGCTGGACCCAGAAGGTCGTGGATGGCATCGCGGCGACAGGCAAGCCGGTGGCCGGCTTCGCCATCGAGAAGCATGGTGACATCACCACGATCGCCGAGGCGTCGCGCAAGGCAAAGGAGTTCGTGCACTGGGCTACCGAATGTCAGCGTGAAGAATGCGACATCTCCGATCTCTGGATATCCACAAAGTGTGGCGAGTCAGACACTACCTCCGGCATCGGCTCCAACCCGACCGTGGGCAACATGTATGACAAGCTCATTCCCAAAGGCATATGTGGTGTGTTCGGAGAAACCTCGGAAATCACAGGTGCTGAACATCTGTGCAAGAGTCGGGCTGCAACTCCGGAGGTCGGGGAAAAATTCATGAAGACATTCCAGGCATACCAGGACGAAGTCATAGAGGCTCACAAGACGACTGACCTTTCCGACAGCCAGCCGACCAAGGGGAATATTGAAGGTGGCCTCTCAACGATTGAAGAAAAGGCGTTTGGCAATCTGGAAAAGATCGGCAAACAGGTTTCCTTCATCGACGTCCTCGGTCCGGCCGAGGAGCCTGCCAAAGGGCCGGGGCTCTATTTCATGGATTCATCCTCGGCGGCAGCCGAATGCGTAACGCTGATGGCAGCCGGCGGCTTCGTCGTCCATGCATTTCCTACAGGTCAGGGAAACATAATCGGTAATCCGATATTGCCGGTAATCAAGATCACCGCGAACCCGCGCACGATACGCACGATGTCCGAGCATATTGACGTGGACGTAACGGGAATTCTCACCCGCGAACTGACGATGGACCAGGCAGGCGACAAGCTGATTGATATGATCATCAAGACTGCGAACGGTCGAATGACCGCCGCAGAAGCTCTGGGCCATATCGAATTCGTGATGACCAAGCTGTACCGCAGCGCCTAGAGCAATCGCGCGGCGTTACCCGTCATGCCCCCCTGTTGAGGCCATCGAGGCTCCATTCCGCGACCGGACTTGCGCTGAAATCAGGCTTGCCCAGTGCAGGATGAGAGAGCAGGTAGATACCTGAGTCGGCCATAGCCCAGATCAGCCTGCGATCCCACTCCACCATCAGCCCGTCTCCAATCCTGTTAAAGGTGCCGGGGCGATCCAGGGCACCGCCGCTGGGCGGTATGAAGTGGCCATCCATCCTTGGCATGGAAGGATCGGAAAAATCCATAAACTGAAAGCCCGCATTGAAAGCCGCGTAGCCTATGAAAGAGCCATGGCGTTTGCCGGGCGACTTCAAATGCGGCGGATTGTGTGTGCCGTAGCGTCCTCGCTTGTCGCAGAAATCATCGTACGGTGCTCCTTCCGGCGGAACCCAGCGGCCAAACCTGGCAATTTGCCGGGGACTTTTGATATCGCTGACATCAAGAACGTAATTGTCGTGGAAAGGCTCATTGCAGTCCGGATTCAGTGTCTCCGCGCTTCCGATCACGATGCCTCGGTCCAGCCAGCAGACATCCGCGGTGTGAAACGGAATCGCTCCGGGCAGGTATGCGGGTCGCCACTGGCTTACCAGTTTCGGCTTTGCCGGGTTGGATACATCATGCACCGTGATGCCGAAGGAACCGTAGGAGCAATAAGCATACTTTCCGCCGTCTTCGACTTTTCTGGGTACATAAAAGGCCCCGTGCGCCGCTGTAAATGAAGAGCGGTCGCCAAACTCACGCCACCTGCGATAGGCCCCCATTTCGCCCGCACGCTGTCCCGGGAACCACCAGTTCGAGACGAATTTCGGTTTCGCCGGATCTGCCAGATCAATGATCTGCAGGCAATTCGTGTACAGCCGAACCGGACTTTCCATGTGGATGAAGCTGTCGTCGGGAGAAGCGTCGAGGTAAGCGTAGCGGCCGCCATCATAATAATTTCGATGCGTGCCACCGCCGGTCTGTACCTCACGATTCGGATCGCCCTGATCGCAGCTCCACATGGACAGGAGCCGGATATCTTCCGGATTGCTCGCATCGTACATCCGCACGCCTCTGAGGCCAGCGTGGTATCTCGAATTGTCGATCAGGCGCGGATCTCCGTATTTGCCATCGGGCGCCTCAAGTGTAGCGGAGGTGGGTCGGGGCGATGCGCCCGTCATCAGGATCCACTTGCCGATCTTCTGGTTATACGCAAGTTGCAGTTGTGAGCCGGGCCAGGCGCGTTCGTTGATCAGTTCCGGATGCAGCGCATCGCTGACATCCCAGACCCTACCCGCGTTGAACAGCAGACGGCGCTTACCGACAGCCATCATTTGTGACTTGCCGCCGAGGCCCCAAGGGGATTTCAGGTGCAGGTGCACTTCACAGTTGTCGATGTAGGTTTCCGGATCGAGGTGGTCCAGACTGTCTTGATGGGGATGCGGATGATTGTTGGCCAGCGCCAGTCGGGTGAAGTTCCCACCCATGGCGATACCACCCAGTATTGCCGCACCACTACGCAGTACTTCACGGCGCTGTATTTTTTTCATGTTGTTTCCCCTCTCGCAATGTTGTTCTTGGCAATATTGATCAGCACGGTCGACATTCGCGTTCCGCTGACTAGCGAGAAGCAATTGCTGTTGAGTTTCGGATGACCAATCGCGGCTGCATCCTTAGTACGACCGGCGCTTTCGTCTCGCCGCCAACCATCTCAAGCAAGGTCTTCGTCGCCTGCGATCCCATTTCGTATTTTGGCACCTGCACAGACGTCAATGCCGGACTCATGCGTTCGAGAAACGGAATATCGTCGTAGCCGGTGATCGAAATATTTTCGGGCACGAGCAGGCCTATTTCGTGCATCGCTTCCATGCAGCCAAGGGCGAGCAGGTCGTTTCCGGCGACGACCGCGGTGAAACTGTTGTCCCGGGCAAGCAGTTTTCGGAACGCTCGCCTACCTTCCTCGATCGTAAATTTATCCGTAGATTCAATGAGCTCCGTCGGCAGATTGTGGATTCGAAGGTACTCTGAAAAAGCTTTCGCACGCTGATGGCCGGTCGAGCTGTGCTGCGGGCCTGCGACGTGCGCAATCCGCGTGTGTTTGAGGCTGATCAAATGGTCGAGCACCGAGCGAATGCCGAAATCCTCGTCGATGATGACGGCATTGACGCCGTCCCGGTCGACGGTTCGGTTGACCAGAACGAAGGGGATGTCGTTGTCGATACATTCTTCGACGATCGGGTCCTCGCGCCGTGCCGTCGCAATCACCACGCCTTCGATCGATCTTCCCTGCATCATTCTGAGCGCATTGCGCTCTTTCTCTTCCTCGTCATCCGTGTTTGCCGTGATGACCGTATAACCCACTGCTTCCGCGGTATCCTGGATGCCGCGGATAATCGGCGGGAACAGTGGATTCATCAGGTCCGGGATCAGGACGCCGAAAGCAAAAGAACGATTCTGTTTCAGGGATGAGGCGACGATATTCGGAAAGTAGCCGAGTTTCTTCGCGGCCCTTTCGATTTTTTTGATGACGGCCGGCGAGATCTTATCGCGTTTGTTCGGACTCAGGGCCCTCGAGACGGTCGAGTGGTGAACACCGACGAGATCGGCGACGTCGCGTATGGTGACTTTTCTTTTTTGTTTTCGTGTCATCAGTTTACCTTCACATCGCCATATTGCTCGGAGAGCAGGGCGCCGAAGTAAAAAGTCTTCTGTAATGCTTCTCTTTCCTGAAATCTGGCGAACCATTCTGCAACCTTGTCGCAGTCAGCCCACATCTTACTCATGCCAATGTCGTTCATGCGCATCATGATCGGGATGATGCAAATGTCGGCGAGACTGTATTCACCGAGCAGCCACGGGCCCCCTTTTTGTAGCTGTGTTTCCATGCGCTCGACAGACATTCTGAGGCGGCTTTCCGCCTGCTTCATTTCCTCATCACTGTAGCCGCTGCGGCCCATTTTCAGGAAGAAGTCCTTGCGGAGCGGCTTTGATTCACCGAATGCGATGAACTCCTCCTCACTCATGCTCTGGAAATGCCTCAGGAATACTCTGTTGTAAGAGGGCACGCGAACGGCGGGCGTCGGGACTTCTTCAAAGAATCGCAGCCACTCGCGCATGTGGGCACGACCGGCAGCCGTTGCCGGGCTCAGCGAAACTTCAGGAAACAGTTCGTCCAGGTACTCGATGATCACCGAGGAATCGATGATGATTTCCTCGTCATGAATCAGGGTCGGCACAACGCCGTTGGGGTTCAGTTTCTTGTATTCAGGCGTCAGCTGGTCGCCTTTGAAAAGGTCGAGTTTCTTTTCCTCGAATTGCAGGCCCTTTTCCCACAGACAAATACGCACTTTCTGGCTGCAGGTGGACTGGGGCGCGTTGTAGAGGATGAATGACAAGATATGCGCCGCCTATTCGAGGACCAGTTCGGGCACGATGAGTGAGATCCATGGCACAAATGTAATCAGCATGAGTACGGCCAGCAATACGATCAGCCACGGGAATGAAGCCCGGATCGTTTCATCCAGCGACATTTTCGCAATTCCGGCCGTTACGAAAAGATTCAGGCCCACGGGCGGTGTAACGAGACCGATCTGCATGTTGACGATCATCAGGATCCCCAGGTGAATCGGGTCGATGCCCATATCTATCGCGATCGGAAAGACGATCGGCGTCAGGATCAGCACGACCGAGGTCGGCTCCATGAAATTGCCGGCGATCAGCAACAGGACATTGAGTAACAGCAGGAAACCCCAGACCGGCAGCCCGAAACTCACGAGCAGCTCGGACGCCGCCTGTGGGATCTGTTCCGTGGTCAGCAGGAAGGCAAACATGAAGGCATTCGCGATGATGAACATCAGCATGACGGTCACGCGGCTCGCTTCTACCAGCACGTCCGGCACATGCTTGAGGGTGATGTCCTTGTATACGAAGACCGCAATAAAGAATGCATAGACGGCAGATACTGCGGCGGCTTCGGTCGGCGTGAAGATGCCGGCGTAGATACCGCCAAGAATGATGACGACGAGCATCAGTCCCCACACGGCTTCGCGGAACGTTTTGACGACTTTGCGGAAACTGGCGCGTTCCTGTCTGGGCATGCCCTGGCGTTTGGCGATGACCATCAGCGTGACCATCATGACCAGCGTCAAAATTATTCCCGGCAGCACACCCGCTATGAACAGCTTGCCGATCGAGGTTTCGGTAATCGCGCCATAGACGACCATCACGAGCGACGGCGGTATCAGGATACCGAGCGTGCCGGAATTACAAATTACACCGGCCGCAAACTTCTTCGTGTAACCCGAAGCCACCATGCCGCCGATCATGACGCTGCCAACCGCGACGACCGTTGCCGGCGCCGAGCCGGAGACAGCTGCAAAGAATGCGCTGGCCAGCAATGCAGCCATCGCGAGGCCGCCGCGGAAATGCCCAACGAGCGCGTTCGCGAAATCGATCATGCGCCGGGCGACGCCGCCCGTCGTCATGAATGCGCCGGCGAGTATGAAAAACGGTACGGCGAGTAGCGGATAAACATGCATCGTGTGGAAGAACTTCTGCGCGTTCGACAATAGCGACTGATCGCCGAACAGCAACATCGTGAAAATACTTGCCAGTCCCAAAGATACGGCGACGGGCACGCCGATAAACAACAGGAAAAACAATGCCCCGAGGAGGAAGACGGCGGTCACGATTGCTCGTCCATCAGGATCGCCGGTGGCGGTTCACCACCGTCTCGATCTTCATCGCCGCGGAGCAGATGCCAACCCGCCTCGAGGAAGCGGAAGGCGAGTAGCACGAAGCCGATCGGCATTGTTATCGTCAGTAGCCATTTCGGCGCTGGAATGTCTCTCGCGTGATTGCCGAGTGTCAGCAGGCGATCGACGAACACAGCCGAGCCATACAGCATCAACGTCGCGTAGACCAGGCAGGCGATGATCGCAATCACATTAACGGTGCGTTCAAGCCTGGGCGGTAACTTGCGTGTAAAGAGATCAACAGCAATGTGAGTTTTGGTGCGCACGCCGTAAGACATGCCGAACAGCACCAATGCGGCAAACGAATAAGTCGTGGCCTCGAGCGACCAGACGATGCCGCTGTTGAATGCGTAGCGCAGGACGACCTGCAGGAATGTGATCACCGTCATGAAGGCCAGCAGGACGGCCAGAATGCCTTCTTCCAGACGGTTGACGACGCCTCTGAATCCCATGGCGGGCTTTCTTATTGCCGCGCCGCTTGTGCCGCCGCGATCAGGTCTGCGCCGATGTTGCCTTCGAATTGATCCCAGACTGGTCGCATGACTTCTTGCCACTGGACCAGTTCATCGGCGTTGAGCGTCACGACTTCCGATACGCCCGAGGCGATGATTTTTTCCCTGCCTTCCTGGTTGATCTTCGAGGACTGTTCATTGGCCCAGGCACTGACTTCCAGAACGATGGCATTCAACTCATCGCGAATATCGGCCGGCAATCCATTCCAGAATTGCGGATTTACCGTGACGAGGTAGCCGAGATAGCCGTGATTGGTTTCTGTCAGATAGTCCTGAACCTCGAAGAACTTCGACGAGTAGATATTGGACCAGGTGTTTTCCTGTGCATCGACCGCACCAGTCTGCAGCGCCTGATATACCTCGCCGAATGCCATTTTCTGCGGGTTGCCGCCAATCTGCAGAACCTGCGCCTGCAACACGTCCGACTCCATGATGCGGAACTTCAGGCCCTTGGCAGCATCGGGAGATCTCATCGGAATCGGCCCGCCGAACTGTTTCATGCCGTTGTGCCAGAAAGAGAGTCCTTGAAGACCCTTGTCGCTCAGCAAATTCAGCAGGGCTGCCCCTTCCGGGCTAGCCTGGAAGCGCTCGACCGTCGCCAGGTCCGGAAACAGGAACGGCAAATCGAAAACCTGAAACTTGTGCGTCAAACGATCCAGTTTCGACAGCGATATGGCGATCATCTGTACTTCGCCAAAGGCCAGTGCGTCCAGAGAATCGTCGTCGCTCATCAGTTGTCCGGAGGGATAGACCTCCACCACAACCCGGCCCGCGAGCCGCTCT
>Ga0255053_10001435_pt1 | contig 13165 bp, 13 predicted proteins | sample JV7_2_22_MG_FD_188635 | JGI IMG/M metagenome (GOLD analysis project Ga0255053, IMG submission 188635) | Seawater microbial communities from Jervis Inlet, British Columbia, Canada - JV7_2_22 | ecosystem: Environmental > Aquatic > Marine > Inlet | place: Canada: British Columbia | collected...
CACCCCGGTCCTCTCCCCATGCAGCAGCGCGAGGAGATCGTTTTCGATGCCGTTCGGTGCCGACTCGACGATCCTGCCAGTCTCCCCGCCGCCCCGCTGAACCACAAAAGTCGGAACCAGCCGGAGCCCGCCGGTGGGGAGCATCGAAGCCGGCTCCCGCTTGTCCCGATCGACTCCGATATAGCGAATCTGATCAGGATTCAGGACCCCCAGCTCGTCGAAAGCCCGCCACAGGCGTCCCAGTTCCCGATGGCTGTCCGAGCACCAGGTGCCGAGGAAGACCGTGATCTGGGCCCCCTCGAGCGCCGACAAAAGGGCCTCGGTGGCTTCGAGGTCGGGGCTCGCCGACACCTCTTCAAAGACAAACTCCGGAGCGGCCGCTTCCACCTCGTCCCGGCTCAGCGGTCCCAGCAGAACGGGTCCCTCCTCATCTTCCGACACGGAATCGGTAGCCCCACAGAACCCCGAGGCTGAGGCGAGCAAACACAGCAGACCCAAGATGTCGAAGGGCCACAACCGTTGGCGCATCATGACGAGGGCGAGTCTATCGAACCTCTACTACCCGTTCGAGTCGATCACCCTGGACGATGAGATCCAGGATCTCATCACCGCGTACCACTCTGCCAAAGGCCGTATACCTGCCGTCGAGGTGGGGCTGACGAGAGAGGGTGATGAAGAACTGGCTGCCGGCGGTGTCTGGCCCGGAGCTCGCCATGCCGATGACCCCACGCTCGTAGGGCGTCCGACTCAGCTCATCCCGCAGGGTGTACCCAGGACCGCCCCAGCCATCGCCTCGCGGGTCGCCGGCTTGGATCACGAATCCCGGCACGACTCGGTGAAAAGACTGACCGTCGAAAAAGCCCTGCCTCGAAAGCTGCAGAAAGTTGAGGCAGGTCATCCGCGCTTGGGAACACTCGAGCTCCACCTGCAGGTTCCCATGACGGGTGCCAATCTCGATGAGGTGGTCTTTGTCTGTCTGCAGCACGACTTGCATGTAGGTCGTGGCCGATTTGTTCGAACCGGCAGGCCCCAGGGCGGGCTCTGGGCGATCAAGACCAACCAGGGCCTGCCGCGCCGCCCGCCGCGCCGGATACTCCCCCACTCTCGCCAGAAATTCGAGATTCTCCACCACCAGGCCCCTCTCCAGGGGCTCGCGAACCGCCCTGGCCTCAAGCGCTCGGATGCCGTAGAGCCGCAGGTCGATCACCTTTCGATCCTCCGGCCCGATGATCGCTTTACTCATGAGACCTGCCGGTGCCACCGGATTCTCGATCAGCCACTCCATGACCAGCGCCCGGACTCCTGGATCGGGGTCCTCCAGAGCATCGATGGCCACTCCGGCGGCGAGCATCCCTCCCTGTTCGAGAGTGCCGGTCAGGGCCGCCTGGCGAACCCGGGCACTGTCGTCGAGCATCAGGTACTGCAGAGCCTCGAGATCTCCCAGTCGGGACGCCACCGTCCCCGCCAGGGTCCGCTGCCAGTCCTCCGGCGAGGTAACGAGACGGAGCGCGTAGTCGCCGGCGCGGGGATCGCCTCCAGCCGCCAGAGCCAGGAGGGCAACCTCCTGCTGCCTCGTCGATCCCGACTTGGCCCTTTCCATCAGAGCATTTCCCAGCTCCTCGTCGAGCAACCAAGGGGCCGAGCTCTCCATGGCTGTCAGGGCCACGCCGGGACGGTGGTCCTGAAACAGCTCCATCAATCGCGGCCGCCAATCGGGGGCAGGTGCAGCCATGCCATTGCCGACCAGGCGGTGGCCTGCTCGCAGCGCCTCGATGATGGGTCCCGGCTGCCGGTCGTCCAGAAGGGTCCGCAGCCGGGTCATGTCCGTGCGATCACCCACCTGTCCCAGAGCCCGCGCGACCCACGTCCGCACCCATGGATCTGGATCGTCGACCTGGAAGCGGAGGACTGCCAGCGACTCGAGTTGTGGGTTGCGGGCCAGGGCGAAGATGGACATCTCCCGGATCTGATTGTCCTGTACCGACAACCCTTGCTCCGCTACGGCGCGGACCGAAGCGGGCGCGAACCGGAACAGATAAGGAGAAAGACGCTGCCATCGAGCCTTGTCCGACAGCTGCTGGAGCGATTGCAGGACCCGATCGACGTCCACGCCCAGCTCCGCCAGGTAGGCGACCGACCAGATGGCGGTTTCCAGATCAGAATCGGCGGCCGCCGCCAGGAGGTTGGGGGTGCTCTCCGGGTCCCCGATCAGACCGAGCGCGAAGGCGGTTTCGCGCCGTACCGGGGGTCCAGCCTCGAGAAGGAAAGTCCGCAGCAAGGGCGCGCCTCGGCGATCACCGATCCGGCCGAGAGAAGTGGCCAGGGACGCCTTCAGCTCTGGGTTCTCGAAGCGGATGGATCCGACCGTAAAGGAATCGTAGTACCGGCGGTCCGCCATCAGCAGCAACAGCCCCTCTTCGCGCAGATCGGGAGCTTCGGGAAGCGACGATGTGGACTGCGGTGACCTGGGCTCGTGGCTGGCACAACCGATCAAGATCATCAGCAATGCCAAACTGCTCCTTCGATGCATCATCGGTGTCATCGTATGCGCCTACCCACTGGTACAGCAAGCCGAGCCACCCTCGCGGGTGGTGCTCTCCAGCCGGTCTATCTGTTAAAGTTTCCCCGCGGTAGAGGACGTCGGCCCGGACACCTCCAAAAAGACTTCCGCTCGCCACGTCTCCAGCACCAGCCTCGACGTCTACGTCGCTTGCTACGGAGTTATCGAGGCTTCTTCCCGCTGGAATAGGGACCCGATCAGCGTCGGTCGCGAAGAATTGCGTGGGGTTGGTCCAGATACCTGGAATTATGACTTCTGCTGAGCAAACTACGATCGCGGTTCGATCCGTCGGGCTGGGCAAACGCTTTGGCCGGCAATGGGCCTTGGCCCACTGCGACCTACAGGTTGACGCCGGACAGGCGGTGCTGCTGGCAGGGGCCAACGGCTCTGGCAAGACCACTCTGCTGCGGCTTATCGCCGGTCTGTACAAGCCGACCCAAGGCCAGCTGACCATCTTTGGGAACGACCCGAATCGGGAACGTATGACGTGTCGGCAGACGCTCACCCTGGTGGGTCATGATCACTACCTCTACAGCCAGCTCACGGCCCTCGAGACCGTCCAGGTCTGGGCCCGTTTGAGTGGCTGCGAGCACTCGGATGATCAGCTGCTGGACCTGCTCGAAGAGGTCGATCTGCGCCACTGGAGAAACAAACGGGTCGGTGGCTTCTCCGCCGGTATGAAGAAGCGCCTGACCCTGCTGCGAACCAGACTGGAGGAACCTCGGCTGATTCTTCTGGATGAGCCCTTCTCAGCCCTGGACACCGACGGGCAGAAACTCATCGAGGACTGGGTGCAGCGTTTCAAGAGCGCTGGCAAGACCCTAGTCGTTGCATCGCACAATCTGCCTCGCGCAGCCCGTCTTTGCGAGCGCGCGGTGTTCCTGAAGGAAGGCCAGATCATCTGGCAGGGCAAGGCTACCGACATGATCCAGCAGCTGAGGCTGACATCGTGAAGATCCTGCGTCAGACCTGGGCCGTAGTAAGGAAGGACCTGCTTCTCGAATGGCGGGGCCGGTCACGAATCCTCTCGGTCCTACTGTTTGGTGTCGTGACCTTGCTGTTGTTCTCATTCGCGGTCGGACCCGACAGCGTCATGTTGCGGACCGCGGCGGGAGGATTCCTCGTCCTGGCGCTCCTGTTGAGCTCCACCCTGAGCCTGTCGGAGAGCTTTCGGGTCGAGCAGGAGCTGCGAGCCATCGAAGGATTGCTATTGCTTCCAGTGGATCCGGTTGCACTGTACTATGGTAAGTGCCTCAGCAACACCTTCTTCCTGATGCTCCTGGCGCCCGTGCTGACACCTGTGACCCTGATTCTCTATTCCGTCGAGCTGGATTTTGCAGGATTCCTGACTCTGTTCGGGCTGTGGACGCTGGCCGCCGCGGGACTCTCGGCACCCGGAACATTGTACGCGGCCATGACCAGCCGCCTGCAGAGCCAGGATGTACTGCTGCCGCTGCTGCTTTTCCCGCTGGTGATTCCTGTGCTCATGGGCTCGGTCAAATCCGTGACTCTGCTTCTGACCGGCGACCCCATGTCGCAGATTCAATCCTGGACCCTGCTGCTGGCGAGTTTTGCGATCATCTATTGGAGCCTTTGCGGCTTGCTGTTCCCCCATGCAATCGAGGAGGGCTCATGAGCCAACGTATGACGAAGATTCACCTCTTTGGACTGGTCGGTCTGCTCCTGCTGCTTGTCGGCAGCTACCTGGGGCTGTTCGTGGCACCCCCGGATCGCTACATGGGCGATGTCCAGCGGATCATGTATGTCCATCTGCCCAGCGCCTGGAACGGGATGCTCTGCTACCTGTTCGCCTTCGGTTTTGCCATCGCATCGATCTGGCAACACAAGCCGAAGTGGGATGCCCTGACGGTCGGTGCGATCGAGGTCGGCGCCGTCCTCAACGCCCTGCTGTTGATCCAGGGGAGCATCTGGGCCCGCCCGACCTGGGGAGTGTGGTGGGATTGGGATGTACGACTCACCACCTCACTCATCATGTTCTTGCTGTTTGCCGGCGTCCTGGCTTTGCGATCCTTTGTCGAGGACCCCAACCAAAGGGCTACGTGGACAGCCATTGCCACCATCGTGGCCTTTATCGATGTGCCGCTGGTCTATTTCTGCGTCCGCTGGTGGCGAAGTCTCCATCAGGTGCAGTCGACGCCTGACACTGTCAGCTCGGCGATGGTCATGCCCCTGCGCCTGAACTCCATCGCCATCTTTCTGCTCGTAATCTGGATGGTGGCGCAACGAGCCCGATTGGAGATGATCCGCCACCAAAAGGAGCAGGTGGACGAACCCGCCAGGATGGCTACCGTAGGAGGGCTTGAAAATGTCTGAAGGCGTTATAATTGGTGGCTGGAACTACGTTGTAGCGGCCTACGCGATTACCGGGCTGGGCTTGGTCGCCTATACCTGGGGCCTCATCACCCGCCTCCGGAGATCCCACAACAAAGAAGAGGACCGATAGATGAGCAAGGAAAGAACTCGCCGACTTGTATTGGCCATCACTGCAGTCGCGATCAGCGCCGGCGTTCTGGCCTTCCTGGCATTTGGCGGCATCGGTGAGAACCTCGTCTACTACTGGAGCCCCACCGAGCTCCAGGGGGCGGGGGACGAAGCGATCGGTGCCACCATCAGGCTCGGTGGGCTGGTCGAGCCGGGAACTGTAGAGCGCGCCGCGGACGGCTTGACTCTCAAGTTTGCTGTCACCGACGGTGCAGCTTCGGTTCCGATCGTCACCAATAACGTGCCACCAGCGATGTTTCGCGAGGGTGTGGGAGTCGTGGTCGAAGGCACGATCCGCAAAGATGGCAGTTTCGAAACCAACCGGCTGCTCGTCAAGCACGACAACCAGTATCGAGCTCCGGGTGACGGTGACGAGATGGAGATGGAAGCGCTCATGGAGAGCATGCAATTCGACCGTAGCCAGAAGGCCCAGAACGGGAGTGAGGACGGATGACCACGAGCCAGATCGGACTCGGGCTCGTTCTGATGGCACTCCTCACTTGTGCCGCTGGAACTCCTATCGGGTTCGTTGCCGGAGCTACACGCTCGGCGACCGGTCTGCAATGGACCCGCCGGCTGGCCTATGCGTTTGCATTCTTTATGCTGCTGGCCAATCTGGTCATGCAGTACGCGCTCATCACCCACGACTTCTCAGTTTCTTATGTTGCCAACGTGGGTTCTTTGGCCACTCCTCTTCACATCACCATTGTCTCGTTGTGGTCTTCGCTCGAAGGCTCGATTCTTTTCTGGGGTCTCGTGCTGGGGATCTTTGTCACAGCGGTGACCTACTTGCAACGTCAGGGTCATGAGGATTACCTGGCCTACACCCTGGGCACCATGTTGCTGGTCGGTCTGTTCTTCTCCTTCATGATTGCCGGACCCGCCAATCCATTCCGCTCTACCCCGCTACCGATTCCCGCCGACGGTCCAGGTCCCAACCCACTGCTGCAGAATCACATCTTGATGATCGTGCACCCGCCCCTGCTCTATCTGGGCTATGTGGGGATGACCGCGCCCTTCGCCATGACGGTGGCCGCTTTGCTGCGTGGCCAGCTGGGGTCCACCTGGCTGCGACCGCTGCGCAACTGGCTTCTCCTCCCCACCAGCTTTCTGACCATGGGCATCATGCTCGGTGGCTGGTGGTCGTACGAGGTCCTGGGTTGGGGTGGCTATTGGGCATGGGATCCGGTCGAGAATGCCTCGTTTCTTCCCTGGTTGACAGCTATCGCGGCCTTGCATTCCGCCATCGTGCAACAGAGGCGGGGTTCACTGAAAGCCTGGACTTCTATTCTCATCATGGTCACGTTCCTGCTTACCATTCTCGGCACCTTTCTGACCCGATCGGGAGTGGTGAACTCGGTTCATTCCTTTACCCAGAGTCCCATCGGACCCATGTTCCTGGGGTTTCTCGGATTCTGTCTGGTGGGCGTGGTCGTGCTGCTGAGCCTGCGCATCGACACGCTGGTCTCCGAGCCCGCAGAAGATTCGGTCATGGCCCGGGAGGGGGCTTTTCTGCTCAACAATCTGTTGCTGGTGACCTTCACCTTCACCGTGCTGATCGGGACTCTGTTCCCCATCATCGCCGAAGCAGTCCGTGGGGTGAAGGTGAGCGTGGGCGAGCCCTATTTCAATCGCATGGCGGTGCCCATCTGTCTCGGCTTGCTCTTTCTCATGGGAGTGGGACCCGCCCTTCCCTGGGGTCGATCCGACCGGCGGTCCCTGCGGCGCGCGCTTCTCGTGCCACTACCGGCAGCGCTGGCCGCCATGGCAATCACTGCCCTGCTGGGCGGCCGCCATCCGAACGTTCTGCTGACCGGAGCCTTGGCGGGCTATGCGCTCTGGGTGACTCTCGATCAGGTACTGCGACCGGCGCGAGTTCGTGCCCGCAAGGGTGAATCGGTGCCCCAGGCCATCGACCGCTCGTTTCGGCGGGCTCCCCGGAGGGTGGGGGGTTACCTGGTTCATTTCGGGGTCATCGTCACCTTTGTCGCCATCGCCATCTCGGCCAACTATCAGGTCAACTTCGAGACGACGATGGCTCCTGGGCAGACTGCCAGCGTCGGTGACTATCAGCTCACATTCGATCGAGTCAGGGTCGTGAATGAGCCCCACATGGTCTCGCAGAGAGCGACAGTGGCGATCGCCCGTGGTGGTAAACCCAAGGGAAGTCTCGAGCCGGCACTCAACCACTACCCCACCCAGCGCGAGCCCATCGGGACTCCTGCCGTCCGCTCGACTCTGACCCACGACCTCTACCTGACGGTGATGAATGTCGATGAGGAAGGCCGGTTGGGTCTGCGGGCCATCGTCACCCCGGCGGTCTCGTGGATCTGGATCGGCGTCTTCATCATGGCTGTCGGGACTGGGATCTGTCTGGTGCCGCCGAAGAAGGTCAGGGTAGCCGAGAGCGCCCCGGCCATGGAGGCTGCGACTTCATGAATCGTCTCGTCCTGATCTTCGGACTGCTGATCATCGCGCCCCTGCTGATCTTCCTGGCGCTGTCGTTTGGCAAGGATCCCCGGGCGCTGGACTCGCCCCTGGTAGGCAAGCCCGCTCCCAACTTTGTCCTGATGGGGATAGACGGCGAACTCGTCCGACTCGAGGAGTTTCGCGGGCAGCCAGTCTTCTTGAACTTCTGGGCGACCTGGTGCCAGCCCTGTATTGTCGAGCATCCGGTGCTCCGAGCCGGGGCGAAGCGATACGAGGGCAGGGTCCAGTTCCTCGGGGTCGTCTACCACGACGAGGTCGAGAAGATCCAGGCCTTCCTCGACAGCCGCGGCGAGTGGGGTCCCACCCTTCTCGATGAGGACGGTAGCGTGGCGGTCGCCTACGGTGTCTACGGCGCGCCCGAGACTTTCTTTATCGATCGCGACGGGATCATCGTCGAAAAGTTCACGGGGCCTCTCTATCCAGAGTTCTTGCGGCGCAAACTCGACAGTCTCCTTTGAGCTCCCTCATTCCCATGTTTCGAATCTCATTTTCCCTTGTGCTCATGAGCACAGCTCTGCTGGCTCTCGCCATCGGTCCAGCGATCGGCCAGGAGCGAACTGGCGTCGATAATCTGGCCGTCATCGGCCAGCCCCAGGGTACGCCCCTGAGTGGCCCCGCGCTCGACCGACGCACCGAGGAGCTCACGAGCGTGATGCGCTGCCCGGTCTGCCAGGGCTTGTCCATCGCCGATTCGGGCACCATGATCGCATTGGCCATGAAGGAGGAGGTCAGGCAGTTCCTCGCCAAAGGGTACACCGACGACCAGATCCTGCTCTACTTCGAAGCCTCCTATGGCGAGTTCGTCCGCCTGGAGCCCAAAGCTCAAGGGTTCAATCTCGTCGTGTGGATCGCCCCGGTGGGCGCCCTGCTGGTCGGTCTGGCACTGGTGATTCACCGTCTGCGATCGAAACCCCGGACCACGGCCGTTGCCGACTCCGGCGAGGCGGACCTTGAAGAGTACCGCGAGCGCGTGCGGCGTGAGGTGGGCTCATGAATGAGACTACCTGGCTACCCGGCATCGTCGTCCTCGTGGCCGGCCTGATAGTCGGACTGACCGTGGTCGTCCGTCTCCGCGGCGCAGGCACCAAGAAAGCCAAGAAGGAAACGCCCGATCTCGATCTGAAGATCCGGGATCTCGAGGCCCGCCGAGACGATCTCTATCGCCGGCTGCGAGCTGCGGACGAGGACCATTTGGGCCCACAGGAGCGCTCGGCCCTAGAAGGTGCGGCGGCCCGCACCCTGCGAGAGCTCGATCAGCTCAGCGGCCAGCTGCCCAAAGCTGTGGCCAAGAAGAGGGCCCAGGCGCGAGAGGTGGCAGCCGATCCAGAGCCGGCAGCCACGCCGACACGAGGGAGGCGTCCCCTCTTGACCGGTTTTGCTTTCGGTGCTGCCATGGTGGCCGTGATCAGCCTGCTGGTCTACTGGGCCGTCCGGGACGCCCAGCCAACAGGTCAGACTGTCCCACCACCCACCGAGATGGGCGGCACGATGGAGCCGCCGCATGAAGGACAGATCCAGGTACCGGCTGAAGTGGCCGGCCAGATCGCTGATCTCCAGAACCGTCTGGTGAACGATCCCGAGGACTGGATGGCCAGGAAGCAGCTGGCCCTTTCCTATGTCGCGGCCGGCGAGTTCTTTGAAGCCTTCAATCAGGCCAGTCAGGTCCTGCAGCAGTTTCCCGAGGACCCCGACGGGCTCCTGGTCCACGGCATCGTGCGCCTGACCATGGGTCAGGCCGATCAGGCCGTCGATCTTTTCGATCGCGTCCTCGCCCAGTATCCCGATCATCGCCAGGCCCTGGTCTACCGAGGTCTGGCGCTTTACCAGAGCGGGAGCGTAGAGCAGGCGTTGGACACATGGGACATGGGCCTGCAGATGGCGGGTGGCAGCGACGCCGAGCTCGAGGAGCTGATCGAGATGGCCCGCTCGGGCGCCTCCCAGCCGGCGGGAATGGTACCTCCGGCCCCCCCACCCATCGGTGAGACTGCCCCACAAGAGGCAGTTGCCGCGGCGCCTGCCCAGTTGGACCCCGACAGTTTTTCGGTACAGATCGAGATCGCAGCTGGCGCCCAGGTCGCACCCCAGGCCACTTTGTTCGTCTTCCTGCGACCGGCCGCAGGTGGGCCACCCGTAGCGGCCCGCCGAATCACGGTGCCGAAATTTCCGCTCCAGATCACCCTGTCGACCGACGACAGCATGATGGGGGATGAGTTGCCCGACTCGGGAGTCCTCGTCGCCCGTCTCGATCTCGACGGCAGCGTCACTACCACCGATGCCTCGGACCTCGCGGCAGAGACCACCGCCACCAAAGGCGAGCTCACCCGCCTCACCCTCGGCCACACCCCTTGACGCGGCTGGCCTTGGTGCCGGCCGTTCCGAAGGGATAAGAAGGTGGACCGTTTGAGTGCCCCTGGAGGGGACGGGTCGGTTGGATGCGAGAAAAGCATCTGGGATGACCTGCCCGGCGAACGTCTCGAGCTTGTAGGGGCGGGCCTCTGTGCCCGCCCGTCGTCCTTCGTGCATTACAGGTCAGTGCGCAGATGTCATCCGGCACGCCGGAGTGCGCAGGGGAGCACCACCCCGTCATAGTCCTCCAAGCGCGACCCGTCCCCTCTAGGGACATTGGAAACGGTCCATTCCGGATCATCCGTTCACCAGAGAGGATTACCATCGGCCAGCGCAGGGGCCGGGCGAACCAACGGAAAGATCCAGGCAAGAACAGGCAGTAAGAGTGGCCTAGATGCCGACGGCGAGTCGGTCGGCGAGGATGTCGGGCAGGCCGGCGCTGCGAATGCGCTCTTGAGCCTGCTCGATGGGGTATTCCAGACGACGCAAATGAACTTGCTCGGCATCGGTGTCGTAGATCATGTAGGCCGCCCGTGGATCCCGATCCCGGGGCTGCCCCACCGAGCCGGGGTTCAACATATAACGGACGTCTTCTTCGAGCGCCAGCGTCAGCTCGTCACCTTCCAGGACCGCTACCTCGATCTGACCGTCCGTCTGCCGGTAGGCAAACCGTGACGGGATGTGGGTGTGACCGAAAAAGGTCACCTGATCCTCCACCGAATGGAGGCTCTCGATGGCATCGACTGCTGCCAGGAGATACTCGTCCTCGTCCAGCAGCGATCCGTGACAGATGACCAGGTCCTCTTCGATGCGAACCGGGCCCTGGGGCAGCTCGCGGACAAATTCCAGGTTGTCCTCCGTCAGCTCGTCGGTCGTCCAACGGGCAGCCTGCAGGGCCGTGGGGTTGAAGTTGAGGCCTGTGTCGATGCCCGCCACCACCTTGTCGTGATTGCCACGAATGGCGTGGTATGGGGCATCCAACCGCCCCAGCTCGTCGACGATCTCGTTAGGGGTGGCGCCATATCCGACCAGGTCACCCAGCACCAGGACTTCGTCAAAACCCTGGGATCGGGCATCTGTCAACACAGTCCGCAGGGCGTCCGAGTTGCCATGCATGTCGGCGATGATCAGATACCGCATCTCTTCTCTTCCAACCGGTCACGAATCAGAGCGGCCACGTCGGCCGCCGATTGCGCCGACGATACCTCGATACGCAGGCCCGAGTCACGGTAGTCGCGCAGTCGCCGCTTGTAGAGAGCGCGCGCCTGAGACTCGTTTTCGAAGAGCGGTCGTCGCTCCCGGTCCTCCTCGCGCAACCGGCGGAGAAGCTCGTCGAAGGGCACATCGAGCCAGACCGTCGTCCCATGTTCCGCCAACCATTTCTTGTTCGCCGGCACAGAAAGGACTCCTCCACCCATCGCTACAACGGCTGGCCGGCTGGCACCCGACTCACGCAGCATCGAAGATTCCAGCTCCCTGAAACCGGCCTCCCCGCGGGAGCGGAAGATCTCGACGATCGTCATCTGCTCGCGCTCCTCGATGAGCTCGTCCATTTCCAGAAAAGGCCTCCCTAGAAGGGCTGCCAAGAATCTCCCGATCGTGGACTTGCCGGCTCCCATGAAGCCGGTCAGATAGACGTTCATTTACCTGCTTTCAATCGTTCCTCGATTTTCGCCTCTCGCTGCGGATAGCACGGACGAGGAGCAGAACAAACCCACCCCAGACAAAGGTGCAGACGACAATCATAAAAGCGACGGCGGATCCGCTCATGGGTCCAATCCTCCCTCCTCGGCAACAGGGCGCCTACCAAGCCACCTCTGCAGCGCCAGAAGAGCCACCAGGGCGACGGTCCACTGTACGATTACCGTACCGACCGACTCTGGCAAGAACGGGTTGAGCCAACTTTCCGGGTTCCAGCCCCGAGCCTCCCACAGCCACCAGATCATCAGGATGACGGCTTCGATGGGCACCACCACCGCCACCAGGAAAGTCCACCAGCGACCGATTGGCAGGTCGCAACCCTCGCCGTTGACGACCTCTCGCCGTAGCTTCTCAACCCCGAATTTTCGCGCCCCCAACGCATAGAACAGGCCGGAGAGCATCAGCCCCACTCCCCATACCCAGTCCTGGTTGTGGAGAAACGCCAACGAGAGGGCAGATGGGGTGCCCAGGGCCAAGCCCACCAGGCCCACGATGCTGACCGCTTGTCGTCGGCCGAGACCGGCATCCATCAGGATCCGGGCCACCAGCTCGACCATCGAGATCAGACTGGTGAGGGCCGCAAAAGAGAGGGCCAGGAAGAAGAAGACCATGAACACCTGGCCCCCGGGCATCTGATCGAACAGCTGGGGCATCCAGATGAATGTCAGCCCCTCGTTGCCGGCGCCGACGATCTCACTCTTGGCTCCCGGATTGATCGCAAACACGGTGCATAACACCATGATGCCGGCCAGTAGGGAAACACTGTTATTGCCGAATCCGATCAGAAAGGCGTTCAAGGGAACGTCTTCTTTCGCCTTCATGTAGATGGCATACGTCAGGATCAGTCCCCAACCCGCCCCGGTATCCCAGGCGTTCTGGGTCAGGGCCTGAAGCCAGATCCGTACATCACCCAGTGCCGTCCAGTCCGGCTTGAACAGGAATTCGAGCCCTGCCACCGCTCCAGGCAGGGTCACAGCCCGGATCGCCAGAATCACGACCAGAACGAACAACGTGGGGATCAGGACCTTGGCCACCCGCTCGATCCCCTGGACCCCGAACCAGACCACTCCGATGGCCAGGGACAGCGCCACAGCATGAGTCAGCCACGCCGAGCCCGAACCCGCAAAACCGGCCCAGAAGGCATCGGACTCGCTGCCCCGGAGTTGACCAACTACCGCTGCACCCAGGTATCGAAGACACCAGCCGGCAACAACCGAGTAGTAGAACATGATCGCTGCTGCACAGAACGCCACCCAGCCACCCAGCCAAGCGCTTTTTCGACCTGCCAGCAGGCTGAAGGCTCCCACCGTGCCTTTGCGGGCCCGCTTACCGAAGGAGAACTCGACGATCATCAGGGGCACCGACCAGAGCAGTAGAAATGTCGCCCAGGCAACCAGGAAGCTGCCCCCCCCGTTGCTGGCAACAATGCGGGGAAATCGCCATATGTTGCCGGTGCCGACTGCCATACCCAGCGTCGCCAGCACCAATCCCCACCTCGAGCCGAACTGTTCTTGACTGCTCATCATCACCCCCCGGTCGTCGACAATGGGATCACCTAGACGCTCG
>Ga0255053_10001436_pt1 | contig 13161 bp, 7 predicted proteins | sample JV7_2_22_MG_FD_188635 | JGI IMG/M metagenome (GOLD analysis project Ga0255053, IMG submission 188635) | Seawater microbial communities from Jervis Inlet, British Columbia, Canada - JV7_2_22 | ecosystem: Environmental > Aquatic > Marine > Inlet | place: Canada: British Columbia | collected...
TTCTAGATAGGATTCGGAACCGCCTAACGTGACGGCCATCGAGTTTCGGCCTGCGGCTGCTGCCGACTTAGAGGAGGCTGCTGACTGGTACGAGGCCAAACGGAGCGGATTAGGATTGGAGTTTCTTGACGCTGCCCGCACTACGCTGGCAACGATCTCCGAGAATCCGAAGCTATACCCAGCACTACATCGTGATACTCGCCGTGCTTTGGTACGGCGGTTTCCTTACGGACTTTACTATCGAATAATGGCTAGACTATCGAATAATGGCTAGACTATCGAATAATGGCTAGCAGGATTTTGATAGTGGCCTGCATGCACGGTAGAAGGCGACCCAGCCGTTGGAAGTCACGCACATGACGTATAAATAAATCTCTGCACCGGCCATCTTGCACCGGTCACGTTTCCTGCAATGTGGGCAACAAAAGCGCCAGGCAGCGCAGCTGCCAGTGAGCTAAACCGTTAGGCGACGCTCTAATGTCCACCGTAGCCTTTGACGTTTGTACCAATATTGGTACACTTTACCGATATCAATGGTTCGGTCTGTTCCCGTGGCTTTCTTTCAGCTTGACTCAGGACGAGAGCCGGTGAGGAACTAGTTGAAAGATCTAAGTCGGGAAAATCGCAAGACTATTGGCGTTGAGGTAATAGTTATGGCTAAGAAAAATATTAGCAGCGATTTCCACGATTTCCTCGAAGAGGACGGTCTACTCGAGGAAGCAACAGCTGTGGCCGTAAAGCGCTACATTGCGTTTGAACTCGCTAAGAAGATGACGGAGAAGAACCTTAGCAAGTCGGAAATGGCCCGACGTATGGAAACAAGTCGCTCTGCTTTAGACAGGCTTCTAGACCCAGGAAATTCGTCGGTGACGTTGCAGACCCTTCAAAGTGCTGCACAGGCCCTGGGCGGGCGCCTCAAGGTTGAACTCGACTTCCAAAATAATGCAGCTTGAGGCGTTTAATTGTGCTGGTCATTGACTTGACGGCTCATGACTATCGGAAGCGGCGAATGGCCGGAATTTGCGAGTAGTCGCAGCTGGCGCAGATTACTGTCCGCGCTGCTCCAGCAATATCTCCATTTGGTCCATGATCGCGTTCATCTTGGTAACGACTGCGCGGTACGGCTCGGGTTTTGCCATGTCTACACCCGCGTTCAAGAGGAGCTGATAGGGATAATCAGATCCTCCTGCTCTTAGCAGGTTCTTGTAATTCTCGACACCGGCTTCTCCTTCTTCGAGGATTTTCTTATAAAGGGCAGTTCCCGCCGTCTGCGATGTCGCGTACTGAAAAACGTACATGTTGAGGTAGAAGTGCGGTATGAACATCCATTCGTTCGTATACAGATCGTCGATCACCACGACACTCTCATCATGACCATGATAGCGTCTCAGAATGTCGCCATATATGGCAGATATTTTTTCGCCGGATAAGGCTTCCCCGCGCTCGACCGCTTCGTACAGTGCCAGCTCGAACTCGGCAAACATAGTCTGTCTGAAGAATGTCCCGCGCATGGATTCAAGACCGGAACCCAGATAGAAAATCTTCTCATCGATAGACTCGGCGTTGCGAGTCATGTAATCCTGCAGGATCAGTTCCAGAGATGTCGACGGGATTTCCGCAATGAACGTCGAGTATTCCACGGTCTCGAATGGCTGCGTCTGCGTCGAATACAAGCTGTGCATGGCGTGACCCCATTCGTGCGCCAAAGTCGACAGAGACTCGTAGTCGTCGTTGTGATTCAGCAGTAGATAGGGATGAACGTCAAATGCGCCGGGTTGCATGTAGGCACCCGATCGTTTTCCCTGTTGCGGATACACATGCATCCAGCGTTGTGCCATGGCGTCCCGTTGCATCGACACCCAGTCGTCGCCGAGGATTTCCATCGCTTCCAGCGTGATCGCCTTACTGGTCTCGATATCAAATTCTTTGTCCAGAGACACCAGCGGCGGATAAATGTCGTAATAATGCATTTGATCGAGACCGAGCATTCTGGCGCGAAGTCTGAAATAGCGGTGCAGCGTAGGCAGTGCCTTGTTGACCTCCGCAACGAGGGTTCGATAGATGCCTATTGGCAAATTGTCCTGAAACAATTCACGCTCGAGGACACTGTCGTAATGCCGCGCTTTTGCCAATGACACCTGTGTTTGCAGGTGTGTATTGAGAACATTGCCGACGCTGTTGCGGTACTCGACCCATTTGTTCCAGAACGAATCGAATACCAGTTTGCGGTCTTCGCGATTCTCGCTCGCCCGCCAGCGGCTGTAGCCTTGCGAGTCAATACGGTGTTCTTCGCCGGTGGACAGCGTGACGGTAGGCCACGGAATGTCGGAGTTGGCGATCAGTGAGTAAATGTTGGAGGCTGCGGAAAACGACTGCGTGAAATAGGCTAGCGTTTCCTCCGCTTCCTCGCCCAGCGTGTGGGGCGCGTTCCGCAGGCTGTCGCGGAGTTGAAACGAGAATGGAGCAAGCCGGTCATCCTCGTTGATGTAGGATTCGATGACTTCACGGCCAACCCGCAGCACTTCCGGTTGTATCCAGGCTGTGGATTCCGTGAAGCGGGCGAACATGATGTCGCCAAGCTGCGATCTTTCCTGGGTCTCTGTCACGCGCAGATCCTCATGGCTTTGCATGGCTGCGTAAACGAAAACGTGCGCGCCCTTCCGGTATGCATCGGAGACCATTTGCATGGTCGTATATAAGGAGTCCGCACTGTCCCCTAGGGTTCCCCGGCGCTCCTCGATCTTGTTGAAATCCTGCATGACTTCCTCGCGAGCCTTGTCCCAGGCTTCGAGCGACAGATAGATTTCCGTGAGGTCCCAGGTGTATTTCGGATCTGCGGTATCGGCAGAATCCTGGGCGAAGGCGGTGCCGGCCAGAATAAGCCAGGCCCCGGCCAGTAGGGCGTGAGTAAAACGATGCATGGAGAGTCTCCGGAATTTTGATTATGCGGATTAGACAGGAACAGTGATCACAGTTCAGGTTAAAAGTGGTCTGCTCCCGGTTAGCACTTTACCATACGCGCATGATGTGATGAGACGAAGCTCGACACCCGCCCGTCGGGCAGGTGAATGCTCCTGCAACACCGACACGCCCGCCATCCATGGCGGTCGGACATCGCCTCTAAGTTGTTGATTGCTCTTGCAATAATTCGGTAGGAGCCCGTCCCGACGGGCGAATCCAAAGCCCCTGATTGTGACCGGATTAACATCGGCCCACGGCGCCTGCAATGTAGATTGCCGGTACCAGTATTGCCCGGAGATATACCAATGAAACGGACTATCGCGACAGCCGCTCTGGTGCTGATGGCACTGTTTGGCGCGCAACCCGAAGCGAGCGCCGAACTCGGTATTGTAGTCACCTTTTCTGACGGCGATATTGCCATTATTGGCGCCTGGTATCGGGACCATGAGCACATGCAAAGTCATGGCAGCGGCGGAAAAAAGGCCAAAGGCCTGCCACCCGGAATCGCGAAGAATCTCGCTCGCGGGAAACCGCTCCCACCGGGTATCGCGAAGAAAAATCTGCCCGACGGTCTGCGCCAAATGCTGCCGGCACCACCGCACGGCTACGAGAGAATCATCGTTGACGGCAAGGTTCTACTGGTCGAGATCGCAACCCGCGTGATTCACGATATTCTGGTCGACGTAGTTCTTGACTAGAAAACCCGGCGCGCATGGCTAACTGCCCATGCGCCATACTTCGCCTTGCTCAAGTGAGCGTTCGCGATGCATCAAAATCCACTGCGCGTGTTCCCCGAGTGCGGCGTCGCCAAGTACGTGCAGAATACGCCGCCGTTCCTCATCGTTGTCGGCGTCATCGATGCGCTGCCGCGCGTTACGAAAAATCCGGTACATGAATTTGTACTGTTTGATAAGTTCTGCATCGGCGATGCTGAATCCGTAGGACTGACGAACGCCTACTAGTAGCAACATAACACCCATCAAAACGACAACGGGATCGCGCACCAGTTCTCCCATCTCGGCGCTCATCAATATTAGAAGGGCGATGGCCGCAAATCCTATCCAGAGAACAACTTTCGCCAGGCGTTCGGTCCGTTGGTAACGAAGTACGCGCTCCTCGCCTTTGCGGCGGAAGTAACCGAGCTGGCCCGAGTCCCGATCACCGAGCCACTCCTTCAGTGAAAATTCAAGGCCAACAGGATCGTTATAGCTTGACGCGTCGCATTCCGTGCCGGCGACGCGCATGACGTTACGAATCCAGCCGAGATCGGGATCCTGTGTCTGCAAGAAGTTATCATGTGCAAATTTGGATACGGTGCCGGTCGTTACACCTGCTGCCGCCCAATAAAGTTGGACCCGCAATCCCTCGGCCAGCGTTCTGTAATCCAGGTACTTTCGGTGCCAGGACTCTCGACTGCCAACTGCATGAATGGCCGCAGCCGCTCCGAAGAAACCGAGGAAGGCAAAGAGGAAATATTGTTTGGGCAGCAAATCGGAATAGATGATGTACATCAATCCCATTAGCATTGCGAGCAGGTGGGTTGCTTGCAGCGCAAACAACATTCGCTTTTGAAAATGGATTGCGAGCCAGTCTGCAGCTCGGAACATGTGGTCGATGTCGCGCAGGCCGGTGGGCAGGGTTGCGTGGTCTTTACTGTCAAGCAAGGGATAGGCTTCTTCGCGGATCTTGTCAGCGTGTGTCAATGCGTCGTGGCTGAACTCGCTGGTATACCGAAACACCCGGTGATGTCTCTCGGGAATGTGTTTTGAGCGCGGTTGCTCTTTGTCGAGCGTATACCACCAGTAATCTCCCGGCTGCAGCCCCGCGTCAGGTTGCCCATCCGGTCCGTTTCGTGAACAGACGATGTGGTAGACGAGGTCACTCTCATCGTCGGCGAGAATAAGCCCACTGCTGCCTGTATCCGGCGTATAGCCGGGCATGATGTCGTCGTGATGAAATCGAACCACCTGGCCTGTGCCACCGAGTTTGTCCGTCACCTTGCCATCCCAGAGCGCTAACAGAATGTGGCAGTGTGCGCACAAGAAAACGCCGAGTTGCGCATACTGCTGAGTACGATTGGGGCCTTGCTCGCGGATCGATTCTGGCGTGTTTCCCGGCGCGATCGGCAGCTCATAGAACTCGGCGGCTCGGCTGCACAGATAGTCGAACGACTCCTGCGCTTTGATCGAATCAAAGTCGTCAATATAGAGCGCTCCCGGCATCGGCATGGGAACGATCAGCGGAATGCCGAGAGCCAGTGCTTCTTCGGCGACCAACTGATCGGCGCCCTCCGCGAGTGCAGACATGACTGTGACGCCACGATCCGGATATTCCGTAAGGAGTTCGCTCAAGAAAATCCGAACCCGTTCACGAATCCTCGGTATTTCTTCCGCAACCAGATCACGGTGACCCGTCACTGCGACGATCAACGGAACGGCGAAGCCAGTCTGGCCACCGACAACCGTTCCAGAGTATGTCTGCGTGAAGTCCATCCCGTACGCAGATTACCCTAAAAGAATGGCCCTTGCGGGCCATTCATAGGGTCGGTAAGGAAAGGCGCCAGGTGAACCCGACGCCCCGCCTTAGTTATGGTGCAAACGGAATCACCTTTACATCGAGCATGAAAATGATGTTGCCGATTCGCATACGAAGGTTGCCGAAATGGTTGAATCCGCCGGATGTGATTTCGAACGTCGCTTCGTTCTCAAGGTAATACAAGTAACTTGCTGCCGCGACAGAGGCGTCGCCATAATCGCCTTTTCCGATTTTCTTTCTAATTGTTTTAACCATTCCGTACAGTTTCTTGCGATCTGTCTTACTCAGGACGAACTTCGCGTTCTGGGTGGCACGCTGCAGGATTTTGGTTTTGTCCAGCGTCAGGCTTATGAATTCTCCCTCGATAAATTCGGCGTTCGACGGCGTGTCGGGGGTAGGAACGCCTGACATACGAGTTTGAATGTGCATGCCAACGGCGAGGTAGGATAATTTTTTCAAGCGACCGCGCGAACTGCCGCAATCGTCTGTCAGCTCGAGCGCACGTTTCTCCAGGACTTCATTGCGGTCGGTAGGCTGCCAAACAACGACATCCTGTGGTTGCAGGGATTCACCGCCCGTAATGAGGATGTCGCAAGGCAGCGCGCTGCTTCCGAAGAAAACCTGGGGGTCATTTTCAATCTCGATGGTGCCGTCTTTAAAATCGATGCCGTCCGATTCCGTAATTATAACGACGAAATTCGGCGAACCACAAAGGAAATACGGAATATGCAAGGGTTTGCCAGCGATAAACGGCGGATCACTCAGCACGAGATCCTCCAAACCGGACGGGCCGCGGAAGCAGTCAGTATCATCAATTGTAATCGTGGTTTGTGTGATGGTGGCGCCCGCCTCTACGTCGATTACGCCGTCCGGGGGCAACACGATAGTCGACCCACCGGTTAGGTTACAACCGGCCGATTCTTGACAGTCGTCTGCGTCGGCCTCCAAGTCCACGTCATCGTACTCAACCACGTAACCGCCGATATTTCCAAGATTGCCCTCATCATTCCAGCCAACATTAGCAACGCCTCCCAGACCAATCGCGAGATGCCTTTCAGTACATTCCTCGCCACAATCATTGTTGGGTTCGCCGGAAAGCCAGTTCGAGTAAGATGTAAGCGGGACCTGGGGAGTCGATATGGCTCCCTCGCCATTCACCCATGACCACCCGGCGCCGGGCTCACCTGCCTCTGCCGCCTGGATACCGCCAATCCAGACCTCTCCGGGAGATACTCCTGACGCTACCCGAAGCGTTTCGACAAACGCATCCTCTGCCGCTGAGGTTATTGTCGCTAAATGGCCGGTTGCTCCGGCAAAGGACAGCCCATTAGCTGTCGTATTGGCAGTCGCCCAAGTCTTGTCGGCGCCCATGCCATAGACTACGACCTCATAACTATGACCATTAAAGGAAACCGGCTGGGCATTGACTGCCATCGTCCCCAGGGCGAGTAGCAGGGCTACAGCGGTAAGTTTCGTGGTTCTGTTTTTCATCACTGCCTCCATAGTAGTGAAGAGTATGCAAAGTTGTTGTTACAGTTCCTCGTTCGCATGGCAGGCGAGCAACGGAATCAGTTCACACTCGGCAGGTCCGCGATCAAACTGCGAAATACCGCCTTTCCAAGCACCAGGTCTATTCGCCACCCGCTATGGGATGCTTCTCGAGTCGATGAAACTGTCGAGTTCGTAAACCGGCTTTTTACCAGAACTGCTTTCTTGGGGCGATTCGTCTGGCAGGGTGCTTATCATTACTTGTACTTCAACTGGGCACTATCCGGTGACGGATAAAATAACCGACAACAACTTCGTTATCGCTCACTCGAGCGCCCTTTGTCAGTCCATACTACGCGGAGATTTCTGCAGCTACAATTGTGCAGGCTCAGCAACTGGTTTATGTAAAATCCACTCCATCCCCTCCAGAGTAGCAATGAGCGACTGCTGCACCATCCGTTCTCGCGGCCGCCTGATCGTCACAGCGCGCCTTAGGGCTCGCGCAGCAATGCGAAGTAGTCGGCAGCCTGTTCGGGCTTGCCCCAGTCCTCGTAGAGTGCCGCCAGCCGTCTTGTCGCCTCAGTGACAAACATGGGCAGCGCACCTTCATCATTGCTCAGCACTCCGTAGCTTTTGACGAGCAGTGTCTCGGCCTCCGGATACTTGCGTAGTCCGGTGAGGGCCGCTCCTTCCGCGCTCACCGCCACCGCGGTGCGCCAATGATCTTCGGACAGTGCTTTTGTGTACACTTTGCGCGCCCTGCCGGCGAGTTCGCGCGCTTCTTCGAAGCGCGTGGTGGCCACCAGACAACTGGCGAGCAGTGTCATACTACTGGCGACGTCAGGGTGCTCGTTTCCGAGCAGTTTGATGTTCATCGCCAGCGACGCTCGCAGCATGGGCTCGGCAATGGCGTAATCGCCGTCTTCCATTATCCACATCGCAACGTTGTTGATGCCGCGTGCGACCTCCGGGTGCTCATCGCCCAGCACGCTGCGTTTCATCTGCAGCGAATCCCTCGCGAGTTCGATGGCGCGTGCCTGGTCCCCTCGGTCGTGATAGAGAAATGCCAGATTGTTCATCGCCATCGCTACGTCGGGGTGATTGTTACCGAGGAGCTTTTGTTGCATGGCGATAGCATCCCGATACATGGCTTCGGCCGCGTCATACTCGCCCTGATCGTGCAGGGAGAATGCCACGTTGTTCAGGCCCATCGCAATTTCGGGATGAGTGTCGCCCAGCAGATAGCGCTTCATTTCAAGCGCCTCACGAAATAGCGCTTCAGCTTCCCGATATTCGCCTACCTCACCCAGGACGAAACCGAGATTGTTCAGTGCCTCGGCCAGATCCGGGTGTGAACTACCCTGGAGCTCGCGCCGCATCGCCACCGCTTCGCGAAGAAGCGGCACGGGGCTCTCGAAATCGCCCTGATCGAATAGATTAAGCGCAAGGTCCTCCAGGCTCTCGGCCACCTCGGAATGTTTGCCCCCTAGCGCGGTACGGCGTATCTCCAGCGACTCTCTGATCAAGGGCTCCGCTTGCGCATATTCGCCCTGCCGCGACAGTACATCCGCCAAATCCGCCAGAGTCTCAGCAACCTCGGGCGCCGTGTCGCCCAGCAACTTCCGTCGCACCGCGAGGGCGTCACGCAGATGCTCCTCGGCCTCGGCGTAGCCTGCCTTGAGCGTTTGCACCTCACCGAGATGGTTCAGGCTTTGTGCGACCTCGAGATGCTCATCACCAAAGAGCACACGGCGCTTGACCAGGGAATTCTCGACCAACGGTATGGCGGCGTCGTACAAGCCCAAGCTCGTGTACACCGTGCCCATGGTGTCCATCAGAGTGGCTTGAATCGCAGGCTGATCCGTCAATTCGGTTTCGATTCGCTCGGCGCCCTTGTCGAGAATTTCACGGGCAGTGATTGTGTTGCCCAAGGACTCGCTCGGGTCGGAAACCTCGAACAGCCCGACCATGAATTGTGTTGTCTGTCTTGCCTCTTCCGCTTTCTCCTCTGCCCGAACGCGCTGTTGTACGGCCTCGATGCGGGCAAACCATGCTGTCGCGGCGAGTCCTGTCGTAATTGCCATGCCAATAGCCGCTGCCGCTGTGACGGCAACCATGCGCTGGTGACGCCGGTGCTGTTCGCGCTGTTTCAGATCATCGAAACCGACGCCGATCATGCCGGCGATCAGTTTTAGTTTGGCGTTCTGCTTGTTGTCTTTGCCCTCACGTGCATCGGCGGCGATGGGTTCTGATCGTATGTTGGTCAAATTGCCATCAGGGTCCATCTGATACATGAGCCCTTCGGGAAAGCACTCGAATTCGGCGGTCTCTTCGAACAGCGAGGCGTTGGGCTCGCCATCGACGATCAGACAAAAAATCCGGTCCTGACGGTCGAGGCGCTTGTAGGTCAGGATTTCTTCATTGGTCCAGCGGGACTTTGCTGCGTTTGGAGAGCAGATGACGATCAGGCATGCCGATTGCTTCAAGGCCTCGGTCAGTACATCGCCAAGTTCGGTCGACGTGGCCAGTTCTTCGCGATCACGAAATATAGGTGCAATTCGCTCGGGAACCGGGCCGTACTCGCTCGCCTTGCCCACAAGGTGTTTCGGCACCTTGTAGGTTTCAAGCGCTTTGTGCAGCCATGCAGCCCATTTTTCGTCAGCATGGCTGTAACTAATGAACGCCCGGTACTTATGCTGACCGCTCATGTCTGCCTTCTTATTATTTATCTCCAGAGGTATTAATTGTAGCTCATGGATAGCTGTATTGCGCACGCCAGGAGTTGTACCTATTTAACTAAATAAGACCAGATAAGACAGGTGCGGCTGATTCCGATAACCCGAGCCTGTTGAACCACCAGAAATCCGGCCACACTTTTGTGGTGTACCTGCCGGAAATGGTCCGGCAGGCGCTTATTCGTAGTCGCGGAGTCTGAGTGCGACCCAGGTGTTAACACCGGCTCTAAGCATCGGCAGCGATACATTGCCGTTGGCAATGGGTCCGATACAAGGAGCTGCCGGGGGGCAAAAACTTGTTATTGAATAATGGCAATCACCTAGCTTGTCAGGCCGCTACGAAAATAAAAGCAAAAGGTTGCTGTCGACGCACACTGGACATTTGTGGCCAAGTGGCAGGACAACGCAGCCAGGTTATTATGTCAACTTGCGACGTTGCGCTTTCAGGCGTAGGTTAGTTTGGACAATTAACGACAAAGACCAACCCAAACCCGCCACAAGACCGGGACGGGTTACCCAAAAAATTCAAGAATAAATCGGGGGCCTTATGGATATTCGTCGTATAGGTTCAATACTGGAAGGTAGGAGCGCGACAAAAGTCATTGCTCAGATCAGGAGGCACTCAATGTGTAAGCAACCTGTCTTGGCCGTAGCGTTCAGTTTTCTGCTCGCATTCATTGCGCCAACTGCTGGCGCTGCAGAAATCAGCTTTTCCACCGTCGTAAATTTTTCAGCTGGACCTCATTCGGGCGCATTCAGCCCCGGAGACGCCGCGATCGTTACCTATGAACTGGACCCCACCGTCGTGGACACCAACGTGGCGTCGGACGCAGGGATCTATCCGGGTGCGACTCTATCGCTGACCATCGAATTTCCAGACCTCGCGCTCCTTTTTGATTTTGTCCAGGGGACTGTTCAGACCTTCGACAATACCGAGAATCCAGATGACCAAGTATTTATTTTCGGTGCTGTGAACCAGAATAATTCTATGCTTGGTGGGGAGAGCGTTTTATCGACTGAGCTTGACTTTATTGGAACGACGTCGATGCTGTCGAGTGACGCGTTGCCATCTTCGATTCTGTCGGACTTGACCAGCATCAATGTACACATTACGACCGCTAGTGGGTTTACACAGGTCAATTTTTCAACGGATATCAGTCCTACCACCGGAGATACTGTATGTGAATTGACGGTTGGTTCGGAACAAGTGATCGTCAATTTTGACCTCACCTCGCAGGACCCGATGCCGCCATACACCAACATTCAGTTTGGGGCGGCATTTGATAGTTCCGATCCCGTTTTGGGGAGCGACAGAATCCTAACATTTCTCTATGGCGGACCGAATGGAACAGACCTGCTGCAGACAAGGAACGATGCGGAAACTGGCTTTGGTTTTAACGCTGAAGGTACTGTGTACGGTCCATTGACAACGGCCAATCCGATATTTGACCCGATGCTCGACGGCGTCTTCTCCATTGGCTTTCAGATGACAGTCGGGACAACGAGCTTACAGTCGGTCACGGTGGCTGGTCAGGATGGAGTCATGGTCACGCCAGATATAACGACTGTGCCGTGCGCACCGACCACCGTCACGTGGAAAGCGTCAGGGACCCTGACTACCGTCGATACGTCGGGTGGTTTTATTACCGAGTTTCCCGCGGCGATGATTGGCACGCCGTTCGACATTACATTCACTTTCGACCCGGCGAGCGAACTCTCCTCTACAACCGAAGGCGCAAATGGGGCTCGATTCAGGTATTTCGATGCTTTGACCTCAGTAGAAGTCACCGTTGGCGGGGTTATGCTGGAACGTGCCCAGGAGGGCTTCACCACCATCGACATCTGGGATGACTTCACCTTCTTATTCTCGGCGGACCCCCCTGTCGACGGTTTCAGTTTGATCTGGGGACTCAACTCTTCCCAGGTGGAAGGGTCCGCGGCGCTTGGCTTGCTTCTACGCGGCCCGGAGTTCTTGGACGTGTTTACTGGGCCGGGGCTACCGAATGTACCTTCACCACTCCTTACGTTATTGTCGGCGCATACTTTTTCGTTTAACGACGGCAGCGATATAATTGTAGGCGACGTTGATAGCATGACCGTCTCGACTACCACATCCAGCGTGCCGGCCGACGACTGCACCGCCACAGCCGGTGGATGTAATCCCACCGGCGGTCAGGAAATTGTGCTGCCGGATAACTTCGTGGTACCGCCAGGGGCCACGATTACCCAGACGCCGGTATCTTTTGTCGATCCCCGGGCCGATGCAAACGGTCGCTGCGACGGACAAACTCCGCTGATGCTTTTCGACGGTGCGCTGATCATCCCTCCGCATCTTTGCGGCTCGCCTGAATTTGAAGTTCTCGTAACGGAGGCGAACTTTGAGATCCTGGAGGGGACTGTTGAGAGTACGATGTTCCCGGAGGTTTTCGTCAGCAACCCACTTGGCTGCGATCGGCCGATCATCGGTGATCCGCAGCTGCAGGACATTGTGGTCTGGCAGGCGGATGATAGTGCTGATGTAATTGAAGGCCGGGCGCTTGAGCTTACCTTTGACTGCGGCAGTTCCCGCGGCCGGACACGCAGGTTGTCGTTCTTTGTCGTTGGCATGCATATTGATTTTGGTATCGACTTCGACCAGGACCCACAAGCCGTCACACAGGCCTTCATAGACCTCACCAGTGCAAAGATCGATTCTTTGATGCAGGCCGTTGAAAACGCCAAGCCTGCACTTGAAAACAAGGACAAGGGTAAGAAGAAAAAGAAAAAGAAGAAGAAAAAAGATAATGATTTCGACAAGCTCAAGAAGGAAGCCCGGGACATTCAAAAGAAGTTCGACAAGGGGCAGTATGACAAAGCCTCTCGAAAGCTGGAGAGTTTCCTGAAAAGGGCCGAGCGGGCCGAATTTGACACCGACATTGGTTTCAATCACCAGGGAAATCTGATCAGCCGGGCGAGCAACATCAAGTTTACGATCGACGAAAAGATCATTCCTTTCGCCAACTAGTCGTGATGGCGCCGGGCTCGGGCCCGGCGCCGCAGCCTCTGTCCCGGGCCGCATACTGCAATGACCGCTCAGTCTCGGTCGCGGTTTCGCGATGGCCCAAACAGGGCCAGATATTCCTTCGGTCGTCATCGATCGACCGCTGACTTGCGCGTAGCCAAATCGACGGTAGAAACGATGGCGACCGATCTTGTAGGCGCCTCTCTGCCAGACGGAATAGAGCGTTTCGATCTCCACGCGATGGGCCATCTGGTCCCGCTCGTCAATAGCCCAAACTTGTTGAACCACCGGCAATCCGGCCATGTCATCGTGGAGCGCCTGCCGACAGCGATCCGGCAGGTGCTTATTCGTCGTCGGGGAGTCTGTGTGCGATCCAGGTGTTAACAGCTGCTCCAAGCATCGGCAGAGATACATTGCCGTTGGCAATGAGCATGTCATGGA
>Ga0255053_10001437_pt1 | contig 13158 bp, 14 predicted proteins | sample JV7_2_22_MG_FD_188635 | JGI IMG/M metagenome (GOLD analysis project Ga0255053, IMG submission 188635) | Seawater microbial communities from Jervis Inlet, British Columbia, Canada - JV7_2_22 | ecosystem: Environmental > Aquatic > Marine > Inlet | place: Canada: British Columbia | collected...
AGGATGCACGGCGCTTCCTAGCGCCGCCCATTCTGTGGGCAGGATGCACGGCGCTTCCTAGCGCCGCCCATTCTGTGGGCAGGATGCACGGCGCTTCCTAGCGCCGCCGCTTCTTGCCAATCTCGGCCAGTGTGGCCATACGGCCGTGACGGCGCCCGAGGAGATAAGCGATAGCCGTTGCGATGACTGCACCGGATCCTGCCCCGCTGAACGCGACTGCACGCTTTGTCTTCCTGGCGAAGATCACGATCGGCCAGCCGCGTTCCCGAGCCACGGTCTCGAGATTGGAGTCCGGGTTGACCGCAACAGGGTGACCGACCATTTCCATCATTGGAAGATCTGAGATCGAATCGGAGTAGGCATAACAAAGCTCTAGCTCGTAGCCCCGCTCCGCAGCGAGCTTCTCGATCGCCTCGGACTTTCCGGCTCCGTAGACGAATGGCCCTTCCAGTTCGCCCGTGTAGCGGCCGTCGAGAACCTTGCCTTTTGTTGCGATTGCTCCGGTCATGCCCAGTGATGTCGCCAGTGGCGAGACGAGCGTTTCGGGTGATGCTGAAACGATCCACGTGTCACGCCCGGCTTCGCCATGCATCTTGAGGAGCCGGCGCGACTCAGGTCTCACTCTGGAGACCAATCCGGGCAAGACGGCACTGGCGACTCCTTCGAGGGCAGCAACCGAGCTACCGCCAATTCGATTCAGAAACGCTCCCTTGACCTCATCGGAAGCGTTGCCCTTGTCGCCGAGGAGCTTGAAGCTCAAAGCCGCCACGCCCCACCTGGCAACCTCGGTATTGGAAGCGAGATCTTGACGCCAGGCCTCGATTCCGAACGGGAAGGCAGACGCGCCTGAGATGAGCGTCCGGTCGAGGTCGAAAAAGGCGGCACTGTTGGTCACGGACGGCCAGCTCATGCCGGGGCGGAGACGCCGATTTCATCCCAGGGGATGCCCGAAGACCCGTCCAGCAAACCGGCCAGGCCGTCGATGTCGGTCGGTGACTTCGGTGACCAGGGAATCGTGGCTACCTGTGCGCCATATCGGGCGCTGAACTCCTCACGGGTGTCCTGCTGGCGGACAGTTTCGGCACTCCAGCGCTCCATGTTCTGGGTCAGTTCCGGTGAGGTCGAACTCGGGATCTCGACGTGGGCCCAATCAGCGGGGAGGATCCGATTGAATATGACCGATGACGGCGCCGAGGCCAGTCCCGGCAGTTCCCGATAGAAACGTATGGCTTCACCGACCGGTGCCGGATCAGAGGTCGTGATCACCAGGATGGAGGCAGCCCGGAGAACCGACTCAATCTCGCGTCCGCGTTGGGCCACTCCGTCGTATGTGGTGCGGAGATCCACGAGAAACTCCGCGACCCGCTCCAGTAGGTCCGAGCCAAGGATCGACCCGGCCAGACGCAGCATGGGCCGGGCGGCGACGTTGAACAGGAATCTCCTGCCGGGGAGGGGGCCCCCGGTGATCCATCTGAGGAGCCGTCCACCTACGAGGTCGGCCATCTCCGCTGCCGCGGTGAAGAATTCGATCCCACCCCCGGATGGGGGCGTGTCGACGATTACGAGATCCCATGCCTTCGCCTGGACGAACGTTGCCGCCTGGTCGGCGGCCGCGTACGACTGCGAGGCTGGAAAGTGCTCGGACGCTGCCTGGAAGAACTCGTTGTCGGCCAATCGGGTGGCGACATCGGGGTCGGCGTGTCGAACGGCGACTGCCCGCCATGAGGCGCTGGCATCGAGCATCGCCGCCCACAGGTTCGGCTCGCGCTGGTGTGGCTGGGGCTCGTTGCCCAATTGTTCGACGCCCAACGCAGATGCGAGCCGCTGAGCCGGGTCGACTGTGACCACGAGGGTTCTCAAGCCGGCTCGTGCCGCCTTGATGGCCAGGGCAGCGGCGACAGTCGTCTTGCCGACACCACCCGCTCCGGTGACCAGGAGGGTTCTCGTCATATCAGGGCCTCGAATTCGTCGCAGATCCGGGCGGCGACTTCGCCCGGAGTAAGCAGCCCGAACAGGTAGGGAAGCTGGACGTCGGTATGAAGTTTGGCCAGCCACTCTTGCTGGCCCTCCCACAGCGAGCGGTGCAGTTGTGCCGCCTCGCCGATCGGGCCGGCCGGTACTTCTTCGTTGGAAAGTTCGGGGAGGACTCGATTGGCCACCAACTGGGGCCGGGGGATCAGCTGTTCCTGGTTGAGCCAGTCGAGAGTCTCGCTGGTCTCCGTGGTCGGCAACTCCTCAGGCAAAGTGACGAGAACCACCCCGGTGAGACGAGGATCCTTGAGTGTGTCGGCCATCCTGTCGGCCTGTTCCCGGATCTTGCCGCTGGGGACGAGCTCCTTGACGGTCTTTGGAGCCCGCAGGTATGAGCCGATCTGGCCAGTAGGGGGAGCGTCGGCGATGACGAGATCCCACCTCTCAGCGTCGACCTCCCAGACAGCTTTGCCGATCGTGATGATCTCCCGGATGCCGGGGGCTGTTGTGGCCAGGGCATCAAAAGCACGGGCCACGGTCCCAAATCGCGTTATGCCCATGATGTTCAGCTGTCCCGCCAGATACTCGAGAAGGGCATCGGCGCGCACCATGCGCATCGCGTGGAGACCGGCGCGCACCTCACGCGGTTCGAACTCGAGAGGTCCGATTCCAAAGTGGGCGGACAGACCGCCGGGCGACCCCATTTCCATCGCCAGGACACTCAGGCCGTGACGCTGTGCCAGCAGAGCAAGACCGGAGACGACCGCAGATTTACCAACACCTCCCTTGCCTGAGACGATGACCAGACGTTTGTCGAGCACCCGAGATCCTCAGTCGGTTCCGCCGAGTGGGATTCTCAACACCAGGTGGTTGTCCTCGACTTCCCACGAGGCCGTCGAAACCAGGGCGAAGTCGGTGTAATCGGTGTTGGCCTGATCCACGAACCTCTGCCTCTCCTCACCGGCGACGGGAGGCAGCGGTCTTTCCTTTACAGCCTTTGCCCGCTCCTTGTAGCGCCGGAGCATGGCATCCACATCGAATTGAGCCATGACCACAACGCTAACGCGTTGCCGGCCTACTGCTACCTGCTTCGAGTCGCGTCCTGACGTTTTTGCTCGGACCGGCGCTCGCCATCAAGACGTTCCAGGTCGACGTCGGTGTAGTCGACATACGTCATTGCGTCTGCGATCAGACGGTGACCGGCGACATCGCGAATTGCGCGGTGCATCGCATGGGCGACCGCCCGATACGCCGGGTGCCCTGCGGTCTGACTTCTCAGTTCAATGAGGTGGAACGCCTGTCGGGGGTTCATCTCCATCACGAACCGGACGTTGTAGGCGAACGGCACCACATACTGGGCTACGTCGGCCCCGAGATCGGCTCTCAGGTCCTCGTACAGATCACCGGAGTCATCCATGATGTCGCGCCACGAATCTTCCAATCCATGGTCGGCGACCTCATCAGGGATGTCGAAGCCAAGGTGAGTTGTGTAGCGCTGCCATTCCAGAGTCATCAGGCGATGGCGTTGTAGATCCCGGAAGGCGCCGATGTCGCAAGCGACGTCGAATCGATATGTGCTCCTCTCCATCGCCCGACCCGGCTTGTGTCTGCGGTTGGCGCGATCACCGACCATGTCGGCGATGACCTCGGCACGCTGCTCGACGGTCATGCCCCTCGCCCGTTCTTGAAGCTCATCATCAGGAAGCTCGGAGGCTGCATAGAGGGCAGCGGCAACGATCTTCGTCTCGGCCTCAGGGTCAAAGTCAGTGAGAGTGACGCTCGGACCAACGTCGCTGGGGAGACCCAGGCCCATCCCTCTCCGCTCGAGGTCATGACGAACGTCCTCGAGGTACTTGGCCGAGCGGACACCCCGATCTTCCAGGTCGACTCGTGTGAGAAACGAGGGGATGATCTCGCGAAGCTCTTTCAGCATGAGCTTGCCGTAGTCCCGGACCTCGCTCAGGGCACTCGCCTGCATCCGTATGAGAGACATCTCGTAGGCCTGGCCTGTCCCGTAGATGCCGACATTGGACAGAGTCGAGATCGGCAGGAGCCCGCGCACCGTGTCACAGGCCTTGGCGCGGATGGTCGCGCTCCAGATCATCTTGGAGTCGTCGTCTCCGCGGGGATATCGGTCCTCGAACATGGTGGTCATACGGGCAACCATGTCGGAGTAGGAGCTGAACACTCTCTCCATGTGTGCGATGTAGCGGTCGTCGTGGCGGGAATCAGCAATCTCGTCAGGTACCAGATAGCGGTACCGGTCGCCGAGCGGAGCGTCATACTTGATGTAGCGCGTCGACTGCTCCAGATAGGCGGCAAGACGTCCCCACTCGAGAACCTTGGTGAGCAAATTGGAGGCCTGCTCACACGCGAGGTGGGCGCCACCTAGCTGCGCCACGGAGTCGTCCCCGTAGTCGAAGAAGATGCGCTGATATAGCTGTTCGGCTCGCTTGGAAGCTCCAAGGGGGTCCTCGTCGAGTGTGGACCCGATCGCCTCGATCCCTGTCTCGGGGTCGGTGACGAACTCATCGAGGAACAGTCGTCGCAGGGATTTGCTTGACCGGGAGTACCTGGCGAACAGGGCGCCCTTCACAACCTCGGGCAGATTGATCAGGCCAAAGACGGGCTGGTCGGAGTTGGTGAAGAAGCGACTGAGAATCGCAGTCTCGTCCGCGGTGAATGGTTCGTTGTAGTAGGCCGGCACCGTGGGCGATTGTATGCCTTCGCGGAACCGGTGCCGTTACCGTCTCGTTGACGTGGCTGTGATATTTATTCGGCTTGGTGTTCTCTTGCTGTCGGCCGCAGCGGTGACAATCGCCGCGGTGCCCATCCTTGTCCTCATCGATCTCCTCAACGGGGGGACTGGTTGGGGTTTGTGCCCTGCCGGCCTCAGCGAGTGCGCCAACCCGTACACGACCGCAGCAGAGTTCGCCCTGGTCCTCATCCTGGCTCTCATGGTCGCCGTCGTCGGCATCCGACTGCTCATGAAGCTGGCACGCCGCCTGCAGTCAGATTCGTACGAAGTCACTCAATGAGCGGCTGTGACTGCCTCGGCTTCGACCGTGGTCGGATCCTTCTGTCTGGTCACCACGACAAAGATGGCAGCAACAATCAACCCGGCGCCAAGCCACTCAGTGCCGCTCAGCCGCTCCCCAAGCACCAGCCACCCCGTGGCGACGCCGAATGCCGACTCTGTGGCCAATAGGACGGCGGCGCTACCCGCGGTGACGATGGTCTGACCCCAGATCTGGAGAACGAAGGCTCCCACGCTTATTCCGATTCCAGTTAGGGCCAGTGCTCCCCATACCTCTCGAGGCGGTAGCTCGGGGCCCTCGATGAGAAACGAGATAGCGAACGCCAGTACCGCGGTGACGACAAGCTGCACCGTCGTGAATGGGATGATCGGGTGATACTTGGCGAGCCGGGCGAGGGCAACAATGTGGGCCGCGAACGAGAGGGCAGCCCCCATGGTGAGAAGGTCACCCCGTTGCAGCGAGAAGTTGTCCAGACCCACGAGCAGAGAGAGACCTGCGAACGAGAGCACGGCGGCGCCGATGGTCCACCAGCTAGGCGCGATCCGGGACAACAGCGCCGCCAGGAATGGTGTGATCACGACGTACAACCCGGTGATCAGCGCCGAGTTTGAGGCGCTCGTCGAAGTGAGGCCGGCCGTCTGGAGGGCATAGCCTGAGAAGAGCGCGACACCGGCGATAGAACCGTGGAGCCAGATTCTCTTGCCTCTTGGTAGGGCGAACAGTGCGAGCACCACCGCGCCCAATGTGAAGCGCCATGCAACAAAGGCGATGGGTGGGAACTCCTCCAGCGCGGACTTGACTACGACAAAGGTGGCGCCAAACAGGAGAGCCGCGGTCAACAGGGCGAGGACAGCGCGGCTCTTGTCGGTTCTGAACATGAGAGGGCGGCAGGTTAGGACCTGCCGCCCGGTTTCCGGCTTCCGTCCTCCGTCTTCCGGGCTCTGACGGACAACGGATAACGGAGAGCGGATATCGTCTGGCCTATGCCCGGAATCAGGTCAGACGGAACCGCACCCACCGCCGCCGAGAGAGGCAAGGCGAGTGCGGTGCTCAGCCGACTTCTCGTGCGCTATCCCCGCATGGGCACCGCCCTTCGCTACGAGAGCGCTTTCCAATTGCTCGTGGTGACCGTTCTCTCAGCTCAGACGACTGACGAGAATGTCAACAAGGTCGCCCCGAACCTTTTCGAGTGTTACCCAACGTCGGCGGACCTTGCCGAGGCCAATCCTGAGGATGTCGAGAGGATCGTCTACTCGACCGGGTTCTACCGGCAGAAGACGAAGTCGATCATCAAGTTGGCTCAGGGAGTCGACGAGTTGTACGGCGGGGAAGTTCCCGCCGACCTCGACCTCCTCGTCAAGCTTCCCGGTGTCGGTCGCAAGACCGCCAGTGTTGTCCTGGCCGAGGTTTGGGACGTTCCCGCGATTGCAGTCGACACTCACGTCAAGCGGGTCAGCGGAAGACTCGGGCTCACCGACGAGACCGACCCGGTCAAGATCGAGCATGACCTGAAGGCTCTCTACCCGGAGAAGAAGTGGTCTGGCCTGTCGATGAGGTTTATCCAGTTCGGTCGGGACACTTGCGATGCCAGGCGCCCCCGATGCGGGGAATGTGAGATGTTCAAGTTGTGTGAGTGGCCCGACCGGTTCGTGGCCGCAGGCAAGCCGCCCGGGTGACGGCTACGGCCCGAGGGCTCAACCGATCGATTAACCGGCTGGCGATCCCGGCGCTGGGCACGCTGGCCATAGACCCTCTGCTGACTCTGGTCGACACTGCTTTCATCGCACGTCTCGGCGTTGTCGACCTGGCCGGCCTCGGGATAGACACGGCAATCCTTGGCTTTGCGTTCTTCGGGTTCAACTTCCTGGCATACGCGACCACACCTCTGGTTGCTCAGGCGTTGGGCCGCGGTGACGAGGACCGAGCCCGGAGATGGGTGGGGGACGCGCTTCTTCTCGCGGTCGTTCTGGGAGCGCTGACGCTGGTGTTTCTGATCGTTCTGGCGCCCTGGCTCGTGGAGGTAATGGGTGCCGAGTCGGCGGTCGCCGAGTCGGCTATCTCCTATCTTCGGATTCGGGCTCTTGCCACTCCGGCAGTTCTGCTCGTCACAGCGGGTCATGGTGCGTTTCGCGGCTACCAGAACACCAGGACTCCGCTGCTGGTCGCAGCAGTCGTCAACGGGTTGAATCTCGTTCTGGACCCGATCTTGATCTTCTCGCTCGATCTCGGGTTGGAAGGAGCGGCAGTGGCCACGGTCATCGCCCAGGTCGTCGGCGCGTTGTGGTTCATCAGGCTGCTCACAAAGAGAAGCATGGTGGATCGCCCTGCTGACCTGAAGAGGAGTCTTCCCACACTCATGGCGCTGGGTCGGAACGGCGCGCTGATAGCGGTACGCACTGCGATGATCCTCATCGCCTTCACGTTTGCGGCTGCGACGGCGGTGCGAATCGGAGCCGCCGAAATCGCTGCGCACCAACTTGTGATGCAGGCCTGGCTGATTGCCGTGATGTTCGCCGACGCCTATGCGATCGCCGGACAAGCGATGGTTGGTGACGCGGTCGGCGATGGAGATTCGGCTCGTGTCGATCGCCTGTCGCTCAGGCTGACACAGTGGGGTCTTGCCGTCGGTCTGCTGCTGGCAGCGGGATTCTGGTTCGGAGGGCGAGCGCTAGGTCTTCTAGTCGAGGATCCCGGCGTCGCCGCCCTCGCAGGATCAGCGGCTGTGGTTGCCGGGTTGATGATGCCCTATTCCGGGCCCCTCTTTGTTGCTGACGGCATCTTTCTCGGCCTTCTCGCCCTGGGAACGATCATCGTCTCCACGGCGAGCGGTGCCATGGTCGCGGTTGGCCTCATGTGGTTGACACCCCTGGGCGACACCCTCGATGGGATCTGGTGGGCGCTCTCGGCGATGATGGTCGTTCGGGGCCTGGTGTTCGTGGCCACCTACAGACGGGCTGTTTCGACCGCGGTCAGGTCCTGACCTTTTGTCTCGGGCAATGTCATCGTCAGGAGGGCTGCGACGATCACCCCGACGCCGAGCGCTGTTACAGACTGAGAGAGACCGAATCTGTCAATGGTGAAGATCCCAAGAATGAGACCTGCAGCAGAGCCGGCAAGTCCGAAGTTGGCACTTGCAGTCATCGCGCTCGCCCGCAGCGAGGTCGGGAACAGCTCAGCTCTATGGCTCCCTGCCGCAGGGACGAATGCGAATATCCCGAACGACGACACCACAACCCCGACGATTATGACGGGGATCGAGGTCGACCAATAGAGAACCAGGCCGCCTCCCACTGCCATCAGCAGACTCAGGGCCGAAGTGTTCCTTCGCCCCCAGACGTTGGCCAGATATCCACCGAGAAAGAAGCCGATTCCCCCGATCGTGCCACCCACGAGACTTACGACGACAGTGGTTCCGGTGGAGAAACCGATCTGATTGATCATGCGCTCCGTGGAGAAGGCGAGGGCAACAGATGAGAAGGCCGAGGCAAGGAAGCCGACCGCCATCACCGTCCAAAACCGTCGGGACCACACACCACCGATGAGATCACGCCAGTGTCCTTCATGCTTCTTCTCATCGACGAAGACCTCACTCTCGGGAACGAATCTGATCAGTATGGGAAGGACCAGGATCCCAACCCCGATGAGGAGATGTGGCGTGCGCCAGCTTTCGCCTCCTCCGTCAGCGAGTGGGAGTGTCATCAGCGCTATCCCGCTGCCGAACGAGACCGCGGCCCCGTAGACCGAGATCGCATAAACGCGGGTCTTGGGACTTGCCTTTTCGGCGAGCAGCACGAGCGCCAGACCCGACATCGCCGCGGTCCCGGTGCGGAGGACGGCCTGTGCCGCTCCGAACTGCCAGGCCTCCATCGAGAGGCCGGCAACGGTCCCGCCGGCGATGACCAATGTGAACGCGATGAGAAACGGTTTCTTCCTGCCTCTGTGGTCGCCCATCCACCCGAGAGGGAGGGCGGCAAAGGCAGCCAAACGGGTTATGCCCAAAAGCAGGCTCATCTCGCCTTGACTCAAGCCGAGCCCAACGCGGGTGAAGGGGAGGGTCGCCGATGCCTGTGCCTGGGCAAAACCCTGAAACACCCCGGCCACCCAGATAATGATTACGACGACCAGGATCGGACCTGGAACCCGGTGCGTCCTTGAGGGCATCAAGGACGAGAGTAGAGCGGAACACGTGGGAAGATCGCGACCTGTCCTCTAGTTGAGTGGTCACCAACAGTGTTTGAAAACGTCGAGTCCGCCGCGTACCTGGTTCAACTTCTGATCGCATTTGGAGCAGGAGTCATCTCGTTCGTGTCCCCGTGTGTGCTTCCACTCCTCCCCGGTTACCTGTCGATGATGTCGGGATACTCGGCCAGCGAGCTCGAGTCGGGTGAGGCTTCAACGGCGCGTCTAACCCGGGTGATGCTTCTCTTCATCATGGGCTTCACGCTCGTCTTCGCAGCACTCGGGGCTGCGGCGACGGGGCTCGGCACATTCCTCCGCCAGAATCTGGGCACGTTCACCCGGATCGCGGGGATAGTGATCATCGTCTTTGGCGTGTTGATGGTGGCGATGGCGATTTCGAACAGGGGTCTCCTCGCCGGGTTCAATCAAGATCGCAGGGTGGATGTGCGCCCATCCCGTCTCGGCAAGTGGGCCCCTCCGGTGATGGGTGCTGCATTCGCATTTGGCTGGACGCCGTGCATCGGCCCGGTCCTGACCGTGATCCTGACCACGGCGGCGGTGCAGGAGACGATTGGAAGGGGAATGTTGTTGTTGGTCTCCTACTCGCTTGGTCTCGGGTTGCCCTTCCTCCTCGCCGGTCTCGGGCTCTTTCGGATCTTCGGGCGTCTCAAGCCCTACCTGAGAAACATCAATATCGCCTCGGGTGTCCTGCTGGCGATGTTCGGCGTCGTGATGGTCACCGGGAATCTCGGCGCTGTGTCCTCGTGGTTTGTGAGCCAGTTCGACAAGATCCCCTTCCTCAGAGATCTGGCTTCGGTGTGACCGGGCCCGCACTGGCACCCGAGTCACCGGACCTTGTCTGGTTCGAGGGACCTGATGCCGTCCGCTTTCTCAACGATCTGGTCAGCAACGAGATCTCCGAGTTGGGAGAGGGCACCGCAGTGCGATCACTTCTCCTGTCCCCGCAAGGAAGGCTCGACCACATGCTCTGGGTGTTGAGGAACAGTGACCGGGTGGGTCTGGTCACCGCACCAGGCCGGGGCGAGGATCTGGCCGCGACGTTGGGTCGCTATCGGATTCGCGTTGATGTCGAGATCTCGGTGTCGACCGAGCCTCTTTGGTTGGTGGTCGGGGACTACCCGGGCATTGATGTGTCGTGGCAGGGTTTGACACGCTCTCTTGTCTTTGGTGAGAGGCCTGATCTACCCGGGCTCACGGACGACGACTACGAGCGAGCCCGGATCGAAGCTGGTGAGCCGCTGTTCGGCGTGGATGTGGACGAGAAGACCATTCCTCAGGAGGTCGATCGGCTCGTGGATGTGGCTGTCGACTTCGACAAGGGCTGCTACTTGGGCCAGGAGCTGGTCGCCAGGATCAACAGCCGCGGAGGAAATGTTCCGAGACATCTCCGATCGCTCCGGTTCTCCGGCGACGCCCCGGTGACCGGAACCGAGTTGGTCCTGGGTGACAAGCTGGTCGGGACTCTTACATCCGCCTCCGGTGAACTGGGTCTCGCCCTCCTTCATCGCGACGTCGGGCGGGGGGACACCGTGACGGCCGCCGGCCAGTCTGCGACCGTTCTATGAATGCTCTTTGGCTCTGAACGTGTGATTCACCGGTTCTTTACATTTCGGGGACCAAACTGAGCTGATGTCCGGTCCGTCTCGCTCTGTGCTTCTCGTCGAGGACGACGACGCCATTGCCGACATGCTGCGTGGCTTCTTTGAGCGTGACGGCTACAGGTTCCTTCATGCGCTCACAGGAGAGGAGGCCGTGGAGCGACTCCGTCTCCGGCCGGTCTCCGCGATTCTCCTCGATCTCAATCTCCCCGGAATGGACGGCGTGGAGACGTGTCGTCGCATCCGCGAGTTCGCCCAGACACCCGTGATCATGCTCACGGCCCGGGACACCGAAGTCGACAAGGTCCTCGGTCTCGAAATGGGGGCCGACGACTATGTGACCAAGCCGTTCTCTCCTCGGGAGTTGATGGCCCGCGTCAAGGCGGTCTTACGCAGAGCCGAGAAGGCCCCGGCTAAGCCGAGAATCCTCGGAGCCGACGGCTTTGAGATCGACGGCGGAAAGCGAACCGTGGCGACGCCGTCCGGCGAGGTGGTGGAGCCAACTGCGAAGGAGTTCGATCTGCTCTGGTTCCTCGTAGAGAACTCCGGGCTGGCGATGTCGAGGAGCCAGATCCTCGAAGCCGTCTGGGGCTATGAGTATTTCGGAGAGACCCGGACGGTCGATGTCCACATCCGCCAGCTGAGAAAGAAGCTCGAGGGCATTCCGATCGAAACCGTCTGGGGCGTCGGCTACCGCCTCGGCGACTGATGCGCAAGCGTCTCTTCTGGACGATCGCAGGGGTGGCGGCCGTGACCGGTCTGATTGTCCTTGTCGGCACCGTCTATGTCAGCCAGCGCGCTGCGGTCGAGGCGACGGGGCGAGAACTGGCGAAGTCTTCGGAGGAAGTCGCCCTCGTCATCGAGGACACGATCGAACAGGTGTCACGCCGACCGGGTGGATTGATTGAGCTGTTCAGGTTTCTCGAGGGTGAGCCACTTCGCCCGGCACTCGGTCGGATTCGCCGGACGGCAGGGAGCTCGACGCTCGCATTCGCGGTGATTGCGCCGGACGGCTCCATTGGGACGCAGGACGAGCTGTTCGGTCGGATCCCATTGGATCCTGACATCCTGGAGGCCGGCACCAGCCAGTTCCTTCGCTCGACCTCAAACGAACTTGTCGTGGTGACACCAATGACGCTCATCGAGCAGAACGAAGTCACGGTCACCCTCCTGATCGGCATGGCGAGAAAGGCACCTGTTGTGGTGCTCAGCGACATGGGCCCGGCACTGACCATCATCGCGGTGGGGATCATTGCTCTATCTGCGCTGCTGGCTCGGCTGCTGTCCACCCAGATCGCCCGCCGTCTCGAGCCCCTGTCCACCGCTTCGAAGGGCCTGGCCGGCGGAGATCTGACGGCACGAGTACCAGATCTTGGCGATCCCGATCTCGACGAACTGGCGGGTGCGTTCAACGAGATGGCGCAGGCACTGGAGTCGACCAACGATCGCGAACGCGAGTTTCTTCTCGGGATAGGTCACGATCTGAGGACCCCTCTGACCACGATCGGCGGTTACGCGGAGGCGTTGGAGGCCGGAGAGATCGGAGAAGGCGAAGTCGAGAGAATCGGGGCGGTTCTCGGCAAGCAGACGGGTCAGATGAGCCGGCTCATCGAGGACCTCACACTGCTGGCCAGACTGGATCAACCCGAGTTCGACCTTCGGATCGAAACGGTCGAGGTCGGGGGTCATGTCACCGGAATCGTCGAGGCTCATCGCCGCAAGGCCGAGGAAGCCGGCGTGACGTTGGCTGCGGATGCCACTGAGCCTGTTGAGGTCGATACCGATCCCGACCGGCTTGCACAGATCGTCCTGAACCTCCTCGAGAACGCACTCCGTTTCACACCGGAAGCGGGGAGGGTTGTCGTGACGGTGCGCCCCGTTGGCGACGGCGTCGACGTCGAGGTTGCCGACAACGGTTTGGGAATCGATGCCGAAGATCTTCCTCACATATTCGATCGCCACTATGTCGGACGACAGCGTCGGATACGCAACGAGGGCAGTGGTCTCGGGCTTTCCATCGTCAAGGGCCTGACCGAGCGACTCGGCGGAACCGTGACCGCGGAGTCGACACCAGGGAAGGGAACAAAGGTGACCGTCACGCTGAACGCCTGACGATCCGTTGTCCGTTGTCCGTTGTCCGTTTTGTCCGTTTTGTCCGTTTTGTCCGTTGTCCGTTGTCCGTTGTCCGTTGTCCGTTGTCCGTTGTCCGTTGTCCGTTTTGTCCGTTGTCCGTTGTCCGTTGTCCGTTGTCCGTTATCCGTTATCGGTTGTCCGGAAGACGGAAGACGGCTGGCTATCGGCGGTAGCCCCGGCCGACCGGCGTCTGTTTGCCTGACCCAACCTTCTCCGGC
>Ga0255053_10001438_pt1 | contig 13154 bp, 12 predicted proteins | sample JV7_2_22_MG_FD_188635 | JGI IMG/M metagenome (GOLD analysis project Ga0255053, IMG submission 188635) | Seawater microbial communities from Jervis Inlet, British Columbia, Canada - JV7_2_22 | ecosystem: Environmental > Aquatic > Marine > Inlet | place: Canada: British Columbia | collected...
GATTATGAATATGCCCTGGCCGCATAAATAGGCCAGCGTTCTGCCGGATTTTTCCTGCGGACCCGGTAAGAACGTCGACTAGCAGGATAGTCGATTCTGCCTGCCTGTGACAAAATCGGCGAAACTTTACAGGCTAGTGCTTTTAGTATCCTGCCTGGAGGAGACTAGTAGCACGAAATTCAATTTCCGGGATAAGTATGTAGAGGCTTAAGTGGAATGTTTTCGGACGCGGGTTCGACTCCCGCCGCCTCCACCATGCTTCGCCCTCCGGGCTACGCATGGCAGGCCATTGATAAATTATGATAATTAGATATAGCTACGACACTGCAACAGATTGAGAAGCATGCCCTGCGTAGTTTGAAGAACGAAGCGGGGCTGACTTCGCCTTTTAGGCTACGCGTGGCAGGCCACCCCTACAATAAATTCTTAGCTAAAAACTATAATTTTACTACTAATCGAAGCGTGCCCGGCGTAGTTCGCTAGAACGAAGCGGGGCTAACTTCGCCTTAAATCCCATTCCGGAAAATCTTTTGCCAACAAAAGGCTTTGGTAGCACCCTGATTTTTGGGTTGTTCACAAGTAGATCAGCATCTCGCAGTTTCAGTCCCTATCGAAAAATGGACGTAGGGGCTCGGAATCGTTCAGGTTGATTAACTTATATCAAAAATAAATATCTTCCTGGTCATCTTCAAACCTACCATCGCCGGAATACCAGAGTTCATCTTTGAGTTGCTCATAGACATTAAAGACAATAGGGCAAATAGAACAGTTCTCAACGACACCCCATAATCTGAAAACAAATTCTTTCTTATGAAGATGAGGAAATGATTTACAATCTTTTGGCCTGTGCGAATAGATTGAACATAAATTGTTTTTCAAAAACGGGCAGGGTTTTTCCTTGAAAACAAAGTTTCTTTCCTCTTTGTCGAATTTCAGATACTTTTTTTTGAATTGAGACACCGAAGCCCCGATGCCTTTGCAGCATTTTATGATATCTTCCTGATCAAGGACAGGCTGAACTTTTTTGCAGCAGTTTGCGCATATTGTACAATCGATTTCAGAAAATATTCTTTCGTAAAGTTCATAGACTATCGAGTCGATTTCTTCGATAGTCGCATCATATCCCTTCAGGAATGACCGGAAATCCCAATTCTTTTGGTCATTTTTTTCAGATAATGTTTTAATTTTATTTAAATCGGTCTCGAGCTTCATGATCGTCTTGAATGAATTCGAAATTCAATTTTGGTGTTATTGGATAAACTGATAGGTTGAATCGTAGAAACAGTTATTATTCATCGCCGAAAAGTTTGAGTTGACGATCGACGACATCTTTTTTCTTAGGATCACGAGTGGGTCCTTTCGCCTGGGCTTTTGAACGCCGCCGTGATTTATGATCAGCCGGATGCGATAGCGATGCAGGCTGTGTTTCGTTTTCATCCCATTGATTTTCCAGATCATCAAGAACAGAGCCGGGAATCAACAGACCATCTTCGGTTTCATACAAACGGAACATGTTGGTGATTTTCGCTGAACTGAAATCTGGGTCACCCAAAAATATTTTTGCAGCTTTTTGGATCATCCCAGCCTTGCTGCTTACGGTGGACTTTTTGGTTCCAAAAAATGCGTTCAGTTCGTCTGCCGTGATATAAACTTCATTATCTTGATCAAATAAAAAATTCAGCCGTGCGATGACATGGATAATCGCCGCGGCCCAGATTTCGATTCGCCCCCGCCGAATTGAGAGTTTACGCATCCGGCCGATTTTATCGTACAGCTTAAGTGCCAGGCCGGTGTATTCCGGACCCAGCCTGGAACGGCCGAACCCTTCGATAAGGCGTTTGACCTCGTCGACTCGATCCGCATTTTTCCCGCCGCCTTCCTTTGCGACCTTTGCTGATTCGGGCTTATCGATACCCAACCGGCGGCGGGCTTCCGCAATGGCAGCCTTTCCGGCATCGCGCATCTGTTCATTTGCATCCGTACTTCTCTCAGCATCTAATAAAAGGGCTTCAACGCTTTCCCGGCCGTCAGGATCCTTAACGGCCTGGCGAGGTGTTATGTATCCCAGGGCGGGTATCTTTGCATCCACCCAATTTTCCCAGTGAGCAAAGAGCGTTTTTTCGATTTGCTCCCGCACTTCGGGGATCTGCATCAGTTCATCCTGGCCCGGACCGGGTTCGGCCGTTTCGCCCTCCCGATCCGGGATTGTTTCCAGCATGGCATCCGGCGACTGTATTTTGGTGGTTATGTAACGGGCGTGTTTGCCAAACCGCGTTTCAATTTCCCTGCGAATGGTTTCCGCGCGACGGGCGGAATTAACCTCTACCTTGAGGCGGCGGTCGTCAATCGCGAGCTGCCCCAATAAAGTACTATCCAACGCTGCATTCTTGTTGTAACCTTTGCGGCTCCACGGAATTTCTACACGAACAATCTGCCCGGATTCATCAAAATCGGCGGCGCCACGCAGTTCCGCTTCGCTGTTTATGACCGACAATGCTTTCAGACTTTCAAAGGCCAACTCGGGTGAATTGATCTCATAGTAAATAGTGTGAAAACTCAGCGGGTCACCGTCGGTGTTCTGCAGCTCGGGCGGCTGCATCAGGGAGTAAAATATATTGAAATACAGCTCGCGAATTTCGAGATCATAGTCGTACAGCGTGCGGGAGGTGATGGGATCGTCGGATTCCAGGAGCCATCGCCTGAACCGGATCAGCTCCGGCTTTAATTTCGGCGGTATCAGGACAGTTCCGCAGCCGATCAGCATGACTATGGAATCGATTTGAGCCACACGCGCGAACAGGATATCTCCGCGGCGGGCATTTTCCGACCCTTTCTTTTCAATCACGCTGCTGACCGTGCCGCGCAGGACATCCCTCAGCCGGTATCCCTTGCCTGGACGGATTTCCTGGATCTCATAAAAACTGTAGGGTTGACGTGCCGTTGCTTCGATGATTTGCGCCTCAAGGTGATTCAGCCGGCTTGCCTTATGGGCCGTGTATAATTCTGCAATCGTTGTATCTTCAGGTCCATCCAGAAGCGGCTCGTCCGGATTGGCCTCGTATTCCCAGTTAAATATAAACCAGGGATAAAAGAGAGGTTCGTGATCCGCCAGATCTTGGTCGGAGATGCCATCGTCCGGCCAGGCCAAAAATTCATCCAGAGCGACACCCAGGGCACTTTCTCCAAATTCCTTCAACCCGTAACGCATTAAACGATGCGCCAGCCGGTCATGCGCCTCTCCCAGCCGCCTGTACAACAGGTCAGAAGACACTTTTTCTTTGCCCAGGCAGCACTTTTTGTATTTTTTACCGCTGCCGCACGGGCATGGTTGATTGCGTCCGACTTTCATTGCCGACCTCAAATGAATTTCCCAGGAGTCATGTGCCAGCGTGATGCCAACACCTAAGATAAATTCTTAATCAAGATCCATTATCAATTAAACCATATCGATTGGAAACAGGGAAACATCCTGTCGTGCGAATGTCAAGTATCTATTGCTTCGCCTGAATGGTGCTTCGCATTTCATATTAACAACAGTTCGGTAGACAAGGAAATTTTGCTTGCAAATTTTTCTAAAAAAACATTAATCTTGAATGATGTTGGGCCGGTGCGACACTGAATACGATGGCCGAGTTGCTTGCGGCTGCCCCGCCCAAGGTCTTAACCGATCTGATTTTAGAGCTTGCGGCGGAATGGCCCGATGTCCGTCGGGAATGCTTCGATTATTTGAAGACACATGTTGTTGAGTTGAACAGGAGAGTATTTAGCCAAATCGCTTGACTCTTGTCTCATTCTCCGTTATTTTAGAATACGATTCGAAACTAAAACAACGGCGAGTTTTATTTTAGGATACGGTCGAGCGATGAAACGCAAGCTCCAGGGACATTACGTTACGATATCAACGGTAGGCGAGGAGGCCCGGGCCTTTGTCCCTGCCCCGCTGCCGCCGAACCCTGCCATCGAGTGGACGCCGGATTTGCGCAGTAAGTTCGACCAAGCGCACCTCGCTCTCGGGCGGCTGGACAGCATCTCGACCTTTTTGCCGGACATCCCCTTATTTCTTTATATGTATGTGCGCAAGGAAGCGGTGCTCTCCTCCATGATCGAGGGAACGCAGTCATCGCTTTCCGACCTGTTGATTTTTGAACTGGATATGGAGCCCGGTGTGCCGCTAGATGATGTCCGGGAGGTTAGCAATTATGTGGCCGCCCTGGACTATGGACTGAAACGACTGGCCGAGGGGTTTCCGTTGTCCCTGCGTCTGATCAAAGAAATGCACGGTGTGTTGCTTTCCAAGGGGCGGGGCTCAAACCAGACACCCGGTGAATTTCGCCGAACCCAGAACTGGATCGGTGGCACCCGACCCGGCAATGCGGCATTTGTCCCACCGCCGGCTGACCAGGTGCCGGATTGCATGGGCAGGCTTGAGTTGTTTCTGCATGACCAGCCGGAACTCTCCTCTGCGTTGCTCAAGGCCGCACTGGCCCATGTTCAGTTTGAAACCATCCATCCGTTTTTAGATGGCAACGGCCGTCTTGGCCGTTTGCTGATCACATTGCTCTTGTGCGAACAAAAAATACTCCGGGAGCCAATGCTCTATCTCAGCCTCTATTTCAAAACGCACCGGCAATATTACTACGAGCTGCTGAATGAGATTCGTTTGAGCGGGAACTGGGAAGCCTGGCTTGATTTCTTCGCGGAGGCGGTCATTGTCACCGCCACTCAGGCAGTGGACACGGCCCGGCAACTTGTTGATCTTGCGAATGAAGACCGTGAGCGAATCAGTGGTCTTGGCCGGGCGGCGGTATCAACATTGCGGGTACATCGGACTCTGATGGAACGTCCAATCACGGCTTCCGGCGGGCTGGTGGAAAAAACAGGTATCACTCCGGCTACAGTCAACAAGTGCCTGGGGCATCTTGAGCGTTTAGGCATCGTACGGGAACTGACCTCTCGCAAGCGCAACCGGGTTTTCAGCTACGCCGGATATCTGAAAATCATGAACCGGGGGACGGAACTGCCCGGCTGACAGCGTCCGGACTTTTCGTTTTATAGTGGTTGTCAAAAAACGTTCCGGTATTAAAACGTTTTTTTCTACAACCGTACACGCGCTTATGCCGCAATTCCGCAATTCGTAACATTATTATGAAAAGCGGTGAAAAAATCGGCCCAATTTTTGCCTCTTTTTAAAAATTATCAATTAGTTGACCCGCCCTTTAATGGGCGACCCCAAAATCCTGAATTGGGAAGCCAGAAACGCCTGGAGCTGCGTCCAGAATTCCGGATGAAGATGACAGTCCGAATGTCCTTTTCCCGGGACGATCCAAAGATTTGCGCTCTCGGGGGCCGCTTTTTGCAGGCGTCGGCCATGTTCCAAAGGAATCGTGGCGTCATTTTCACCATGGATCAGGAGGATGGGTGTCTTGATATTGCCGATATTATTCAGCGGTGCAATCTTCTCCAGGGAGGCGCCGATTTTATACTCGACATATCGAAACAACGGCCCGGCAAACACAAGTGGAAAACGCCGCTTTTTAAAGTCGTCAAGCATGACATCCGCCGGATGAGCAAAAGCGCCGATCGTGACTGTGCATTGAATTCTATCATCATGGGCAACGGCGTAAATAGAAGCGGCTCCGCCGATGGACAAGCCGATGATGCCGACGGCTGCGGCCCCCTTTTCTTTCGTTACAAAATCGACAGCCGCAAGGATATCCTCGGAAAATTTCGGCATGGAAGAAAAGCCGTCCCGGTCGCTGCTGCCATGATTCCTGGAATCAAAAGCGAGAAGGTTATAGCCGGTTTTATGCAGATATTGAATGTACGGCAGACACCGCTCGACATTTCGTCCCCAGCCATGCACGAGGATTAATGTGGGCGCTGCTTCATCCTCTGCGGGAATCCACCAGCCATACAGCGACAACGCATTTTTTGTGGGAAAGCGCACCGGGTCGAAGGACAGACCATACTGTTCCGGTGTATGTTGATGGGGTTGTTTTTGATTTCTAAAAAGGTGTAAAAGCCCTTTGTTGACGGCAAACGACAGAACGGCAACGGCGGGAACAACCCAGAGAATCGTCGTCATTTCCTTTTTCCTGTTTTTATCCCAATAGCAATAAGCGTAAGACTCAATAAACGCGAATGATCAAATACAGCTTTTTTGTCGGAAGCACAACGAAAAAGGAGAAAATCAAATGAAGAAAACACTCGAGGGCATCAACGTGCTGTATCCCACCCCCACAACAATTCTCGGTGCGATAGTTGAGGGCAAACCCAACTTTATCACCATCGCCCACATCGGAATAGTCAACCATGCCAAACCGTACTTGGTTTCTTTCAGCCTGGCCAAGGTGCATTACACCAATCCCGGCATCAGGGAAAACAAAGCCTTCAGCGTGAACATCCCTTCTGAAAATCTGGTGGTTGAAACCGATTACGCCGGGCTGGTCAGCGGCAAGAAAACGGACAAGTCCGATCTGTTTGAGACCTTCTCCGGTGAGCTGGAATTTGCCCCTATGATCAAGGCATGCCCGCTCAACATGGAGTGCAAGCTTTACGACACCTATGACACGCCAACCCATGATCTTTTCATTGGTGAAATCGTGCAAACCTATGCCGATGAGGCCGTGCTCACCGAGGGCAAAGTGGACCTGGCCAAGCTCAAGCCGCTGCTGTTTGATATGAGCAGCGTCAAGTACTGGTCGCTGGGCGATGTGGTGGCCGGCTGCTGGAGCATAGGTAAACAACTTAAACAAGAAAAAAAAGTGTAAAATGCTTTTTAATTATTCGGCTATTTTTAATTTGCGTTTTTTTAGTATTTTATAAATCGTGTCCCTTCGGCCAACACATATCACGTAAACGCTGATCGCTTTTTCTTCGACCTCGTAAACCAGCCGATAGCCTGCGGACCGCAGCTTGATCTTGTAATGATGCTTATAGCCTCTGATCCTTGCGCTATCGATATGGGGGTTTTCAAGCCTACGGCTCAAATGCGATTTGAATTGCTCCTTTATTTCCGGTGCCAGTTTGCGCCATTCTTTCAGGGCGCTCGGTAGGAATTTCAGCTTATAGGTCATCCAGGCTAACCTCAACGGCGTTGTCTTTTTCGCCCTTGCGATCCTCGATGATTCGCCCAAGCTCTATATCTTCTGCCAGCTCCATCAGTTTCTCGTAGGTTTCGGCCGGGATGATATAAGCGGTCGGCTTGTTACGGTTGAGCAGTACAATCGCCTCGCCGTGGGCATTGTTGATCAGGGCTTGCGGATTTTTCTTTAGCTCTGTTATGCTGACCGCATAGTCTGCGTGGATTTTGGTAAGCATGGTACAACTCCTTTATATGGTATTTATATAGTATCTTTAATAGCTCTTTTAAATGGTCTTGTCAAGTGGAAATTTTTTCTGGGAAAAAGAGGAACGTGTCTTCAATATTCATATTTGAAGAAAATGAGCCCTTGCCGGAGGCAGGTAAATCGTGCCTGAGGTTGACAAACCATGCCAGCTCATGGCTGAAAACGACACGTCATGGGTTCAGAAGGACGATTCATGTCGGAAAACGACACGTCATGGGGGAGGACCTCACTTCACTAAAGCTTCGCCGCGGCACGCCCGTCTTCGCTCTGACCTGCCGTGCCGAAGCTATTCAAGCGTAGGCGGGCGAGCTACGCCTCGGCAGGCGATTCAGGGCGGAGGGCGTATAATTCGAAATATTGTCTTAATTAATATTTTGCCATTCTTTTGTTTTTTCGTCTAACAGGGTTTGAACCTCCTGAATGAGCTTCTGGCCGCTTTTTTGATAATAGACTCGGCCGCGCCGTATAAAAAGGTGATCAATTAAGCGGCCCCCCTTTTCTTCTATCTTGCGCTGAAACGCTTCTATCTCCTCAACCTTGAATCGACTGTTGAAGGTATTGAACAGGACAACGTTTTTTCCATGGAAATCATTGTTTTCAACAAAAGCCCACAGGGGCGGTGCCGGTCTAAACCACCAGATTGGAGACCCCAGAAACACCAAACGATAGGAGTGTAAATCAACTATTTCGGGGCGAATACCGGTATTCTGTTTTTTGGCGCGTGAATCCCGGCCGGCCTGCCGCCAGCCCTTAAAATCCAGACTGTAGAATTCGGTCTCTATTTTTAGAATATCCGCCTGTAGTCTGCGGGCAATTTCTCTGGCCATTGCTTCGGTATTGCCGGAGCGAGAATAATACACCACCACCACATCTGAAGCTTTGTCCGGGTATGGGGCGTATGGGGGGCTGTGAAAATATGTGCGGTCCTTTACCTGTACAAGGACAAATGCGGCAACAGCTCCAACAACGATTACAAATATTATAAGTATGACAATGCTCCGTTTACGGAATTTCATTTTGGTTTTGGCTTGCTGAAATCGGCAGATACAGAAGATCTGAAATTTATACACTAACCTTCTTTTGAAGCAGCTTTGAAAAATCTTGCGTTCCAAGTCCCCGCTTTTCCGCCAGCTTGATGTATCCGATGTCATGCGGTCTCTTGCCAAACAACAAGGCCGCTTTGGCATCCGCAGCGACCGGATCATCACTTAAAATAAGGGTATTTTTTTTGACAACATCAGAAGTGCTTCCACCTGTAGGACCATTTCTTGTCATGATCCGGGTGGCATCGATCAGCGTTATGGTGGGTTTGAAAAACTGGGCCAGATCAACAATATTCGGATGTATATCCCTGTGAAGCGACCCTCGCCTTCCACCAATAGCGCCGAACCAATTCTTCATACCGAGGGTCAGGGAACTCAGTATATGATGCTTTGCAACCGGCAAGTTGATGACCTTGTCAGCCTCTACCAACGGCAGGTAAACCGGCCAGACATCCAGGCGATGCCCATGCAACTTCATCTCGCGCATTAAAGACGAACTGGGATAGATGAGGTCCGCTCCGGTTTTTTTCGATAAAGCTGCTGCACCTGAAACAGAGAAACAGAATTTAGCATTTTCAATGGTATTATCAGCGATCCTGACCTTTTTTGCGCCGGCTTCCTGGCAAAGCTCGATGACTCCCTGCAACACTTCCGGATTGGTAGTGGCGCCCATGTGAGGCGGTCGGGCCCAGGAAATATTCGGTTTGATGACGACCACATCTCCCTTCGATACAAATTGCCTCATTCCCCCGGCGGCTTCGAAGACCTTTTTGGTCAAGTCTTTTACGGTAAAGTCATCTGTTTGACCGATGCCCTCAATAATAAATTTTTGATTTTCCGCCGTGGCTCTTGCCTCGGTCAATTCGAATAAGGACAGTCGGGCAGCACCGGCAAGCGTAATGTATCCTGACCACTGCAAAAGCTTGCGTATGGATTCTCGGCGTGTAATCGGTTGATCAAATTTCATGGAATTCACTTTGGGATGATTGTCGATTGATGATTGTTGATTGATGATTGTTGATTGAATATTTATGGAATTCTGCTGATTTTGACATGCCAACCCTGATCAAAACTATAGAGCGAAACGATTTTCACTCATTGGAAATAATCAATATCCAATTTGGTTCCGGTTCGTCCGGATTATAGCAGCAATTCGTGTTCCCAGCCGTTATGCTCAATTTTTATTTGTTCCATCCGGCTGGTCCCCAATCCATAGACTTTATCAGCGGCTTCGACGCAGATGGGCGGTGGAGATAGGGGCCATGGCTCACCTCTGATGGCTTTCCTTTTTTCATTTATAATGTTTAAACAAACCGTTTCGACGGCAACGGGATCGGTTGCGGCAATCAGACCATTATATGCCCATTGGTATCTTGGATCAGGCTGCGGTCCCTTGTCACAGAGAGGATAAAGCGAATCAACCAGAACAAGTTTGGTCTTTCCTTTGACAAAAGGAAGGTTCCAGATTTCTCCTAACTTGGCACTGTTGCTTTTGTGATAACTACTGGGACTGCCGGAATACATAATGTAAAGTTTCAGCACCGTGCCGATTCCGGTCAGCCAGTGCGCTTTAAGCGCCGGAAGTGCAATCAGAGAGTCACATTTTTTGGGGTTCCTGGGGCCACCCTGCGCCAGTCTAATCTTGTCTTTTGGGATTCCAGCGTCCACCAATGAACTTTTGACAACATCCACAACTTCATCATGAGTTGGATTCAGATGATCAGTCGGCACCAGCCCAATCACGTCATTCGGTTTGACAAGGCTTAACCACGCATCCTTTGTATTCTTCTGACCGGTAACCTTGATCAATGTCTGCTCGAGCATTTTTTCTAAGATCGTGCTGTCCACATTTTTTGAAGAATCCATGGCGTTTTTATCGCGTACGATGGTCACTAAACTTGAACCCGCAGCCGCTGCTTCTGCCTTGGGCCACTTAAAACCTAAAATAGACGAACCGAGGGTCACGCCGATTGTTCCCCGTATAAAATCTCTTCTGGTTAATACAGGCTTTTTAGCTTTCATGATTTCCCCCTCTTCTTCAGTAAATTAGATTCATTTTCCTGAATGATCATCCCGGCAGATTCCCGGTCAGGACATTCAAACACGATCGCAATATATTTACCGAGCAGTTTATATGCCAGCCAGCCGTCCTCTAATTCAAAAAGACGCGGGCTGTTAGCGGCTGAGCCTGCCGTGATTTCTTTCTTATACTCCGGCAGATAGGCATCATGAAAATGATTCAGGGCTTTGCGGGCACGCTCATGATTTTCATATTGCACAAGCAGAAACTGACTGCGTTTTGGGTCTCCTGAGTTAGAAATGTGTTCATACGGAACAATAACTGCTTCGACCGAAAGATCGAGATCGAAAATATTTTCATGACTAAGGTAATAAATTGAATTTAACACCAAATGGGAGCGAAAAAAGCTCAATCTATCTTTTCGCAATTTCCAGGCAGAGCCAATCTCAAGGGGTAAGGTTTTTACAAGTTCCGGCTCCGGGGAATTCTTAGGATTTGCCGTAATTGCCTTACCTAAAGCCAGAACAGCTTTCTTTGAGGCCGGCGTCTCACGTTCGACCATAACCCGAGCATAAATAGAATCTGACCACGATCGCAACAGGCCTCCGCCATAGAGAGCTCTGATGGATGAGGTAAAAGATTTGTTTGATGGTGCAGCAGGAGAGCCGCTAAAGGATACGGGTTCACCGCCCCAATCCAGGGAAAGCAAACCAAAAGCATCGTCGGAGGTCTCCATAAAATACAATTCCACCAGGATGTTATCCTGGCTATCAGACGTATAATCGAATACCTCGAGGTGGTGGAAACGATAGCCCAGATAGAGTTCACCCGCTCCGTTCATGTATTTAAAAATATTCTTGGAATCAATTAATCTTGGCGATTCAGGCCGGCTCCAGACACCAACAGTTTTGGGAAGATCAATTTTGTCTACTTTCATCCTTTCAGTTGCTCCCCCACGTATTGATAGCATCAAAGTGATGGTTAGAAGGAAAAAAGACGTTTTGAGCGACAATCTCAGCATGGTCATTTCTTTTTTAGTGTTTCCAGGTCCTGTACTTATTAAAGGGCAGGCCGAACAGTGAAAAGCTGCTTAGAGGTGTGAATCTTAAATTCCTAGTAAAAGTCTATCTGAAATTCGGGTGGAAGCTTGTTTCAGCTCATCAAGAATACTTATGGGTTTAAAGCGAAATTTGGGACCGATGACACACAGGGTCACCGGACAGATATATCCTTTTACCGGGACAGATATGCCGGCCGAATCAGGAAGCATTTCACCCGAACTTGTACCATAGCCTTTTTTACGAATCTTATCGATCTCCTTTTTAAGCAGATTCTCCTTTATGATGGTATTGGGGCTAACCGCAACCATTCTAATTTTGCCAAGTAATTTATCAAGATCTTCATCGGCATACTGGGACAAAAGCGTTCTTCCCGATGACCCCACATAAAGCGGCACCGTACTGCCGTCGCCTAAAGACAGTGAAATTTTTTGTTTACTGCAAGCTTCTTTAAGGACCAATCTTTGATCGCCGCTTGGGATCATCATCAGAGATGTTTCACCACTGGCGTCTCTTAATCCTCTGAGTTCTTCTAATGCACCGAGAATGAGCATTTGATGGGAAATGCCTGGATTGGCGGAAAGCTCTAAGAAAAGCGGACCCAGAAAATAATGGCGATTTAATGGACTTTGATAAGCGAGACCGGACGAGACAAGGCTTTTCAGAAGTCTATGGGTGGTGCTCTTATTAAAACCGACCTTGGGATAGATATCTTCAAGTCGCGTATAGCCTTCTGAAAGGCTTTTTAAAATTTTAGCACTACGGCTGATGGTATTTACAATTTTTGTGGCCGGCATATGAAATCTCACTATATGAGATTATAATATTACTAAATGATATTTACAATTGATCGATTCTAATTGTCAATATAAATTTGTTGCGACAGGACTTTTTCTGGAAGCTTTATAGTAATTGTCAGAAACATGTTCCGATTGACTTAGCGAATCTTTCAAAAGTCATTGCGAGCGAAGCGAAGCAATCTCTCAGGTTTTCAAAAAGATTGCTTCGTCGCTAAGCTCCTCGCAATGACAGATTATTGGAACAAATTTTTGACAACCGCCATAGACAGGCATGTGTATTTCGGAACATTATTATGGAAAGCGGAATCGCGCAGGCACATTAGAAGTCATCTCAAAAAAGTCTTTTGTCCCCATCTCTGCGTTGGGCGCTCACTTCCAGTCCTCGAAATACCAACGTATTCCTCCGGCTTGAATTTCGCGGCCGCCTTGATATGAGACCAAAATCCTAATTTTGAGATGACTTCTAGTTGAGGCGATACTTTTCTTTTAGCACTTCCGATAAATGGTTAATTAAAGCAAATGCCTTATCAACCGTTTTTTCCTTATCCGGATTGACCAGGCAGCAGGTGGCGGGAGAAAGCTGGCTTCTGGTCAGCAGGTGTTCAATATCGATACCCTTCTTTCCGAGGATTTGCCAGACACCCTCCATCTGCGTAATCAATGAATCCATGTTTTCTTTTTCAAAAAATTCGATTCCGGTCGGCACGATTCCCCAGACCAGCACGCCTCCTTTTTCAATAAAACGCTTAATAGATGACGCATAGGAAGAAAATATTTCTGCGTTGGTATAGATATCCATCGACACAATATCAAGATCCAGCCCCAGTAAAAAATCCCAATCCGGATTACCGCAGAGATGAATGCCGCGCGGTCTGTCGATCATG
>Ga0255053_10001440_pt1 | contig 13137 bp, 9 predicted proteins | sample JV7_2_22_MG_FD_188635 | JGI IMG/M metagenome (GOLD analysis project Ga0255053, IMG submission 188635) | Seawater microbial communities from Jervis Inlet, British Columbia, Canada - JV7_2_22 | ecosystem: Environmental > Aquatic > Marine > Inlet | place: Canada: British Columbia | collected...
TCCAACGACTCCAGCGTCTCGACGCCGTCCCTGGCCGCTGCCTCGGAGTTGTCCTCCGACAGATCGAACCCGCAGACGGAGATGCCGTCTCCGATGAGACGCCGCGCCATGTTGGAGCCCATCCTACCGAGGCCGATCAGACCCAGCTTCATGCCAACCTCGCGAGTCGAGCCAGCGCCTCCTCGATGTCGGCGCCGAGGTGGATGCGGGCGACCCGGCGCCCGCGTGCGGCCAGTGATCGGAAGTCTCCCAGCGCCTGAGCGAGCATCAGGCGTCCGAAGCCCCCATCCTGGCCGGGGATGTCGATCTCGACGGGCGGATTCGCCGTCAGGAGAAGGAAGATCCCCGTCGCAGGCCCGCCCTTGTGGAGCTGGCCCGTGGAGTGCAGGTAGCGTGGCCCATAGCCGAGCGTCGTGGCGACCTGATGCTCGGAGCGCAGGCGGGCGCGTAGCGCCTCGAGCGCGCTGTCTCGCTCGGCCGTCTCGGCGAAGTAGGGCAGGATCGCGACGTAGTCGCCGCTGGCCGCCAGGTTGGCGATGGAGTCGATCGCTTCGGTGGGAGAGCCGTTGGAGGTGGGCAGCGAGTTCCCGCCACCCCAGTAGACGGCGAGATCCCCATCGTGGGCCACCGGCACTTCATCGACCCGTTCCTCTTCATCCCGCCACTCGGAGAGCACCTCGCGGGCGTGGCGCTTGCTTTCCTCCACGTTGGGCTGGTCAAACGGGTTGATGTGGAGGAGGGCGCCGGCGGTCGCGACCGCGAGCTCCCAGCGGTAGAACTCGCCTCCGAGAGCGAGGCGGTCCGGCAGCTGGAAACGGAGAACCGGATGCTCCGCTTCCAGCCGGTCCAGGTCGGCGGCTGCTTCCTCGGCTTCGGCCTCGAGGCCCAGCCAGACGAAGACGCGATCGGACCCGTACTCCGACGGATCACCCAGCGGCTCATCGGCGATCGGCACCAGCCCGCGTCCGCTCTTGCCCGTGCTCTCCGCGATCAGCTGCTCGGCCCAGAGTCCGAAAGAAGCCAGGGCACCGGTCGCGGTGAAGGTCACCTTGTCGCGGCCCTGGAACGCGAGGGTCGCCAGGGCCGTCCCGAGCCTCGCGCCCGGATTGTGGCTTGCCGGAACGACCGGGCCGCAGAGCGCCCGCATCGCTCGTGCCCGCTCCAGCAGCTCTCGCGTCGGCACACCGGAGAGAGCCATCGGGACGAGGCCGAAGTACGAGAGGGCGGAGTATCGCCCGCCGATGTCCAGCGGGTTCTCGAAGCAGGCCCGGAAGCCGCATGCGGCAGCTTCTTCGGCGAGCGGGGTCCCGGGATCCGTGATCGCCACGAAGCGGTCGCCTGCGGCGCCCACCGTCTCCTCGAGGCGGGCCTGAAAGTACCGGTAGAAGCTCATCGTCTCCAGCGTCGTTCCCGACTTGCTGGCAACGATAAAGAGCGTGGAAGCGAGGTCGATCCGGCTCTCGATCCGGCTGACGGCCTCCGGGTTGGTGCTGTCCAGAACCAGCAGCCGAGGCCAGCCCTCCCGCGCGCCGAACGTACGGCGAGCCACCTCCGCGGCCAGGCTGCTGCCGCCCATTCCGAGCAGGACGACGGCGCTCGTTCCTTCAGCCCGCACCTGGGCGGCGAAGTCGACGAGATCCGGGGCTCGCTCGGAGAAGAGCACGGGGGCGTCGAGCCAGCCGAGCCGTCCTCTGATCTCCTTCGCGGCCTCCGGCTCCCAGGCGCCCCAGACGGATGCATCCCGAGCGTAGACCCTTCTTCCGAACTGAGCGCCCTGCAGCGCGGCCAGGGTCGCCTCGACGGTGCTCTCGGCGCCTGCGAGGTCGGACCGAACGACCGTAAGCGACTCCGTGAGTGCTTCGCACATCCGGTCCACGATCGTGACCATGAGCTTGTCGAAGGGCTCGATGAACTTCTGAACGCCTTCGTTCTCCAGCTCCCACGTCACGCGATCGAAGTCGATGCCCGCTCCCGAGAGCTCCTCCATGACCTGCTCGGCTTCGTCCAGGTCGAGGGCGACCGTGTCCTCCACCCTGCCGTGGTCGGCGAACGCCCTGATCGTGGAATCCGGCATCGTATTCACCGTGTCGGGGCCGATCAGCGGCTCCACGTAACGGACGTCTTCGTACAGCGGGTTCTTCGTGCTCGTCGACGCCCACAGCATCCGCTGCACTCGCGCCCCAGCGCCGGCGAGAGCCTGCCACCTGTCGCTCGCCGCGATCCCCAGGAACCTCTGGTAAGCCAGCTTGGCGTTCGCCACGGCGGCTTTTCCGAGCAGACGCTCCGGCCGCGGCTCCTGGTCCGTTTCCGGGGAGATCCTCCCCCCGAGGAGGAGATCCATCAGGGAGTCGATCCGGCTGAGGAAGAAACTGGCCACCGATGCCACGTCGTCGACCGGCCGGCCTTCCCGGAGGCGGCGTTCCAGGCCTTGGACGTAGGCCAGCGCGATCGCCTCGTAGCTGGGGATGGAGAAAAGCAGGGTGACGTTCACGCTGACGCCGCGGTAGATGCACTCTTCGATCGCGGGTACGCCGGCGGCGGTCCCGGGAATCTTGATGAGGACGTTGGGACGGTCCACCCAGGCGTGCAGCCGACAGGCTTCCTCGATGGTGGCGTCCGTGTCATGCGCGAGGTAGGGGGAGACCTCGAGGCTCACGTAGCCATCAACGCCTTGGGATCCGTCCCACACCGGCCGCAGCACGTCGCACGCATCCTGAATGTCCCTGACGACCAGCTCCTCGTAGATGTCGCGCACCGATCGTCCTTCGGCCGCGAGCTCCGAGATCTGGTCGTCGTAGTCGTGCCCCTTGGAGATCGCCTTGTTGAAGATCGCCGGGTTGGACGTCACGCCCCGCAATCCGTCATCCCGGACGCGTCGCTCGAGCTCGCCGGAGCGGATCATCCCGCGCGTCAGGTTGTCCAGCCAGTAGCTCTGACCGTGGCTCAGCAGCTCGTGAAGTGGGTTCATTTCAGCCAGTTCTTCTCGATGGCCAGCACCTTGTCCAGCCGGCGCTGGAACCGTTCTTCCGCCTCGTAGCGGGCACTCAGGAACGTGCGCAGAATCTCTCGGGCCAACTCGATGCCGATGATCCTCTCTCCCATGCAGAGCACGTTCATGTCGTCGTGCTCGACCCCCTGGTGGGCCGAGTAGGTGTCGTGGGACACGCCGGCGCGCACGCCGGGGACCTTGTTCGCCGCCACGCAGACGCCCACCGCGCTCCCACAGATCAGAACTCCCCGGTCGGCCTCACCGTTCCGGATCGCGAGGGCCACCTTCTCGGCGTAGTCCGGGTAATCCGCCGATGCCGTGTCGTACGTGCCCACATCCGTGACTTCGTGACCCTCCTCCCGCATCAGGCGGGCGAGATCCTCCTTGTAGCCGAAGCCCGCGTGGTCCGAGCCAATCGCGATGCGCATCGTCGACTCCTTCAGCGACCTGTCATGCGGCGTGTCATGCGACTTGTCATGCGACTTGTCATGCGAGCTGTCAGGCATCCCCGAGCACCCGTCGGGCATGCTCGAGCACGTTCTCCACGGTGAAGCTGAACCGGCGGAACAACTCCGGCGAGGGAGCGCTGGCCCCGAACCGGTCGATGCCGATTACCGCTCCTCGGTCTCCGACCCACTCCAGCCAGCCCTGGGTGGAGCCCGCCTCGATCGCCAGACGTTGCTCGATCTCCAGGGGGAGCACGGCGTCCCGGTACTGGGACGACTGCTCCCGGAACAGCTCCCAGCTCGGCATGCTGACGATTCGAGCATCCACGCCTTCCGTTGCCAGCGCGTCGCCCGCCTCCAGGGCGAGCGGCACCTCGGATCCACTCGCGATCAGGATGATGTCGGGCCGCTCTCCCGCCTCTCGCTTGAGCACGTAGGCTCCCTTTCTGAGGCCGGCCGCCCCGCCGAGTACCGAACGGTCGAGGATCGGAAGCTTCTGGCGCGACAGGACCAGCATCGTCGGCCCATCCAGGCGCTCGATCGCCGCCCGCCAGGCGCAGGCGACCTCCGTCGCGTCGGCGGGCCGAATCAGCTGCAAGCCCGGCATGGCGCGCAGAGAAGCCAGGTGCTCGATCGGTTGATGCGTCGGCCCGTCCTCCCCGAGCCCGATCGAGTCGTGCGTCATCACGTAGATGACAGGCAGGCCCATCATGGCGGCGAGTCGGATAGCGGGCCGGGCGTAGTCGGTGAAGACGAAGAACGTGGCGGCGTACGGGCGGACACCGCCGTGCAGCGCCATGCCGTTGCACGCCCCGGCCATGCCGTGCTCGCGAACACCCCAGTGAAGGTTGCGCTCGCCGGGTGACTCCGCCGACAGGCTCCCGGAGCTCGCGATGATCGTCTTCGTCGAGCCGGACAGGTCCGCACTCCCTCCGATGAGCCACGGAATCCGGTCGGCGATACCGTTCAGGACCAACCCGGAAGCGGCGCGCGTGGCGATCGGTCCATCCTCGGGCGCGAAGCGCGGGATCTCCTTGTCCCAGCCGTCGGGAGGGACACCCGCAAGCGCGAGCTCCAGGGCGGCGGCCTCCTCCGGGTACTCGGCAGCGTAGGCCGCAAGCCGGGCCTTCCACTCACCCTCGAGCTCCCGCCCGCGCTCTCCGAAATCCATGTGATCGGTGACCCTGGAGGGGACGAGGAACTTCGCGTCCTCCGGCCAGCCGTACGCGCGCTTGGTCAGGCGGATCTCCTCATCACCGAGTGGGGCCCCGTGGGCATCGGCCGTGTCTTGCTTGTGGGGGGATCCGTAGGCGATGTGCGAGCGCACGACGATGAGGGAGGGGCGCGCGCCCTCGTCCCGGGCCGCCGCGATGGCGGAGTCCAGCGCGTCGAGGTCGTTGGCTCGATCGCCGATGTTCTGGACGTGCCACCTGTATCCTTCGAAGCGGCGCTCGACATCGTCGGAGAGCGCGAGATCCGTGCTCCCCTCGATCGTGATTCGGTTGTCGTCGTACAGCCAGATCAGCTTGCCGAGACCGAGGTGGCCTGCCAATGAAGCGGCCTCGTGCGACGCCCCCTCCATCATGTCTCCGTCCGAGCAGATGACGTAGGTATGATGGTCCACGATACGATGGCCCGGGCGGTTGAAGACCGCAGCCAGATGGGCTTCCGCCAGTGCCATGCCGATCGACGCGATCAGTCCCTGTCCCAGCGGCCCGGTCGTCGTCTCCACGCCGGGCGCGTGGAAGGCCTCGGGGTGGCCCGGCGTGCGGCTCCCCCACTGCCGGAAGCTCCGCAACTCCTCCAGCGGAAGGTCGAATCCGGCCAGGTGCAGAGTGGCATAGAGGAGCATGGAGGCGTGCCCTGCCGAGAGGACGAAGCGATCGCGATCGAACCAGTCCGGATCGAGCGGGTTGTAGCGCATCTGTCGGGCGTACAGCGTGTAGGCGATCGGCGCCAATGCCATCGGGGCGCCGGGATGACCGGAGTTTGCTTGCTGCACCGCGTCCATGGCGAGCGTGCGAATGGTGTTGATCGAGAGCTCCTCGATCGGCATGCCCTGCAGGTCGACCTCTGCGTCGCCGTCCGCCAGCACGCCCGTTGCGCCTCCCGTCTCGGCTTCGGCCTCGTTCTCGCGCTCGGTCACTCGCTCTCCCATCTGCTCGGGCCTCTGCCTGGACCTCGGCTGTTTCTCATGCCCATGCCTCGCCGCTCAGCTCTCGCCGGCCTTCCCGCCGGCCGTCTCGTCCTCCGCCTGGTCGAGCAGTATGGCGACGAGCCGGTTCGTCGCGTCGAGCGCCGCCATCGCCGCCGTCCGTGCCATCGCTCCGCGGAGGGGAACGGCGCCCACGACCTGCGCGGACCGGTCGTCCGAGGTGCGCAGGCAGACGAGGGCCACGCTGGTGTCGAACGCGTGCACGACCTTGATGCCGACGAGGCGAAAGTACCCGGGGTCGCCGGTCGCCTCGCCGATCGCGGCGAGTGTGGCCTCGACCGCCAGCCGCGGCTCCAGAATGACATCGCCCACGCCGCTTGCCTCGCCGACGTACCGGCTCTCCGCTTCGTCGGAGTCTTCGCCCGGATCTTGGAGCGCGAGCGTGATTCGCACGTCGATGCGAGAGCCGGGGGTTCGGCTCGATTCCGCGGAGACAAACCGCAGTCTATGCTCGTAGCGTGAAGGCACGTCGCTTGTCCGTCATTGACTGGTTGGCCACCATGGTTGGGTCAGGAGTCGCCCTAAGCTATGCCCGCGCATTCAAGGAATAAAGACGACCTCGACCAGCGGCGTCCGATGAGCGCCGGGGAGTGGATGATCGTCACCGTATCCGGCCACGAACCAGGTCATGTGGTGGCGAGCGCCCTGCTCGAGCTGGGCGGAAGCAGCGTCCAGGAGATGCCGAATGGAGGGTGGGCGACGTGGCTCCGGCTTGCGGAGGGACCTGCATCGGCGGAACGACGCGTGCGCGACGAGCTCGGTATGCGCTTCGGCGAGTCCCTCCGGATCGCCTGCTCGATCGCTCCCGACGAGGATTGGCTGCGGGTGTGGCGGCGGGGGCTGGGTCCTCGCAGGGTCGGCGATCGAGTGGTCGTTGCGCCATCCTGGACGGCCGCGGAGGTCGAATCCCCGGAGCTTCTCGTCGAGCTGGATCCGGAGATGGCGTTCGGCACCGGCGAGCACGGGAGCACGCGGACGGCGATCCGCCTCCTCGCCAACACGGCGAGAGCCGGGAAGAAGGTCCTGGACGTAGGCGCGGGCAGCGGGATCCTTTCCATCGTCGCGGCCAAGCTCGGCGCCGAGGTGCTGGCCGTCGAGGCCGATGTGGAAGCCGTGCGCACAGCGGAGAGCAATCTACGGCGAAACGGCGTCGACACCCGGGTGCGGGTCGTGCACCTCCGGATCACCCGGGGCGTCCTCGAGCTTCTGAGCGGGGTTGCGTTCGACCTGATCATCGTGAACGTGGAGCGAAGCTTCACGGAGCCCCTCCTGCCGGCGCTCGCGTCACTGATGAAGGAAGGTGGCGAGCTGATCGTGGCCGGGATCCTGGAAGAGGAAGCTGCCGCCGTTCTACAGGCGGCCAGGCTCGCGGGTCTCGAGGTCGGGCAGATGAGCACCGACGAAGGGTGGTGGGCCGGCGCCTTTACGCTCATGGCGGTCGAGGCCTAGCTTCACCTCATGCGAGGCAACGAAGCTCCGTGAGCGCTTGGACGACCCTCTACGCGCCCGGCCTTCCGACGCATCCCGGAGCACCGGTGACCGTCGACGGCGATGAGGTCCGGCACATCCGCGCCGCTCGGCTCCGGCCCGGCGCGGAGCTCCGTCTTACGGACGGGGAGGGCAGGTTGTGGTCGGCCCGGCTGGACTCGCTCACGGGGGATCGGGCCCGGTGCGTGCTTCTCGAGACGATCTCACCGCCCCCCGACCTGAGGGTGGAGCTTGCATTCGGCATCGGCTCCAAGCAGCGAACGCTCTGGCTCGTCGAAAAGGCTGTCGAGCTCGGCGTGCTGGGCCTGCAGCCGATCGAGTTCCGGCGCTCCAGCTCTGTATCGGATGCCGCCCGGGCGCCCGTCTTCTGGGAGAAGGCGAGGCGCCGAGCGGCCGCCGCCCTCACGCAGTGCGGAGGCTCCCGGCTCCCGACCGTGGGGGCGCCTTGCTCTCTGGAGGATTACCTGCAGGGCCTGGCTTCGAGGGGAGACGGTCTGCGGGTCGCCCTGGAGCAGCACGGGGAAGATTCGCTGCCGGAGCTGCTGGCGAGCCGGCCCGGGGACAACGGCTGGATCCGCCTCCTGGTCGGGCCCGAGGGAGGGGTGGCGCCAGCGGAGCAGACCGCCTGCCGGGCCGGGGGCTTTCGCTTCGCGACGCTCGGCGAGAGGGTTCTGCGGTTCGAGACGGCGGCGATCGCGGCCGCCTCCGCCGTCAGTCTGATGGCGGGGCCGCTCACGCCGATGACCGGGTGCAAGCGCTCCGGAGAGAGGGACGCGGAGGTGGCTTCATGAGCTGCATCTTCTGTGGGATCGCGAACGGAGAGGTCGAGGCCGAGGTGATCGGCGAAGGGGATCGATGGATCGCCTTTCGCGATAACAATCCCCAGGCGCCGACGCACGTGCTCGTCGTGCCCCGCGAGCACATAGAGAGTCTCTCGGCGCTCGAAGAGTCACGGACGGAGCTGGCCGGCGAGCTGCTCAGGGCCGCGGCCTCCATGGCGCATCAGGAAGGTTTGAAAGCCGGATACCGGGTCGTTGCGAACACTTGGTCGGATGGCGGACAGACCGTGCCTCACCTGCACCTCCATCTGCTCGGAGGGCGCAAGCTACGTTGGCCTCCCGGTTGAGATGAACGAAGGCCCGGCCGTCTCGGCTGCGGCCGAGAGCGCTCGCGACCACGCCCTTCGGCTCCTCGAGTTTCCGCGTGCTCTGGAGCTCGTGGCCGACCGCGCGGGCAGCTCGCTGGGCGCGGAGCGAGTCAGGGCGCTCCGTCCGCTCTCCCATCGGGACGATGTGGAGGAAGCGCTGGCCGCGGCTGATGACATGGTCACTTTTCTCCTCCGCACCTCCGAGTGGGCGCCTCCCCCCATCCCGGATGCCCGCGGGGCGCTCAGGCGTCTCGATGTCGACGGCTCCGTGCTCGACGAGGCGGCGTTGAGAGACGTGGGCGTGTTACTCTCGTCGTCCAGGCGGGCCCGCCGGGACCTCGTCCGCCGATCGGACGACTTCCGCCGGTTGGCAGCTCTCGGCGGGCGCCTCCTGGAACGGAAGACGGAGGAGGAGCGGCTGGAGCGCTCGATCGACCCCTCCGGCGAAGTCGCCGACGGCGCCTCTCCGGCGCTGGGCAGGCTGCGGCGGCAGATGCGAGCCGAGCGGAGCTCGCTTGTGAGCCGGCTCGAGGGGTTCTCGGCAGGGCTGCCGGATCGGTTTCGTGTCCCCGACGCCTCGGTCACCGTGCGGAACGGGCGGTACTGCGTGCCGATCCGAAGGGAAGGGCGATCCCGGGTCGGTGGGATCGTCCATGACGAGTCGGCGAGCTCACAAACCCTGTTCATCGAGCCCACGTCGGTGATCGAGCCGATGAACCGGATTCGAGAGCTGGAGCTCGCTGAACGCCGTGAGGTGCAGAGGGTGCTCGCGGAGATGACGGACGAGCTTCGACCGTTCGCCGCGGAGCTGAGAGAGAGTCTGGAGGTGCTGTCGGAGCTCGACTCGCTCTTCGCACGCGCCTGCTACGCGTTGGAGCACGGCGGCTCGCGCCCGGCCGTCGGTGGGGAGGATGAACGGGGTCCGTACTGCGTGCGGCAGGGCTATCACCCGGTCCTTCGTGCGGTCGAGGAAGGGGCCGTCTCCTTCGATCTCGAACTCGACCCATCCGAGACCGTGCTGCTCGTGAGCGGGCCGAACGCCGGTGGCAAGACGGTCCTTCTGAAGGCTCTCGGGTTGATATCGGCGATGGCTCAGAGCGGCATAGTGCCGCCGGTGGGAGAGGGGACTCGCCTGCCCCTCTTTCAGAGGTTCTTCGCGATCATCGGTGACGAGCAGTCGATCGAGGCCTCGTTGTCGACGTTCAGTGCGCAGATCGGCATCCTTCGGCAGATCCTGGAGAGGAGTGACGGCCGGTCGCTCGTCCTCGTCGACGAGATCGGCAGCAACACGGATCCGGAGGAGGGCGCGGCCCTGGCAGCCGCGATGCTCCTGCGCCTGGCTGGACAGGCGGCGCTCACGGCGGTAAGCACCCATCTCGGCGATCTGAAGACGTTGGCCGGAGAGGATCCGAGGATCGTGAACGCCTCTCTCCAGTTCGACCCGGGCACGCTGAGGCCGACCTACCGGCTCTTACGCGATCGGCCAGGCCGCAGTTACGCTCTGGAGATATCGGAGCGGCTCGGCATACCGGAGGACGTTCTGGTGGCGGCCAGAGACCGGCTGACCGACGGATCCCGCGCCCTGGAGGTCGTCCTCGCGGAGCTGGAGGAGCGCGAGGGGGAGGCCGAGACCCTCAGGACGACGTTGGAGCGGGGGCGACGTGAGCTGGAGGGGCAGCAAGACCGCTTGGCGGAGCGCGTGGCCGAAGCGGAGCGCCTTCAGGCGGAGCTGGAGCGTCGTGAGCGGGCGCTCGAGCGGGGAGCGCGCCAGAACGCCGAGCGCTACCTGCTCGACGCGAGGAAGGAGGTCGAGGACGCCATCGCCGGACTGACGGCACGAATAGCCGAAGTGATGGAGGACCTCCGCTCCGCTCCCCCCGAGCAGCGGAGCGTCGTGAGCGAGGCGTCCCGGGCCGCCGCAACCGAGGCACGCCGGGCCGTCGAACGCGCGATCGAGGATTTGAGAGTCGGCGCCCCCGAGCCCTCGGAGGTCGCCTCGCCGGTCTCTCTACGGGTCGGAGATTCCGTTCGCGTCGCCTCGCTCGGAGGGGTGGGCCGGCTCCTGGAGCTGGGTGACGACCGCACCATCGTGGAGCTGGGCGGTGTGCGCATCACCGTGCCCCCCCACGTCCTCCGGTTGCACGAGGGGGGCGAGGAGAAGCCGGTGCGCCGAGGGACGTTCACGGCGCCGGTGCTGGAAGCGAGCCAGGAGGTGAATCTCCGAGGACTTCTGGTCGAGGAGATCGAAGCCGTCCTGCTGCCCGCGCTCGACGCGGCGATCCAGGCGGATCTTCCGTCGCTGCGTATCATACATGGAAAGGGAACGGGAGCGCTCCGCCGACGCGTGCAGGAGCTGTTGGCCGGCGATCGGCGAATCCCGAGCTTTCGCCTCGGCACACATCGGGAGGGTGGAAGCGGCGTGACCGTCGTGGACTTGTCGGAGCCCGGTTGAAGACCCCGCAGGAAGAAGATTCGTGGTAAGCGACGCCCTTGTCGAAGAGGTTCGCGCCCGCGCCGACCTCGTCGAGATCTGCGGCGAGCACGTCTCGCTCAAGCGCGTCGGCAAGAGCTATCGCGGCCCCTGTCCGCTTCACGGCGGGGAGGGCCCGAACTTCTCGATCGACGCGGATCGAGGGATCTACAAGTGCTTCGTCTGCGGGGAGGGTGGGGACGTCTTCTCCTTCGTCATGCAGCGCCTCGGCCTCGATTTCCCGGAGGCGGTCCGGCACGTGGCCGAGCGCGTGGGTGTCGTGATTCCGGATGAGAAGGACCGCGGGCCCGATCCGTACGCCGGTCTTCGCGAGGTCACCGCTTTCGCGGAGGAGTGGTTCCTCGCTCGCCGCAGGAGCGAAGGAGGTCGAGCCGCACGGGACTACCTGGCAGGCCGCGGCATCGATGACGAGACGGCGGATCGCTTCGCGGTCGGATTCGCCCCTGCGGGTTGGCGCGGGCTCAGGGATGCGGCGCGCGAGCGCGGCGTCGACGAAGAGGCGCTTCTCGAGGTGGGACTGCTGGCCACGAGCGAGCGCGCCGCCGAGCCTTACGATCGCTTCAGAAACCGCCTCATCTTCTCCATCCGGGATCTGCAGGACCGGTCGATAGGGTTCGGGGGACGGATGCTCGGGCCCGAGGAACGGGAGGCGCCCAAGTACATCAACTCGCCTGATTCGCCGATATTCGAGAAGGGTCGCTCGCTCTATTTGTTGAACGCGGCACGCCACGCCATGCGCCGCTCGAAGGCAGCCGTGGTCGTCGAGGGTTTCATGGACGCCGTGACGGTGCACCGCCACGGCTTCGAGAACGTCGTAGCGCCGCTCGGGACCGCGCTCGCCAGGCCACAGGCGGCACTGATCGGCCGGTACGCGCCGCAGGCATATCTGGCCTACGATTCCGACAAACCAGGTCGCAAGGCGAGCTTTCGCGCGGCGGACACGCTGCTCGAGGCCGGCGTCCACCCTCGCATCGTCACGCTTCCTCCGGGGGAGGACCCCGACTCGCTCTTTCGCCGGCTGGGCAGGGAGCGGTTCTCTGTCCTGCTGGATGACGCGATGGATGCGCTGGAGCTGAAGCTTCGGATGCTCGGGGAGCGTGGCTACTTTGACTCTGCCGAGGGACGGCGCACGGCGCTGGATCATCTCCTGAGCACCTTGCGGGCCGTGCGCGACCCTGCGCTTCGTGACATCTATATCGGCCGGGCCGCCGAGATGACCGGAGTGCGCCGCGAGACGATCGTGCACGAAGTGGCCAGGGAGCCGAGGCGCGTCGCCCCGCGCTCCGGAGCGCTGCGGCGGCCCCGACGCGGCTCCGGGAAAGGTCGCGGCGACCGCGAGGCGGGGGCTGAGAGGAGCCTTCTCCTTCTTCTGGTGAGAGATGCCTTGTTGACCGAGGGTGCGACGGAGCGTGCCTGGATTTGCCGTGCCCTGGATGATGGCGTAAGAACCGAGCACTTTCAGGACCCGGCGTATCTCGCGCTGTTCGGTGCCCTGAGCGACAGGTACCGGAAGAGCGAGGGCGCGGACGCTGCGGGGCTCGTCGAAGCCGTTCCGAGCGATCTCCGGGGGCTTGTCGAAGGACTGCTCGGTGACGCCACCGAGCTCACGCACCCGGAGGAGATCTACGAGGCGTCCGTGGAGCGGCTTATCTGCCGGCCGGCCGAGCGGCGCCTGAGGGAGATCCGACGCGAGATGAAGCTGGCCGACGAGGCGCAGAAGAAAGAGCTTCTACGGGAGCAGCTGAAGATACGGGCCGGGCTGCCGGAATCCGAGAAGGCGAGGTTGGCCCTCGTCCTGGACTGGCTGGAACGTCCCGAGCCTTCCGACTTCGAAGAGTGGCGAGGAAATGGATGATACGACGGCCCTAGATACTTTCGAGGCGCTTCGGAGCCTCGAGGACATCGACCGTAACCTGGCCGGATTCGCGGCGCAGCTGGAGGCTCTCTCGCCCGAGCTCTTCGAGTCGGAGCGTCGGACGGCCGAATTGGAGGTGCGGGCCGAGGCCGTCGCGAAGCGTGCGGAAAAGGCCGAGAGCCGCCTCCGCAAGTCGGAGCGGGCCGCGAAGGCAGGACGCGAGACCCTGAAGCGGCTTCAGCAGCGAGGGCAGGAAGTGCAAAACCTGAAGCAGCACACGGCCGTGCGAGCCGAGACCGATGCGGCCCGACGGAATCTGGAGGATGCCGAGGACGAGCAGCTGCAGTGGATGCAGGAGGTCGAGGAGGCGAAGGCGGAGCTCTCCGTTCTGAAGGGCCGGCTCACGGAGGAGCGGGCTGCCTACGAGGGGCTGAAGAGCGAGACGAGCGCGCGGCGAGCGGAACTGGAGTCTCAGATCCTGGTTGAGCGGGATCGCCGCGCAAACC
>Ga0255053_10001447_pt1 | contig 13115 bp, 10 predicted proteins | sample JV7_2_22_MG_FD_188635 | JGI IMG/M metagenome (GOLD analysis project Ga0255053, IMG submission 188635) | Seawater microbial communities from Jervis Inlet, British Columbia, Canada - JV7_2_22 | ecosystem: Environmental > Aquatic > Marine > Inlet | place: Canada: British Columbia | collected...
TCCCACATACGTGTCGGCACAGTTGGTCTTTGGTCGCACTGCCGAGAAGCTGGGGAATCTGGTCGAAGCTCTCGAGGCGTACCGAAATATCGCGGAAGTCAGCCAGCTCGCCAAGAGTCGTGCACTGAGTCTCGAACCTCGGGCGGTGGAAATCATGTCCTTGCGGATCGAGGACTCCCTGGACAAGGGGCACACCGCAGAGGCGGAAAACCAGCTCGTGCGGTTGCAGGAATGGGCACCGAAGGCTGATCGTACCCTCGAGCTCACCGCGCGCGTTGCCAGGGCGTCGGACAATCGTCCTGACGAGCTGGAGGCCCTGCGCAGCCTGACCGTGCGTAGACCCGACGACCGGGATCTGTTGGCGCGACGTGGCCAGCTGGAGTTGGAGATCGGCGACCCAGCGGCGGGGATGAGACTCTTCGAGGATCTGGCCGCAAGGTATCCGGACGACCCCGAGGTGGAAGGAGCATTGGTGCGCGCGAGGTTTCTCTGGCGATTGCAGCTGCTGCCAGCCGAAGTCGAAGCGCTGGCCGACAAGATGGAGCTGACCAGGGCCGATCTCGCGGCCATGGTCTATTGGCTCTTCCCCGACATCCGTTACGGTCGAGCGGGCGGTGCCAGGATCGCCAACGATATTCTCGAACATCCACAAAGAGATCAGATCGTCAGGGTCGTCAACTCCGGCATCATGGACGTCGACCACAGTCTCCACCGGTTCGAGCCCTATCGTTCACTCAGGCGCAACGAGGCCATGACCGCGATGCTCCGTCTTCTGGCACGGCGACAACCTCCTTTCGCCTGTCTGGGTGGTGCGGCAGCGCCGAACTCTGCCCAGGAAGTCTGCAATGTTTCGATCGCCTGCGGTCTGGTTGAAAACGAGCTGGACTGCCTGCCGACGGGGCCGGTCCCTGGCACTGAGGCGCTGGACTTGTGTCGGCGGACCCAAGAGCATCTGGGCGCTGAGTAGGCCGCAGAAGGCTCCCGGCGGCGTGATACCATTTGCGCCGTAGTCCCATGGCCTCGATCGTTCACCTCCACCTCCACAGTCAGTACAGCCTTCTGGATGGCGCTAATCGCCTGAATGATCTTCTGGATGCGGCGCGTTCGGCGGACATGCCGGCCATGGCACTTACCGATCATGGCAACATGTTCGGGGCCATCGAGTTCTACAACCGTGCCAACGCCGCCGGCGTCAAGCCGATCATCGGGATGGAGGCCTACGTGGCTCAGGGGAGCCGGACCGATCGGACTCCCAGTCGCAGCAGCAGCAACCACCTGGTTCTGCTAGTGCGCAACGAGACCGGCTATCGCAACCTGATCAAGCTGACCTCCCAGTCCTACCTGGAGGGTTTCTACTACAAGCCGCGCGTCGATCTGGAGCTCCTGAGGGAATACAGCGATGGGCTAGTCTGCCTTTCGGCCTGTCTCAAAGGCAAGGTGAATCAGCAGATTCTCGCCAACCGGGAGTCCGAGGCCCTGGCGACGGCGACAGAGTTCCGTGAGATCTTTGGCGACGAGAACTTCTACCTGGAGCTCCAGGATCATGGCATCGAGGAGCAGAGGCTGGCCAACGAGGTCCTGCGCCGCATCTCCCGTCGTACCGGCATTCCCACAGTTGTCACCAACGACTGCCACTATCTCCGGAAGTCGGACGCCTTCGCCCATGACGTCTTGCTCTGTATCGGCACCCAGCGAACCTTGGCCGATACCGACCGATTGCGGTACGCCTCGGAGGAGTTCTATCTCAAAAGTGCCGACGAGATGTTCAGCCGCTTTCCAGACGATGCCAAGGCCATTGAGAATACTGTGGCCATCGCCGAGCGCTGCAATCTGGAAATCCCTGCCGGTGAATTTCATCTACCCGAGTTTCCTGTGCCTTCCGGCTACGATCTCGACAGTTACTTCGAGCGGGCCGTTACCGAAGGCTTCGAGGAGCGACTCCATGATCTGCGGCACAGTGACAGTCGATATGGCAAGCAGATTCCCGAGGAGCTCTATAGGGAGCGCCTTCGGCGCGAGCTGCAGGTCATCAAGCGGATGGGTTTCTCGGGCTATTTTCTGATTGTCTGGGACTTCATCCGCCACGCGCGCGAGAACAAGATCCCAGTGGGCCCGGGTCGAGGATCGGCCGCGGGGTCGCTAGTGGCATACAGTCTGCGGATTACGGACATCGACCCCCTGCGCTACGACCTTCTCTTCGAGCGCTTTCTCAATCCCGATCGGGTCAGTCTGCCCGATATCGACATCGATTTCTGCATGCGCCGCCGGGGAGAAGTGATTCAGTACGTCAGCGAGAAGTATGGTCGCGATCGCGTCGCGCAGATCATCACCTTCGGAACTCTGGCTGCCAAGGCCGTTCTGCGAGACGTCGGCAGAGTGATGGGGATCCCATATGCGAAGGTGGACCGGATCGCCAAGCTGATTCCTGATATGACGCGGTCCCTCAGTGAGGCCGCGAAATCGGTAGATGCCCTGGCGGCGGAACTCGACAGGGATCCCGAGGTTCGCCAGATCGTCGAGGTGGGAACCCGTCTCGAAGGCTTGACGCGCCACGCGTCTCTGCATGCAGCAGGTGTCGTGATCACACCGCGGCCCATAGCCGAGCTTGTCCCCCTCTACAAGACCAGTAAGGACGAAGTCGTTACCCAGTGGGACAAGGACGTAATCGAGGACCTCGGGCTTCTAAAGATGGATTTTCTGGGGCTGCGTACCCTGACGGTCATCGACGATACCTTGGAGATCCTGGCGCAGCAGGGAGTAGAGCTCGATCTGGACGCGGTGCCTCTCGATGATCCGGATACCTATTTGCTCTTCTGCGACGGACGTACCAGCGGTATCTTCCAATTCGAGTCGTCTGGCATGAGGGACCTGCTGCGACGGGGGCAGCCGACACAATTTGCCGATCTTGCCGCTTTCAATGCTCTGTACCGTCCAGGCGCCCTGTCGGTCGGGATGGTGGAGGAGTACATCAAGCGCAAACAGGGCAAGAAGGCCGTCCGCTACATCTCACCAGAGACCAAAGAGATTCTCGAGGAAACCTACGGGGTCATCGCCTATCAGGAGCAGGTGATGCAGATCGCTGTGGAGGTCGCAGGATTCTCCCTGGGAGAGGCCGACATTCTGCGCCAGGCCATGGGAAAGAAGAAGCCCGAGGTCATGGCCGAGCAGAAGGAGAAGTTCGTCGAAGGCGCCGCTGCGCGAGGGGTACCTAGCCGCAAGGCAAGGGAGCTCTGGGAGTACATCGAGCCCTTCGCGGGCTACGGTTTCAACAAGAGCCATAGCGTGGCCTACGCCATGCTCGCGTACAAGACCGCCTACTTGAAAGCTCATCATCCCGTGGCATTCATGAGCGCCATGCTGACGTCGGAGATGTCATCCAAGGACAACGTGGCCAAGTACTTCCAGGAGTGTCGGGGTATGGGCATCGCTGTCCTGCCGCCGGATGTCAACGAGAGCTCCTGGTCCTTTACCGCGGTCGGCGACTCCATCCGCTTCGGTCTGGGGGCCGTCAAGGGCATCGGGTCCTCAGCCGTGGAGTCGATCTTGGCCGCCAGGAGGGAGTCGGGTCGATTTGAAAGCCTGATGGACTTCGCGTCGAAGGTCGATCCCCGGGCCCTCAATCACAAGGCTTTCGAGTGTCTGATCAAGGCAGGCTGCTTCGACAGCCTGGGCGCCCGGAGGCGTGCCAACTTCGAAGTTCTGGACCGCGTTCTGGGATACGCCCAGAGACATCGTCGGGAACAGGAAGAAGGGCAGGGGAGCCTGTTCTCGGGCGGTGGCGGCCCCATTGGGCCGATGCCCGATCCCGAGACCTCCCCATGGCCAGAGCGGGATCGCCTGCGGTATGAGAAAGAGGCCCTCGGTTTTTATCTGACCGGTCACCCCTTGTCGGAATACGCCGATCGTCTCCGACGTCTTGCGAACCACGACACGGCATCCCTTCGGGCCGGCGCCGAAGGCTCGGTTTCCGTGGGTGGACTGATCACTCGAATCCGTCAAAACAAGATCAAGAGTGGTCCCAACGCGGGTCGAATGATGGCGCGTTTCGTTCTGGAGGACCTGGCTGGCACCGTGCCTGTAGCGGTCTTTGCGGACAAGTTGCAGGAGTTCGGCTCCCTGATCAAGGACGAGCTGATCGTGGTGGTCAAGGGGTCGGCCCGTGATCGGGGAGCCGAGGTGGAGCTGACGCTGGAAGACCTTTTCTCGGTCGAGCAGGCAGAAGACGAATTAGTGGACGAGTTGCGACTCGACCTGTCAGCACGACTGTCCACCAGCAAAATGCTGGAGCTGCGCGATCTCCTGATGGAGAACTCCGGCGATCTGCCGATCCGGATGAGCCTGCTCCTGGATGGACGGCAGGTCACCATTACCCCGGAGGATCGGTTCCGTGTCCGTCTGGACGACGGGCTCATCGAGTCGATCGAGCGGATCATCGGTCCGGGAACGGTCAAGAAGCACCACACCGCGCCTATCTCCCAGGCTGTCCATTGACGCCATAGGAAGCTGATGCCGGCCGATCCGACAGTTGCGGCCCTGTTGGCCGAGCGCGCTTCGGCCGGTCAGAAACGGATACTGGCGGCCGTTGCGAGTCTCGCCTCTCGCCTGGAGGCCCCGACCTATATGGTGGGTGGGGCAGTCCGGGACCTCCTGAAGACCGGGAAACTCAAAGATTTCGATTTCGTGGTCGAGGGAGACGGTCTGGCTCTGGCCAGACTCCTGGCGCAGGAACTGGAAGCCAGAGTCAAGACTCACGAACGGTTTCTCACTGCAGAGATCTGGTCCACGGAGTTCAGGCTGGATGTGGTCAGCGCAAGAAGCGAGGTTTACGGACAACCGGCCGGGCTGCCCACGGTGACCTCTGGATCGCTGGAGGACGATCTGGCCCGGCGGGATTTCACAGTCAATGCCATGGCAGTGACGCTGTGGCCCGCAGGTAGAGACGCACTGATCGATCCCTTTGAAGGTCGTCGGGACCTGGAGCAGGGCTGGCTGCGGATTCTCCATGAGCACTCCTTCTTCGATGATCCGACACGAATATTGCGGGGCGTCCGGCTCGGTTCCCGGCTTGGGTTGCAGCTGGAACCGGCAACCGACGCTCTAGCCGTGGCCGCGATCGAATCTGGAGCTTTGACTCCTCTGTCGGCCGATCGACTCCGGCGTGAGTTGATTCTGTTATTGGAAGAGAGCAGGGTGCGTGCGAGTCTCCACGATTTGGAGAGGCTCGGCTTTTTCGAGATTCTCGGCAGGTCGAGAACGATATCCCCCGCCGAATGGGAGGCAGTGCAAGGGATTGCAGAGCTGCGGACGCACTGGCGAACCGGTGAACCTCCGATGACAGAAGTGCGGTGGTGGCTGGCTTTTTTGATGAGCCTGTACATTGCCGAGCCGCCCTCGAGTCGCTCCTCCCTGGCAGCTCGTGTGGGGCTCGATGACGGTCTGCGGCGAATCTTCATGGACTTTCCAGACCGCATTGATCGTGTGATGTCGAGCCTCTCGGATTCCGGCATCGAACCGCACACGGTATCCGAGATCGTGGGGGAGCTCACCCCGGAGGAGCTGGTCCTAGTCGTCGCGACTGCAGGGGGGCAAGCTCATGCCTGGCTCGAGAATTGGCTGGAAGAGGTCGGTCTTGTTCGGCTTCGAATCGGGGGTGGTGATCTGATCAACGAGGGGTTTCCACCAGGACCGGAGATCGGAGTGGCGTTGCAGGCGACCCTGGATGCCAGGATGGACGACATCATCGGTCCCGATGAGGAACTGGGGTTTGCCATCCGTCAGCTCATGGGAGAGAGGTCTGGAGGGGAATCGTAGGAATGCCTAGCAGTAGAGATCTGGCCAGGGTATGCGGAGTCATCGCTCTGCTGGTTGGGGTTGCCTTGCGAGTCGAGGCGCAGGGTGAGCAGAAAGCGCAGAGCGCGCGGACCTGGGAGGTTGTCCGCCGCGACTGCCGCACCTCCATCTCCCGGCAGGAGATCACCCTGTTCGGCAACGGGACCCTGCGTTTGAAGTTGCGGACGGAAGACAAGGACGAGCTGCGCCTGGCGGAGCTGAATCCCGATGAAGTGCAGGCCTACATTCGAAGACTCGAGGACGAGGACCTTTCGGAGGTCGATGAAGGACATGAAGAAATTATCGGTTCGCTGATCGAGAGGTGCAGTCTTTTCCTCGATCTTCCAGATCGTGAACCCGAGAGGTACTACTTCGGCCGATTCGACAGTATGCCGCTGACTCTCGCCCGTTTGAACTCCATCGTCGACGACATGTTCGTAGAGGTAGAACAGTTGGCACCCGAAGGTGGTCTGCCCCGAAACTACTTCCCCGAGCCCGGCGATATCTTGGAGCGTACCGACGGTCACCTGTTCGAGGTCATCGCGCTTACCAGCGACAGGAAAGGCGTGGAGCTTCAGGGACGCGATGATCCCCTGACGATCTTTGTGGCACTGGATTCTCTACGCCAACTCTTTGTGGCGCTCGTGGAACGACGAGAGTTCCCTTGAGATCGGGTGTCCGGATTGCCGGCGGTCGATTCCGGGGCCGAATCGTCGGCACCCCTTCTGGCGTCCGTCCCACAGCCAGCAAAGTGCGCGAATCGCTCATGGATATCTGGTCGCAACGGCTGCCGGGAGCTCGCTTCTTGGAGCTCTTCGCCGGTACCGGAGCCGTTGCTCTCGAAGCCATCAGCCGAGGAGCAGCCAGCGCGGTGCTGGTGGAGAGGGATCCCGGAGTGTTGGTCCAGTTGTGGGAGAATTGTGGGGACCTCGCCGGGTCCAAGACGGACGTTCTCGCACTGGATCTGCCTGCCGGTCTGGCGCCGGAACGATCGTCGATCAAAGGCCTATTCGATCTGATCTTCGCCGATCCACCCTACGAATTCGCGGCCTACCCGGAGCTGATGAAGAGAGCGGTAGCACTGCTTGACGACAACGGCGAGCTGGTGATCGAGCACGGCTGGCGAGATGAGCTCCCAACAGAGGTCGACCCCCTTATGCAAACAGACCGGCGCCGATATGGTGACACCTGCCTCAGCTTCTACCAGTTGGTAACCGACCTTCAGGACTGAACAAAGAAGGCCAGCTCTTCGAGGTGGATCCTCACATCGACGCTCCTGGCCCTGATCTCCGGATTCACCTGTAGTTGCACGGGTGCGAAGTTGAGAACAGCGCGGATTCCAGCTTCGGTCAGGGCATCGCAGGTCCTCTGGGCGGATCGGGGAGGCACCGTGAGCACTGCGATCTTTGCTCCGGTATTCGGAATCACCTGGGGGACCTCACTGACGTGGTGGATTTTGAAGGCACCGACTTTGCTACCCACTTTTCTCCGGTCGGAATCAAAAGCGGCAACGATGCGGAATGCACCACGATTAAGCTCGAGATAACGGGCTAGAGCACCACCCAGGCGACCCATGCCGACAACGACGATCCGCTGCTCACGGTCCAAACCGAGGATGGTGCGAAGCCTCGTGATGAGCGCTTCGACCTCGTATCCGGTACCGCGAATGCCAAACTCGCCGAACTGAGTGAGATCCTTGCGGATCAACGGTGCCGAGAGTTGAAACTGCTTGGCGAGCTGTTTGGAGGAAACTCTGGCGATGCCCTGATCCCGCAACTGGGTCAGGCAGCGCAGATAGATCGACAACCTGTTCAGGCTGAGGGGGGAAACATCCGTCGGTTGATCGCTCATGGACGAGCTGCAGGCTGTAGAGTAGGGTCGTCTCTAAAGAAACCGTCGGCCGCTCGTGAATATTTTCACAAGCAACCCGGCAAGACAAGCGTTGGGGTCACTCAGGATCAGAGGGAAAAAATGAAGCTGGTGCGAAAGGGGGGACTCGAACCCCCACACCCTTGCGGGCACAAGAACCTGAATCTTGCGCGTCTACCAATTCCGCCACTTTCGCTCCGGACTGGCATTCTAGGAAGGGGACCTCGAGGTGTCAAATGACCGGCAGATTGGGATCGATCCTGTCTTGCGAACGGATGTTCTCGAGTTTCTTGAGAGTCGGAAGCGGAAGGGCGCAACATCGGATGCGGTAAGAGACGCTCTGGTGCGGCGATGGGAGGGGAATCAGCTCGAAGGGGCCCTCGAGCATCTACAGCGAAGCGGGGAGGCCGTCGAGTGGAATCGCCGCTGGTACGTTCTGCGCTATATCGATTTCGAAGTGGGGAGCGTTCGGCTGCTGGAACGGGGCGACGCCTTGATCCGCACGGGTACCGGCGGCGAGGCGGGTTTCTTCGTCCGGCGGCGCAACCTCAAAGGGGCCATGGACGGCGACCTGGTGCTGTTGAAAAGAACACGTGGCAAGCGCCGGCCCAAGTCGGCGATCCAGCTGCCCGAGGCCGCCGTGGCCCGAGTCCTGAGTCGTCGACACTCGCAGGTGGTGGGCACCGTGGAGGCTCGCGGCCAGCGGCGATGGCTGGTTCCCTTTGATCCCAAGTTGAATCTCGATCTCGAGATCGAGGGCAAGAGAAGAACAGCCGATGACGAATTCGTCGTTGTCGAGGTCACTTCGTACCCGACCACCGGGAAAGGAGCTGCGAGAGGAAGGGTCACCGAGGTCCTGGGATCACCGTCGACACCCGGTGTCGATGTCGCAGTCGTTCTGCGGCACTTCGATATCCCTGAGGATTTCGCAGCGGACACTCTGGCAGCGGCAGAGGCTCTGCCCGAGGATCCGAACCCGGAAAGCTTTGCCGGGAGGGAAGACCTGCGAGACAAGACTGTGATCACCATCGACGGGGAGTCGGCGCGAGACTTCGATGATGCTATCTCCGTCGAGCGGCTGCAGGATGGCGGCTTTCGACTCGGTGTCCATATCGCCGATGTATCCGCATATGTGGCGGAGGGCTCAGCCCTTGACACCGAGGCCTATCGACGGGGCACCAGCGTCTACTACCCGGACCGAGCCATCCCCATGCTGCCGGAGAGACTCTCCAACGGACTCTGCTCGCTCCGACCCGAGGTGCCGCGGCTGACCCTTTCGGCGTTTCTGCGGTTCGACTCGCAGGGCGTAGTCCAGGAGCGGCGGTTTGCCGAGACGGTTATCTGCAGCACTCAACGGATGACCTACGACGGCGTTCAGCAGATTCTCGAAGGCGACCGCAACGAGCACACGCAGGAACGGCCGGAGGTCCTGGAACTTCTCGACACCGCGAGAGATCTTATGAAGAGGCTCCTGGAGCGCCGGTCGGATCGGGGCTCCATCGATTTCGATCTACCGGAAGGGGATGTGATCCTGGATGGCGAAGGCTTTACTGTGGGGGTCAGACCGGAGAAGAGAACCGTGGCGCACCGGATCATCGAAGAATTCATGATCGCGGCTAACGAGGCCGTTGCCACCGAGCTGAGTGGGCACGAGATCCCAACGATCTTCAGGATCCATGCGGCTCCCAATCCGAAGGATCTCGAGGAGCTGCGTTTCGTGCTCTCGGAGCTCGGCATCCAACTCGAAGGAGACCTGGAGGCTCTTCACCCGAGCGCCTTGCAGCGTGTTCTGAGGGAGATAGAGGGCCGGCCTGAAGAGTCCTTCGTCTCCTTCATGGTGCTGCGTTCGATGCAGCGAGCTATCTACCATCCCGAGTCCAGAGGCCACTATGCCCTGAGCTCAGATCACTATCTGCACTTCACCTCTCCCATCCGCCGTTATCCGGATCTAGTGGTCCACCGTCAGCTCAAAGAGTTGTTGAGAGGTGACGAGCCCGATGCAGATGAGGTCGATCTGATGATCAGATCTCTGCCTGCTGTCGCCGAGCACTGCTCCAACACCGAGCGCCGTGCTGAACAGTCGGAACGCCTCCTTCTGCAGTGGAAGCTGGTCCGATTCCTGGCCGAACAGGTCGGTGAGGTGTTTCAGGGCCGCATAACCGGAGTTCAGCCCTTCGGCTTGTTCGTGCAGCTCAAAGGATACTTTGTCGATGGCCTGGTACCGATTCGGTCGCTGACCGATGATTTCTATGTATTCGAGCCCGAGAGCCACCGTCTGGTGGGTCGATCTTCCTCTCGGCGATACCGGCTCGCGGATGAGGTGGAGGTGGTTCTCAAAGGCGTCGATCTGCGTCGGAGAGGTCTCGAGCTGCGTCTTGCACCGAAATCCCAACTGCTAGACTCGAACTGATGCGAGATCTCGGTCGACTCTATGTTTCCGCTCTCCTGGTGATCCTTGGCCTGTCCTGTGGCGGGACCTCCCAGTCCACTCAACAGGTTGACCGGCAGGAGATCCAAGCGACTCTGGAGGCCTATCTGCCCCTGCTGGCAGATGCCTATTTCACCGGCGATCTGGGTCCACTCGAACCCCATGCGGCGCAGAAGGAGGTCTCGAGTGTTCATAAGCGGGTCTCGGATCTCGCCCTTCAGGGCCGGACGCTGAAACCGACGCTACGATCGGTGACGGTCGAAGAAGTCAAGGTGTGGAACTACTCCAACGCCCTGGTGACCACCCACGAAGTCTGGGATCTGGAGGTCTTTGCCACCGGTTCCGATCAAATCTTGGCCAAGGAGTACGAACAGCCCAACCGCGTCAAGTACCAGCTCAAACGCGACCAGGACTCCTGGCGAATCCTCTTTCGCGAGATCCAAGAGTAGGCCCATGGAATCAACGTCCACGGTGGCGATCGTCGGTCGCCAGAACGTGGGCAAGTCGACGCTGTTCAATCGACTCTTGGGACAGCGTAAGGCCATCGTCCACAATCGTCCTGGCGTCACGCGTGATCGGATTACCGGTCAGGCCGAGCTCGAGCTCGACCGCCATGTCCTCTTGATCGACACCGGCGGTCTGGTCCCCGGGGATGATCCGCTTGGACTGAACCAGCAGGTGCTGATCGCGGTGGAGGAGAGCGATCTGGTCCTGTTCGTGGTGGATGGCAAGGATGGCCTGGTTGCTGCCGACGAGAAAGCCTGGCAGGAGCTTCGAGGCTTTGGGAAGCCGACGATTCTGGTGGTCAACAAGGGCGATACTCGGGTCGCCCAGGATTCCCATTACGAGTTCTACCAGCTTGGGATCCAACCGCTAGTCCTACTCTCGGCGGAGCACAATGTCGGTGTCGGCGAGCTTCGCGAGCAGATCGCTGAGCTACTGCCCACTCCACCCAAGATAGAAGAGGACCTGGGACCTCGATTGGCCATCGTCGGCCGGCCCAACGTCGGCAAGTCGTCCCTTCTGAATCGTCTACTGGGACAAGAGAGATCCCTGGTCTCGGAGATGCCCGGCACCACGCGTGATCCTGTCGATACAGTAGTGTGGTGGGACGACACGCCGTACGTCCTGGTCGATACAGCCGGCATCCGCCGCCGTGGCCGGACTGCAGATGCCCCTGAGGAGGTGGCCATCATGATGGCGCGTCGGCAGCTCGAGCAAGCCGATCTGGCCCTGTTGGTGGTGGATGCATCCCAGGGTGTCACCAGCGGCGATCTCGCGATCGCCGGTACCGCCTGGGAGCTCGGACGGGCCAGCGTGGTCCTGGCCAACAAATGGGACCTTCTCGATGAACCTGGCAGAGAGAATCTAGAGGAGTCCTGGGAGCGGCTCGACGAGATCCTGGCAATCCCGCCCCGGGTCAACATCTCAGCACTGTCGGGTCGCAGCGTCCAGAAGATCTTTCCGGCTGTCGAGGAGATCCTGGAGAGATACCGGCTGGAAGTCGGAACGGCTGATCTCAACCGTCTCTTCGAGAGCTTCGTGCAGCAGCATCAGCCACCGGCCATGGATGGGAAGGCCTGGAAGGTGCTCTACGCGACACAGGTCAAGACCGCACCACCCACCTTCATGCTTTTTGCCAATCGGAAGATGCCCCGGCAATCGCCCTACCGGCGATATCTCGTCAACAGTCTGCGCCGGGAGCTGGGGCTCGAGGGCGTGCCAGTCCGCTTGGTGATCCGACAAAGATAGTCTGCTCTAAACCACTTGCTGGGGAAGAGTTATCGTCATATACTTCATGTAGATTCTTTGAAGTAAAACCTTAACTTATACCTTCAAGAATCACTGCGGTCAATGAAATGGCTAACAAGCGGCAAGATCCCAGTGAACGCAGCGGCCTGACCAAGGCCGACCTGACCAAGCTCGTCTACGAGCTCCACGGCGGGCTCACCAAGCACGAAGCGGCTGAAGTGGTGCAGACGATTCTGCACTCGGTCAAAGACACCCTGCTCGAGGGACGGACAGTCAAGATCCAGAACTTCGGTGTCTTCGAGGTCACCGATCGCCAAGGTCGCGCCGGGGTGGATCCGATCAGTGGGGAGCGCATCTACATTCCGCCCCGCAAAGGCCTGAGCTTCCGACCCTCATCGAAGGTCAAACGTCTGGTTTCCGAGACCCGTCGAGACGACGCCTGAAGGCAGGTGAACGGCTTCAGAACCCAGCCGGAGGATTTGTACGGTGGCGACGAAGAAGCTTTACTTCAAGATCGGTGAGGCCTGCAAGAAGCTCGACATTCAGCCCTATGTGCTGCGCTACTGGGAAACCGAGTTCCCAGCCCTCAGCCCCAACAAAAGCAAGTCAGGACAGCGGGTCTATTCCACCAAGGACCTGCAGGTCATCGGCCGCATCAAGGAGCTCCTGTACGAAGAGGGCTTCACCATCGCCGGGGCCAAGAAGAAGCTCGAAGGCGAGCTCAAGACCGGCCTCAAACCTCTCCGCAAAGAAGGTGAATCAGGAGCTTCAGATGACACCGAAGAGGTAGCCGAGGCATCGGCAGAGGCGACTCCACCACCTGCAATCGATGCGGAAACGGTGAAGGAGCTCGAGGCGCTCCGCAAGGGAGTGCATAAGGCTCTCAAAGAAGCGCAGGGCATCCTGGAGTATCTGGACTCCGACAAGAAAAGCAGCTAGAGTCCGTTTCCCGGTCGGGACGTGGCGCAGCCTGGTAGCGCACCTGAATGGGGTTCAGGGGGTCGGGAGTTCAAATCTCCCCGTCCCGACCAATTAAGCCCCCTAAAGTCAAATACTTACAAGGGCCATCGGCTGGGCGGTATCTCGGCGTTGACCGCCAAAGGTGACGTATAGGTGACGATCAGCATTCGCGAAAGCAAACTCGCCTAGCCCCCCTGCCGTTCGTCCCTCCTGCGGCCTCTGAGGGCCAGCGGAGGGCAAGAAAAGGCCGGGCGCGAGGCCCGGCGCTAGACACAAG
>Ga0255053_10001448_pt1 | contig 13114 bp, 13 predicted proteins | sample JV7_2_22_MG_FD_188635 | JGI IMG/M metagenome (GOLD analysis project Ga0255053, IMG submission 188635) | Seawater microbial communities from Jervis Inlet, British Columbia, Canada - JV7_2_22 | ecosystem: Environmental > Aquatic > Marine > Inlet | place: Canada: British Columbia | collected...
GAATTCGGGCGGGTGCCCGGACGGGTTGAGTAGGAGACTGACCGTGCCCTTGTTTTCGAATAGAGATTCAATCTGCCAACGGTCCGCTGTGAGGAAGGGCTCGTAAGGCTGCTGGATGCCCAGGGCCACAACTTCCGCCTCTGCGGCCCGGTACCCAAGCTCATGCTCAACGACCTTTCCCTTCATTCCGACGAGGCCTGCAGCAAGCCTCTCGCTCATGTGACCTTCGATCCCGAGTATCAGCGGTGCGATGCTCTTGACTGCGTAGACTCCACAGGGTGGGTCGCCGCAGCTGCCATCAGTGTGAGGCACCTCGTCCTCGATTCCTATCGTCAGGCACTCGGCTTTCATCTGTGATGTTGTCCACTTCTGCCGGTAGCCGTGGAATCCAGCGGGCCCGACGTCCCAGATTCGAAAGCCAAGGACCGGCACCGGCGACCACGCCTCGACATGGTTGTCGAGTAGAGAGGCAATGGCCTCAGAAAGGACAAGTTCCATTGTCTTGTCCACCCCGTCCGATTCCGTTTCGAGGGTCTCGAGTCTCGCCTCGAGTTCGGTAATTTCGGCTCGGATGTGCTCCATCCTTGTCTTCCGACGCCTGAGGGAGAGCTGAAGCTGCTCTAGCTCCGGTGGAAGACGCTTCATGCCGTAGCGCTTGTAGAGATGACGCCACTCCTCGAGCAGTCGGTTCAGGTTCGGGTTGCGTGTCGTCATCGAGACGAACGAAGCTAGCGGAAAACGAACATATGTTCGAGAACTCTGTCTCGATTGTTTTCGCGGACCTACGATCCTGCTGATGCCGACGTGGCGAATAGATCTCTCTTATGACGGCACCGGCTATCGGGGTTATGCCAGCCAAGTTGGGCTGAGAACCGTGCAGGGCGAACTGGAGTCGGCCCTGGAAACGATTCTGGGCACAGGGGTCGTCACATCGGTTGCGGGGAGAACCGATGCCGGAGTCCATGCCCGCCACCAGGTCGTTTCGTTTCAGCATCCCGATGTGGATCCGGTCCCTCTCGCCCGCTCCCTCAACGGGATCCTGGGGCCTGAGATGTCGTTCATGGCGATCTCCGAGACCCAAGAAGACTTCAGCGCCAGGTTCTCGGCGACGTGGCGCCGCTACCGGTACCTCATCGACCGAGGCCCTGCTCCCGATCCGTCCCGCCGGCACGAGGCGTGGTTCCCCGGTCGTGTTGTCGACCTACGACTGATGCGAGAGGTCGCAGCCGACCTGGTCGGCGAGCACGACTTCTCATCGTTTTGTCGTCATGTCGAGGGTAAGAGCAACGTTCGTCGGCTCACCTCGGCGGAATGGGTTGAAAATGGGGACTTCCTCGAGTTCTGGGTCGAGGCGAACGCGTTCTGTCATCAGATGGTCAGATCTCTCGTGGGACACACTTATGACATCGGCCGAGGATTCACCGAACCGGGGTCAACGGCCGCCGTGATCGCGGCACGAGATCGGAGCCAGGTGGCAACAGTCGCACCCGCACATGGTCTGACGTTGTGGGAGGTCGGCTACTAGCTGGTGCGGGATGACCAAGCTAAAATTGGCCTAGAGGCTCGTGTCCGCGTAGCATATGGGAGCTCCCTCATCGGGAGTCGTTTCCCCAAGCGCTCAACGGTACTTCTGACCTGGGCGAGGATTTACTCCATGACTATCAACAAGACTTACTCGCCCAAGCCGGGTGACATAGAACGAGCCTGGTTCGTCGTCGACGCGACGGATCTGCCGCTTGGCAGGCTGGCCTCCGAAGTGGCCCAACTGCTGCGTGGCAAGCACAAGCCGACCTACGCCCCCCACGTCGACGGTGGCGATTTCATTGTCGTTGTCAACGCCAAGAAGGTGGCGGTGACGTCGGACAAGAGCCAAACAAAGATCTACTACCGCCATTCGGGATATCCCGGTGGCATCAAGGCCGAAACCTTCGAGTCTCTGCGTCAGCGGCGACCAGAGGCCATCATCGAGCGTGCAGTGAGGGGAATGCTCCCCAAAACCAAGCTCGGTCGTCAGATGGCGCGCAAGCTGAAGGTCTATGCAGGCCCCGATCATCCTCACGAGGCTCAGAAGCCGCAGCCTCTCGAACTCGACATCCGAAAGGTGGAACTCTGATGGCGAAGCCACTCGTCCAGGCCACCGGTCGACGCAAGCGCTCCGTTGCAAGGGTCCGTCTCCATGACGGCTCCGGCAGGGTGACGCTCAACGGCCGTGCCCTCGAGGACTATTTCCCGACCATGGCATCCCGCATGCGTGTGATGGAGCCGCTCACCCTTACCCAAACCCAGGGTCGATATGACATCGACGCAACCCTGCACGGCGGTGGGACGACCGGCCAGGTCGACGCTCTTCGCCTCGGGATCTCCCGGGCTCTGCTCGAGCTCGATGAGGAGCTCCGTTCCACACTGAAGAAGGCCGGGATGCTCACCAGAGACTCCCGCAAGGTGGAGCCCAAGAAGTACGGCCTGCGCAAGGCACGCCGAGCCCCGCAGTACACAAAGCGCTGATTTGGCAGACCTTCGTCGTCTCCTGGACGATGGCAAGCCCATCTTCGGTACCGACGGTGTCAGAGGTGTAGCCGGATCCGAGCTGACCCCCGAGCTGGCGCTTTCTATTGGGAGGGCTGCGGGCTCTTATCTGCGCGGCGGCCCTGTCCTCATCGGTCAGGACACGCGACGCTCCGGCTCGATGCTGTCGGCGGCGCTCCAGTCAGGCTTTCACTCGGTCGGCATCGACACGGTCGACGTCGGCGTCCTCCCCAGCGGAGGTATCAGTTACTTCACGGCAACCTCGGGAGCGACGATGGGGGCCGTTGTCTCGGCGTCCCACAACCCGGCCGAAGACAATGGGATCAAGCTGCTCGCAGCTCGAGGGACGAAGCTGCCCGACGAGGTGGAGCGTGGAATCGAAGAACGGATTCGCTCTACGCACTCCAAGACGGCCATCGACGCCGCCATAGGGACGAGATTCATCGATGGCGAGGCTCTGAACTCATACGTGGGTCACCTCGTCTCGGTCTCGCGATACGGGCTGTCGGGTATTCAGCTAGCGATGGACTGCGCCAACGGGGCTTCGTACAGGGCCGCACCACTCCTCTTCGACCGTCTCAAGGCCGACATTGTGGTCCACTCAGATGCACCAAGCGGAATGAACATCAACGACGGGTGCGGTGCTACTCATCCGGAGTTTCTCGCCGAAAGAGCAGGAGGAAGGATCGGCCTCGTATTCGACGGTGACGCCGACCGCCTGATTGCTATCGACGAAGACGGCCGTGTCGCCAACGGCGACGTGATCATGGCCATCGTCGCCAGACACCTCAAGAGCCAGGGGAAGCTGAAGAAGAATCTCGTGGTGGCCACTGTCATGTCCAACCTCGGGCTGAGGAAGTCCATGGCCGAAGCTGAGATCGATCTGGTCGAGACCAAGGTCGGGGACCGTTACGTCATGGAGGAGATGCTTGAGCGCAAGGCTCTGCTTGGCGGGGAGCAGTCCGGCCACATCATCTTCATGGACCAAGGGCAGACCGGCGACGGCCTTCTGACCGCCATCCGTCTTCTTGACGTTGTTGCTGGGACAGGCAAGGAGCTTCGAGAATTGCGTTCTGAGTCGATCGTCGAGTATCCCCAAGTCCTCCAGAACGTCAGGGTGGAGCGAACGGTCAACCTGGACGAGGCCGATGAGCTTTGGGACGAGGTTGGCTACGTCGAGGAGGAGCTGGGAGACGAAGGTCGGGTCCTCGTTCGGGCTTCAGGGACAGAGCCGCTGATCCGAATCATGGTAGAAGCCGCTTCCGAAGTTGACGCGAGACGTTACGCTGATCGGCTATCGGCATTCACCGAGAGCTCTCTCGGAAAGGGGTGATAGGCGAAGTCAAGAAATCGAGTGTGAGACACAACACATAGCGCCTGGCCTCGGCGTGGACTCTTTGAGCCCACGATGAGGTGACGAGGAGGAAGGTCATCGAAACATTCGGCGGATGCCTTCCCGGCCAGCCCACGGTCGTTACGTGTGGAGCCCAAAACCCGGAAGCGATTCCGGAACAGAAGCTCACACGATGGGTGCCGGCTCGATTAGCTCCGGCTCCAAGAGCCGCCCTGTCTCCACGCAGTCCCGAGCAACGTTCTGTAGGGAAGGAAACTGATCTCATATGTGTGGAATTGTTGGATACGTAGGTCCGCGACCGATCGTCGATGTGCTGGTGCCCGGTCTGGCCCACCTCGAGTACCGCGGATACGACTCGGCCGGAATCGCCCTCAATCACGGTGACTCGCTCACGGTTGTGAAGAAGGCGGGGCGTATCGCCGATCTCGAAGCTCTGGTGGCCACATCAGAGCTCGGCGATGCCCGCTCCGGGATAGGGCACACACGCTGGGCCACCCATGGCCCGCCCAATTCGTCAAATGCCCATCCTCACATCGACTGTGACAACGGCGTTGTGGTCGTGCACAACGGGATCATCGAGAATTGGTCGGATCTGAAGAACCAACTGGCAGAGAACGGCCACGTCTTCACCAGCGACACTGACACCGAAGTTGTCGCCCACATGATCGAAGACCTTGCCGACCTGCCCCTTTCCGCAGCCGTCAGGACGGTCATGAGCGAAGCCGAGGGAGCCATGGCAGTGGTAGTCATGCGCCGGTCTGAGCCCGAGATCCTGGTCGGTGCCCGGCGTGGCTCCCCTCTCGTCGTGGGCCGCGGGGACGGAGAGACGTTCCTCGCATCGGACATCCCGGCTTTCCTCGAGCACACCAGGGAAATGGTGATCATCGACGACGACCGGGTGGTGGAGATCGGCGCAAGCAGTATCTCGATCACAGATCTGGATGGAAACGAAATCGACCCCGTGCAGCACAAGGTCGATTGGGATTTAGAGGCCGCCGAGAAGGGCGGGTATCCAACCTTCATGCTCAAAGAGATCTACGAGCAGCCCTCGGCAATAGCCGACACGTTGAGCGGGCGGGTCTCCGAGCACGGCCGGGTGATACTCGATGAGCTCGAGATCGACGACAAGGTGCTCCGGATGATCGACAAGGTCTTCGTCGTGGCCTGTGGCACTTCCTATCACGCCGCGATGATGGCGAAATACGCCATCGAGAGATGGACCCGGCTTCCCGTAGAGATCGACATCGCATCAGAGTTCCGTTATCGCGACCCGGTCCTGGACGACCGTTCCCTTGTGATCGGTATCAGCCAGTCTGGCGAGACGATCGACACCCTGGCTGCGGTGCGGTACGCAAAGGCACAGGCAGCGACTCTCATCGGCGTCAGCAATGTGGTCGAGTCGGCGCTGGCGCGGGAATCCGATGCGGTTCTATACACCCGAGCCGGTCCCGAGATCGGTGTGGCCGCAACCAAGACCTTCACGACCCAGTTGGTAGCCATGCAGTTGCTCGGTCTTTACCTGGCCCAGGTGAGGGGAACCCTCGATCCCGGTGCAGTCGAGTTGCTGGTGCAGGAGATGGTCGGGCTTCCGGACCAGGTCGAGAGTGTTTTGGCCTCTTCCAGTGCCATCGAGGACATGTCCAGGGCCTGGACCGACACCCGCGACTATTTCTTCCTCGGACGCTCCGGCGACTTCCCGGTGGCCATGGAGGGGGCGCTCAAGCTCAAGGAGATTGCCTACGTTCGGGCCGAGGGTTACGCAGCCGGCGAAATGAAGCACGGCCCGATCGCTCTGGTCGAAGACGGGGTGGTGGTGGTCGGCGTTGCTACTGACAGCCATGTCCGGACCAAGACACTCTCCAACATGGCCGAGATGAAGGCGCGAGGCGGAATCATCGTTCTGATCGCAGAGGACGGCGACGATGTCGGCGATGTGGCAGATCATGTTGTCCGCGTCCCGTCCGGGTCCGACCTCTTGTGCACGGTGACTGCTGTGGTGCCGCTCCAGTTACTGGCCTATCACGTCGCCACGGCCCGCGGGATGGACGTGGACAAGCCGCGGAACCTCGCCAAGACAGTCACGGTGGAATAGCTCTAGCCGAGCCGGTCGTATAGGAGACTTGCCGTCTCCAGAGGATCTCCAAGCACCAGATGCCAGACGTTGACCCGGCGGGCAAGCTCGGTTGAGAGACGGAAGGCGCGCTCAGCGTTCTTGTAGTGATTGAAAGAGCGGGTCAAAAGGGCCTCGACGGCGGCGGAACGTGCGAGCTTCTCCAGCACCATGTCTCCTGTGCCGTACGTGGGAATGACGACGTCTGTCGGTGGGCCCCCGGTCCCGATGTCGGCATCCAGGTCTCTCGGGGTATACAAACGTTCGCCTTGTCCCGGCTCCAGGCCCAGCTTCTCGCAACTCCACGGTGAGAGGGCCAGAGGCCGCGGGTAGGGGACGACCGAACCCGAATCGTCGATGACGAGAGCCTCATCGGTCAGGTATTCAAAGCCCCGGAGCAGACAGGCCGACGTGAGGGTCGTCTTGCCCCCGTCCGAAACCGCCGGGAACGCGATGATCGACTCTCCGTGTTGCACAACGCCGGCATGGACCGCGAACCAGGGGCTCTGCCTGATCGCAGCACGGTTCACCTCGACCATCAAGTACTTCAGTGCGCCGTCCTCGCTCTGGTAGGAGGCAAGTCTGTCGTCGTTCTGGTACACCGCGGTCGCATCCGGTTCCGCTGCGATCCGGAATGTCCGCGATTCGTCGGCGAATCCGGTTGTCTGCTGAAAGCTTTCGAGTAGGTGGTCCAACTTTGACCCAACCTCAGCACTCTGCGTGAGTACCCGAACCGTGGTGTCAATCAGGACCCAGCTCTGATCAGTTGCCCAGACCATCGCGTCGAGGCTCACCTCAGTCGGTCGTTTCCACCAGTCCGGCTTCGGTCAGGCTGGACACGGTTTGCTGCACCTCGTCCACGATCGTGTCCGGGTTCACCTCGTAGGACTCTGCGAGCCGATTCACTATTTCGGTCAGAGTCATGCTGCCGTCTATGAGCTTCCAGATCTCGCTCGCCGAAGAGTTGAGCACCGTGACCTGTGAGGAGTCAGGGTTGTAGAGACTGAGGTCTCCGTCTACTTCCGCTTCGAGAATGCTTGATTTCGATCGTCGAATTGGTCCGCCCACAAGGCCAAGAGGCTAAACGATTTCGACAAACAGTAAAGCGCTAGGCAGGGACGGCTCTGTGTGTATAGTGGGCTGCGACCGCAGAGAGTGAACTTGGATGGGAGGCATCCTATGAAAGCGATCTGGTTAGCACCGGTTGTTTTTACCATCGGCTTGAGTCATGGCACCGGCGTCAACGAGAGCGACGGCGACAACAACCAACACGGCTGAGAGCCAGCCTCATTTAGATTGAGAAACGAGTCGCCCTTCGGGGCGGCTCGTTTATGTTCACTCCATGTATTTGGTTTCGGTTCTGACATCGTGAGGGGTCGGCTCTGGTCACTTCCCGACCGGGTCAGCAACGCCGTCGTCGATGTGGCGGCCGGTCGTGGGGTCCCTGAGGGGGAACCCGTTGACGAGGAGATGATTGAGCTCTGCCTCCATCACGGGCTGATCTCGATTCTTGCCGAGGAGAGCGGCGCCCCGGTTGCAGTTGCCCTGCGAGGAAAGCGGGTTGCCCTCCAGGAGCTGATGCGAGTGCATCTGAGCCGGATTCTGGAGCGCTTCGAAGAGGCGGGGATCCGAGTGGCTGTTGTCAAGGGCCCGAGGATGGCGGACACCTTCTACGAAGTGCCGCGACTCCGTCCATTCAGCGACATCGACCTGCTCGTTGAGCCCGCTTCCCTTGACAGGGCACTCTCGACTCTGGCGTCGGACGAAGCGGTACCGGGGATCCCGGAGAAGGGGCCCAAGGCGGACAAACGCGACGTTCCGTTCCGGGATCCGAGCGGCGTCGGATTCACGGTCGATCTCCACTGGGATCTTTTCGCATACAGCCAGCTACGTGGAGACGCGGAAGGCGCAACGGCCTCGGGGTGGGAGAGTGCCACCCACCTGCCTGACTCTGCTCTCGGCCCCCATTGGGCTATGCCAACCGACATCGAGCTCTCCTTTCTGGCGACCCATGCCATCCTTGATCACAGATTTCGCTTGATCCTTTTCCGGGATTTTCTCGAGATAGCAAACGGTGAAGTGCCTTGGGATGATGTCATCACTACTGCCGGACGTTTTGGCCTGCGAAGTACTTCCTACATCTCGCTGATGATGGCCGCGGGGGCGCTTGGCGCCGACATCCCCGAGGCAGTGCTTGCCAGTCTTCGCCCGTCGTCGGCTTCGGTCAGATATCTCGAATACGGCCTGCCCAGGACGGACTTTGTTCGCTTCGACGGGTACCAGACGCACCCGGTCAACTTTGCCTCAGTTCTTCTCAACGACTCGCTGTGGGGCCGTCTGGCTCTCGCGGCGCGGGCACCGTTCGCGTTTAGAGGCTGGAGTGAGCGAAATGCTGAAGAACGGCACAGCAAGGAGACCGAGCTAGTTTCTCGCCCCGATGATGAGCGAGATGGATGAGAGCGGGAGTCGGCTTCCTCGACTGTTGATCGTGGTGTCGACCAACCAGAGGCGGGGCGCTGAGGTCTTTGCCGAACATTTACGCAACGGTCTCGAACGGCGTGGCTGGGCCGTTGAGGCGGTGAGTCTTTCGTCGGTGTCGGACCGGGCTATTGCCGGCGTTGAGCCGCTCACCACCGTCGCCCCTTCAACGCTGGGCGCCCTGTCTTCCTCTGCCCTCGCCGCTCTCCGACGCAAGATCCGAGCCTTCACCCCCGATGTCATCCTGGCGAATGGCGGGTCCACCTTGCGGTACAGCGTTTTGGCCCGCCGGAGGCGGGGTTCCCGGCTCGTCTACGTCGGCATTGGCGAGTCTCTGTACTGGATTCGATCCAACCGCTCGCGACAAGCGATGAGGTTTCTGCTGCGTCGGACGGATCGAGTGCTCGCGGTGTCTCAGCGGTCACTCGACCAGATGGTCGAATTGGAGCCCTCCCTACAGGACCGCATCTATCTGGCGCATACCGGTGTGCCCGACGTGTTGTTTGACCTCGACCCGTCGTCTCCGGAGGGACCGCTTCGCATCGTGATGGTTGGGAGTCTCTCTGCTGAGAAGAATCCCGCGCTGGCCCTTCGTGCGGCCGCCCTGATCCCCGAGGCTCTGATCAGATTCGTCGGGAGTGGTCCGTTGCATCAGGACTTGCTCGAAGAAGCAGTACGACTCGACGTCTCGGACCGTGTCGAGTTCGTCGGATCTGTCGACGATGTCGGCCCCCATCTCGAATGGGCACACGTTCTGGTCTTGACCTCGAAGACCGAAGGCCTTCCCGGCGCGCTCCTCGAGGCAGGCGCTGCGAGCCTGCCCTGCGTCGCCGTCGACGTGGGAGGAGTCAGAGAGATCGTTGTGGACGGGGAGACGGGTTTCGTGACCCTTCCCGACGACCTCGACTCGTTGAGTGCGGCCTTGACGGCCATCAACGATGATCGGTCACGTCTCCAGCAGATGGGTGTGGCGGCCCGTCGCCGGATCCGGGCCAACTTCTCAATCGACACCGCGATGGACAACTATGCCGAACTGCTCCGGGATCTCGTTGAATGAAGATCGCTCATCTCACCACGGTCGATCTCAGTCTGCGATATCTCTTGCTGCCCCAACTGGAGGCTGCCCGCGATATCGGCGAATCGATCGGCATCAGCGCACCCGGCATTTATGTAGTCGAGTTGGAAGAGCGTGGAATCAGACATATCCCCCTTGCTTCCTCCACGAGGGGTGCCGACCCGTTGGCCGACCTGAGGGCCGCGATCGAACTATGGAGGGTTCTGCGCAGGGAGAAGGTCGATGTTCTCCATACCCACAACCCGAAGCCAGGCGTCTACGGCCGTATCCTTGGCCGGTTGGCGGGAGTGCCGATCGTGGTCAATACAGTCCACGGGTTATACGCGACAGAGGACTCACACTGGCTGAAAAGGGCTGTGGTGTATGCGCTGGAATGGGTGGCCTCGAAGTTCTCCGATGCCGAGCTCATCCAGAACCCGGAGGACTTCGACCTGTTGGCGAATCGTCGAATCGTGAGGCGGGACAAGCTGAAACTCCTCGGGAACGGTGTCGATCTCGAGAAGTTTCACCACTCTGCTCAAGCTGAGGCCGAGGTGCGTTCCGAGCTCGGGGTGCGGGACGACCAGATCCTCGTCGGCCTGGTCGCCCGTCTTGTCGAGGAGAAGGGAGTGCCCGAGCTTGTCGAAGCAGCGATGAGTCTCGACGACCGTTACGTCGTCGCTATTGCCGGTCCACGAGATAGAGACAAGGCCGATGGCGTCTCGGACGAGTTGATCGAGAAGGGGGAAGAGGCAGGGGTCCGCTTCCTCGGGATGCGCGCTGATGCGGATCGCCTTTACTCGGGTCTGGACATGTTCGTTCTCCCGAGTCACCGTGAAGGCTTTCCTCGGGCGGCAATGGAAGCCGCAGCAACTGGCGTCCCTGTCATCGCCACAGACATCCGAGGTTGCCGTCAGGTTGTCGACGACGGCGTTAGCGGCATTCTGTTCCCGGTCGGCGACGTCAGTGCCCTTATAGCTGCCATCGAACGCATCGGATCGGACCCGGTCCTGAGAGAGTCCATGGGGCGTGCCTCGGAAGAGCGCGCAGCCCAGCACTTCAATGAGGACAAGGTCGTCGAGATCGTCATGGAGACCTACGGGGAAGCAGCCAGGCGCAAGGGCCTTGGCTGGCCAGGCTCGGGTTAGCCCTCTCCTCGAGTGTCCGGCGTGATCGAGACCTGAATTCGATACCTCACGCCATCGACCTCAAAGAACGCCGCCTCTTCGGGACGGTTCGTCGTCAACGCCCGCAACTGTCGTAGAACGTCCCGGACCGGACGCTCGCTGTCGAGATCGAGTCTTTGAACCGACTCGCTGAGCAGGTCCGACCTCTTGTGTGACGAGCCGGCGCCTTCCTGGACCATGCGAGGGGGGCTGAGCGTGTCGATCAGCGGCCATGCCTTCTCGAATAGCTCAAATTCGAGGCCAAGCAATCGCTGGTACAGGGTGTCGGCGGTGTCCTCAGCCTTGACGGTGAGCTCTTCCTGTGCGATCACATCGCCGGTGTCCAACCCATCATCCATGAAATGGAGGGTCGCTCCAATTGGTGTCCCGTCGAGGAGTGCCCATGACGGCGTGTGCCAGCCTCGGTTGTAAGGCAGGTAGCCGGGATGAAGGTTGAGCACGCCGACTCTCGGGACGGCCAGGACTTCGCTGGGAACGATGTATGGGAAATGGACCCCGATGACGTAGTCGAGGTCCGCCTGTTCCAGAACGGCGAGACCGGGCCCTTCCTGAAACTCCTTGCCAATCAGGACACTCTCCGATGCCAATCCCGAGATAGTGCGAAGTTCGTCGGCATGGCTGGCCCGACTCGGGGCCGAGATCATCAGGACCTCGGGCCCGCAACCGGCGTCGACGAGGTACTGAAGAACCCTCGTGGAAATCTCGCGGTCGCCGGCAAACGCGATCCTCGTCATGACTCGTTGCCTGCGAAGTACTCGACCGTCGCGTTGTCGCCCTGGCTGACCCCCTCGCGACTGAGGACTTTGCCGAAGGTCTTGCCGATGATCTTCATGTCGAGCCAGAAACTGTGGTTGTCGACGTACCAGACATCCATCTCCAGCCGATCCGGCCAAGGCAGGTCGTTTCGACCGTTTACCTGCGCCCATCCGGTCAACCCGGGACGTACTTCGTGACGACGGCTCTGACGCTCCGAATAGAGCGGGAGGTACTCGGTGAGGAGTGGCCTGGGACCGACGATGCTCATCTCCCCCTTGAGAACGTTCCACAATTCCGGCAGTTCGTCGAGACTCGTGCTTCGAAGCGTTCTTCCGAAATCGGTCATCCGCTCTTCGTCAGACGGGCCCTGTCCATCAGAAGCGCTGGTCATGGTGCGGAACTTGGCGAGTGTGAACTCGCGCCCGCCCAACCCCGGGCGATTCTGCCTGAAGAGGACCGGGCCGCCCAGCCTGAACTTGACCAGAAGAGCGACGATCGCAAGAACCGGCGACAGGATCAGGAGGCCGGCAGCTGACGCTAGGAGGTCAAATGTCCGTTTCACCGGAATATGACAGTACAGGGAGCTGGGCCGGCGCTTGTTTTCGCTTCTTGGATTCCCAGCCCAGCGCTATGACAAAGCAGAGGAAGAAGGCCAGCACCTGGCCTCTCTGCCTGGCGATGATTCCCACGTTCCTGACGGTGCTGAAGAGGATGGCAAAGGCGAGGACGTAGACGGTTGAGAACACGACGTAGCCGTTGGAACGCCATCTGCGCAGATTGCGGATGATGGCGGGAAACTTCCAGACCGTGAGAAAGGCTATGAAAGACGTCTCCAGGGCAGCCAGGTAATGCTGGATTTCGCTTGCTTCCCAGGCAAAGGGTCTGAAGAGCACATGGGCCAGCGCACCCGGAATCTCCCACGGTTTCGTGATTGCTCCACCCGAGGCGACGGTTCCTCGCTCAGAGGTACGCCGGACGATGTCGGCCACGAAACCATCCCGGTCCTGCGTGCTGGTGATATCGACGCCAAGGATGTCGGGTGCGACGGTGAGTACCACCACTGCGGCGAAGATCGCCCCAACCATCACGAAGAGCCTGCGGAGCCGGATTCCCGGTTCGGCGCCGGCAGGGAGCTTCGCGATCAGGGTGGCCACGACCATGGACCCCACAACAAGTCCGGCGATGTGAACCCGAATGAACCCGAGAAGTGCAAGAGGGAAGGCGAGGGCTATCAGCCAGCGGATCTGGAACGCCTGGAGGGAGCGGGCCACGAAGTAGGCGGCTGCGCCCAGACCGAGAACAACGATGGCGTCTTTCCCGATACTCGATGGCCAGAAGGCGTAGGTGGGGAGTAGAAAAATGAGGAGGGCGTACGGCTTCAGTTGGTGGGGCTCTGCCCACCGGCGAAATGCCACGTAGAGAAGCACCTGTCCCATGTAGGCGATTACGGCGAACACAAGGAACCCACCCAACATGTCGGGTGTGAATACTGCGAACATGCCTCCCGTTATTGCCTCAACGACCTGAGTTCCCAATGATCCGACGCCCCTCAGCCCCGGGACCTGGCCACTCCGCCACTCTGCAGCCAGATCGATGCCTACCCGGTAATAGCGGAACGCATCGCCGGCGCCGTAGAGAGTGGTGACCAT
>Ga0255053_10001450_pt1 | contig 13109 bp, 9 predicted proteins | sample JV7_2_22_MG_FD_188635 | JGI IMG/M metagenome (GOLD analysis project Ga0255053, IMG submission 188635) | Seawater microbial communities from Jervis Inlet, British Columbia, Canada - JV7_2_22 | ecosystem: Environmental > Aquatic > Marine > Inlet | place: Canada: British Columbia | collected...
CGTTGGTGTCGGTCTTCGACACGAATCTGGACAGCATCCGGGTCTCCACCGCGAATCCCTCGAATCGACGGCGAAAGGTCTCGAGGTGCTGATCGACGAGAATGGTGGTTGGCGCGAGCACCGCCACTTGTTTGCCCTCGAGCACCGCCTTGAAAGCGGCGCGAATTGCAACCTCGGTCTTTCCGTAGCCCACGTCGCCGCACAGCAGCCGATCCATCGGCCGCTCCGACTCCATGTCCTTCTTGATCTCGCCCACCGTCCGATCTTGATCCGGCGTCAACTCGAACTCGAAGGCATCTTCGAACTCGCGTTGCCACGGCGAATCGGGTGAAAACGCGAAACCCCTGGACGCATGCCGGACAGCGGCGAGACGCAACAACTCAGCCGCCATCTCGCGGACCGCTTTCTTGACCCTCGCCTTGCGTCGCCTCCAACTGCCGCCACCCAGCCGATCGAGCTTCGGTCTGACCTCGGCCTCGCCGGAAGCGTACTTCTGGATCAGATCCGCGCGTTCAACCGGCACCAGGAGCGAGTCGCCTCCGTGATAGGCGAGAACGAGCATCTCCAGCTCCCGACCCTCGACCGAGACCCTCCGAAAACCGGTGAAGCGACCGATCCCGTGATCGAGATGCACGACCAGGTCGTCGGGTCGGAGGTCTCGGAGGTCCGAGGCGAACGCCGCGACCCCGGAGCGACGCCGCCGCGGCCTCGGAGTGGCGGTGAGATCGCGCCGTCCATAAACGGCAAGGTTGTCCTGCCAAACGAATCCGTGCTGCAGATCGCCCTCGACGATCGCCACCCCGCCCGGTGGTGGCGGCGACGAGACCGGCTCCACCTCGCCCTCACGCAGGAGATGGGTAAATCGCCGACCCTCACCGGGCGAAGCCACCACCATCACCTGGCTCATGTCCTGAGCCCGGCGCGAACGCAGCGTCGGCACCAGATCAGGAAGACGACGCACGAAGTTGTCCGCCGGATGGGTGGCGAGGCGTCGCCAGGTCGTCGATCCGTCCACCAGCTCGAGCTGTTCGAGACGCAGCGACGCTTCTTCGATCGTTGATCTCAGGTTTTCGGGATCGAGCAACAGGCGGTCGGGAGGCGGCAACTCCATGATCCGCCCACTCAAAGCCTGCCACTCGCGATCCTGCACCAACCACCAGCGGGCGAGTTCACCAAGGACCTCATCGCGATCACAGACCACGACGTGGTCGGCAAGTTCGAGCCAGCTGGTCGACTCTCCGGCGAGATGGAGGAAGCCCCACCAGAGGCGCTGCTCCGCACCCTCGGCCATTTGAACCGCGAGCGCCGGGAACTCGGTTTCGAGCAGCGCCGCGACCTCGAGCAGACGCTCGGGCTCGGCCGGGAACGGATCGAGGGGAAGCAGTGTGAGGTCTTTAACGGTTTCACCGACGCTGCGCTGGTTGGTCGAGTCGAAGCTTTTGATCGACTCCACGCGGTCGTCGTCCAACTGCAACCGCGAGCCAGCCTCACCACCGGCGTGGATGTCGACCACCCAGCCGCGGACCGCAAACTCACCCGCCTCCTCGACGAGATCAACGCGTCGATAACCTGCCGCACTCAGCCTCGCCGCCAACCCGCCGAGATCCAGCTGCTCCCCGACGCCGATCCGTATGGCGGAATCGTTGACGGCTCGCGGCATCGGCACCGGCGACCCCAGAAGTCTGGCCGGCGCCACCACCAGATCCACCGCGTCCTCGGCAACCCGTTGCAGCAGCTCTACCGTCTGCAGCCGCGCCGCCAGAGAGGGCTGTGCACCGAGATAGGGGCTCGCGAGCTCGGCCGGCGCGACCCCGACTCGCAGGTCGGGCGCCAGAAGGCGCAGGCCCGCCGCCAGATCCTCAGCCTCCGAGACGTGCGGTACAACAACCAGGGCCAGACCCTCTGGCCATCCGTGGGCAGCGACGGCCGCCAACGCCAACGCACGCGCACCCGGGACCACGCCACCGACCGCGAGCCCGGGAACGCCTTTTTCGAGCTCGGCCGCCAGCGTGCTGAGGTCTGGGAGTGGGTATGAAGCGGTCATGACGGTGCCAGGTAGAACAAAGTTAACAAAGGACTCATACCGAGATCAGGCCGGTTTTTCCTTCTCGTTCCAATCCGATTGATCATCATCCTAATGGACTCACGCCTTTGTTAACTTTGTTTTACCTGGCACCGCGCGGGTTTGGCCATCACACCATCTTCAACAGATGCCCCATCTTGAGCTTCTTGGCCTCGAGATAGTCCCGGTTGCAGTCGGTGGGCGGAACCTCGAGCGGTACTCGCTCGACGATCTCGAGACCGAAACCGCGCAGCGCGGTGTACTTCTTCGGGTTGTTGGTCATCAACCGCAGCCGTCGTGCGCCGAGATCGACCAGGATCTGGGCGCCGGTGCCGTAGTCGCGCGGGTCCGCCTTGAAACCGAGGTGGAGATTGGCCTCCACCGTGTCCTCTCCCTGGTCCTGCAACTCATACGCGCGCAGCTTGTTGAAGAGCCCGATGCCGCGCCCCTCCTGGAGAAGGTAGAGCAGGATGCCTTTCCCTTCCTCGGCGATCTGCCGCATGGCAGCGTCGAGTTGGGATCCACAGTCGCAACGCCGGGAAGAGAAAACATCGCCGGTCAGACACTGCGAGTGAACACGAACGAGCACAGGTTCCTTGGGTTTGATCCTGCCCATGACGAGAGCTACATGCTCCTCACCCGAAACCCGATTGCGATAGCCGTAAATTCGGAAGTCGCCCGCCTCGGTGGGCAGGGCGGGGCCGGCCACCCGTTCGACCAGATTTTCATTCCGCATGCGATAGGCGATGAGGTCGGCGACAGTGAGGATGCCGAGACCGTGCTCGCGAGCAAACTCCTGCAACCGGGGCAGACGGGCCATCTGGCCGTCATCGTCCATGACCTCGCACAGCACACCAGAGGGGGTGAGACCAGCCATTCGCGCGAGATCGACCGAAGCTTCGGTGTGTCCGGCGCGTTTCAGAACTCCGCCTCTCCGCGCCCGAAGGGGAAACATGTGGCCAGGCCGTTGGAGATCGGCAGGCCGGGTCTTTGGGTCGACCATCGCACGCACCGTCGCCGCACGGTCGTGGGCGGAGATGCCGGTGGTGATTCCCTCTTTGGCCTCGACGCTGATCGTGAATGCCGTGCCGTGGGTCGAGGTATTCTTCTCGACCATCAGCGGCAGGTCGAGCTCGTCGCAGCGCTCACCGGTGATCGACACGCAGATCAGACCACGACCGAAGCGGGCCATGAAATTGACCGCGTCAGGGGTCACTTTGTCGGAGGCGAAGATCAAATCGCCCTCGTTCTCACGGTCGGCGTCGTCGACGACGATGATCTGCTCACCGCGAGCAATCCGCGCCACCGCCTCCTCTACCGTGATGAAAAAGTCGTCTCGTTCGGTCATGCACACTCCAGTTTGCGCGGATGCGCAACGAGCCCGCATGGTAGCTGTTTCGCGGTTTGGCTGCAAGTACGCAACTCTTCAACAGATACCAGATTCCAGATTCCAGATATCAGATCCACCCACCCCCCAAGAAATCTCGCAAACCGCGGTCATCCGGCATCTGGTATCTGGCATCTGGCATCTGGCATTAGATGCGCGAACCCAACGGCAAATTGTAGAATTGCAGTGTTGAACATGACTACCGACGTTATTTACCTCGACTACAACGCCTCGACGCCGTGCGACCCGAGGGTTGTGGAGGCGATGCAACCCTTCTTCGGTTCGATCTTCGCCAATCCGTCGAGCCGTAATCACCGGCCGGGACGCGACGCCTTCAGCGCCCTCGAAAAAGCGCGAACCTCGGTTGCCGGCTTTCTCGGTGCCCGATCGGCAACCGAGATCGTCTTCACCTCGGGAGCCACCGAGGCCAACAACCTGGCCCTGATCGGCGCCGCCAAGACCCGCGCCGATCGCGGACGGCACCTCGTGACCCAGACCACCGAGCACCCTTCGGTGCTCGAGGTCCTGCGCGCACTTCGAGGAGACGGTTGGACTCTCACCGAGGTCGGGGTCGATCGCGAAGGCCGGATTCGACTCGACGAGCTCGAAGCGGCGCTCTGCGACGACACGGCCCTGGTCAGCCTGATGCTCGCCAACAACGAGACCGGGACCGTGCAACCGGTTCGCGAAGCCGCTGAGCTGGCCCACGCGCGTGGCGCTATCATCCACTGCGATGCAGCCCAGGGCATCGCCAAGATTGGCGTCAACGTGACTGATTTAGGCATCGATCTACTCAGTCTCTCGGGCCACAAGCTCTACGCTCCCAACGGCATCGGTGTGCTTTACACGCGGCGATCGAACCCGCCCGTGAAGCTGCCGCCCCAGATCCGCGGCGGTGGTCACGAGGGTGGTGTGCGGTCCGGCACTCCAAACCTCCCGGGAGCGGTCGCCCTCGCCCGCGCGCTCGAGATCGCAGACGCGGAGCTCGGAGCAGAGAGACTGCGGATCGCCGAGCTCCGTGACAAGCTGGAAAAGACGATCGTCGAAAAAGTCGACGATTGTGCCATCAACGGTTCAACCGAGCACCGGCTCCCAAACACCAGCAACATCTCGTTCACCGGCATCGAAGTTAATGCGCTCCTTGCATCGCTTCCCGATCTGGCGGTGAGTAGCGGCTCGGCCTGCACCTCGTCCCATCCGGAAGCTTCTCCCGTGCTGCTCGCGATGGGTGTCAGACCGGAACTCGCCAAAGCGTCGCTGCGACTGAGCCTCGGGAGGTTTTCTACTGATGATGAGGTCGAGCGGGCAGCCGCACGCATTGTCGAAGAAGTTCTTCGGCTGCGGAAGCTGAGGCGAAGACCAGGTCGCTAGGCTAACGAGGGTCGTGGTAGAGCAGGACTCCTTCGAGCCGGTCCTCGAAATCCGTCACCATTTTTCTCCACGATTCGAACAGAGGATCGAAATCGAGCCCGTTTTCGACGCATTCTCGCGCCATCGCCGACCCGGTGAGCAGATCGAGGGCCGGCACGTCGCTGACGAACTCATACGGATCGGAGCGCCAGGCGAAATCCTCGGGATGGAGATCGTGGATGGTCTTCAGGAGGCGCAAGCCGAGGGCTACAGGCTCGAGGGAGTCGCGGTCGGTGACGGAAAGCTCGACACCAGCGCAGATCTCGCCGCCGTGCTTGCCGAACTGAGGACGGAACCGGGCCGGACGGAAAGCAATGCCGGGCAGATCAAGAGCGCGGAGGCGGGAGACGAGACTCTCCGGATCGAGCCACGGCGCACCCACCAGGTGAAACGGCCGGGTCGTTCCGCGCCCTTCAGACAGGGTTGTCGCCTCCACCAGACAGAGGCCGGGGTAGAGGCAGGCGGTCTCGAGGCTCGGCATATTTGGGCTCGGAGGCACCCACGGCAAGCCGGTGGCATCCAGCCAGTCCCGCCGCTGCCATTCTCGGCAAGGCACAATCGTCAGCCCGAGCTGCGGGTAACGCTCGCGCTGCAGCAGGAGAGCGATCTCACCCAGGGTCAGGCCGTGTCGAACCGGTACCGGCAGCTGCGACACGAAGCTCTCGAAGCCCTCCTCCACCATCCCGCCCTCGCGAGCTCGCCCACCGATGGGGTTGGGTCTGTCGAGCACCATGACCTCGACATTCGCTTGTTCGCACGCGGCCATCACCCAATCCATGGTTGCTGCGAAGGTGTAATAACGGGCGCCGATGTCGGGGAGGTCGACCACCATGACATCCACGCCCTCGAGATCCTGCGACGTAGGCTCGAGGGTCTCGGCGGTGCTGCCGTACAGCGACCGCACCTCGCACCCGGTGACCGGATCGCGGACGTCGGCCACCGCTTCCATGTCTTGAGCAACACCGTCGAGGCCATGTTCGGGCGCGAAGAGGCGCACCAGGGGGCCCGGTTTGACCGCCTGTAGAGCGGCACGAGCCGGGTCGAGGTCGGCAGTGACGGCGGCCTGGTTTGCAAGCAACGCCCACACCCGACCGCCGATCAGCTCCGGCGTTTCCAGCAGGACTTCCAGGCCCGTTTGAACGCCTCTCATATCGATATCGTACACCGCCTTCTCCGAACGATCTGGGAAGGCTATGCGGCTTTACGGCTTTACGGCTTTGCGGCTACGTGGCCAACGATATTGTCTGGAGACAGTGCTCCGAGAAAAGCGCATTGATCGGAGGTGCCTGGCATCCTCTCGGGGAGCGCGCTCGCAGAAGGTCGCATTGAAGCCAGTCTCGATGTCACATTCACCATGCATCGACGGCGGCGGGCGGGCAGTCGATAGCGATAGCGATGGCCGCCGGAGACGGGAACGGGAACGGATTGAAATTTGCGCAGGCCGGAAACTTTTGGGGACTGTTCGGCATTATTACGAAATGAAAGCGGAGGACGAGCGATGAGAGTACGTCGATTGAACACGCACCCCTGGCGGGTCGCACCCTTGATAATCGCGGCGGCGCTGCTTGCGACGCCAGGCGGTGCCGCTGACAGCGAGACCGCGGTTGCCACCCTTGCCGCCGGCTGTTTCTGGTGCATCGAGGCCGATTTCGAAAAAGTGGAGGGCGTGCTCTCGGTGACCTCGGGCTACACCGGCGGTTCGGTCGCCAATCCGACGTACAAACAGGTCTCGAAGGGCAAGACCGGACACACCGAAGCGGTACGCGTCGTCTTCGACCCGCGCATCATCAGCTATGAACGCCTGCTGGAGATCTTCTGGCGCAACATCGATCCGACGGTGGACGACCGACAGTTCTGCGACGTCGGCAAGCAGTACCGCGCCGGGATCTTCTACCACGATGAAGAACAACGGCAGGAAGCGGAGAAGTCGCGGGCCGTGATCGAACAGACAAAGCCCTTCGCCAACCCCATCGTCACCGAAATCGCCGCCGCCACGGCCTTCTATCCGGCCGAGGCCTACCATCAGGATTATTTCAAGAAGAACCCGATCCGCTACGCCTACTACCGCAAGACGTGCGAGCGGGATCGCCGATTGAAAGAGCTTTGGGGAGAAACGAAATGAAGAACACAATCAAAACAGCCATAGCTGTCACCGCTTGTTGTGCACTGCTCGCATCAGCGCAGTGCGCCGCCGGAAACGATGCTGAGGATACGAATCGGAAACGGGGAGACGTGCAGATGAACGACAATGAACTTCAGGAGAAGCTCACTCCCGAGCAGTACCGGGTAACCCAGAAGGACGGCACCGAACCGGCCTTCGAGAACGAGTATTGGGACAACCACCTTGCCGGTGTCTATGTCGACGTGGTTTCAGGGGAACCGCTCTTCGCCTCGATCCACAAATTCGACTCGGGCAGCGGGTGGCCCAGCTTCACGCAGGCTCTGGTGAATCAGAATATCGTCGAAAAAAGGGATCGCAGCTGGCTGATGGTCCGCACCGAGGTCCGCTCGGCCAACGCCGACTCTCATCTCGGCCACCTCTTCGAGGACGGCCCAGCACCAACCGGAATGCGCTATTGCGTCAACTCGGCCGCGCTCCGTTTCGTCCCGGTCGAGGAGCTCGATGACGAGGGCTACGCCGAGTTCTTGCCCCTGTTCGAGAACGCCGGATCGAGCCCGTAACGGGCCCATTCCCGCCCCACCCTCGCCACTGCTTCGGCATAATGTGACGGTAGAGTGAAGGTGGGGAGAACCAGGAATGACAGATCCGCAAGGTACCGACAAGCAGCGTGTGGCCCTCATTTTCGGTGGACGATCCGGCGAGCACGACGTGAGCATCGTGTCGGCACGATCGGTTGACCACGCCCTCGATCGCAAAAAATACGAGGTGCTGCCCATGGCCATCGACCGCCAGGGGCTGTGGGCCGACGCCGATACGGCGAGCCGCGTACTCGCCGAGTCCTCAGATCGCACCGATGGCGTCGCTCAATTCGAAGGACGCCACCGGCTCGATCCGCGGCTCCTCGAGGACACCATCGACGTCGCAATTCCTGTCCTCCACGGGCCCTACGGCGAGGACGGCACCATTCAGGGCCTCTTCGAAATGCTCGATCTGCCTTATGTCGGCTGCGACGCCGCGTCGTCGGCCCTGTGCATGGACAAGATCTTCAGCAAACGGTTGCTTGCTCAGGCCGGCCTGCCGACGCCGGCGTGGGTCGAGCTTGATGGCACTTCGTGGGTCGAGGACCGGGATGGCATCGTCGAACGCAGCCGCGCTCTCGGCCTCCCTTTGTTCGTCAAACCGGCTCGGCTTGGATCGTCGGTCGGGATCAGCAAGGTCGCTGAAGAGGCGGATCTGGCGCCGGCAATCGAGGGCGCTCTCAATCACGGCAGGCGCGTGTTGATTGAGAAGGGCCTCCAAGCGCGCGAGATCGAGGTTGCCGTTCTCGGCAATCGGCACCCGCGAGCCGCGATCCCGGGTGAGGTGGTGCCGGGGCATGAGTTCTACGACTACCAAGACAAATACGTAGACTCGGCCTGCGAGCTCCTCGCGCCTGCGCCGCTCGAAGAGACCATGGCCGCCGCAGCGCAAGAGCTCGGGATCAACGTCTTTCGCCTTCTCGGTTGCTCGGGCATGGCCCGGGTCGACCTCTTTCTCGAACACGTCGGCGGACGGCTCTGGGTCAACGAGGTCAACACGATCCCCGGCTTCACCTCGATCTCGATGTACCCACGACTCTGGGGGCTCTCGGGTCTCGAATACCCCGCTCTGCTGGATGAATTGATCAGGCTCGCTCTCGAGCGACACACCTGAATGCGTCCAATCCGCGAATCAGGTAGGATACCCGGTGAAATCACCGTCCGGAGAACTGCACAGTGCGGTCCGAACCGGGCTTGACCGCTGGCTTCTCAGGGGCTATGTTCCGCGCTCGTGAAATCTTTCTCATGAAGATTTCACCCGACGACGACCGAACCGAGGAGACGAGCCATGAAGAAGATCACCAAGGAAGAGGCTCTCGCCTACCACACCGGCAAACGACACGGCAAGACCGAGGTGGTGCCCACCAAACCCTGCATAACTCAGCGCGACCTTTCGCTGGCCTACACCCCCGGCGTCGCCGAGCCATGCCTCGAGATCGCCCGCGATCCCGAGTTGGTTTACGAATACACCAACAAGGGGAACCTCGTCGCGGTCGTCTCCAACGGCACGGCCGTCCTCGGACTGGGTGATATCGGCCCGATGGCCGGCAAGCCGGTAATGGAGGGCAAGGGAGTCCTCTTCAAGCGTTTTGCCGACATCGACGTTTTCGATATCGAAGTCGACAGCAAAGATAGCGAAGAGATCATTCGATTCTGCGAGCTCCTCGCGCCCACCCTCGGCGGCATCAATCTCGAGGATATCGGCGCGCCCGAGTGCTTCGAAATCGAGGAGCGCCTCAGAGAAAGCTGCGACATCCCGGTCTTCCACGACGATCAGCACGGGACGGCCATCATTTCGGGCGCCGCCCTGGTCAACGCGCTCGAGGTGGCCGGCAAGAAGATCGAGGACGTCAAAGTGGTGTTCTCGGGAGCCGGCGCGGCGGGGATCGCCTGCGCGGCCTTTTACATCTCTCTCGGCGTCAAACAGGAGAACCTCCTGATGGTGGACTCCAAGGGAGTGATCTACAAGGGCCGCACCAAGGGGATGAACAAGTACAAGGAGCGCTTCGCGGTCGACACCGAGGCGCGGACTCTGGCCGACGCCATGGAGGGCGCCGACGTCTTCGCCGGTGTCTCGGTCAAGGGCCTGGTAACTCAGGACATGGTCAAGACGATGGCCCCGGACCCGATCATCTTCGCGATGGCCAACCCGGACCCCGAAATCCTCCCCGAGGACGCCCTCGCCGTGCGTCCCGACGTCATCATGGCCACCGGCCGATCGGACTACCCCAACCAGGTCAACAACGTGCTCGGCTTTCCTTTTATCTTCCGTGGGGCGCTCGATGTGGCGTCCACCCACATCAACGAGAAGATGAAACTGGCGGCAGCCCGCGCATTGGCCCACCTCACCAAGGAAGACGTTCCCGACGCGGTGGTCCGGGCCTACGGCGGCAAACCAATCAAGTTCGGCCGCGAGTACCTGATACCGAAACCCTTCGACTACCGGGTCTTGTTGTGGGAAGCGCCCGCGGTCGCCGAGGCAGCGATCCAAACCGGCGTCGCCCGCAAGCCTTTCTCGTCCAAGGAGGACTATGTTCGCGAGCTCGAGAATCGGCTGTCGCGAACCCGGCAGGTCATGCACGGCGTCTTTGACGAGGCGATCGCCGACCCCAAACGGATCGTATTCCCCGAGGGTGAGTCGGACAAAATCATCCGCGCTGTCAAGATCCTTGCCGACGAAGGCATCTGCAAACCGGTGCTCCTCGGTTCGGCCGAGAACATCGATCGACTCCTCGCGGAACACGAAGTTCCGAAAAAGGACATCGAGGTGGTTGATCCCTTGGCCAGCGACGATGCTCAGGTCTATGCCGAGATCCTCGCCCGCACACGCTGGCGTCAGGGTGTCACTCTGGACACCGCCTGCAAGGCGATGCGCGACCCGATCTACTTCGGAAATATGATGGTCAATCGAGGTGATGCCGACGGGCTGATCGCCGGGGTCACCATGTCCTACCCGGAGACGATCCGCCCGGCACTCCGAATCCATACGACCCGCGAAGGGATTCAAAAAGCGGCAGGAGCGTACCTCCTCCTCTTCGAGGACCGGATGCTCTTCATCGCCGACACCACCGTCAATCAGGACCCCACTGCCGAGGAGCTGGCGGAGATTGCGTGGCTCACGAGCCAGGCGGCCGAGCACTATTTCGGGGTCGACCCGAAGGTGGCGATGCTCTCCTACTCGAACTTCGGCTCCAATATCGACCATCGGTCGAAGAAGGTTCGCGAAGCCGTCGCCATTGCCGAAGAGCGGTGGCCGAATCTCCTGATCGAGGGTGAGATGCAGGCCGACACCGCCGTCGAACCGCTGATCGCCCAGGAGACATTTCCGCTCTCGCGGATCCAGGGCGACGCCAACATCCTCGTGTGTCCGGATCTCGAATCCGCCAACATCGCCTACAAGCTGTTGTGGCGGCTCGGCAAGGTGGAAGCCATCGGACCGATCCTCATCGGCATCGATGCCCCGGTGCACGTGTTGCAGCGCGGCGTGGATGTCAACGACATCGTCAACATGGCGGCGCTGTGCGTCCTCAAGGCGCAACGCTGGCGGTAAGGCCAGTTGTGAGAGGCAGGGCCGAGCCTCAAACAGCCGGCCAGATTCCTCCCGGGAATGAAGTCCCGGACGACGCCTGTTATCGGAAGACAGTGAACTCTTGATTCAACGACCCCGTTTCGGGGTCCAAGAGATCCTGGAGGCAATCATGCAGGATACTCTCGAGACGGTCCTCGCCGGCAAGGGAGCCGCGATCCACTATGTGGTTCCCGAGGTAACCGTCCTCGACGCGGTCGAGAAAATGAACGAGGAACGGATCGGCGCCCTACTGGTCTGCGTTTCGGGTGAGATGGTCGGAATCTTCACCGAGCGTGACGTTCTCTGCCGGGTCGTCGCCGAGGGTCGTGACCCCGCCGCTACCAGAGTCGTCGACGTCATGACCCAGGAGGTGGTGGCGGTACGGTCGACTACCAGCGTTGAGGAGGCCATGGCCGTCTTCACCGAGAGACGGTTCCGACACCTGCCGGTAGTTGACGACGGGGAACTCAAGGGCCTCGTATCCTCCGGCGACCTCACCCGCCGGATGAGCCGCAGCCAGGAAGGGCACATTCAAGACCTGATGAACTTCATCACCGGCAAATATCCAGGCTGAACAGTCGAACCAACACTCATTTCATTATCCGTCCTGATTCGGCGTTCGATAGCGATACCGATAGCGATAGCGACTCAGGAGTGGCTGAATGGTAGGCGATTAGCCGATCGGGATCGGGATCGCTATCGCAATCGCTATCGCTATCGCTATCGAATGGGATGTCAGGTATTCTTGACCGACTGGGCTCCTTAACTGCATCCTGATTCCGGACGCCCGTGTAAACTTGTATGCACCAACGAAAAATGCGGAGGAACGCCATGAAGACATTTCTGAGGTCGCTCGCGCTCATGACCATTGTTGCCGTTGTCTGCACCGCGGTGCCCGCGATGGCTGAGGAAGCCACCGGCGGGCTCCGTTACACAGTGACGGTCACGAAGTTCGAGAACCAGTCCGGATGGCACGGTCAGTGGGATCTTGGCCATGCGTGGGACACAGTGCTCACCGACATGCTCAACCAGACCGGCAAGTTCATCGTCCTCGGCGAGACCGACATGCGCGCTGCAGCCCTGGACGAGCAAGACTTTGCCGCTTCTGGGCGCACCGCCGGCGGCAAGAAGGCTCCGGTGACCGGGCAGATGACGCCTGCCCAGTTGCTCGTCAAGGGCGCCATCACTCATGTTCAGGGTGACACCGGCGGCGCCGGCGGCGGGATCCGCGTCAAGGGTTTCAAGATCGGCGGCGGCGGTGGCAAGGGCGAGGTCAACGCCACCATCTACATCGTCGATTCGACAACCGGCCAGGTGGTGGCTTCGAAGAGCGTGGTCGGTACCCACAAACGCAAGTCTCTGGGTGTCGGCTATAACGCGGGCGGCTGGGGTGCTGCGTTCGGCGGCAACAAGAAGGACAATGTCGGCCTTGCGGTACAAGACGCGTGTGCCGAGGCCGTCAATTTCATGATCGAGCAGCTTCCGAACTACTCCTGGACCGGTTCCGTGATTCTGATCAAAGGCGACAAGGTCTACGTCAACCGCGGCTCCCGCGAGGGCGTGGCCATGGGTCAGACCTTTACGGTCGGAGAGGTCGAAGTCCTTCGTGATCCCGACACCGGTGAGGTCCTCGACGAAAGCATGACCGAGATCGCGCGTCTCACCGTCAGCCAGGTCAAAGAGAAGCTCTCCATCTGCGACGTCACGTCAGGCAATGCGGCAGCCGTAGGCAAGGGTATGACCATTCACCAACCCTGAACATAACAACCAGGTTTCCAGGAAACGACCGCCGCGCTTAGGCACGGCGGTCGTGTTTTATCTCACTGATTGCCGCCCGCCATGTATAATTCGCTTGGAGAACTATCGAGAGGGCGCTCAGTGTGATTCAACGTTCGGCACTGTTCATGGGCATGATGATCGTGGCGATGGTGGTAACCGCCGCCGCCCAGGATGCCGGTTATCGCGCAGTCGACAGCCCCTTT
>Ga0255053_10001452_pt1 | contig 13103 bp, 8 predicted proteins | sample JV7_2_22_MG_FD_188635 | JGI IMG/M metagenome (GOLD analysis project Ga0255053, IMG submission 188635) | Seawater microbial communities from Jervis Inlet, British Columbia, Canada - JV7_2_22 | ecosystem: Environmental > Aquatic > Marine > Inlet | place: Canada: British Columbia | collected...
TCTGCCGAGTCAAACTCCAATTCATCGTTGTGCACGACGTCCTTGAACGGGTCGTCCCACTCAACGAGAAAAGCGATCTCTGTCTGGCTGAAGACGGCTTTCAGGGTGACCAGTTCGATGCTGGCGTTCTGCCATCGTGGCGCGGCTGTCGCCTGTCCCGTCAACCGGACGTCCATCGGTTCGGCATCTGCCCATCGCGGGTCATCCGGGGTGGCGGGTACGTCGCCCTCGATGGGTCGTACGCTCAGTACCTGATGGCCGGTGACATCGTGTTGCAGTGATTTTATGAAGTTAGCGAGATTCCATCTCTCGTCTTCCGATAGTGCATCCACAAAAGACGGCATGGGCGTACCATTGATACCGGTCGAGAAGCGCATGTAAATGTCCTCGACTTCGGTTCCCGCCTTGATCTTCCAGGGATGAGTCACATTGCGGATGCGAATCGGGAAACCCCAGTCATCCGTCTTATCGAAAGCTTTTAATCCATCGCCGCGGCCCAGTTTGCCGTGGCACTCCCAGCACTTGGCGAACTCAAAAGCTTCCTTGCCTTTGGCAATCGTGTCGTCGTTATAGGGCGCCCTTTCCTTCGGCAATGAGACTATCTGCTCGTAAGGACTAAAATCGGGATCTGCAAATTCCGGCGTGAATGTCTTTATGTAGGCAATGACGGCCCAGCGCTGATCTTCGGTCAAGCCGTTCCTGATGACGGCCCGATCAAATGCCTGCATCGCCGTGCCAGGCAGGCCCCGGCTGACAGTGCGGAAAAGATCCTCGTTAGTGGGCAGTTCCCCGCTTTGCGTCGTACGGAACTTGAATGTGCCCAAGGTGAAATCCCGCGGTCGCGGATCCATGTAATCTGCAGCCGGGCCGTTACCGTCCCCTAACAAACCGTGACAAAAACTGCAGCGCCGTATGTAGAGTTCATGGCCTTGCTCGATCAACTCGGGGGTCTCCGCAGGCATGGGACCGCTCGGGACGTCTGCTGCCATTGCCCCCGGAACAACGAGCAAGCTTAGAATCGTCGCAGCACACTTTTGGAGGCTCATCAGTGCGACTCCGGTATGCGAGGCGTCTTCTCGACCAGGTCATACTCGGCAAGAATGATCATCCAGCGTTCTTCTTCAGTCAGATTACGCTGCCACTCCGGCATGCCGGAATCCCAGGGTGTGGCTTCCAGGGGCAGTGCCTGGCCACCCGTGCTCACGCGCCAGAACGTGTAACCTTCCACGATCGTTTCGATCGTGCCGGTGTCGGTGAAGTCAATCGGCCGCAATTTCAGGCCGTCGGCCAGCGGCCCGTCGCCGTTGACGCTGTCACCATGGCATGGTCTGCAATTCATGGCATAAAGAGCGCGCCCTTCAAACAGTCTCTTCTCCAGCAGCGCCGCCCGGGCGGTTTCGTTGTCGACGTCGCCGATTTCAAATTCGCCAAGCAATCTCGTCACTGGCGTTGTGCCGATGGCAGCTAGCCAGGGAAGATCCGGGTTTTCACTCTGCCAGGCCTCCATGTCCGGCATCAGTTGCGGGATCAGCGCCGCCTGGTCGGAGCTGGCCTGCTGAACAAATTCCGCAACCTCCGCCTCGGTGGGATTCGCCATCGGGTTTTCGAGGGTCTCGAATTCGCCCGGAAAATTGGATGAGGGATGTTGGATCCTCAGGGATACGGGCAACTCCATTTGCGGCGCCGTGACGTCGTAAACCTGCCAGCCAACGAGTAGCGGGGCGATCCCCAGGACAATGTTTCTCGGCACAATGCCGTAGCCGCCACGCAGGAATCGCGTCACCGGGGCCTTAAACTCTGCGAGGTATTCGTCCGAGAATGTGACAAACAGGATGAGGGCCACCACAGTCAGCAGCATGTAAATAAAAACCAGCGTTCCCGGGACGGTCAGCGGAAATGGCAGGCCCGTAATCTGCCGCGATACTGCGGGAATCAGCCATTTGACGAAGGCATACACAATCAACAGTGTCAGAACCACCGATCCGAAACGACCGAGTTTTACGCTATTCATTTTCGCCCTTCAGCATCATCAGGTAGGCCAGAACATCCTGATAATCCTTCACCGTGAGTGCCTCGGTCAGGTCTTCGGGCATCAGGCTCGTCAGCTCGTCCTCCGACATGTCCTGGATGTCGCTCCTCGCAATCGTGATCACTTCGCCGTTGGCCTTGGTGATATCCACTTCCTCGTCAGTCTCGCGACTCTTGATGCCGGTCGTCTTGCGCCCGTCGTTTTCCACAACTATGAAGGTTTCGTATCCCTCCGTAATCGACTGAGCCGGCTTCAGAATGGAGTCGGCCATGAAATCCAGACCCTTACTGCTGATGCCGGAGAGGTCCGGCCCAACCTCCCCGCCCATGCCATTGACGATGTGGCATTCGGCGCAGGTATAGGAAAACATTTCCTCGCCATTGCCCGGGTCTCCACCACCGGCGGCAGAGGCAGCCAGAATGCGATCGAAGTATTCACTTGCCATCGCAGTCGGGTTTTCGATCGCCTCCATATCCAGCTCGCCGCCCTGACTCTGCAGATAGCTGAGCACTGCTTTTATTTCATTCAGGGTCAGGGAGATAGGTGGTGCGTACACGATGGCCATCTCGTTCTTGTAGCCCTCAACGAGGTAGGCGTCGGGCTTGGCAAGGCTCTCAATGAGATAGTCAGTGGCGGTGTATTCCTGCCCGGTCTCCTCGGAACGCTCTTTGGCTCGCTCATTAGCGCGGGCGCCGATGGGCAGCAGAAATTTGCTGCCGAACTGTCCCAGGTTCGGGCACCGCACCGCACTGCCCTGATCCCCGACACTGTGGCAGGTGAAGCAGCGGCCTTTGCCCCAGAAAATAGTTTCGCCTCCCTCCGGACTGATTTCTACGTCACCGGTAATCCGCTGTTCGCCTCCAGTTAACGACGTGACAGCCGCTCCGACCCAGAGGAATGCCCCCAAGGTGATGAGCAGAAGAATGAATGCTTTGACCGCACCGGACATCGATTCTTCCTCAGCTCTTCTCGTCACTATGACCAGCGGCAATGCTGCCTAACCAGAACATGAATGCGATGCCGATCATGAATACCAGCACGGCCAGGCTGACCTGTAGCGTCATCGTGAAGTTGCTCGGTGTATATGCCCACTGAGAGGTATCCCGCATGACGCCGAAAATATGCCAGTCACCACGCAATCCGGAGCGGATAAAGCCCATCAGCCCCATGTTCATCGTGATGACAAAGGTGAGCAGCAGCAGCGAGTACTGGCTGCGGACTGTCATCCTGCCCCACTTGAGCTCGCCGACCTCCCTGGCGCCTCTGAACAGGAACATATCAATGGCCGCCACCAGGATCAGGCAGCTAATGAGTTGCAGGAACTGGGCAACTGCGACATTGCGCAGGAAAGGCGACGCCCTTTCCATGATGACGAAGCCGTAGACACCGAGGAAAACAACGACGTTAAAGGCAGTAACCCCCATGTAGACGCCCTGAGCCAACTTGCCCTTGTCCTTCAGACTCAGAACTACGGCAGCCACTGCCGCCGCACACTCCACCAGCAGCAGGTGACCGAGTGTCCGGAAATACTCGGCGCGGTCCGCAGGCAGATCCAGTTCAGCGGGGTCCATGTTAAGCAGGCGCAGCGCGTACTGCCCCACCATGGCAATCGCCACTAGTCCTGCTAGCGGAATGATGATCTTAGGCAGCGTTCCTTGCTGACTGATGGGCACGACATCACTCTTGTTACCCCGCCGATACAACAGGAAGCTGAAAAACGTGGACAGGATGATCAGGTTGATCACCGCATTCTTGGCCGGCATCAAGCCCATGAATTTGAGTGTCGGGTGATACTGGCTACCGCCCATGTCTCCAACCTCACGCCCGGTCAGTGGCAGGTTGTGTGGAGTCAGCCAGACGGCAAAGGATATGATCAGAGCGCCCAGGATCCACTTGATGTATTTGTAATACCGTTCAGCGCCCGGGATGCGCGTCATACCACTCCAGAGATAGTAGTTGCTGATGATAAAAAGCGAGCCCACCAGAACGGCCTGGATGATGAAGGTCCAGGAAAAATCCCCCCCCATCATGTTGTTGCCCATGATGGCACTGTTGGAATAGACCTCGCGGCCCAGGTAGTAGCCTGCAAACGGCAGCGGAATCAGCGCGCTGATGGCGACGAAATTGGAGACATACCCCATCCAGTCGTAATGCGCCTTTTGCTCCTGGGTCTTGGCGCCGATGAATCTGACCGCCGCGTAAGCGCCCGCTACCAGCCCACCGAAGGCCAGGTTGCCCAGCATCCGGTGAATGGCGATCGGCGACCCAAGGATGTTTTCAAACGCAGTCCACAAGCTGCCGGTTAGCTCGCCCGCCGCGTTGACGCCGGCGGGACTCATCATGAAACCGGCCCAGCTGTTTGCCAGTTGCATGATGCCGGTGCCGACAACGTTGAGGAGGATACCGATCAGGATATGAGAACTCTTCGGATCGCGAACGATGAACAATCCGATACCGGTCGGCAGGAAGTAGAGCAGCGTGATAAATGCCCGCGTGTCACCTCTCATCTCGGCGCCGAATCCGCCGAAGAAGAACACCACGCCCAGAACGATGACCGCAGCGCCCAATCCTTTGCAAATCAGCCGCACACTGTTGCCCAGAGGCTCGGTGCCTTTCAGCCAGTCCCAGCCGTAGTAGTAAAGGTAGAGCAGAAACGTCTCAGCGAAGAACAACAGGGCATACATGAACATGACGTCTTTGAACAGACCCGCCATGTAGCCCATGAACGTTGGATAGAGTGTGAACAGCGCAAAAGCGAGCAATCCACCGAGGGCCGCCGTGGTGGCATAGGCAACACTTAAAAGGCTCGTAAACTCGTAGGCCAGCTTGTCGAAGCGGCGATCCCCGCCGCGCCACCCGATGATCTCGATGATGACGGCGAACAGCGGAACACCCAGGACGAACGCGCCGAAAAACAGGTGCATCTGAGCCAGGAACCAAATAAGTTTTCGCGAGTCGAGACCGATGAACTGTCGATACTCGTTTGCTTCGAGGGCCTGTGCCTGTGACGACAATAGCAGCAGCACGAGCAAAGCCAGCGCGGCTGCGGCAGTTCTCATGACCGGGCTCAGAATTCTACTCATCTCTCAGATTGCCTCTTTGCCACATCAAACCGCTTCGCCCTCGTCCAAGCCCGTTTTACGGGGCCATGCCTTTCACGTATTGCAAAATTTCCTCGCATTCATCGTCGCTCAGGATGTCTTGCCAGGCGGGCATGATCTCGCCCTTGCCTTCCCTGATGCTCTTCATCAGCACCTCATCGCTTTTCTCCAGCCGTTCCCCTTCGGAAAAACTGGGCGCCCCCGGCAAAAGCGGCACACCGTCATAGCCATGGCAGGCCCCACAGAACTCATCGTAAAGATCCCTCCCTTCTGTCGCCGCGTCGGCGTCCTGGGCGGATGTGCCATTGCAAAAAACTACCGAGAACAGAATGAGCGTAACCGCGCGAAGCACCATCTTTTCGATTTGCGCGCATCTCAAGGGCAAGCCTCCGGTTCGGACATCGCGCCGGTGAAAAACTCCGATAACGCATCTATGCAAAGCCAGTGCACCTCTTCCTGTTCAGGTTCGCGTATCAATTCCAGAAGACGATTAACGCCCTGCTCATCTCCCACCCGGCGCAACGCAGCACCGGCCTCTTTTCGCAGTTCCCCGGAGAAGCGGAAAATGCAATCAAGAATGCGCTCAGCGCAGCTGTCGCTGTATGTGTCTCTGGTCAAGTTGTTCAACGCTGTCAGGCAAACCTGTTGATCCTCATCTCCAAGCGCGCGGTATAGACAATCCTTTGCTACAGGTCCCGAGCCCAGTGCGCAGATAGCAATAGCAGCACACCGCAAATTCGGATCAGGGTCGGTGCACAGCAGGTCTATGCGTTCTTGCGCACCGCTTGGCATTTGAAATTCTTTCAGCACATCCACGGCAGCCAACCTTACGTCGGGATGCGTTGAATCAAGAGCTTCGAACACGACGGGCAACGCCGCCTCATCGCCGATGTGCCCCAGCGCCAGTACGGCTTCCCGACAAATCACTTTGTCGCCGGATTGATACGCCTCGATCAATGCGTCCACCCCAAGCGTCGCCGGTGCTGCTACACCTCCTAGTAGTCGTGCAGCGAAGACCTGGATCGCTGCAGTGGGAGTGTCTGCCCTTGATCCTTCGCTGCTCGCAGGCTTCGGCTTGTCTCCTGGTAAGCCAATCACGATGGAGGCAAGGGTGGAAGTCTCCGGATCGTCGCCGGTAATCAGGGGAAATTCTGTAACTTCGTCTTTCGGTTCCTGTTGTTGCTCGTCGTTTGCGGAATCTTGGTCGGGTGCTAATTGTCGCTCGCGCAGCAAAACCAGCGGACGACCGAGAACGATATCGCTCAGCCATGCGACCGCTTCGTCCGGGTATGCGTTGACCAGAGCCGACAAGCTCGCACAGCCTAGCCGTTCGTTCTCGTCGAATACCGTAGCGGCGAGCACGTGCTTGGGGCTCAACCTCCGGGTGTCGTATTCTTTCGCTTCTTCCTTGTCCTCGCGCTCGGCGGGCGCTAACGCATTGCTCAGGATATTCCCAAGTGCCTCTGCCGCCTGACTGCGAACGGCAAAGTGCATGTCTTGTGATGAGAGGATTTGTGCAAGCTGCTGCTCTGTTCCCGATGCGCCGATCCGGCCGAGTGACCGTAGTACCTCATAGAGTAAATCTTTGTCCTGGGTATCCAGCAGCCGGATCAGGGGTTCCCGGGACCGGCCATCGCCGATTTCACCAAGGACGCATACCACTGACCGTTTGAGTTTCGGATCCTGGTCTTCAAGGAGACTATGCAGTCGTTCAAGTACGTCCGGGCCTTTCATTTTTCCCAATATCGTCGCCACTGCAGCCCGGACCTCCGCGTCCGGGTCGGCAATCAGCGTACTGAGGGCGGCCGCTACTGTGGGATCGTCTACACCGGCAAGTGCTTGCGCCGCACTGATTCGAACCGCTGAGTCAGAATCCATCAATGCACCTGCCAGGGCGTTGACTATTTCCTGTGGCGGGCTTCGATCCATACCCTTGTGGTTAAACAAGGAGCCGAGGGCTTGTGCGGCGCGCCGTCGAGTGCGTGAGCGCGCATGAGACAATTGTTGGACAAGGAATGCGCGGGTCTTGTCTTCATTCAATTGTGCCAGTACTTTGAAGCCGCTCTCCTGAAGATCGTCATACTGCCCGCTCTCGAGTACCTCTATCAGGGGCTGGGTCGCCCGGTGATCCCTGATCTGTCCCAGCGCTTCCATCGCCTGGCTCTGGATTTCCCAACACGGACTGTATTCCATGTCGTCGCTTAGATAATCCAACTCGGGATAGCCATCCGCTTTAAAGCACTCGATAAGTGGCTCTACGGCATCCAAGGACTTGATTTTCGAGAGTGCGATCACCGCCTGGATACGAACGTCACCTTCGTGATCCTTTCTCAGCGTGTCGAGCAAGGTTGCTGTGGCCTCGCCGATCTCCATATTGCCAAGCGCAGCGGCAGTGTCCGTCCGAACGTCGGGATCCGGATCATTCAGCAGGCCAATTAACCGCCTCCTCGATTCCGCATCGTGGGGCCTAAGCCGCTCGATGGCCCGGACGGCCTGACATCGTGACAGGGCGTTACCGGTATCCAGCACACCGTAGAGTGCGTGCAGAGCGTTTGTCCGCTGGATGTCTGTTGCCTCCTGTTTCATAGCCCGATCCGCTAGGCAATATCCCGGCGTTTGAAACTCATCTGATCAAACCGGTGCTTGAACGGTGACTCACCGATTCTGTTGACCTTTCCCGAGGCCACTTTGAAACGGTAGTTCATGGTCAGCGGATCGGCGACTCTGGGCGTGATGCTATTAGCCGGTGAGTCCAGTCTCAGGAAATTGGTAAAAACGACGCCTTGCTTTATGGCGGGCGTTACCAATGCCACCGCCGAAAACTGACCCGACGTGAGTTTGATATGCCCGCGCTTCATCAGACCGGCGAACCACATGTCGTCGCTCTTGACCCCGAGGTTGAAATTCTTCTGCACCGGGACCCGATGCGACTCGACCATTACCAGGTCACCGGATTCAATTCCTCTGGCTTCGGCGTCCTCGGGATTGATTTCCAGGAAGTTTGCCGGCCATCGTTGCTGGATGTAGGGCCGTCTTTCAACATCATCGAAGCCCGATTGCCAGATTTCATTGATACGACCATTGGCGACCCATAACTCATCATCCTTGGGTCGTATGAACTCGAAGAAATCGCTCCATATATGCCAGGGTGATTTGAGCAGGTTGAGCTTGCCGGTGTGCGACTTGAAGGCGAGGATCTGTTTGTTGACGACAGTCACACCTTCAGGGCCGGTATCCGGGATGTCGGTACGATTGAAGTCATGCAGTCGCTTGGTCTCGATGATCTTGTCGCCATCGAGCAGCAGCGGAGCCTGTAATCCCTGGGTGCCGAAGGTCCTCAGAAAATCGTGGGCCCGCATGCCCTTTCGCTGCGCGACAGTTCGGATGACCTGATAATCCTTCCTGGAACCACGGCTGAATCGGCAGCTTTCCTCGAAGACATCGTTTGAATCCTTCCAGTCATAACCCTCGAAACCCATCTTCTTCGCAAACAGGGACACGATTTTCCAATCCGGCTTGGCATCGCCCGGTGCATCATAGAATTTGGAGTACAGACGGATGCGCCGTTCCATGTTGGCCCGGGCAAAATCTTCCTCACCCCAGGTAGCGGCGGGCAGCACGATATCGGCGTACTGCGTGCCGATGGGATCCCTGAGATAGATCTCCTGATTTGCCACGACCATTCCACCACTATCGACTCGTTTTTTGAGCGTGTCGATAACCGCCTGCTTGTCGAGGCTGCGGACCTGATGCTGATTCAGTTTTGTCAGTCGCTTGAAAGTATCTTCCAGAGCACTGGAGCCGGCCATCGCCTGAATCCAGGTGGTACCCACGACGTAGGCGAAGCGCACATGCCCGGCTTCCAGCCAGCGGTCCACATCCATACGATGCCGTCGTCGCCCCGGCGCCTTGTATGGAGATTTGACGGTTGGATACGGTCCGCCGTTGACGCCGCCGCGCTGGTGTCCACCCAGGCGGGTGATTACCTGACCCGGGCGACCACCGCAACCAAGGATCACACCCAGCGTGCCGATGGAGGCTGTGTTGAGGTAGTTATTGGACCAGTAGTTGCCTTTTTCGATTCCGATGCTGGTCTTGACTCTCGTGCCGTCGGGCCTGGGCTTCGCCATCATCTCCGCAGCCTGATAGAGCTTTTTCGGGTCGATGCGGGCGATTTTTGCAGCCACCTTCGGTTTCGACTCTTCCTGAGACAGAATCCAGTTCTTCCAGTCGTCGAAGCCCTTAACCTGGAAATGACCCCAGGTGGTACGCCACTGCCAGGGTGTGTTGCGGGTGCCCTGACCGAAGCCCGAATCGGTTTCCCAAAAATTGGCAGCCCAGCGGTCGATGAACTCCTTATCCTCCCAGCCGTTCTCCAGGATGATTCGCTGGATCGCCATATGCACGACGGTGTCGGTGCCGGGGTCCAGGTCGATATGCAGACCACCTTTTTTCTCGGCATGCGCAGCACCCGCTGTCTTGCGGGGATTGATCATGATGACCTTGGTCTCGTTGCCGTTCATGCCTTTGAGGACCCATTGATTCCACAGCACTGTTTTTGTCTCAAAGGGGTCGGTGCCTGAAAATACGAGGCAATCGGCCGTTGCAAAGTCTTCGAAACTCGCGCTGAAGATGTCGTAGCCGATATCGACCCAACCGGGTACGGAATTAACGATTGCGGGATGATCGTGGTGCGCCACGGTCGGGGTATTAATACTCTTGAAAGCCAGTTTCGTCAGGGCATAGGTGTTCTCGAAGAACTGATAGCTGAAGTACTTGAGCGCCCAGGAATGTTCGCCGTGTTTCCGGATGACGTGTTTCGATACGGCGGCCATGACGTCCAGGGCGAAATCCCAGGTAACGGGCATCAGAATGTCGTTCACCCGGATCATGGGATACTTCAAGCGGTCATGTGTGGGTCTCGTTGGGTTGTACACTTTTTGGGCGATGCATCCACCGCGAATACTGTGATCTCCGGTGACGTTGACGACTTTGGACTCGTGATCAGGGACGATGGCGATGTTGTGCAGCCTGCCATCGTGGAATGCCTGGGTGAATTGGTTCGGACCGACCCAGCCGCCTTCCTGGGGTCGCAGAGGATAATTCTGATTTAGCGCGTTCTGCTCTTTGGTCGGACCACCATCGGCGCTGCCGACCGGCCAACGGTAAACTTTGTAGCCACAGGCCACGACGCAATAGTCGCAGCAGGTGGTCAGAACATCGGCGTCCTTCGGCGGAAGGGGCACCCGATCGACTGGCTGAAAGAAGGGTGTAGAGTTCTGCGACATATCGATTCCCCTGCTACGCTTTTAGATTGTCGTATCTGCCGTAGATCAGACCGATCAGGCCTACTGCATAAATGTCTTCGCCTTCTGTTTCCAGAAGGACCTGCGGCAGACTCTCGGTGGCGTGTCCGCTTATCACGATGCCGTGCCGGGTCAGGTCATAGCTGGACATATGAAACGAACAGGGCCCGAGTATCTGGTGCTCGGCCTTGTAGTCCCTGGATAAGGATGTCCCCATATGGGTGCAGCGGGAATTGAATGCGACCACGTCGCGATCGGCCCCTATTCCGCCACCGGCTGGTTCACCCAGCCTGATCAGAAGGCTGCTGGCACTGGCTGTGTTGTCCGGGTATTTGAATCGCAGTGGCTTGCCAGGCTTGAGCTCACTCAGACTCCCGATATGCATCCGGGGATACCGGGCCACTTGCGCTGCCAGCGCTTTTCCATTCATCCCTGGCAATGCCGGGAGCAGCAAGGTACCGACGATCGTTGCCCCGCTGCCGATCAGAAATGTCCGGCGGTTCGGGCAAAAACGTGGTGTCAGTGTTTCGTTATCCTGTGTGGCCATGGGCCTCCCCCTATTACTCGGTAGCTGTCGTCAGATAGATCTCGAGCCCGATTCGCTTGGCCTCAGACTGGGTAAGATCCGCCACATCTGGCATGACTGCGTAGGGCGGAACCTCGGGCGGACTCATCGTGATCTCATCCCCGCTGATCTCTTCCAGAAAAACGACCAGGGCTTCTTTCTCTTCGTCTGTCAGATTAAGCGGTTTCAGAATCGGCGTTTTGCTGCCGGCACGTTCGGTCATTTCATTCTCGCCGCCTCCTTCATTGTAAAAATCAATCACTTCTTCCAATGTGAAGAACTGTCCGGCATGCATGTAAGGCGGTGTGTAAGCGAGATAGCGCAGCGGTTGTGTGCGGAACTTGCCCAGGTCCGACCATCGCTTGGTATCGAAGTACAGACCGGGATCATCCTTGAACTCGCGATAATATTTCTCGGGCACGCCCTTGGCGTAGAGTTCAAAACGGTAGGTAATCGTGTTGATGCCGGTCTCTTCCCACTCGATCGGCCTCGGAACACCGAGGTTGTAATATTTCTGATCCGACAGCATCGGGCCGTTGTGACACTCGATGCAGTTGGCTTTGCCGTTGAACAGTTCCATCCCCTGTATGGCCTTTTCCGACAGCGCCGTCTTGTCGCCTTTAAGATAACGATCGAGGGGTGTATCGGTCTGGGACAGCATCGCCCGTTCGAAGGTAGCGATGGCCAGCCACGCATCGTTCAAAATCGGCCGTTCCGTGCCAAATACTTCTCTGAACTTCTCGATGTAGTACGGCGTCTGCCGTAAACGCTGTTCCATGACATCTTTTTCGCCATTGCCCGAAATACCGCCGGTCGCTGCACCGCGTGCCTGCGCTTCCATGCTCTTGGAGCTGCCGGTCCAGAACATCTTGTCCATGTAGCCAACGTTTACGACGGTGTGGCAATTACGCCAGTGGACGGCACCCGGATAGCCGCGGCAGATCGGATCGTTAAAACCCCAACCCTGTTCCGGGTCGTGGCAGTCCGAACAGGCCAGGCCTGCGTCGCCGGTCAGCTTGGGATCGAAATACAGCATCTTGCCAAGCTCCGCTTTTTCGGCAGTGATCCTATTGTCGGGCGGCTCCGGCACGGGGCCCAAGGGTGCCAGTGGCGGATCGATGTCCGGATCCCCGTCGGCAAAGGTTGGTCCGCCAACCATCATGAGGTTCACGCAGAGCAATATCAGCAACATTAAGAAGGCCTGTGATTCGTTGTGTGCTTTCATTGTTTGTTCCGCCGTATCAGTTCTCGACGTGGAGCCAGTTGTCGATGGGTTCATACTCCAGGGGGATGGCTACTTTTTCGACCACAATAGGACTGGCGCTGCTCAGGCTTTCCAGAAAAGCCACCAGATCCGCTTTTTCCTTTCTGGACAGGCCAAGGGGAGACAACTCCGTCGCCAACGGATCTTCTTGTCCGCCCCCCTGATCGTAGAAATCGACGACTTCCGTCAGAGTCGTGAAAAGACCGTTGTGCATGTAAGGCGCCGTAGATTTAAGCTCACGCAGTGTCGGTGTCACAAATTTGCCCACATCGGCATAGTTCTTGCTCACGAGGAAATAACCCACGTCCCTTCTCCAGATCTCCATCTTGGGTACGCCGTGAGTGTGGATGACGGCGCGGTAGGTCAGGTGCCGAAGCGGGTCTCTGAAGATTTCCAGGTCTTCTGGTACACCGGTGTTATGCGGCACTCCATCTGAGAAATATGGTCCGTTGTGGCATTCGATACATCGGGCCTTGCCCTGGAACAGATTCTGGCCCCGCCTGGCGCTACCGGACAGCTTGCCGCCGTCGAAGGGGGCATTTGTAGAGACGAGCGTTTCCACAAAGGCCACCAGGGCCCTGCGCGCCATCCCGCTGCTGCAGTCACTATCAAAATTCTCCTTGCACATCTCGACGTACACGGGATCCTGTTTCATGCGCTCGTGCATGATGCGCATGTCCATATTCATGATCGTGCTCTCTGTCAGCTGATCGCGCATGACGTCGTTCAGATTCGCGCCCATACGACCGTCCCAACCCCAGCCGGTATCAGCGAAGTCCTCCTTGTATCGGACGTTGATCAGAGTCGGGGCATTTCGGAAGTAGCGCGTTCCCGGGTA
>Ga0255053_10001455_pt1 | contig 13096 bp, 12 predicted proteins | sample JV7_2_22_MG_FD_188635 | JGI IMG/M metagenome (GOLD analysis project Ga0255053, IMG submission 188635) | Seawater microbial communities from Jervis Inlet, British Columbia, Canada - JV7_2_22 | ecosystem: Environmental > Aquatic > Marine > Inlet | place: Canada: British Columbia | collected...
GCGGCCATCGTCGGTCACGGTCACTGTCTGGTCGGCATGTACCGTTACAGCAATCTGGGAGCAATGGCCGGCCTGAGCCTCGTCAATAGCGTTGTCCACCACCTCCCAAACCATGTGATGGAGACCGGAAATATCATCAACGTCGCCGATGTACATCCCGGGGCGTTTGCGCACCGCATCCCGCCCCTTGAGGACCTTGATGTTTTCGGCGGTGTATTCGTCAGTCATCGTTTGCGGCCTCCTGAGACACGCAGGTGCCGTTTTCGAGTCTTAGGCAAAATCCTCGAGGACCCGCCAGCTCCGCCACCTGCTCACTCGTGCTGGAGAGAAATAGCTGTCGTACGTTACCGAGACGTTGAACCAAGAGCGTCAGCGCGGCGCCGTCCAACTCGGCGTCCACATCGTCAACGATTACAGGAAAATGTTCGTTTCGCTCCTTTTCCACCTGGGCGAGCGTGGCGAGCCTGAGCGCCGCAGCTACCCTCTTGGTCTGTCCCGAACTGAGTACATATCGGACGCTCCGGCCGTCGGTATTCAAGCTCAGATCATGGCGGTGTGGACCGTCCACGGTGAACCCCATCTGGCGGTCCCGCGTCCGCGTCTCATTATACCGCTGTCGGTACAGATCTTCCACCTTTTTCGCCTCCTCAGATGGCCTGCTCCAGGCCTCTGAACGATACTCGATAGTGATCTTCGTCCGGGCCCCGCGAGACAGCTCCTTCCACTCCTCTGCGAACCGCTCGGCGAGAAGCGCGGTGCCTTTTTCGCGCGCTTCGATAACCGCGGCTGCGGCCGCTGCGAGTGGTGCCTCCCAGGCTTCGATCTCGGCATCTGAAGACTGACCCACAAGGGCGGCGTTGCGCTGCCGGAGCAGGCGGCGATATAAGCGAAGCTGATCGAGATGCGCCGGCTTCAAAAGGAAGACAAACCGATCTAGCATAGACCGTCGACCCTCGGGCCCGCCGGCGACCAGCTCGCGATCCTGTGCGGTGATGGCGAAGACCGGAAAGAGCTGGAGATATCTCTCGACATCCGCGGTCACGCCGTCGACTCGCAGTGTTCTGGTGACCGGTGAACCCATCTCCACGACCTGTTCGAGGCGGTGGGTTCGGCCGCCTGTCGAGACCGTGCCGACAAGTCGAAAACTGTTCTCGTTGTGGCGCGCCGCTCGGCGCAGGGTCGTCGTCCTGAAGGAGCGCAAATTCCCGAGTACGACCATCGCCTCGAGAAGGCTCGTCTTTCCGGCTCCATTCGGTCCGAGGATCGCGTTCGTTGCTTCACCGAAGGCAAAAACCTGGCCGGATAGATTGCGGAAATTACGAGCCGAAAGATCGATCAGTTCCACGGCGAACGTTCCGTCCTTGTCTGATTATGGGTCCCGCGCGGTACGCTATTTTTCACCACGGTGCTGAATTGCCGCAGGCGAAAAAATCTTTTCGTGCCGCGGCGTGATCACAGCCGCATGGGCATCAGCACGTAGATGTACTCCTCGAGGCGAGGGTCGTCTTCGACCGGTACCACGACACACTGGGTATTGCTGTCCCGTAGCTGGAGTTCGACGGAATCGCATTCGAGAGCCTGCAGCACGTCGATGAGATAACTGGCATTGAGCGCTATTTCCAGACCATCTCCTTGATAGGTCACACTCAGCGTCTCTTCGGCGCTGCCCCGCTCATAACCGATGGAAACCAGGGTCAGCTCGCCCCCGGAGTCAAAGCGGAACCTGACACCGCGCGCCTTTTCATGCGCCATGAGGCTGACTCTTCGGAGCGAAGCCAAGAGCTCCTTACGGTCGGCCCGGGCTCGATTCGGGTTGTCGCGGACGATCACCCGTTCGTACTGAGGAAATCGAAGTTCGACGATCCGCGAGACTAGCGTCCGCTCACCCATCAGGAAACCAAGGTGGTTGTCACCAGCCGAAATCCGTACCTCTTCGTCACTGAAGCGCGAAAACTCAGCCAGCAGTTTTCGCGGAAAGAGCTGCTGCTCGAAAGGAGCATCGCCCCCCGGAGCCTTGGCCCTCACCATCGCCAGGCGGTGACCGTCGGTGGCCGCGATTTCGATTTCGCCCGGGATCAGCTTGATCAGGGCCCCGTTCAATTGGAACTTAGGATCATCCTTCGTGATAGCAAATGCAACACGGTCCAACATCAGTTGAAAAAGGTCCAGCGGCAGCGCATAGTCGCCGGCTTCCGGAACCTCGGGCACGGTCGGATACTCCGAAGGATCAGAAACGGCCATCCTCGAGTGGAAGCGACCACATTCAATTTCTACCGCATCCCCATCCTGGCGGAGAGTGAACTCCTCTTCGGGCAAAGCTCGAACCAGGTTCTGAAACACCTTGCTCTCGAGCGTCGCTCGACCACCTCCGTGGATAGCGGCTGGACACTCGGTGACGATCGTCATGTCGAGATCGGTGGCCACCATTCGCAGACGGTTCTCCTCAGCCTCCACCAGGATGCTCGAGAGTATCGGTATGGTGGTCCGGTGCTCGACCACACCTTGCAGGATGGAGAGTTCCTGAAGGACGAGGTTGCGTTGCAACTTGAGTTCCATCAACCGCCCTTTCTTATGACGACGACGTACTTTTCAAGCAAAATATAACATGAATCGTCATCGTCGTCGAGCCTGTGGAATCTGCGGACATCTCTCGTAAACAACTTAAAAAACTAAGGTTAAATAGTTCTCCTGGTTGTGTAATATGACTGTGCGGAGCTGTGACGATCTGTGAAAAACTCATGCTTTCCACAAAAGATCACAGTCCATCCACACGGCTTCCACAAGCGTTCCACACACGGTCAAACGAAATGCTCTCGAAAGGAAGTCAGCGTGGCATCAAAATCGGGATTCGACTGGCGCATCTTCTGAACGGTGTCGACGGCGTACATGACGGTCGAATGATGTTTGGAAAAAATTCGGCCTATCTCCGGAAAGCTCAGTTCGAGGATGTTGCGAATGAGGTACATGGCAACTTGTCTCGGGAGTGCGATCGAACGTCGGTTCGAGCGACCTTTGAGGTCGGCGACTCGAACCCCGTAGTGTTGGGCCACGAAGCGGATGATATCGGATGGTGATGTGGCGCGCTCATCAGGCAGGAGCTCAAAGAGCGCGAGGCGGACGACATCAACCGTGATTTTGGAGCTCTTGAGCTGGGCGTAGGCAATGGTCCGATTGAGACACCCCTCGAGCTCGCGGACATTGTTTTGAACCCTGCGCGAGATGAACAAAACCACGTCTTCGGGGAGTTCGCGCCCGATGGCGCGCGCTTTTTCGCGCAGGATGGCACAGCGGGTTTCGAGGTCTGGCGGCTGAATATCGGCGATCAGGCCCTGCAAAAAACGCGACCGCAGGCGCTCCTCGAGACCCGGGATGTCAGCAGGCCGGGCGTCGGACGTGAAGACGACCTGGCGGCCAGTGGACTGAAGCGTATTAAATGTGTGAAAGAACTCTTCCTGGGTACGCTCCTTACCGGCGATGAACTGAATGTCATCGAGGAGAAGCAGATCGACGCCGCGAAATGTCTGACGAAAAGCGTCCATCTGCTTGCGGCGGATGCAGTTGATGAGTTCGTTGACGAACTGTTCGGTCGTCATATAGGCGGCGTTGAAGGAGGGCGAGGTGTCGGAAAGCCGGTTGGCGATAGCGTGCAAAAGGTGGGTTTTTCCGAGCCCGGAACCCCCATAGAGATACAACGGGTTGTATGTCTTGCCAGGTTGTTCCGCGACCGCTTCCGCTGCCGCGGCCGCAAACTGATTTGAGGTTCCAACGACAAAGCGATCAAAAGTGAAGCCCGGATTGTACGGATGGGTGGTGATGCCCGACGTATCGTTGTTGTCCCGGCCCTTGCCCGGGACCTTGGGGTCCGCGGCAGCGTCCCATTTGATGAGGACCCGAAACTCAGGACCGAAATGACTTCGCGCCACAGTCTCGATATCCCGCAGCAGGTGGTCGCGCACCCAGTCGCCGACAATCGCGTTGTCCGTGGTCAAGGTGAGGGCGGCGGCCGTCTTCTCGAGGACCGACAGCGGCGCGATCCAGGTTCGATATTCCTCGTCACCCATCATCTGCCGGAGGTGAGGTTGCAGGTGCTCCCAGCGGTCCATCGTAGTACGCTAACATAACTCGAGGCGAGAAGCTGTCGCGCCTCGGTGACACCCCCGGGGTGGTGATTGCCGGGGGATCCTGCACATCAGCGGGGTCTCTCGATACTCGCTTGACACCCATGTTGAGCTACGATATCGTGACGCGCCCGATATTTGGGGAAGAGAGAGATCATGAAGAGAACGTTTCAACCCAATAACCGCAAGCGCAAGAAAACCCACGGATTCCGGGTTCGCATGCGCACCCGGGGCGGCCGTAGTGTGCTCCGCGCGCGTCGCCGCAAGGGGCGCAAGCGGGTTGCTGTCTGAGCGGCGCTTCCATTTCCCAGCAATGGCTCGGCTCAAGCGAAGGGCCGATTTTCAAAGGGTATACAGGGATGGCGTCCGGGCTGTCGGGCGGCATGTGGTGGTATTTCTCATGCCAGCGGACTCACACGAAGGAAGATTCGGCGTGACTGCATCACGTCGCGTCGGTGGTGCGGTTGTGCGATCGCGCTGTAAACGGCGGCTGCGCGAGCTGTACCGGATTCATCGTCACGAGTTCGACGGCTTTGCCGCCGATATGGTGATCAATGCGCGCGGGAGCTGTGCGTCGGCGCCGTGGTCAGAACTCGAGCGGGATTTCCTGGCAAGCGTCCACCGCGCGCTGGATAAAGCCGCGCAAACATCGCGCCCAGGATAAGGCGCGGGGAAGACGACGAGCGGATGGAGAAAAGACTACTCCTGGCATTTGTGCTGTCGGCGGCGATCCTCCTCGCCTGGTCGGTGATTTTCCCGCCGCCACAGCGCCCGGCGGCGCCGGAACCCACCGTCGCGGAGGGCACCGCGGGCAAAGCGGGCGATACGCAGTCGCTTGTAGGCGACACACTGCCGCGTGAACCCGAGCCGACGGAAGACGACGAAAATCTGGTCCAAGAGGAACCGCTCGACGAGGTCATCGTTGGCACGAGCGAAGAGGAGATCAGGCTCGCCAACGACAATATCACCGTGATCCTCACCAACCGCGGCGCGGCCGTTTCTTCATATCTTTTGGCGAACTACGACGATGGCGCCGGTCTCCCGGTGAACCTTGTCCAGGACGTGCCCCTGTCGCAGCGCTCCCTCCCACTCCAGTTGGTCACACCGGCAGGCCCAGATAACGAGCTGTATGCGGTTGAGCGCCTTGAAAAAGGGGTCACCTTCCGATGGGCTGACGGGCGAGGGGGCGCTGTCCACAAGAAGATAACGTTGTCGAACGAAGGTTTCGGGCTCGATGTCGAGATCGAGACCACTGGATCTCGAGCCACGGATGCGGTCAGCATCGGCACCGGGATGGGGAACCTCAGCGAACAGGAGCGCAACAGCAAGCTGGCGCTGTGGGGCGAGGGCATAGTGCTCGTCGACGGAGAGATCGAGCGCTTCAAGCGGAGCAAGGTCAAGGAACCGCGCGTCCTTGCGCCGGCGAGTGTCACCTTCGCGGGCTTCGAGGACACCTACTTCCTCAGCCTTCTCCGGCCCGAGGGCGGCGTTTCAGAGATTCACATTGTGCCCCTCGAGTATGCCGCGGGTGAGGAGAAACCGAACCGGGTGCTCCAGATCACGGCGGTCCTTGCGCGGGGTGAATTGCGCGGCCAGCTGCTCGGCGTACCGAAGGAGTACGACCTCCTGCAGTCGATCAACCAGGGAGTGGAGAAGACCCTCACCTTTGGGTGGTTTCTGACACCGATCGCGGTGTTTTTTCTCAAGGCGCTGCGATGGATTTACAGCGCAGTCGGCAACTGGGGCGTCGCGATCATCCTCCTGACGCTCGGCATTCGGATCGTGCTTTTCCCCCTCATGCACACGTCGACGGTGTCGATGCGGAAGATGGCGAAGGTGCAACCTAAGGTCAAGGAGATCCAGGCCAAGCACAAAAAGAAGAAGAGCGACCCGCAGGCCCGGGCCAAGATGAACCAGGAGATGATGGCCCTTTATAAACAGGAGGGCGTGAACCCAATGGCGGGCTGTTTGCCTCTGCTGGTTCAGATGCCGTTGCTGTTCGCTTTGTACCAGCTGTTTTTGAAGGCCATCGAGCTTCGCCATGCTCCCTTCATTTTTTGGATCACCGATCTGTCGGCCAAGGACCCCCTGTACGTAACGCCGATCCTGATGACGGCAACCATGTGGCTCCAGCAGCGTCTGGCTCCGCAGGCGGGAGATCCCCAGCAGCAGCGTCTGATGCGGATGATGCCGTTGATCTTCGGCATCATGTTTCTGGGGTTCCCCGCGGGCCTCGTGCTGTACTGGCTAGCCAACAACGTGATCACGATCATCCAACAGGAGATCACCCTCCACATTGTCGGTGAGCGTAAAAGGGGCGGTGGCGGCGCGAAGAAAAAGACGCGGAAGGATGGGAAGGCATGAGCAGGCCCAAGAGCTTTCACGGGATCTCCCTCGACGAAGCCCTGAGCGCCGCATGCGGCGGCCTCGGCTCGCGGCTCGAGGAGCTCCACTACAACGTGGTTGACGGCGAGGGGGGCGAGGTCGTGGTCGAAGCGGAAGTCGACCCCGTCGCTGTCCTCGGGCTCTTTCTGTCGGAGTCTTTTCGCGGCGGCGATCTCGAGATCACCGCACATCTTGCCGACCGCGAAGAGGCCCTGGAGGGCGAACTCGAGGGAGGGGATCTTCATCTCTTAACCGCCTCGGGTGGGCGAGGCCTCGATGCCCTCCAGTACCTCTGCAACCGGGTTCTGAACCGGCGCCTCTCGGATCACCGCCCTGTTCACCTCGACTGCGACGGCTTCAAGGAGCGACGCGCACACAAGCTCCAGGAGCGGGCCGAGGCGGCGGCAGATGAGGCCCTTCGCCGGGGCGCGCCGGTGACGCTTGGGCCGCTGACTCCGGCCGCAAGACGCGAAATCCACCTCGCGCTTGCTGACGATCCCGGGGTCGAGACGGACTCCGATGGTGAAGGCTTCCTCAAGCGGATTGTCATCCGACCTCGCCGGCGGCGCTGACACCATCGTCGCCCGGGCGACGCCGGCCGGCCGGGGAGCGCTGGCGCTGATCCGCGTCAGCGGCCCGCAGGCCGCGGCGTGCGCGACGCGGGTCTGCCCGGACCTTTCATTCGATGTCGGCTGGAAAGCGACGCTGACAACCCTCCACGATGCCGCGGGCGAGGCTCTCGAGCGTGCGGTCGTGACATCCTTCCCGGGGCCGCGCTCGTACACCGGAGAGGACATGTTGGAGGTCACGGTTCACGGTTCGCCGTTCCTGGTCGAGGCCGTGATCGAAGCGTTCGTCGCCGCCGGGGCGCGGCCGGCGGGCGCCGGCGAATTCACTCGGCGAGCCGTCGCCAACGGCAAGCTGGATCTTGTTCAGGCCGAGGCGGTCCGCGACCTGGTCGCCGCGGACACGGCCTGGCAGCACAGGAACGCGCGGCAACAGCTCGCGGGAGCGCTCTCAGCGCAGTTCGAAAGGCTGCGCGCCGCCCTGGTCACGCTCCTCGCCTCGGTCGAGGCATCTCTTGACTATGAGGTGCAGGGTGTCGCGGTTCCAGTCGGCGAGTTGGTGGCGCAGCTGGAAGAATGTCGCGGCCAATTAACGGCCCTTCTGGCGACCGCCGGCGCTGGCGAGCGCCTGAGGGAAGGATTGCGGCTGGTGATTCTTGGCCCCCCGAATGCGGGCAAGTCTACCCTTTTCAACCATTTAGCTGGAACTGAAAGGACGATCGTCTCTCCTCAGCCGGGAACCACTCGCGATCTCGTCGAGACCGAACTCGAGCTTGGCAGTGTGAGGGTTGTGGTGCAGGACACGGCTGGTCTGCGGGCCGGCGGTGACGAGATTGAGGCTGAAGGGCACCGTCGCGCGCAGGCCGCTGCTGCTGCTGCCGACCTGATCGTCGTGCTGTGGGCGATGGATGCCGGGACCGACACGGCCCCCCGGGGGGTACCCGAAGACCTGCCGACGATTCGGGTCCGCTCGAAAGTCGACCTGGCTCCCGGGACCACGGTCGCGGACGGCTGGCTTGGCATTTCCTGTCACAGCGGAGAGGGCCTCGAGAAATTTCGATGCGAGCTTCTGCGACGCGTGTTGGGAGAGGTGCCAGACCTCGGGGGGGCGGTGGCCATCGCCGCACGGCACCGCCGTGCCCTGGAGGAGGCGACCGCAGAACTCGACGGCTGTGATGTCGAACGCCCCGACACGGCCGCGGAAAACGTTCGATGGGCACTGCGCTCAGTCGACGAGCTGATCGGAGAAGTCTCGACCGATGACGTGCTGGACGAGATCTATAGCTCGTTCTGCATAGGGAAATAGTCATGTCGAGAGTCGATGTCGTGGTCGTGGGCGCCGGCCATGCGGGCTGTGAGGCCGCGGCAGCGGCCGCGCGCATGGGGGCGTCGGTAGCGCTGGTGACCCTCGATCGTCGAACCGTCGCTCAGATGCCGTGCAATCCGGCCATCGGCGGCATCGGCAAGGGCCACCTGGTAGCCGAGATCGATGCCCTGGGCGGCCTCCAGGGATGGGCCGCGGACCGCGCCGGAATCCAATTCAAAACCCTCAACCTGTCGCGAGGCCCGGCAGTGTGGGGTCCGCGGGCGCAGTGTGACAAGGCTGTTTATCAGCGGAGCATTCGGCGGGTGGTCGAAAGGCTGCGCGGGGTGACGCTGATTGAGGTGGAGGTCGAAGGGTTGGTGATCGAAGCGGGGCGCGCCTCCGGTGTGATCCTTCAGGGCGGGGAGCGTCTCGAGGCCGGCGCGGTCATTCTCACAACCGGCACATTTCTCGGCGGCCTGCTGCACACAGGCGAGGAACAACGTCCCGGCGGCCGCCTCGGCGAAAGCCCGAGCACCGCTCTCGGAAAGGCACTCGCGGGTGCGGGGTTAGAGCTGCGGCGGTTCAAGACGGGGACCCCGCCGCGATTGGATCGGACGAGCATTAATTTTGATCAACTCGAAACACAGGAGGGCGATCCCTCTCCGCGGCCGTTCTCGTGGCGCACGCGGGCCGTTCGCAACCGCTGTGTCTGCTGGGTTACCCGAACCCCGCCCGAAGTCCAAACCATCATCAACGAAAATCTCCACCGGTCGCCGTTGCTCTCCGGCGCCATCGAGGGCATCGGTCCACGCTACTGCCCCTCGATCGAGGACAAGGTCGTCCGCTTCCCGCACCACCAACAACACACCGTGTTTCTTGAACCCGAGGGCCTCGATTCCAACAGCATCTATGTCAACGGCCTCTCCACCAGCCTCCCCGCCGATGTGCAGGAAGCAGTGGTGCGCAGGGTACCCGGCCTCGAGCGGGCGAAATTCTTGCGCTACGGATACGCCGTCGAGTACGACGTGGTGGCACCGCTTCAGGTGGGGGCCGGCCTCGAGTGCTTGTCGATCCCGGGGCTCTTCCTCGCCGGTCAGCTCCTCGGCACGTCGGGCTACGAGGAGGCGGCGGGGCTCGGCCTCCTGGCGGGCATCAACGCCGTCGCGGGCCTTCGCGGCGAGGCCCCGTTCATTCCGGCTCGCGAGGATGCCTATCTCGGGGTGCTGATTGATGACGTCTGCGGGCGCGACCATCGCGAACCGTACCGCATGTTCACGTCCCGGGCCGAGCACAGGCTATTGCTCGGCGTCGACACGGCGCGGGAACGGATGATGGAGCACGGACGACGGCTCGGACTGGTTCGAGAGACGGCGTTTCACGTGGAACATGGGCGGTGGCGCCGTCGCCGGGCCGCAGCGGCCGCGCTCGAGGGTGCCCGCCTGACGCCGACGGTTGCGACCCGCAAAGAGGTTTTTGAAACAGCCGGCATCGACTTCTCGGCGCCGACAACATGGGCCACGATTCTGCGCCGCCAGGATATTGACGCCGAAAGCGTCGCGGCCACGCTGGAACATTTTTCCGGCCTCGGCGCCGAGGACCGTCGAATCGTCATCGGCCGTCTCCGCTATGACGGGTATCTGGCCCGACAGGAGCGGGAGCGCGCACGGCTGCACCGCCTGCGCCACGTCGAGATCCCAACCGATCTCAACGCATCGGCCATTCCCGGCCTTTCTCGCGAGGTTGCGGAGGCCCTCAGCCGCGAGCGGCCCCGGACCTTGGCGGATGCTGAGCGAGTGCCCGGGATGACCCCGGCGGCGCTGGCGCTGCTTGCCGGCCGGCTGGCCCGTCACGGAGGGTCCGGGTGAACGGTGACGGGGGGGAGTTCGCGGATCTTCTCGCCGCCCACGCCGAGGGACCGGCGCTGCAGCGGCTGGTTCGCTATGCGGAGCTCGTTGAGCGGTGGTCCGCGCGACACAACCTTGTACAATTTTCGAGTCGCGAGGAGCTCGTGGAAAGGCATATCCTCGAAGCGCTGGCGGCCGCCCCGCTTCTGGGGAGCATGGGCCGCCTGCTCGATGTCGGCAGCGGCGCGGGCTTGCCGGGTGTGCCCCTGCTGGCGGTGCGTCCGCGGTGGGGAGGGGTGCTGCTCGAGCCGCGGCAGAAGAGGTGGGCCTTTCTCCGGACCGTGGTCCGCGAGCTCGGGCTCGCGGCGAATGTCGCTCGCTCGCGGTACCAGGACCTCGATGATTGTCCCCCTTTTGATCTCATCACGATCCGTGCCGTCGGCGACCACGAGGCGCTTCTCGAGTGGGCGCGCGGCCGACTCACCGGCGCGGGTGAGGTCGTGATATGGACCACGATCGACGGTGAGGCTGCGCTCGAAGCCGTAACGGGGTGGCGTGTGTTAAGCTCGCGACTACCCGGCCTCGATTGCGGCCGGTTGGCTCGGCTGCAACCATGTTTCACGTGAAACCACGATGTTTTTCGTTCTCTGGCGATGGTGTCCAGGGCCTCGTTTTCCCCCGGCTTGCCGCGGCGGACGGAGGACTGCTGCTTTTTGCGACAGTTTTCGAGCGACGAGGACGGTGGTCGAGATGAAAGCGCGGGTCGTGGCGGTGGCCAACCAGAAGGGCGGAGTGGGTAAAACCACCACCACCATCAGTCTCGGGGCGACCCTGGCGGCCTATGAGCGGCAGACCTTGTTGGTTGATCTCGATCCGCAGTCCAACTGCAGCTCGGGTCTAGGCTTTCGGGATAATGGCGGAGAACCGACTTCCTACGACCTTGTGCTCGGTGGGGCGACAGTTGAAACGGCCGCTCAGGCATCCGAGTTTCCACACCTCGCAGTGGTCCCGGCGACCCCCCACCTCGCCGGGGCGGAAGTCGAACTCGTGGGCATGGTCGGCCGGGAGTTCCGCCTTCGTGACGCGCTCGCGGGCGACGCCACAAGCCCATATGACTTTGTTTTCGTCGACTGTCCGCCCTCGCTCGGTCTTCTGACCCTCAATGCGCTTACCGCCGCCGACGGGCTTCTCGTTCCCATCCAGTGTGAGTACTTCGCCATGGAGGGGGTGTCGATGCTGATGTCGACGGTCGACGAGGTGCGCCGGTTCCTCAACCCGGGGCTGACCATCGACGGCATCCTCCTCACGATGTATGACGAACGTACCAACCTCGCGCAGCAAGTGGCGGACGAGGTGCGCGGCGTCTTTGGCGATCTGGTCTTCGAGACGCTGGTGCCGCGCAACGTGCGGTTGGCAGAGGCGCCGTCCTTTGGTCGGCCGATCCACGCCTATGATTTGCGGAGCCGCGGTTCGCAGGCCTACCTGGAACTCGGTCGCGAATACCTGCTCCGGAGGGAGAGCGCTCATGACCGCTAAACAGGCGCTGGGCCGCGGCCTCAAGGCCCTCATTCCCGACATCCCGCGGGCGCGGGCCGGGTTCGCCGAAATACCGATCGACCGCCTTCGCCCAAATCCGCAGCAACCGCGCGGCCTCTTCGACCAGGAAGCGCTCGAAGAGCTGGCGGCCTCGATAAGGTTGCACGGAGTTCTGCAGCCGCTCTTGGTGAGCGAGGACCTCCCGGATCGGTACCTCTTGATCACCGGCGAACGGCGCTGGCGCGCCGCCCGACTGGCCGGTTTGGCCACGGTACCGGCGGTGATCCGCGAGCACATCGAGGAAGATCAACAGCTCGAGCTGGCCCTGGTCGAAAATTTGCAGAGGCGGGACCTGACGCCACTCGAGGAATCGCGCGCCTTCGAGCAGCTGCGAGCGGGTCTCGGTCTCTCCCAGCAGGAAATCGCAGACAGGGTTGGAATGGACCGCAGCACCGTCGCGAACTCTCTGCGGTTGCTCAAGTTGCCGCCCGAGGTCCAGGAAATGGTTGAGCGGGGAGAGCTTTCGGCGGGCCACGGGCGGGCGCTGCTCGCCTTCACCGACGATGCGGAACGCTGCGAGTGGGCTCGTCGCGCTACAGCTACCGGGCTGTCGGTCCGTGCGCTCGAAAGGGCGGCCGCCGAGGCTCGTGGTGAAGCGAAGTCGGGGAAACGCGGGGAGTCGAGCAGGCGACCGACGCCGCGCGACCCCAACCTGCGCGCCGCAGAGGAGAAACTTGCGTTGCGTCTTGGCGCTCCGGTGGAGATCAGGCCGCGCCGTCGCGGCGGCACCATCGTTATTGCATGCAACGAACACGAAGAGCTGATGCGAGTATTCGATCTCTTGATGGGGGGTAAGTGATGGCCCGAGGTGCAGAGTCGCTCAACGGTTTCGTCGACTCGGGGTGCACGATCCGTGGTGAGCTCGAGTTTTCCAGCTACTTTCGCGTCGACGGGCGGGTCGAAGGCACCGTGCGTTCGCGATCCGAGCTCGTGGTCGGCGAAGGGGGAGTGGTCGAAGGGGAGGTCGAGGTTGCACGCTGCATCGTCGGCGGCGAGGTCCGCGGCACCATCCGCGCTGGTGAGCAGGTCCTGCTCCACGCCGGCGCCAAGGTTTGGGCCGATATCCACACCCCAGCCCTGGTGATGGAGGACGGCGCCTTTCTCGAAGGCTCGGTGACAATGGATTCGCAGGACGTGAAAAAAAACACAAACGAAGCACCATCGGCATCTTGACCGTGGTCTGAGGATTTGTTAGCTTGAACCGCCTCGTGCTGAGCGTGCGCTGAGCATGGGAGCGGATCGAGCCGGGTGCGGCCGATGTCCCCACCAGATTTGTCGTTG
>Ga0255053_10001463_pt1 | contig 13046 bp, 10 predicted proteins | sample JV7_2_22_MG_FD_188635 | JGI IMG/M metagenome (GOLD analysis project Ga0255053, IMG submission 188635) | Seawater microbial communities from Jervis Inlet, British Columbia, Canada - JV7_2_22 | ecosystem: Environmental > Aquatic > Marine > Inlet | place: Canada: British Columbia | collected...
TACATGCTGCGTTCGGTTCGCGAAGCGATGGCGATCGTCGGCGGAACACAGAATATTCCGTGGTTGTTCACGGGAACTTTCGTCGTAATGATACTTGCGACCCCGTTATTCGGCTGGGTCGCATCCAGATTTCCACGCAAGCAGTTTTTGCCCTGCGTGTATTATTTTTTCATATTCAATATCCTGATTTTTTTTGTCGCGTTTACTTACGCACAAAGAAATGACCTCGAAACAGTCTGGATCGCGCGGGCGTTTTTTGTCTGGTTGAGCGTCTTTAATCTGTTCGTCGTATCGGTCTTCTGGAGTTTTATGGCCGATATTTATTCGAAGGAACAGGGGCGCCGGCTATTCGGCATCATTTCAGCCGGCGGCAGCACCGGCGCCCTGCTTGGCCCGTTGCTGACCAGCGTGCTTGTCGTGCCGCTTGGTTTTCAGAATTTGCTGCCGCTGTCGGCATTCCTGCTGATGTTCTCCGTTTACTGCGTTGCGCAACTGCGTCGTTGGTCCGAACGACAGCCGGCGGAGGACCGGGCAGACTCTCTGGATGGTTCGCGACCGATCGGTGGCGGCGCACTGGCCGGCGTACGCCAGGTCCTGACGTCTCCGTTTCTCGCGGCCATTGCAACGGGCGGTGTATTTGCGAGCCTGATGGGCACGGCCCTCTATATTTATATGGCGCAGTTGGTCAGTGAGACTTTCTCGACCACGGATCAGCAAACGCAAGTATTCGCGCTGCTCGATGCGCTGACGAATGCCCTGGCCCTTATCGGTCAACTGATCATCGTCAAGCAGGTCGTGCAAAGATTCGGTATCGGCGTGTCTCTTGCGGTTCTGCCGATCGTTTCCATTGTCGGATTCGCGCTCCTGGCGGCCAACCCGGTATTTATTGTCATTGCGGCGGTGCAGGTCGCGCGTCGCTCCCTGACTTTCGGGCTGGCAAAGCCAACTAGCGACATGCTCTACACGGTCGTCTCGCCCGAAGAAAAATACAAGGCAAAGAATTTCATCGAGACTGCGTTGTACCGCGGCGGGGATCTTGTTGGCGCCTGGGCGGTCAGAATGATGGCGGGACTGGGGCTGGGTCTGAGTGGCATATCACTGGTCTGCGTACCGATCGCCGCAATCTGGACTGTCATCGCCCTGTGGCTCGGCAAGGACTATAAACGACGCGACAAGGCAATATCCGAGGGACGAAATGTGTGAAACTCAATTTTGCTGGACTCGGCGGAGAGCGCTGCAGCTTGGAGCTGCACTGGCGGTTGCCCCTGCGCTGTCGTTTTCGAAGGATAATATGATGCTGAGACGCCCTATTCCCGCATCCGGCGAAGAGTTGCCCGTAATCGGTCTCGGTACCTACAACGTCTTCGACGTCGCGAGTACGCCTGTGAACATCGATGCGCGACGGATGATTGTCGAGTCGCTGGTCGAGAAAGGTGCAAGCCTGATCGACTCATCGCCGATGTATAACCGAGCCGAAGATGTCGTTGGAGACATTATTAAAACGAGTGGGAATCGTGACAAACTGTTTCTTGCGACGAAAGTCTGGACGTATGGAAAAGCTGCCGGTGAACGACAGATGCGTGCGTCCAGCGAGCGGATGAATGCAGGCGTAATGGATCTGATGCAGGTTCACAATCTGCGAGACACAGACGAGCATCTTGCTACCATCAGAGACTGGCAGGCCGAGGGACGGATCCGATACAACGGGGTTACGCATTACCGGGCAGGCGCGTTGGGCGACCTGGAGGCGGCAATGAAACATCATAAGCCCGAGTTCATTCAGATCAATTACTCCCTTATGGAACGCGAATCGGACAAGCGCATCCTGCCACTCGCCAAAGAACTTGGCATCGCTGTGCTGGTCAACCGGCCTTTTGTAGCGGGTGGTCTGTTTCGCGCCGTTGGAGGCCGCCCCCTGCCGGAATGGGCCCGTGAGTTCGCCGAGAGCTGGGGTCAGTTTTTCCTGAAATTTATTATCAGCCATCCTGCCGTCACCTGCGTCATTCCGGCGACCAGTAAAATCCATCACATGGTGGATAACCTCGGCGCGGGCTTCGGTTCGCTGCCCGACGACAAGACCCGACAGCGAATGGCCGACCACCTTGCCTCTCTCTGATATAGGCGGTCGGAAGATCCTCGAGCGAGCCTGATGATGACGAATGCAGGTCTGCTAAGGCGCATGGGCGCCATTTTCTATGACAGCATGCTTCTGCTCGCGTTGATGTTCTTCGCGACGTTGCCTTTTGTCGCCGTTCGAGGCGGCGAACCCGTCGCCAGCGGCGACACGATTCACCAATTCACATTATTGCTTGTGGCTTACGCTTTCTTTGTCGGATTCTGGTCGCGAGCGGGCCGCACATTGGGCATGCAGTCCTGGGAACTTCGTTTGGAAACGATGGACGGGCAAAAGCCGGACCTCGCGCGCGCGAGTCTGCGGTTTTTTTCGGCGCTGCTGTCCTGGTTACCGCTCGGGCTGGGCTTCTGGTGGCAGCTATGGGACAAAGACAATCTTTGCTGGCACGATCGCTTGTCCGGTACCCGGCTCAGGTTTTATCCGAGAAACTAAAGGGGACCGTCCCGATATTATCGGACCCGATCCAGGGCAATCGCCGTAACGGCAAGCAAGGCCAAAGACGGCAGCCAGGTCACGAATGCCGGGTTGAGGTCATATACCTGGCCTGAGTTGGCAATCATTTCGCTTGCGAGATAGTAGCCGAGCCCGATCAGTACACCGATCATCAGCCGACCACCGGAGCCCGCCGACCGGAGCGACCCGAACACGAACGACAGCGCCAGCACCGGCATAATGACAACAGTGACCGTTGTCGAGATCCTCGACCAGAGCTCCGTTTCGTATTGCCCGGCAGATAGATTGTTTTTCTTTAGATAACGAATGTAACTCAACAAACCCTTCACAGACAAACTGACTGGCTTGACCAGGGTGATACCCAGTAAATCGCCGCTGACGTCAAAAGATTCCACAGTCAGCGAAGACTCGACAACCCGTATACCGTCATCCTGAAACCGGGTCTCACGAAAATTTTCGAGAATCCACTTGTCCGAGTCATCGATGCCGGCATTTTCGGCTATGGCAACCGATCGTAGCGAGTTGTCTGCATTGAAGCGGAACAGATAGATGCCGCCAAATTCAAATTCGCTGTTGACGCGTTCCAAATACAAAATGACCGGACCGTCTTTAACCCAGGCCGCGTGACCAGAGTATCGCTCCTCCTGCTGGAACCGCGCCTTGTTACGCATGCTGCGCGCGAAATAGTCCAGCGGCGGACCAATGTACTCACCAACGAGCGCCGTTATGACCATTAGAACAACACCGGTCATCGCCACCATGCCTGCCAGTTTTCCGACGGACAGTCCCGCCACCCGCATGACGACTATCTCGCTGTGGCTGGCAAGCCCACCCAATCCAAGCAACGCACCAATCAATGTCGCCATCGGCAGCATTTCGAACGCTATCTGGGGAAGACGCAATACCGAATACAGGAGTGCCTGCGGCACGCCATAGTCACCCATTTCGTTATCGAGTTCGCCGATAAACTCGAACAAAGTCGCAAGCGAGAGCAACACCAGCAGCACCAGCAATGTGCTGACCAGTATCGTGCGCAAAAGGTAGCTGCTCAGAATGCCCATCATGAACCCTTGAGCGACAGGATTCGCCGATGCACGCCGTTTTGATACGCGAGCAGCGCCAGTGCCAGACCTAACATGACCCCGTGGACCCACCACAGTCCGACAGTCACCGGAACCGTTTCCTGTTCGACCCAGGCCTTGCCGGCACTCAGTAGATTAAAATAAATAATGAAGACAAGTAGCCCCACCGCCAGGCGGCCATAACGGCCCTGCCGTGGCTGACTGCGGCTTAACGGTACGGCGAGGATGCCGAGTATAAAAGTCGATAGCGGCACGCTGATGCGCCATTGCAGCTCGGCGACTTTTTCGCTGGACGTCGATTTCACGAGATCCTGCGTACTCATTGCCCGCGGCCGCTCTTCCGGTTCCGAGACGTTCGGCAGGCGGTAAGGAATACCGTGCTCGGCAAACTCCATAACCTGAAACTCGGGTGTTCCAGGCAGACCTTCGTATCGCCGACCGTTGTAAAGCACGAAGAAACGCGTATCGGCGTCTTCGGATTCCATCTGTTCGCCGCGCTCGGCGACAACGACCTGGACTTCTCCTGATTCCGTTTGCCGTTGCAAGAATACGTTCTCGACTGATCCCGGGCCGATAACCCGTTCGGCATAGATGACGGTACCGTCCGACCCGGCCGTGAACTTGCCGGGTTCGATGCTCGCCAGGTCCGCCTGACGTAGTGCGACCACGCCAATTCGATCGACCGCCGTCAGCGCTTTCGGACCTATATCCATTGCGAGCCAGCCAACCCCGAGTGTCAGGGGAACGATTAGCCACAGGAGTGGCCGGTAGATTCCGCGAGGTCCGACCCTGCAAGCCATCATCGCCGGCATTTCACTGTCCTGATACAGGCGGCCGAGTGCGAGCATTATGGCCAGGAACAGGCCGATCGGAACCACGATCGTCAGGTACTGCAGGCCGGTCAACCCGATCAGTATGAATACGGCATCTTTCGGCAAAGCGCCCTTGGCGACTTCGCCCAGGACGTGGGCAAATTGATTCGTCAACAGAATGGCCAACAACACACCGGTCACGGCCAGCCAGGTCTGTGCAACTTCGCGAAATATGTAACGATCTAGAATACGAAACATCGATATATCTGTGATTTTCTTAACTAAATTCGAGCGGATCGGTTAGACTACCGCTTTTACTTTGTCTGCGACAGTCCCTTCGTCGCATTGCGGTGGGACGACACAAATCGATTACAAAACAACGAGATAACAAAACATCACAGCGGCTTCGCAGGGGGCAGCGATGACGGCGACGAAAAGCCGGGATCCGGAGATTTGGATGCGAATCCGTTGAATGATAAGGCATTCTTGATCTATGAAATATTTCACCACTGCGAGCGCTGCACCTCGCCGCGCCGGAAGCTGCATTATTGTCGGGATTTACGAGCGTGGCAGACTCGGTGAAGCTGCAAGCGACATCGATAAAGCCAGCAAGGGCCTGATTCATCATCACATCAAAGGCGGGGATCTGACCGGACAGCTGGGACATACCCGTTTGCTGACGTCGGTTGACGGCGTCAAAGCACAACGAGTGCTAGTTGTCGGACTTGGCAAGGTAAGTTCATTCGGTATCAGTCAGTTCCGGCAGGCGACCGGCGCTGCAATAAATGCGTTGAAGTCGGGCAAAGTCGCCGATGTTGCCAATTACCTGACGCTCGAAGACGTCGAAGGAGTGAGTCCATACTATCTGGCCCGCTACTGCGTTCAGACAATTGGTGACAGCCTGTACCGTTTTACTGAAATGAAAAGCGGTCGCCGCGACCCGCCGGTTGCCTTGAAGCGAATCGGCCTGGCGCTGCGGAAAAAAGGCGATGCATCCAAAGTAATGCGAGGTGCAGAACATGCCGATGCCATCATCGCCGGCATGACCCTGGCAAAAGACCTTGGTAATCTGCCCCCCAATATCTGTACCCCGAGTTACCTGGCCCGAACGGCTCAACGACTTGCACGTGAAAACAAGAATCTTCAGACGCGCGTAATCGGTGAGACCGAAATGAAACGCTTGGGGATGCACTCGCTGCTATCCGTCACGGCGGGCACCGTGTTGCCTGCAAAACTGATCGTGATGCGGTACACGGGCGCGACGAAGCAGGCCCCGGTCGTTCTCGTCGGTAAAGGCGTCACCTTCGATGCCGGCGGCATTTCATTAAAACCCGGTCCCGGGATGGACGAAATGAAGTTCGATATGTGTGGTGCGGCCTCTGTAATTGGCACCATCGCCGTCGTCGCGAAACTGAAGCTGCCGATTAATGTCACCGTGGTCGTGCCGACCTGCGAAAATTTGCCAAGTGGCACCGCGACCCGCCCGGGCGATATCGTCAAGAGTATGTCCGGCCAGACGATCGAGATCCTGAACACGGATGCGGAAGGCCGCCTGATTCTTTGCGACGCCCTGACCTACGCAAAACGATTTAAGCCGGCCGCACTGATCGATGTCGCCACATTGACGGGCGCTTGTGTGATTGCGCTGGGACATCACCGGACCGCAGTCATGAGTAGCAACGACAACCTGGCTGACAGCATAATCGATGCCGGCATTGCTGCAGACGATCGTGGTTGGCGCATGCCTTTGGCACAAGAGTACGAGCGCCAGCTCAAAAGCAATTTCGCCGATTTTGCGAATGTCGGTGGCCGCGATGGCGGCGCGATTACGGCCGCCTGTTTCCTGAGCAAGTTCACCAAAGGAACCGAGTGGGCGCATCTCGATATCGCTGGTACGGCCTGGCGTTCGGGGCGAAAGAAAGGCAGCACGGCCCGCCCGGTTCCGATGCTGACCGAACTCTTGCTAAAGCGCGCTGGCGCCCTCCCTTAAGTACCTGGCATGTCACGCGTGGATTTCTACGTACTCGCGGGCACGGGCGAGCCATCACGGCATAAATTTGCCTGTCGGCTTGCCGAGAAAGCCTATCGGCTCAACCACACCGTACATATCCACACAGCCAGCCGGCAACAAGCCGAATTGCTTGACGAACTGCTATGGACGTTTCGTGACGGCAGCTTTGTCCCGCACGAATTGCTCGGCGTGGCCGGTCGGCACACCAGTGCTCCGGTAACGATTGGCTTTGATGAAGCGGGGATCGGTGGCCAGGACCTGTTGATCAATCTCACCGGCGAAGTTCCCGAAATGGCAGGCTCTTTCCCCAGAGTCGCAGAGCTTGTAACCTCCGATGAGCAGAGCCGACAACAAAGTCGGAAGCGATTTGTGCATTACCGGGAACTTGGGGCAGAGCTCGAAACGCACAAACTATAAGGAGGATTGAGGCATCAACGCGAAAGCCGACCAAGACGACAAGCTGCCGGTATTGACCGAAGCGGTGGAGCAGTCAGGCGCTTTGCCCGCCAGACCGTCGGCGGACGAATTCGCCCAGCTGGAATCGAAGCTGTGCGTACAGAGCCTGACTCTTGCCGACGAGCTGCTGCACGACGCTTGTCATGACATCGAGGACATTATCGTCGAACGCGTTATGAACAAACTTCGCAACGAGCTGCCAGCCTTGGTCAGTCGCGTTTTGCAAGATCATTTTGACGGCGAAGAATAGCCGCGATCGAATATTTCTGGTGGACGTGAAGCGCCGACATGGATAAGTCCTACGATCCGCAAAATATAGAGCAGCGGCAGTACCGGCGTTGGGAGGAAAATGGTTATTTCGCGCCCAGCGGTAACGGTGAACCCTATTGCATCGTGATCCCGCCGCCAAACGTCACCGGCACACTCCACATGGGTCACGCCTTCCAGGACACGATCATGGATGCCTTGATTCGTTACCACAGGATGCAGGGCCGGAATACACTGTGGCAGACCGGTATGGATCATGCGGGTATCGCCACGCAGATGGTAGTAGAGCGTCAGTTGAACGCCGAGGGCATGTCGCGGAAGGAACTCGGCCGGGAAAAATTCGTCGAGCGCGTCTGGAAGTGGAAAAACGAATCCGGTGGAATGATCTGTCAACAGCTGCGCCGCATGGGCTCATCAGTCGACTGGAGCCGCGAGCGTTTCACGATGGACGACGATCTGTCGGCGGCAGTGACCGAAGTCTTCGTCAAGCTCCATGAAGAAGGCCTCATATACCGGGGAAAGCGCCTGGTCAACTGGGACCCGGTCTTGCACACGGCCCTGTCCGACCTCGAAGTCCTGTCGAAGGAAGAGCCCGGCAAACTCTGGCATTTCCGCTATCCACTCGTATCAGGAAACGGTCACCTGGTCGTGGCGACCACCCGGCCCGAAACAATGTTGGGCGACAGCGCCGTTGCGGTTCATCCCGAAGACTATCGATACAAGGAGCTGATCGGCGAAGAGGTCCTGTTGCCGTTAGTCGACAGAAAGATGCCAATCATCGCCGACGAATATGTCGACCCCGAGTTCGGCACCGGTTGCGTCAAGATTACACCGGCACACGATTTCAATGACTATGAAATCGGCAAGCGTCACGATCTGCCACAATACAATATTTTTGATGATAACGCCGCAATCAATAACACGACACCGGAGCCCTATCGCGGGCTTGATCGCTTTGTCGCTCGGAAGAAAATCGTCGAGGACCTCGACGCGCTCGGCCTGCTGGACAAGATCGAAGACTACGAAACCAAAATACCGAGGGGTGACCGAAGTACTGCGGTCGTCGAACCGTACCTGACCGATCAGTGGTATGTGGATATCAAACCGCTGGCCAAGGCGGCAATCGAAGCGGTCGAGTCCGGCAAGATCAAATTCGTGCCGGAAAACTGGTCCAAGACCTATTACGAGTGGATGTACAACATTCAGGACTGGTGCATCAGCCGCCAGCTTTGGTGGGGGCATCGCATTCCCGCCTGGTACGACAGCGACAACAATATCTATGTCGGTCGAAACGAGGATGAGGTCCGGCAAAAAAATGAGTTGTCCGCCGATCTGGAATTGCGCAAGGACGACGATGTACTCGACACCTGGTTCTCCTCAGCGCTCTGGCCGTTCAGCACACAGGGCTGGCCCGAACAGACCGACTCGCTCGAGACCTTTTACCCTGGCAACGTTTTGGTGACGAGCTTCGACATTATTTTCTTCTGGGTAGCCCGCATGATCATGATGGGCGTGAAATTCATGGACGACGTACCGTTTCACGAAGTGTATATCCACGGCCTGATCCGCGATCAGGACGGGCAAAAGATGTCGAAGTCAAAGGGCAACGTGCTCGATCCGCTCGACTTTATCGACGGTGTCGATCTCGACACCTTGCTCGAAAAACGCGTCAGCGGTCTTATGCAGGATCACCTTAAACCCAGAATCGAAGCCGCGACTCGTCAACAGTTTCCGGACGGCATACCGGCGTTCGGTGCCGACGCCCTGCGATTTACGTTTGCATCGTTGGCGACCACCGGCCGGGACATTCGTTTCGACCTCGGGCGTATCGAAGGCTACAAGAACTTCTGCAACAAGCTCTGGAATGCATCCAGATATGTACTGATGAACACTGAAGATCCGGATGATGGCGACACACAGCCCAGTACAGCCGATCGTTGGATACGCGCCCGTCTCAATCGCACTATCGAATCAGTACATCAACACTTTGCGACGTATCGCCTCGACCTGGCGGCACAGGCGACGCACGAATTTACCTGGCATGAGTTTTGCGACTGGTACCTCGAACTTTCGAAGCCGGTGCTGCAGTCAGAGCAATCCTCGGATGCAGAAAAACGCGGCACGCGCAAAACACTGATCGAAGTGCTCGAGACACTACTACGCCTCCTGCACCCGCTGATTCCGTTCGTCACCGAAGAAATCTGGCGTGAGCTTGCGCCTCGCGCAAAGATCGATAGCGAAACCATCATGTTGCAACCATTCCCCCAATCAATGGAGGCATGGCAAGACGACGGAGCAGAATCGGAAATGAACTGGGTCATGCAATTCATTCTGGGAATTCGGCAGATTCGCGGTGAAATGGACATATCTCCGCGCAAGCCACTTCCCGTATTGTTGCAAAACGCCAGTGACAATGATCGAGACCTTGCTATTCGACACGAAGAGTTGCTCGCAAAGGTCGGCCGTACCGAGTCGGTTCGTTTGCTTTCCGCCGATCAGGAGCCGCCGCCCTCGGCGACCGCCTTGCTTGGCGAAATGCGCGTGCTCGTGCCGCTCGAAGGGATTATCGATATCGAGGCAGAACGTGCCAGGCTTACCAAGAAACAGTCCGGTCTCAGGACCGATCTCGGCAAAAGCCGCGGCAAACTCGATAAGCCCGATTTTGTGAACAATGCACCGGCAGAAGTGGTCACAAAGGAGAAGGGACGCGCGACAGAACTTGAGGGCCAGATTTTAAAGCTCCAGGAACAGCTTGAAAAACTTGAGAATTTAGACTGAAAGAGCATATTCTGAGCACTGGATCACAATCTGGGCCAGGGGATGTGCAATGAAGCCGCCTATTAGCGACCATTGGCGACTGATGACCATGAGCCCAATCAATCGCGTTTAAGGAGTAGCCGATGCAGCGCGGAAGTACGCTGGAACAATTGCCCCTGGGCGCGGACAGCCAACGCATTGCTATCGACAATGCGCGCAAGTCCCTGGGCACGATCATTCTCGGCAAAGACGAAAAGATATCCTTGAGCCTGGCCTGCCTGCTGGCGCGGGGTCATTTGTTGATAGAAGACCTGCCAGGACTCGGCAAAACGATGCTTGCGCAGGCGCTCGCCCGGGTGCTCGGGCTGAGTTATCAGCGAATCCAGTTCACCAGTGACCTTCTGCCCGCAGACATCGTGGGCGTGTCCATATTCCAGCAAGGCGATGGCAAATTTAAGTTTCAATCGGGACCGGTTTTTGCTCAGCTGGTGCTCGCCGATGAGGTCAATCGTGCAACCCCGAAGGCGCAAAGTGCCTTACTCGAGGCGATGGAGGAACAGCAGGTTTCGGTGGACGGGCAGACGCATGCGTTGCCGGAGCCGTTTTTTGTCGTCGCGACCCAGAACCCCTCCGACCAGATCGGGACGTTTCCGCTACCCGAATCCCAGCTCGATCGTTTTCTGATGCGTGTCGAACTCGGCTATCCGAACGCAGAAAGTGAACGTGCTCTGATCACAGGTCGAGACCGGCGGCAGATGATGGGAGAAATAGAAGCGACGCTGAGTCCCGAACTCGTAACCGAGCTTCAGGAGGCCGTCGAAAAAGTACACATGAGCGGACCGCTTGTCGATTACGTTCAGGCACTGGTCCGGTCTACACGGGAATCACCGGATATCGAAACCGGTCTCTCGCCGCGCGGCTCCCTTGCTTTGGTGGCAGCGGCGAAAGCCCATGCCTTCATCCTGCACCATGCAGGCGTCTTTCCGGACGATGTGCAAGCCGTTTTTGCTGCCGTCGCCGGACACAGGCTGAAGCCCGCAAGCGGCTCCAGCTATCGGAGTCCGGGCGAACTAAGCCGACATGTCCTCGATTCCGTGGCAATTCCCTAGTTTCCCAGGGATACCATCCCTCCGAAAGGCCGTTGGTGAACGCGTCCTGCGCTGGGCACGCAGACGTCAGGGCGCCGACCGGCATCAAACACGGCTGCATTCGAAGCGAATTTATATCCTGCCGACCGGCGTTGGTCTCGTGTTCGCACTCATGAGCTTCGCAATGCTGATGGGCTCGATGAACTACAACAATAATCTATCGTTCGTTCTGACATTCTTGCTGGCAGGACTCGGGCTGGTGTCAATGCACCAGTGTCAACGCAACCTGGTCGGCCTCGAGTTGCGTTTTGCCGGTGTCGATCCGGTATTTGCCGGACAACCGGCCAAGTTCAGAATCGCGATTACCAATCGTTCCAAGAGCAGTCGCTACCATCTCCAATTGTATGCTGGAACGGTGTCAAGCGAGGTACAAGACCTCGGACCGGGAGACAGTCAGGTTTTTCAACTGCCGCTACCGACTGAAAAACGCGGTCATGTCACTCTCGAGCACTTCGGCATCAGAACCCTTTTCCCTTTCGAGTTATTTCGCTCCTGGGCCTGGTTGCACATGGACCTGCAGGGTCTCGTCTACCCAAGACCCGTAGACGAGGCGCCGGAGCCTCCACCGACGCAGTCTGCACACGGCCACCGGCAACATGACGCGCGGGGAGAGGAAGATTTTGCAGGGCTGAGAAAATTTCACGACGGCGACTCGCCACGACACGTCGCGTGGAAAGCCTACGCGCGTAGCGGCGAACTCTTCTCGAAGCAGTTTGCAGGCGCGGACACGAGCAGCCAGTGGTTCGATATTGATCACGTCGATGCAGAGGATCTCGAACAACGGCTGTCGGTAATGACGCGTTGGATTGTCGACGCAGACAGGACACACCGTGACTACGGCGTGCGCATACCGGGCTCCGAGTTCCCGCCGGCGCACGGCGAGTCTCATCGCCACGTCTGCCTGGAAGCGCTCGCAGTATTCAATGGCGGCCACGTAAATGGTTAAGCGAACCGGTACTGACGGATCCCTGCTGGCCAGTTTGCCCTGGACCCTGGCGGCACTGGCGTTTTCGCTGGCGCCGCATGTGCAGTTTCTGCCGGTTTGGATAACAGTCGCGTTTCTGGCCTGCGCCGGCTGGCGATGGAACATCGAGCGCCGCCGCCGTGCTCTGCCGAGCCCATGGCTCCGTGTTGTACTGGCCCTCATATGTTTCCTCGGCGTGCTGGCATCATACGAGTCGGTAAGCGGCGTCGGCCCGGGCTCCGCGCTGCTGGCGATTATGGCCGCATTGAAATTGCTCGAGACTCGCAAGCGGCGTGATCAGTTTGTACTTCTGTTCATATCGATTTTTCTCGTCATGGCCTCGTTGCTCCGTGAGCAGTATCTCTGGTCACTGCCCTATCTGATTCTCGCAGTCGCATTGACGATGACGGCCTGGCTAAGGATGTCCCTGGCCAACGACGGCCGCGCGACCAGCGTCGGGCAGAGCTTCAAAACCAGTGGCCGTCTGGTTCTGTATGCAACTCCGCTGATGCTCTCCATGTGGATTCTGTTTCCGAGAATCGCAACACCGTTCTGGGCTATTCCTTTCGATACCAGCAGTGCCACATCGGGACTAAGTGACCGCATGAGCCCTGGCGATATCAGCTCGCTCTCGCTCTCGAACGCGGTTGCGTTCAGGGCCAAATTCGATGGCGACGCACCTGATCCGATAGACCGGTACTGGAGAGGTCTTGTCCTGTATCGGTTCAATGGCCGGACCTGGTCCGGGTGGGAACCGATCATGGCTCGAAGCGCGAGGGAAGAACTTCTTGTCGCGGGTGAGCCTGTGCGTTATCAGGTGACAATGGAGCCGACACGGCAGCAGTGGGTATTCGCATTGGACATACCTTTCGAGTGGTCCATGAGCGAGATTTTCATGGGACCACAACATCAGCTTGCGAAGGAACAGCCGATAGACCAACGGATGGCTTACGAGGCCACTT